>Ga0209606_1002672_pt1 | contig 19195 bp, 13 predicted proteins | sample AD_UKC057_MetaG_FD_184412 | JGI IMG/M metagenome (GOLD analysis project Ga0209606, IMG submission 184412) | Active sludge microbial communities of municipal wastewater-treating anaerobic digesters from USA - AD_UKC057_MetaG (SPAdes) (version 2) | ecosystem: Engineered > Bioreactor > Anaerobic >...
GACCCCGGCGTAGTGGATGCATGCGAGAGCATCGTGTTGGCGAAAGGCATCGATGCCCTGGTCTCGCATGCGCCCTGAACCTGGATGCGGATGCCGGCTGCGCTGCGCAATTGTGAGTTTGACGAAAGGGCGCGCTCATGTTATCATTACTGAGCAAAACTGCAGTCGGCGAATGAGAAGAGGTTTGGCTCCCATGGTCTAGCGGCCTAGGACATCGCCCTTTCAAGGCGGTAACACGGGTTCGAATCCCGTTGGGAGCGCCATATTGATGAAAAGGCCCCGCTTCGAGCGGGGCCTTCATTTATACCCGCTACGTCCGCCACATCCGCATTGCGTCCGATTGGCTGACCTTGTGAGCCGTGCGGGGCAGCCCGCACCCGGGCCATGGAAACTACAAGAAATAGTAGCACTGTCTAGTCGAATCTGATATGTTTAGTGTTGGGCGCACTATACCTCGATTCACGTCGAAAGTGACCATCACGCGGAACACTCGGGAAGGATTGAGCAAGCAACCAGCACTTGCGGATCTCTTCGTTGAGGGGGAATACGATGGCCACGGGCAGTCGTATTAGGCAGATCGCAGGCAGTCTGCGGTTCAAACTTGTGGTACTGATTTTACTTGCGGTTCTTCCTCTCCTTGCCTTCTCGTCATATACGGCCATGAGAGAACGGTCTGAGACACTCGAGCAGGCCGAATGCCAGTCGCGCCTACTACTCGCCCATGTCGTCGATGCAGACAGTGAAGACATTGGAAACCTGCTCAGGATGGCGGCGGCGGTGTGGGACGCCTCGGCGCCCGGCGAGCTGGCGGGATCTGACCCATCGCGGCCCAGAAGCGTTCTTTCGGATTCGTGGTACTCCAGGAGGCTGTGTTCCAGCTTTGCGGTGCTGGATGAAACAGGACGAGTGCTGTCTGCCACGTGGGGCTCCAACGGGCCCAGCGACTTTGGGGAGTTCTCGGCTTTCCAGGAGGCTATGGAGCGCCGAGCAGCCGTTGCTGCTGTCACAGCCCCCGACCTGTCGGGAAGCTCGCCCGCGATGTCCATATTCATCCCGTCGACCGTCGGCACGCGTTCGTCCGACAACCTGGACGATGCCAGAGCGATTCTGCAGCGACACGGCGGCGAGGCGGCAGTAGTGTTCCTTCACCCCGAATGGTTTGAACAGTCATTTAGGTCCTTGGCTCTGCCTGAAGGCGCGATGCTAGCTGTTCACGACATGTCAGGCAAGAACTTGATGCGGTACACGAAAGACGGGGGCGAGGGCGCGATCCTCGATAGCAGCGACCAGGCCGAGAGTAACCAGGATGTGCTGAACGCCGTAAGGTCGAGCAGATGCGTAGTGGGATCCATCACCTCCTCCGGCGGCGACGGGGTGCAGCGGCTGGTATCCTACGGCAAGGTAGGCAATATGGGCGACGACCCGCAGTTCTACGTGACTATGAGTCTGCCTGTCGAGATGATAATGGCCGCTGCCCAACAGGAGGTTGCATACACTTTTGCTGCAGTGGCTGCAGCGATGCTGATCGCGGTGCCACTATCTTGGTCTTTCGCAAAGCGGCAGGTGATCGAGCCTGCCCGCATCCTGGCAAGCGCGGCGGGGCGCCTGGCGTCTGGCGACCTGGGCACCCGGTACGATGGCCCCCATGTCAACGGCGAACTGGGTGAACTGGCTCACGCTTTCGACCGAATGGCTGAGAATCTGGAGGAGAGCACGCGCCAGCTGGAGTACCTTATCTACCACGACAGTCTCACCGGTTGCTACAACCGTCTTTACTTCGACCATGTCATTTCCACTTTTGAGGACCAATCCAAGTTGCCCATGACATTCATCCTCGCTGATGTGAACGGCATGAAGCACGTCAACGATGTCCTGGGCCACGAAGCCGGCGATGAGCTGCTCAAGGCGATGGCGGGCATCATAATGGGCACTGCTGGCGACGAGGGCCAGGTATTCCGGTGGGGCGGCGATGAGTTCCTCGTCGTGATGCCCAATGTTGAGCGGAAGACGGCCTTGAGGTTTGTCACCAACGTGCGCAAGGCTGTCGGCCAATTGGATGCTGGAGACGTCTCTGCCAGTATGGCTCTGGGCGTGGGCACACGCATTTCGCTCACACAGAGCGTGACTGACACTATTCAGAGAGCAGAGAGCCGGATGTTCAGGAACAAGTTCATGGAGATGTCATCGCCCCGAGGCACCCTGGTACATTCGCTGCGCAAGGCGCTTGCGGAGAGCACGCACGAAACTGACGAGCATTCCGGCCGCATGCGCTTCCTGGCGGTGGAACTGGCCCATACCCTGGGTCTTTCGGATAACTCCATTGACGACCTATCGTTGCTGTGTGTGTTACACGACATCGGCAAAGTGGGGATTCCCGACCAAATACTGCAGAAGGCAGGCCCACTGTCGCCGGAGGAGTGGGAGATCATGCGCACCCACCCCGAGATAGGCTCGCGAATCGTGGAAGGATCGGCTGAGCTTTCGCATGTTGCCAACGCCATTTTGTCGCATCATGAGCGATGGGACGGCAATGGTTACCCCCGCAATCTTGAAGGCGCCGAGATCCCGCTGGCTGCAAGGGTGCTGGCAATAGTCGACGCTTATGACGCCATGGTGAGCGATAGGCCCTATCGCAGGGCGTTACCGCACCATGAAGCCATGGACGAGATCCAGCGCAACTCGGGAACGCAGTTCGACCCGGATCTCGTGAACGTGTTTGCCGAGATGATGGAGGCGCTGGAAGGCTACAAGGCGTACGAACGTGCATGGCTTCACGCCGAGGAGTTCGTCTTGAACGAGGGAATCGCGGAAGGCGGATACAGCGGGAACGGGCAAGGTTGACACTTTGAATAGTAATCCAGTGGAATATGCACACCTCTTGCCTGCGTATGACAGATGCCAAGCAGATGCCGAGTGAGATGCCGAAATGAGCTTGACTCGGGCATGCGTCATGCGTATAATCAACCCTATACAAATCAGCAGATCAGATGTGGCAGGAGGTAATATTGCATGTTCAAGAGAATTGCTCTACCCATTCTCGCGGCTCTTCTTCTAGTCTCTGCCTCCGCATCAGTCTTTGCGGCAACACCAGTCAAGGGCGGCACACTGAAGGTTGCCGCATCGTCTATCCAGCAACTTGACCCGTACAAGACTGCTGCCAACGACGAGACCAACATCTGCGGGCTCGTATTCGATCCCCTCGTCATCATCGGCAAGGACAACTTCAAACCCAGGCCGCACCTGGCTCAGAAGTGGGAGACGCCCGATGCCAACACGTGGGTCTTCCATCTCCGCAAGGGCGTGTACTTCCAGGACGGCAATGAGGTCTTCAAAAAGGGCGCGAAGCGCGAGGTCACGGCGGACGACGTTGTGTACTCGATCGAGCGCTTCCTCAAAGTCAGCACCGCATTCACCCTTGGCGAGATCAAGAGCGTGAAGGCGCTGGACCGCTACACGGTGGAGATCAAGACCCCTGTTCCAAATCCGTTCCTGGTGGCCGACCCCAACAGGATCGCCAGCGTCGGAATCGTTCCACGCGAGGCCATTGAGAAGCTGGGCGAAGACGGATTCGCAAGGCATCCCATAGGATCCGGCCCGTTTGCGCTCAAGAGCTTCACGACTGACCAGGGCGCAGTGCTCGAGCGCAACCCCAACTACTGGCTCCCTGTGTACCTGGACAAGGTCGAGTTCGTAGTTATTCCCGACCCCACAGTGCAGATACTTGCACTGACTGCAGGCGAAGTCGACATAGTCCCGTATCTTTTCAACCTCGACTCGATGGCGTCCGTCGCCAAGAACCCCAAGCTCATCACCTTGAGCAGGGGCGGTTCCTACAGAGGCCTGGGGTTCAACGTGACGAAACCCCCATTCGACGAGATTGAAGTGCGCGACGCCATATCCCGGGCGATGGACATCGACGCGGCATTCAACGCTGTAGTGGCGCCCCATGGCGAGCGTGCATACGGTCAGTGCGCTCCGTGGTTGCCTCACGGCTATGATACCAGCCTGAAGAGCCTGTGGAAGTACGATCCCAAGGAGGCGGTGGCTATCCTGAACAAGGCCGGCTTCCGCGACACCAATGGCGACGGGATCCTCGACCGCAATGGCAAGCCGCTCAAGGTGGAGATAAAGACGATTGCCGGCTCACAGGTGAGGACGCTCACCATCCTTGCAACCCAGCTTCGCAAGGTGGGAATAGACGCCTCCATCCTCCAGCAGGATACGGCAGTGTGGGCATCGGACATCATCGACGGCAACACTGAGGTCTTCTTCGACTTCAGCTTCGCCGGAACGACTGGGCTGCATTCGCTCTTCCACAGCGGCTCAATTGGGAAGACCAATGGTCACTACTACTCGAACTCGACTGTGGACTCCCTTCTCGAACAGGCGCTCAAGACCACCGACTACACCAAGCTGACGAGCCTTTGGAAGCAGGCGCAGCGCAAGATCATGGAGGACAGGGTGTCCATCCCGCTTTACTTCGAGTGGGGTTACTCGATTGTGAACAAGCGGGTCAACGACTTCGTGCCGCCGTGGGGCGGGATGCATCTGGTCACCCTGGAAAACAGCGTCTGGATCAGCAAGTAGCATCCACCGCAGCTACCGCGTTGCAGCTATGGCGGGGAGGGCGTCGCTTTCCGGCGATGTCCCTCCCTTCCGGGTTTGGCAAAAGGAACGGAGTGTAGCAATTGGGGAAATACATCGTTCGTCGCTTACTCGCGACGATACCGGTTCTCATAGGGATAACATTCATAACTTCGGCAATGGTCAGCCTGGCGCCGGGCGATGCGGTCAAGCTGATGCTGGGCTCGGAAACCGCCAATGCCGCCAACGTCGAGCGTCTCCAGAAGGAGCTAGGCCTCGACAGGCCGTGGTACGAGCAGTACTTCCGCTATATGAAGGGCCTGCTAAAGGGAGACATGGGAAGGTCCATAGTGTACCATCGCCCCGCCGCGGACCAGATCAAGGAGAAACTCGGGAACACCGTAGTCCTCGCGATCAGCTCGGCCATCTTTGCGCTCGTGGTGTCGATTCCCCTGGGCGTGCTGGCCGCCGCCAAACGACGGAGCTGGGTAGACTACGCCGCTACGACTCTCGCGATGATAGGGGTATCGCTTCCCGGCTTCTACCTTGGCCTTTTGATGATACTGCTCTTCGGCGTCAAGCTCGGGTGGCTTCCCATCAGGGGCATGGGGGCAACAGACGCAGGCCTCTGGGCTTACCTGCGCCACCTGATAATGCCCTCGATTACGCTCGGCAGTGCGCTTGCGGCCATACTCACCCGTCTCACCAGGTCGTCAGTGCTGGAGGCCCTGTCGCAGGATTACGTCCGCACCGCCCGCGCCAAGGGAGTGCACGAGAAGATGGTCCTCTACAAGCATGCCCTGCGAAACGCGTTGCTGCCGGTGGCCACCACCTTCGGGCTGCAGTTCGGATCGCTTCTGGGCGGAGCAGTCATTACGGAGACGATCTTCTCCTGGCCCGGCATCGGCATGCTGGCGGTAAACGCCGTCAAGCAGCGTGACATCCCTGTAATCCAAGGGACGACGCTCGTGTTCGCGCTCAGCTTTGTCCTGGTCACTCTGGCGGTTGACATACTATACATGCTAATTGATCCGAGGATTCGATATGAGTAAAGAAGCGACAAGCACAATCAGATCGGAGTTTGCGCACGTAGTTCGGGTATTCTTCCGGCACAAGCTGGGCGTGGTGGGCCTTGTGATGCTCATCGTGTTCGCCGGCGCCGCTGTGTTTGCTCCCGCGGTCGCGCCAAGGGACCCGTATGAGATGGACCTGGCCAGCCCGTTTTTGCCGCCCGGCTCTTCCGGATACATCCTCGGCACCGACAACTATGGACGAGACATACTGTCGCGGCTGATTCACGGTTCGAGGATATCCCTGCTCATAGGCATAGTTGTGGTGTCAATAGCCACCGTTATCGGCTCGGTGCTGGGGCTGGTCGCAGGTTACTACGGCGGCTTCATCGACAACCTGGTCATGCGCCTGGTGGAGGTCTTCTACTCCTTCCCATTCCTGATCCTCGTGATCGGGGTCATGGCCATCCTGGGCCCGAGTGTCTTCAACGTCATGATCGTGCTGGGCCTGGTCAGCTGGCCGTTGTACGCGCGCCTGGTGAGAGCGCAGGTAATGGCGCTCAAGAGCGAAGATTTCGTCAAAGCCGCAGGCGCCCTGGGATGCAGCGACGCCCGCATCATGTTCAGGCACATATTGCCGAATGTTCTCACTCCCGTCATAGTCTCGGCGACCTTAGGCATACCCGGGGCCATACTCTCATCCGCGTCCCTGGGGTTCTTGGGCTTCGGAGTTCAGCCCCCCACCCCCGAATGGGGCGCCATGGTCAGCGAGGCCAAGGACTTCATTCTACTGAACTCCAACATGATCATCTGGCCCGGGATGTGCATATTCCTTGTAGTGCTGAGCTTCAACTTCGTCGGCGACGCACTGCGCGACGCACTTGATCCGAGGCTTGCCAAACAGCTGAACTAGGACCGACCGAACTGAAGCAAGACTGGGAGGACTCAAGATGAGCAAGTCAATTTCCATAGACGACCGTCTGGCCAAAGTGCCGGACTACACTCGTTTCTTTACAGTAGACGAACTTTACGAGCGGGCTCGTACACTCGCAGAAAAGCATTCCGAAATCGCGAAGCTGACGATCGTCGGCAAGTCGACGGCAGGAAGCGAGATCCCCATGGTGTCCATTGGCAACGGCCCTGCGAGTATCTTGGTGTTCGCATGCCCTCATCCCAACGAGCCCATTGGGGCCATGACGACCTGCTTCCTCATGGATGAGCTTCTGGCCGACGACGACCTGCGCTCCGGGCGCACCTGGCACATCATGCCCTGCGTCGACCCGGACGGCGCCAGGCTCAATGAAGGTTGGTTCGCGGGCCCGTTCAACATCAGGAACTACGCGAAGAGCTTCTACAGGCCGCGCCCGCAAGACCAGGTGGAGTGGAGTTTCCCCATCGAGTACAAGACCCTCAAATGGACCACCCCCAAGCCCGAGACCCAAGCCCTCATGAAGGCCATCGAGCAGTCTAGGCCGGCGCTGATGTACTCCCTGCACAACGCAGGATTCGGCGGCGCTTACTACTACATCACCAGCGAGCTTGCGAAGGAGCACTATGACGTGCTTCATACGATCCCCGTGGAGCGGGGCATCGCCCTTTCCCTCGGCGAGCCGGAAGTGCCGTGGGCGACTGCGTTCTACCCAGGCGTGTATCGCATGTGCCCGATAACCGACGCCTACGACTACTACGAGAAGTACGCCCCGGGAGATCCGGCCCAGTACATCGTGGGCGGATGCGACAGCTCCCAGTGGGCGGAGAAGATAAGCAACCCATTCTCGCTGATCACGGAAGTGCCTTACTTCATGTCCGCAAAGATAAGCGACCAGACTGTTCTGGATCGCTCGCGCCGCGACGTCATAATGGAAGGCGTGGCGAGATCGAGGCAGGTATATGAGGTGATGTCGAAGGCGCTCGAGGCCACCCTGGGAATGATCACCGATCCCACGGGGCGTCTGCTGCGCGATGCAGTGGCCACGTTTGTGGAGTCGGGAGTCAAGTCGCTGGCTACCCAGGAGCGGTGGGCCAAGGACGCGCCGGGAATGGAGCAGCCTGCCAGCGTCGCTCAGGAAGTGGACTCGATTCACGTGGGCGTGTTCTACAAGATGCTCATAGCCAGCATGCTGGCGCGCGCTGTGGACCAGGAGCTTGCGGCCATGAGCAGCGGCAGCCGGGGCGATAGCACAGCCAAGCGGGCGACGCTTCAGCGCACTGTGGATGAGCTACGGGCCGCAATCGACGGTTGGGCTACGACAATAGAAGAGAACCTTCCATACGAAGTCGTTCCTGTCCGGAACCTGGTAGAGGTGCAGTATGGCGCACTGCTCGTGGCTCTTCAGGCGAAAAGACTGTAGTGGGACTGTGAGGAGGAGCCGGTGATGGCAGGACAACCGCTGTTGACTGTGACCGACTTGGTCACTCAATTCGATACAGAAGACGGAAGAGTCACAGCCGTGGATGGCGTCAGTTTCGATGTGATGCCAGGCGAGACGCTGGGCATCGTGGGGGAGAGCGGATCCGGCAAGAGCGTGACAGCGCTCTCGGTGATCCGCCTTATCCAGACCCCTCCAGGCAGAATCGCCGGCGGCAGGGTGACCTTCAGGGGGCGAGACCTTCTCGGCCTGCCCGATCATGAGATGCGCGAGATCCGAGGAAATGAGATCTCCATGATCTTTCAGGAACCCATGACCAGCCTAAATCCGCTGTTCACTGTGGGCGACCAGATCATGGAGGCGATACTGCTTCACCAAGACCGCGACAAGCAGCGGGCGCGTGGCCGGGCCGTGGAGATGCTCCGCAAGGTGGGCATCCCGTCGCCCGAAAAGCGTGTTGATCAGTACCCGCACCAGATGAGCGGCGGGATGAGGCAGAGGGTAATGATCGCCATGGCCCTCGCGTGCAACCCCAGCCTGCTGATTGCGGACGAGCCCACAACCGCGCTGGACGTGACTATTCAGGCACAGATCCTGGATCTCATCGGCAAGCTGAAACAGGACACCGGGGCGTCGGTGATGCTGATCACCCATGACCTTGGAGTAATTGCCGAGACCGCCGACAGGGTGATTGTGATGTACGCAGGCCAGATAGTGGAGACAGGCGATGTAGACACGATATTCGACCACCCCATGCACCCATACACATCTGGGCTGCTCGAGTCCATTCCACAGCTGACTGAGGAGAAGGCCCGCCTACACTCAATCGAGGGAGTCGTGCCGAGCCCGTTCGACATGCCGAAGGGATGCCGGTTTGCCCCACGATGCCCGCTGGCTGATGCCCAGTGCACGGGTACGGGCCCGGGCCCGGGCGCCGGAGCCCGCGAGGCGGTGCCCCTCGTGGCGATCGAACCGGGCCATCTGGTCAGGTGCGTGAAGGTGAGAAAGGGGGCGACCGCATGATGGGCGCGACTCACACTGAATCGCTGCTCAGCGTGACCGACCTGGTGAAGCATTACCCGATTACCAAGGGCATTATCCGAGAGAGGCAGGTCGGCGCGGTTAGGGCGGTCGACGGTATATCCTTCGATCTTCAAAAGGGCGAAACGCTGGGCCTAGTCGGCGAGAGCGGATGCGGCAAGTCCACAACCGGGCGACTTCTGATGCGCCTGGAGCAGCCCACCTCAGGGGCGATCCGATTCGAAGGAGACGACTGGCTTTCCTTGAGCCGGAAAGACCTGCGAAAGGCGCGCAAGGACATGCAGATCGTCTTTCAGGATCCGTTCTCGTCGCTTAATCCCAGGATGACGGTGGGCGAGATAGTGGGCGAACCCCTACTGGTTCATGGCGCGGCGAAGGGCGCGGACCTGGAGCAGAAGACCGCGAAGCTTCTGGAAGTGGTGGGGCTCGATGAATCGCACGCCCGCAGGTATCCGCATGAGTTCTCGGGCGGCCAGCGCCAGCGCATCGGTGTTGCCCGGGCTCTTGCGCTCAACCCGAGGCTGATAATACTGGACGAGCCCGTGTCCGCCCTGGACGTGTCGGTGCAGGCCCAAGTCATCAACCTTCTCCAGGACCTGCAGCGAGACTTCGGACTGACATACCTCTTCATCGCCCATGACCTGGCGGTAGTGCGACATATCAGCAATCGAGTGGCTGTGATGTACCTCGGGAAGATCGTCGAGCTGGCCGGCAAAGCCGAGCTGTATGCAAACCCAATGCATCCGTACACAGAGGCCCTGCTGTCGGCGGTGCCCATACCAAACCCCAAGGCCCGCGGAACCCGGACACGCATCCTTCTTGAAGGAGACGTCCCGAGCCCGGTGAGGCCGCCCAGCGGATGTCGGTTCCACACCAGGTGCCGCATAGCCAAGGACATATGCAGCCAGCAGGAACCCCCGTTCGTCGATTTCGGCAGCGGCCACAAGTGTGCGTGCTGGGTCAAGTGCGGGTGAGGCGCGACTGCCGCCGATGGGATCCGCGGACCTGTGCCCTGTGGGCCAGGGTTTTCGAGGGGCCTGGGTAGACGGACACAGGATGGCCCAAAACGGTGTCCCGTAGGGCACAGGTGCCGATCCTCGACAGTCTCACGCCCCCCGGGGTCGGGGCGCGCCATTTCGGCCTATGCCTTCTAGCTGGGATTATCGTAGCCGGGGATTTCGCTGGGCGCAACGTCCTCCGATGGGATCCGCGGACCTGTGCCCTGTGGGCCAGGGTTTTCGAGGGGCCTGGGTAAACGGACACAGGATGGCCCAAAAAGGTGTCCCGTAGGGCACAGGTGCCACATTGACGCGGTCGTTCCGCTTGTGGGGGGTTGATGGTGAATGGCTGATGGTGGAGGCGTCTAGGCGCGAGGTCATGTACGTAGCCTGCGGAAGAGCTAACCGAGTAACCCACAGCCAGTAGAAACAACCGCACAGGCGCGAACAGGTTGCGGGAGGTCAGCGTTTGCCTACAGCTTGTAGCTTACCACTGCCGCGTCCGTCTTCCTGATTGTCTCAACTGATTGCTCGTAGTTCTTGATGCCCACTGCCACGGCCAGGCACTCTATCAGGTTTACCTGCACGGCTCGTCGACAGAGGCTCTCTGTTTCGACAGTGTCAGTGGCGCGGGTGAGCAGTACTATGTCGGAGACTTTGCATATGGGCGAACGGTCGTGGCCGGTTATGGCTATGGTGGAGGCGCCCGACTGTTTCGCTTTCTCCAGCGCGTACACAATCTGGACTGAGGTGCCCGAATCGGATATGCCCAGGGCCACGTCTCCCTTGGCGAGGAGGCTTGCCGACATGAGCTGTATGTGCGGATCGGTTATCGCGATGACCGAAAGCCCGAGCTTGAGCCACTTGTGATACGCCATGTCTGCAATGAAGGCCGATCCGCCCACTCCATATATCTCGACCCTGCCTGCCCCAGCCATGCACTGTACTGCGCGTTCGAACTGCCCCGGATGAATGGCCGACTCGAAACCCTGGAGGGCCCGCACAGAATCGGCGGTGACTTTGCGCAAGATGTCGGCTGTGCTGTCGTCCCGGGCCACGTTTTCGTGGAAGTGCTTGGTGGGCGATGACGACTCAACCGCCAGGCTTATCTTGAACTCGTAGTACCCACGGTATCCGATCCGCTTGCAGAACCTTATGATCGTCGCGTCACTCACCGAGCAGGCATCGGCCAACTCCGATATTGAGAGGTATACGACCTTCTCGGGGTTGCCCAGGATGAATTTGGCCAACCTCGCTTCAGCCGGCCCCAGCGAAGCGGCTGCGTTCCTGATCCTCATCAAAGGCAATGTAAGGCCTGCATGGTGTGGCTGTTCGGGAGCGGCAAGACTACCCATGATGGCTGCACCCCTGTCTTGAAGCAAGTTCGACTAGGCTACGGACTTGATTCGCCGCCGATCGCTCGCGTCCTGCAAAATGATGATATCAAAATTTCACCACAGTAAGGAGGAAAAGTGACATCTGAGTAGAATACGTTCTCCTGATGAAGCAATACTTCATGTCGGTGCGAAGGTTACATAGCAACAGAGCAATGGGTTGAACCGGGGGATTCGCAATGAAACGTGCTACAGTCGAAGCAAGATTTGCACATGCGGTGAGCGGAGTGGTGATCTGGGCAGCGGTGCTTTCGGTGGCGTTGCCGCTTGTTTGGATTTTGCTCACGTCGCTTAAGCCGGTATCGAGAATATACCAGATGCCCCCGGTTCTTTTCTTCAGGCCCACGCTGCAAAACTACCACAAGGCCCTGGTGGAGAATGATTCTCTGCGGGTAGCATTCCTAAACAGCCTGATCGTGGCCGTGACCACCTCCGTTATTTCGGTGGCTCTGGCGGCGCCCGCGGCCTATGCCATTGTGCGTTTCGTGAAGCGCAACTACAGGGCCCGCGTGGCCATATTGGCGATGCAAATGTTGCCGCCGGCGGTCCTGGCCATTCCTATAGCCCTGGTCGCTCGCCGGCTTGCCATGTACGACAGCCTCGTGTCGCTCACTATCGCCTGCCTCACCATTACGCTGCCCTTCTCCATCTGGCTGCTATCGGCTTTCCTTGAGGGCGTTCCGGGCAGCTTCGAAGAGGCGGCGCTCATCGACGGGTGCAGCCGGTTCACCGCCTTTCTGCGCGTGGTTGTGCCGGTGGCTACCCCGGGGCTGGGGGCAGCGGCGATCCTCAGCTTCATATTCGGCTGGAACGAGTTTCTGTACGCACTGGTCCTGACGGGGAGGACCAGCCAGACGCTGCCTGTGGCGGCATGCGGGTTCGCAACTTCCCAAGGGGTGCAGGTAGAGCTGCTCACGGTGGCGGTTGTGCTGATGGCTCTGCCGGCCGTCCTCTTCGGTACGGTAGCCCAGAAGTACCTGGTTGAGGGGCTTACGTCCAACTCACTTAAGTAGGGTGCAGGATTGGGAACGGTTTTGTGGGGGAGGTGCCAACGGCAGAACCAGGGTCAAAACCAGCAACAAAACCAGCAGCAGTGTCACAGTGGAGTCGCAGTAAAACTAGCATTTAGGATCTAGGAGGGTACGAAGATGAAGTCAAAGGCCATCCTTGCCCGCGCGCTTACTACGGCGTTGGTCCTTGCCATGGCGCTGTCGCTTGTGACGAGTGTGCAGGCTGCTAAGGAAAAGTCCATTACCATCCTGCTCGAGACTGTTCCGGACTCGGAATACGTGATCCGGCTAATCCCAGAGTTTGAGAAGGCCACCGGCATCAAGGTCAATGTTGAGAAGACTACGTTCATGGTTATGAGGGACAAGCTCATGACCAACGTGCTGTCGGGACGCGGCCAGTACGACGTGATAGTTGTAGACGCCCCGTTCTGGACCGGCCAGTTTGTGAATGGCCGTTGGATCATCCCTCTCGACGACTACATTAAGGAAACGCCTTCGGTGGACATGGGCGTGTACTACCCGTCCATGCTGGACTTGGCGGGTGTGTTCGACGGCGTGACTTACATGCTGCCGTTCTACCAGTACAACATGGTGATGCTCACCAGGTCCGACATTGTGGACGATCCCAAGATCCGCAAGGAATACAAGGCCAAGTTCGGCAAGGAGCTCGATTTCGACAACCTCTCAGTTGAGGAGTATGTGCAGGTAGCCAAGTTCCTCACCCGCGACACCAATGGCGATGGCAAGGTGGATATCTGGGGATCGATCATGACTCCCAAGAAGTCCGACACCTACTGCGACTGGGCCAACTACTTCTTCGGCCTGGGCGGCGACTTCTACACCAACAAGAAGGTCACCATCAACAGCCAGGCGGGGGTCAAGGCACTCAACCTCTACATGGACGCTCTGAAGAACGCGGCGCCGGCAGGCTCCATGGGGTTCTCGTTCGACGACGCCCTCAACGCGATGGCGCAGGGCCAGGGCGCCACGATGGTCACGTTCAACTGGATGCTGGGCCCGCTGAACGATCCTGCTAAGTCGAAGGTGGCCGGCAAACTCAACGTGCACCCCGTGCCCGGCGGACGCGGAGTATCGGCCGGCTGGGGCTGGGCCATTCCGTGGAACGCTCCCGACAAGGACGCTGCGTGGCAGTTCATCTCGTGGGTCGAGTCGGCCAAGATAGCGCGCCAGCGCGCCCTCATGGGCGGTGCGCCCACCAGGCGCGACATTCTGGAAGATCCGGAGCTTAGCCGCAAGTTCGCCGCCTACTACAGCACCCTGAAGAAGGTCCTGCCCACGGCGGTTCCGGCCATCCCGATGATGCTGGAGCAGATCAGATTCGAAGACACCGTCAACGACTACCTTGGCGCGGCTCTCCTCGGCGAGATGTCGGCCGAAGATGCGCTGAACAGAGCGGCAAAGGAGCTCTCGCGTCTGCGCTAGGGACGTGTTGACAAGCTCATGTGCGACTGAGCCCGGTCCGTAGCACGGGCTGGGTACGACCTAGTGACCAGAGAGGGGATCTATGATGACGGAAACACCAGTCCATCAGAGGAAGAGGTCTGCATATACCGCACTCGGATTCCTGGTCCCCTCTCTCGTCATACTCGGCGTGGCGGTGTTGGTCCCGCTACTGTACGTGATCTACTTGAGTTTCACAGACTACTCTTTCATCGCGCCCACCCAGAGCCAGTTTGTGGGGATTCGGAACTACATCGACGCGCTGTGGCAGCGCGATTTCAGGAACTCGCTCTGGGTGACCACTATATTCACCGTCGTCACAGTGGGGCTTGAGACCATTCTGGGGCTGATCGTGGCCCTTGCGCTCCGGACGAGGCAGCGGTATTCGCGGGCGTTCTTCTCGGTGTACCTCATGCCCACGATAATCACGCCGATCTCTACGGGCCTGGTGTGGGCATACATTTTCCATCCGACCTTGGGCGTGTTCAACTACCTGCTCGGGCTGCTCGGGGTGCCCACCCGCGCCTGGCTGGGCGAGGGAGGAACGGCGCTGCTGTCGGTGTGCCTGGTGGATGTGTGGGAATGGACTCCTCTTGTCGCGCTGATGCTCTACGCCGGCCTGGTGTCGCTGCCCCAGGAACCGGTGGAGGCGGCTCACGTGGACGGTGCCACCAGGTGGCAGGTGTTCAGGTACGTGACAATGCCGCTGATTAAGCCAGTGGCCTTAGGAGCAGTGCTCATAAGGGCCCTGGACGCGCTCAAGACCTTCGACATTGTGTACGTGCTCACAAGCGGCGGGCCAAGCAACCGCACGGAGCTGTTGAGTTTCCACATCTACAGGCACGGGTTCCTTTACGCGCGGTTTTCGTATGCCACTGCAGTATCGGTGCTGCTCCTTGTGGGGATACTCGTGTTCACTTTCGTCCTTGCGCGGATGACCATGAATGAGGAGAAGGCATAGGCCATGGCGGTGTTCCTCGGGATCGATATCGGAACTAGCGTAATCAAAGCCGTTGCGGTGAGCGGGGGCGGTGAGATCCTCGGCGTCGGGCGGCACGCCTACGCTGCCTCGAGATACAAAGGCGGATGGGTGGAGCATGACCCCGAGGCTTACTGGACCGGAGCGTGCCAGGCTGCCCGCGATGCGTGTCAGGGCGGGAGGGCCGGCCTGGAAGTTGCCGCGATTGGGCTGACCGGGATGGCGCCCAGCACTGTGTTTGTGGGCGCTGACGGGGAACCGCTGGGGCCGAGTCCGATCTGGCAGGACATGCGCGCGCGCGACGAGGTCGCCCAGTTCTGCGCCGCAGCCACGCCCGACTTTGTGCGTCGGACCACCGGGATGATCCCCAGCCCTTCGTTCTCCGGGCCCAAACTGAAATGGATGGCGCGCAACGCTCCCGACATATACGAGCGCACGCGCGTGATCTTGGACGCCAAGGATTTTGTGGCCATGCGGATGTGCGGGGCAGTGGCCACCGACGAGACATCCGCTGCCAGCAGCCTGCTTTTCGATCTCGGCAGGCGAGAGTGGTCGGCGCCGCTCATCGACGCCATGGGCGTGGATGGGGCCAAGCTTCCGCCTGCGCTGAAGTCACTCGCCGTTGTGGGAGCGACGAACAGCGGCTTCGAGAGCCGAGTGGCGAACGGAAGCGAGGGCATCCCGGTAGTGATCGGCGCAGGCGATTCGCTTGCCACGGCGTTCCTGTTCGCCGCGTCCGAAGATGGCGGGCCGGGCGGGCCGGCACTGGAGATATCGGGCACGTCCACATGCTTGACGCGGCAGACGCCTGGGCCCGCTGTCGACCCGGGCGGCAGGCTCATGTGTTTTCCGGCAGCCGACGGCCACAGCTACTGCATCGAGGCGGCGATCCACACTACAGGGGCCTGCCTAGATTGGATCTGCCGCACACTCGGCATGGAGCTCAGCGACGGATTCGACTGGTCTGGGATGGAGCGCATCCCCGCCGGCGCCGACGGTCTGGTCTTCCTTCCATATATAGGCCCCGGCGAGCGCAGTCCTATCTGGGACGATTCTGCGCGCGGCGTGTTTGTCGGGATCACATCGATGCACTCGCCCGAGCACATGGTCAGGGCCGTCATGGAGGGCGTGGCCTTCGCCCTGCGGCAGAACCTCGAGGCTATGGAGGAACTGAGCGGCCCATGCGGCATCATCGAGTCGGTGGGCGGGCCGAGCGCGAACCGTGTATGGCAGCAGATAAAGGCGGATGTGTTGGGGCGCCCGGTGGCAGCGCTGGCTGCTCGCGAGGCTACGGGCTGCGCTGCGGCAGCTATGGCGGCGGCCGGCATCGGTCGGTGGGATGCTGTGGACGCAATTCGCCGCGCGAATACGCGCAGAACAGCCGTCTATCTCCCGATTTGGGCCAACACAGCAATGTACGATGAACTATACGGAGTCTTTATACGATCATACCAGCGCCTGAAGGAAGAATTCGCCACGATTGCACAGCTGCTTCGTGGTCATAGCTCGTAGCTAGACGGAGGTTTCACGGATGTTCACATATGCGCAGCACATGACGGACGATCAGATAGGCGCTTACAAGACCTTCACGAAGGATGAATATGCACGGCGACTCGACCGTCTTCAGAGTAATATGGCGAAGCACGGATGCGACGTGCTCCTCCTGACCAGTCCTGAGAATATAACTTACGTCACCGGATACCGGACATGGTACTTCTCGAGCAAATTCCGCCCGGTGATATGCGTCGTTCCCCAGGCGGGCGAGCCGGCCCTGGTCCTCAGAATTCTGGAAAAGAGCACTGTACAGCTGACGTCGTGGGCGCCCCACGTCTATTGCTGGGGAAGCGCCAGCCGCAACCTGGGCCCGCTTCAGGCGGCTGATCCGGCGGCAGCCACGGCTCTGGCAGTGCGTGAGCTCGCGGGCAGCCCAGGGACGGTGGGAATCGAGGCCGGCGAGGGAACTAGGTTCAATGCTTCCCTGACTCTCCTGGACGAGCTGCGGGCGGCCATGGGCGGGATCAGGTTCATTGACGGCACTCCTGCCGTTCAGGGCGCCCGCATGGTCAAGACAGAGTGGGAGGTATCCCGCCTGCGCGAGGCTTGTAAGGCGACGGAGGACTCGATCGAGGCCGCGTTTGCCCGCATAAAGCCGGGCGCGACTACCGAATCCGATGTTGCCAGATGGATCGCCGCCGGCATGGCTGAGCGCGGCGTGGACCGGATCTCCTACCTCACTATCATCTCAGGCGATGCCAAGTACTCTACCTTCAATGCCTACGCTACAGGCAGGCTCATACGCCAGGGCGACATCGTGTTGGCCGATATAAGCGGGCACATAGACGGATACGCCAGCGACCTGACGCGCACGGCCATAGTCGGTCGGCCCAGCGCCGAACAGGCCGGGATGGCCCAGGCGGCCAATGACTCTGTGATGCGCTGTATCGCGGCGATGAAACCTGGGACGCCCATATCCCGTATCAGCCGGGTTGCGGAGGATACTATTCGGGATGCTGGATATGGGCAATATGTGGTCCACTCCAGCGGGCACGGCATCGGGCTGGACGTAGTTGAGTACCCGATGATACACCATTCCGAGGAGACTGTCCTCGAGCCGGGCATGACTTTCGCCGTGGAACAAGGGGTGTACCCATTCCGGCCACAAGATGGCGCGGAGGGGATATACTGGTGTTTTAGGACTGAGGATGTAGTGGTTGTGACTGAGACCGGCGCGGAGTTCCTGTCAGGCCCCGGCCCTGCCCTGATCGAGTTGTAGCGATCGGCACGGCGCGATTTGCCGCTTGCGCTCCGCACGGTGGGCTGATATAATTACTTTACGCCAAGCGCGTATGAAGTGGGGCAATAGCTCAGCTGGAAGAGCACCTGCGTCACATGTAGGGGGTCACAGGTTCGAGCCCTGTTTGCCCCACCACTTTTTAGCCGGGAGTATGGCCAGTCTCCCGGCTTTTGTCGTTCTTCGGCGGAGCTCTTGCCACTCCTCATCCTCCATGGGCTCGGGGAACGGGGGTTTGTGGTCGGCCAGCGCTGCGGCTGGGTTGGCATCGAAAAGCGCTGTGGCGCCTTCTTGACCGATCTGGGCTGCGACCGCCTCAAAGGCTCGGGGGATCATGCCGTCGTATGCACCGGGTACGTGGGCGTCCGAAGCGATGAAGTGGCACATGCGGCGATCGATCATGTCGACGGCGCACTGCTGGGCGATCGACCCGTAGGCTCCCACAACGCTTCCCGCCTCCAGCTGCATCAAAGCCCCACGCTTTATCATTCTCAGCATCATATCGAAACGCTGCGACAGCTCATGGTTGCGTTCCGGATGGGCAAGCACCGGCACGTATCCTGTGGCCGCCAGTTCGAACAGCACGTCCTCCGCGTATTGCGGCACGTGTAGCATAGGCAGCTCCACCAGCGCAAACCGGGTATCTGCGCCCAGGGTCGGCACATCGCCTGCGCCGAGCGCGGCGCGGACTCCCGGGTCGAGCATGATCTCGCCACCCACGTGTAGCTCCACACGGGATGCCTCAGGATCGGCTGCGGCTGCCGCCCGAAGCTGGGCGACGGCGTCTGCAATGACTGATGCGCGCAATGAGCGTCGGTGCGATGCGCAGTGCGGGGTGGCCACGATGGCACGAACCCCGACGCGCTGCGCCGACCTCATCATCTCCAGAGAATCCTGGATTCTGGTCGGCCCATCGTCCAAGCCGGGAAGCACGTGAGAGTGGATGTCGAACATTCATAAGTCCCCCTCGGCCTTAGGATAGCATGAGGGGCGGGCGGGCGGAAGGTCATGGCGGCCCGGCCGGCATCTCCCCACACAGTCCCATGTTCGCAGCCATAAAATGTAGGAGGGAAACAGGGGCTTTTGTGGAATGTACCATACAAATCGACGCTAACCTAGGCTTTCCACAATTGTGCGTGGTGACCTGCAAGTGTATTGGAGACCATGTAGGTGGATCGCAGTGAAATATATGGTATTATGGTTACTGTCCATGAGTACATGCCGAGTGGTAGGGGCCGAATCTGGGCTCGACGGACGTCGGTGTTCGGGGGCAGGGGCTGAATGTTAAGGTTATTCGATAGGCGAGGGAATGGAGCCAACGGCAGGGATCCGAGGCAAGCACTGGTGACTCTTCACAAGCCCAAGTCCGCGGCCAGCGAGGCCTACCGCATGCTGCGGACCAACATCCACTTCTCAAGCGGCGGCGACTCCCTCAAGGTGATAGTGGTAACCAGCACTTTCCCGGAGGAAGGCAAGTCGCTCACCGCGTGCAACCTGGCAATCACGTTTGCCCAGGCGGGAGAGGATGTCATCCTTGTGGACGCCGATATGCGGCGGT
>Ga0209606_1002673_pt1 | contig 19193 bp, 10 predicted proteins | sample AD_UKC057_MetaG_FD_184412 | JGI IMG/M metagenome (GOLD analysis project Ga0209606, IMG submission 184412) | Active sludge microbial communities of municipal wastewater-treating anaerobic digesters from USA - AD_UKC057_MetaG (SPAdes) (version 2) | ecosystem: Engineered > Bioreactor > Anaerobic >...
ACTTCAATGGCTAAAGCCGGAAGCGAGTTCGGAATGCAGTTGCTCTGGGTATTGTTTCTGAGTGTTCTTTTTTCCTGGGTGTTAATGGAAGCTTATGGACGTTATGCTGTTGTAACCGGCGAAACTGCATTATTCAGTATCAGGAGGAAGATCAGACATGGAAATATTCTGGCAATTCTTATAATTATCGGTGTTGTTACAGCTCAGTGGACATGTCTTTCAGGAATTATGGGATTAACATCGGCTATGATGTATGAACTTTTTCATATGTTCATCCCGAAGCTCAGTCCTGAAAACTACTGGGCCGTGCTGGGAATAGCTGTCTTCATGATTGTATTGTTATATGGAATGCTTCTGGTCGGCAGATATTCTTTCTTTGAAAAGATCCTTATTGTTTTTGTCACCATAATGGGGGCATCCTTTTTATTTTCTATGTTCATTGTACTGCCTTCTCCAGCTGAAATATTAAAAGGTTTTGTCCCTTCGATACCGGCTGTTCCGGGAGGTAAGCTTATGGTTGCAGCATTTGTAGGTACAACTATGGCGGCACCGACCTTTGTTGTCCGGCCTTTACTGATGAAAGGCAAAGGCTGGGGAAGAGAAAATACGAAGGAACAGACCAGGGATGCACTTACTTCGGCGATTCTGATGTTTGTGATCAGCGGTTCGATAATGGCAACAGCCACCGGTGCATTATTTCATGAAGGAAAAACAATAAACAAAGTGCTCGATATGGTTTATACACTTGAGCCTCTGGTAGGTAAATATGCTGTAGCAGTTTTTGTTTTTGGAGCAATGAGTGCAGGATTATCTTCGGTATTTCCGATTTTAATGGTAGCGCCGTTATTATTTGCAGACTATAAGAAAGGCGAACTGGATACCAGATCCCGGCAATTTAAGATATTAACAGCTATTGCAGGTGTTATAGGACTTACGGTTCCCATACTTGGTGCAAATCCTGTCATGGCTCAGGTAGCCACACAGGTATCTGCGGTATTTGTGCTTCCTTTTGTAATAATAGCTATAATGATCCTGATAAACAATAAGGGTGAAATGGGATCTTACAGAGCAGGGGCCATGTTGAATATGGGTCTGATAGCTGCACTTGGATTTTCATGTTTTATTGCATACACGGGACTAGTTGCACTTGGACAATTCTTTGGACATTAAACTTGAATTAAAATACTTGTTTTGAATAAAGTATGTATATCGAATTCTGAAATATTACAAATTAACCTTAACCTTAATGAAAAATATCAGGATATTTACTATCAGCCTTTTTCTGTTTATCACTTTTTTAACAGTCAGGAATCAATCTCTTAAAGGACAGATAATTACGGGGGATGTCTTCCCTTCATGGTCCCGTGGAATTCTGGATATACATCATATAAACACAGGGAAAGGAGAATCCGTTTTCTTTATCATGCCAGACGGAACTACTATGCTTGTTGATGCAGGTTTCACTACACGACCCAAACCGAGGGTGACAGATCAGAAACCTGATGCAAGCCGTACGCCTGGAGAATGGATATCAAGGTATATACTGCATATGATGGAGGATCTTTCAACAAAAAAACTGGATTATGTCTTACTGACACATTTCGATGGGGATCATATAGGTGATTATTATCCTGAGGCCAAATTATCTAAATCCGTTACTTTTAAACTGACCGGGATAACAGAGGTCGGGGAGTATATTCCTTTTAAGAAACTGATCGACCGTGGCTGGCCTGATTACAATTTTCCGGTACCACTTGAAAATGATAAAATGAAAAATTACAAAGAATTCCTTAAATGGCACATGGGGAAAAATGATGCTGTTGTGGAAAGATTTGTAGCCGGGCAGAATACACAGTTTGAACTGGTTAATGACAAAGAAAAATATCCCGGTTTTGAGATTAGGAATATAGCTGTCAACGGCCATGTATGGACAGGTGTGGGGACAAATGAAAGGAACCATTTTCCGGCACTTGAAGATCTGAAAACTTCGGAGTTACCGGGCGAGAATATGTGTTCCATTGCTTTCCGTCTCTCTTACGGAAAATTTGATTATTTCAACGGAGGAGACCTTACTTCAGCAGAATATGGCAGTTGGAGAGATATTGAAACACCAGTGGGAATGGTAACCGGGCCTGTTGAGGTATGTGAAGCTAATCATCATGCCCATTTTGATGCTATGGCTGTTCCATTTCTCAGGGCCACCAGGCCACAGGTTATTATACTTCAGACCTGGGCTCCCAGCCATCCGGCTTCAATTGTCCTGAGCAGGATGCAATCAACTTCTGTTTATCCGGGTGCGAGAGATATCTATGCAACAAATATCATGGAGGAGACAAAAGTTGTCATAGGTGGCGCCCTTGGAAGATTAAAGTGCCAGCAGGGTCATATAGTCATCAGAGCAAATCCCGGTGGGAATGATTTTATGATCTATATACTTGACGATTCGACCGAAAGTTACCGGATCAAATCAATTAATGGACCCTATACGTGCAAGTGAAGACAGGCGACAAAATCATATGGAAGCATTTTAAAACTTATGATTGTGTATAACAAGGTGGGCAGTAGTTTTGCTTTGGACAGTATTATTTAATTTTACGATTTCAATCCGTAAATTACAGGTTCTGAAATGATTGAAGCTGATTGTTAAGAATTACTAATATTCCTCTAATATCTTGAAGTGGTAACGAGTGAGAAAACAATCAACATAATCTCGTAAAAAATACGAAATTTGCTTTTTGAAGGAGAAGAATAACTTATACCTGTAAATGAAATATCCCTTACTCGAGAACGAAGCTCAGTTTGTCAGGAGTTTGTCCCAAGGCAATATTCTGGCTTTTAATACTTTGTTCAGAGCGTACAGTGGCCGCTTATATCGTTTTGCATATGGTTATCTTAAATCTGAAGCCGTTTCTGAAGAGCTGGTTCAGGAGGTTTTTACACGGATATGGGAAAACCGTAAATCTCTTAAATCAGAATATTCATTTAGATCATACCTGTTTACAATTGCCTTTAATATTATAAAGAAACAATTCAGAAGGGAAGCCTGTAATTCTGAATATTTCAGGACAAGAGTGACAGAGGATTTTGACCTGGAAACAACAAAAAAGATCAACTATGATTCCCTTCATCAATATATATCTGAACTTGTGGATAAGATGCCAGGACGGCGCAGGGAGATTTTTATCAAAAGCAGGTTTGAAGGTTTAAGCATAAAGGAAATTTCAAAAGATCTGAATATCAGCCATAAGACTGTTGAGAACCAATTAACAGATGCATTAAAGTTTTTAAGGAATAATATCAGGAGAGAAAGTATTCCTGTAATCTTATTCTTTACTTTATTTATATAATAATTTTTATATAGAGGGCTTTTTTAATTGGCCCTATCTATATCTGATAATTATTCTGATACTTCAAAACAAAAATTCCTGATCTTAATTTTCACTTTAGCTGTAGAATTTTTTTGATGCGACATTATTAAGAAACTTGTAAATATGGAATAGGTGTATTTTCCTGGAAATAGATATTACATTATAGATCGAACCAGATTAAATGAATTTAAATTTTAAAGGTTTAAGGTTAGTAATAAGGGTAATGAGCAGTTCCTGGTTATCCGGGAACTGTTTTTTAATTTCAAAATAAAAGAAAGGTTGATAATTTATGGCAAAAGACAGTCTGGATATTGAAAGGCTGAACCGATTTTTCAAGGGCGATTTTTCTGAAGGTGATAGAGAATATCTCAGAAAAATTTTTTGTGATGAGAGCAATGAAGAAGAGCTGGAACATCTTGTTAAAAAGCAATGGTATGAATTACTTAAAGAAAATTCTTCGGAGCAAAAAAATCTGGATCATGTTCTTTACAAGATACATTATGAACTGAATACAAAGCAACTGAAACAGGAAAATAAAATTACGCTAAGGAGCATAATTAAATGGAGTGTCCGGATTGCAGCAATACTTTTTCTTCCCTTAGTAATTTATTCGGGAATTCAGTTTTTCTCGCCTGAAGGTAAAGGCAATCATACATGGGTAGAGATCAAGGCTCCTGCCTGGACTCGTGTACAATTCAGTTTGCCGGACAGATCAACGGGATGGCTGAACAGCAGTTCCAGTATAAAATATCGGGATGACTTTAACAAAGACAGAAAAGTTGCCTTGGATGGTGAGGCATTCTTCGATGTTCAGGCTGATCCTGATAAGCCATTTGAAGTAAGTACAGATGAGATAATTGTCACAGCAACAGGAACTAAATTCAACGTTGCATCTTATAAAAATGAAAAAGATGTTGAAGTAGTACTGGAGGAAGGAACAGTTGTCTTAGGGAACAGGGAAGGGACTCAGTCTGTTATCATGAAACCTGATGATCTGGTTGTTTTTGACAAAACAACTCGTCAGTTGAGCACTGAAAAAGTCCAGTCTGAAAAATATCTGGTGTGGACTGAAGGCAAACTGGTATTCAGGAACGATCCGATTGATGTTATAGCCCGGCGAATAGGTAGGTGGTATAATGTTGATGTTGAGATTCAGGGTAATAATTATACAGATATCAGATTAAGGGCCACATTCGTAGATGAAAATTTGGAAGAGGTTCTTTATTTTATAAAGCGAGCGCTTCCCATAGACTACAAGATCTTAACCGGAGGCTTGCTGAATGATGATGACACCTATGCCAAAAAGAAAATAACCTTTACAACGAAAAATAAGCGGAGATATTAATTCCTTAATTACTAACCTAAAGTACTGATTGCCTATGTAAAAGCCGAGCCTGTTATAAAAAAAGCAGGAAAGTGTTGGAGCCACTTTCCTGCGAGAAGCTAAGTTACTATTAATGAATAATAACCTATCAATAACCTATCAAATTTATGAAAAAGAATTATGATTTACGGGAGTCAATACACCCGACCCTAAAAAAGATGATCATGGAAATGAAAATGGTAATCCTTATTGTAATACTAAGTGTTACAAATATTTTTGCATCCAATACATATTCACAAACTGCAAAAGTTTCACTTAACCTTGAAAATAAAACGCTTGAACAGGTAATGGATGAGATAGAACAGCAGAGTGAATTTTATTTTATTTTTAACCAGAAACAGATAGATGTTAACCGTGTTCTTAACATTCATGTGGAAGAAAAATCAATAAAAGATGTTCTGCCAGACCTTTTCAATGGTACTGATGTAAAATATGCAGTTCTGGACCGGAAAATCTTACTAACCACAGATCCGTTCAGTGATGATTTAGCAGGTCTAATTACTGAAGACGATATACAGGATAATGTAGTGAAAGGAACCGTCTCAGATGCTCTTACCGGAGAACCTATGCCAGGGGTAAACATTTTGGTAAAAGGGACAACTGTTGGCGTTCTGACAGATATTTCTGGAAAGTACTCCATCAATGTTACAGATTCAAACGCAGTTCTATCATTCTCATTTATCGGTTACTTAACTCAGGAAGTTGCAGTTTCAGGACGTTCTTCAATAGATGTGGCAATGAATCAAAGTGTGGAGGCTCTTGATGAAGTAGTAGTGATTGGTTATGGAACCACAGTTCAGAAAAGGGATCTTACCGGAGCTGTGGCTTCAATACAGGGAAGTGTAGTTTCAGAAAGGAAAACCACTCAGGTATCACAGGCCTTACAAGGTTCAATTCCAGGATTGATGGTTACCCGAAGTAATAATGCACCGGGATCAACTGCTACGATCAGGGTAAGGGGTATAACCTCAATCGGAGCAAGCAATCCTCTCATTATTGTTGATGGTGTTCCTGTTGAGGATATTAATTCGCTAAATCCGAATGATATTGAAAATATATCTGTTCTCAAGGATGCAGCATCAGCTTCAATATATGGATCAAGGGCTGCAGCCGGTGTCATACTGATTACTACGAAAAGAGCAAAATCAGGACAACTGAGCCTTGAATATAATATGGAATTTGGATTTGAAAAGCCCACCGAATTGCCAGAAAACGTTGATGTTTTGCGCTATCTTCAGATAGTTAATGAATTAAGATGGAACGATAACAATAATAATGCAAATGAATATCCTCTTTATCCAAAAGATCTGGTGGATAATTATTTGTCGTTGAATGCTCAAAATCCGGATCTTTATCCAAATACAAATTGGGCTGATATAATTCTAAGAGATAATGCACCAAGGCAGAGCCATCTGATTAATATAACTGCAGGTACTAATTCAATCAAGTCACGGGCTTCAATCGGTTACGATAAGACTGACGGTTTATTTATGAATAAATCATATGAAAGGTTCACAACCAGATTTAATAATGACATATTTATAAATAAATTTCTTTCTGCCACAATTGATCTTAACTTCAGACGAGTAACGTCCAGGGCACCGGTCCAGGATCCTATGTGGTGGAGTTGGGCCGCAGCCCCGGTATATGCTGCTGAATGGTCTGACGGGCGTGTCGGAGAAGGGAAAACTGGTGAAAATATATATGCAAGCCTAAAATATGGTGGATACAATAATGGATGGACCAATCAGGCGGGAGGAAGAATTTCATTGGATTTTCTGCCGGTAGAAACTCTTAAAATTTCAGCAATAGTATCTCCGAATCTTCAATTTTATAAGGGAAAACTATTCAATAAAAAAGTAGAATATTATGATGCTGAGAATCCTGCACTGTTACTTGGTACAATAGGAGGGCATGAAAATACTAACCTGTATGAAAACCGTAATGATAGTTATAATATAACAATTCAGTTACTGGCCAACTATAAAAAGATGTTTGGAGATCATAATCTTAATGCGATGGCTGGTTATGAAGATTATTATGCTTTCTATGAATATATGGGTGCTTCAAGGCAACAATATGAGTTGTCGTCATTCCCATATTTGAATTTAGGTCCGCTCGAATTCAGAGACAACAGCGGAAGCGCTGTTGAGAATGCTTATCATTCATTTTTCGGCCGAGTAATTTACGATTATAAAAATAAATATCTGTTTCAGGGGAATATCCGTTTCGATGGTTCTTCACGGTTCCACCAGGATTACAGATGGGGTACTTTCCCATCAGTATCGGTTGGCTGGGTTATTTCAGAGGAGTCTTTTTTAAAGGATAATCGTTCATTATCTTATTTGAAATTAAGAGGGTCCTGGGGTACCCTTGGAAATGAACAGATAGGCTATTATCCTTATCAGTCAACAATAGCATTTGCAAATGCTCTGTTTTATCAGGGGGCAAATATTGTATCCTCACAAACAGCAGCTCAGACACAGTATGTTATTGAAGATATTTCATGGGAAACTACTGAAACACTTGATATAGGCGCAGATGCAACATTTTTTAACAACAAACTGAGATTTACTGCTGATTATTATATCAAGAAGACCAGAGATATGTTATTGGCTCTTGAAATACCTGATTATATTGGATTTGACAATCCTGATCAGAATACCGGACGAATGAATACTAAAGGATGGGAACTTGAAATGGGCTGGAATGATGACATTGGGGAATTAAATTACACCGTAGCTTTTAATTTGTCTGATTCAAAGTCGACAATGGGTAATCTTGGCGGAACCCAGTTTCTGGGAGATCAGATCAAGATAGAAGGTAGTGAGTTTAATGAATGGTATGGTTATCTGTCTGATGGTTTATATCAAACACAGGAAGATGTTAATACACTGCCCAAGATTAGTTCAGCAGTCAAACCTGGTGATGTAAAGTATCTTGATATAAGCGGTCCGGATGGAGTTCCGGATGGAAAGATATCACCTGATTATGACCGGACCCTGCTTGGCGGCTCCTTACCTCGCTTCCTATATGGAGGGAACATACATCTGAATTATAAGAAATTTGATCTTGGCATAGTTGTGCAGGGTGTTGGTAAACAAAATGCCCGGTTGTCAGGTGTCATGGTTCAACCTATTGCCAATAACTGGGGCCATATTCCAAAGATCCTAGATGGTAATTATTACAGTAATTATAAAAGTGCTGAAGAAAACCTTAATGCGAAATATCCCAGGATGTCCTGGAGTAACCTATCTACAAATTATGCAATGTCAGACTATTGGTTGTTTGATGGATCATATTTCAGAATGAAAAATATAACTCTGGGATACAATCTTCCTTCTTTATTGACTCAAAAGGTTAAAATGCAGAGTCTGAGGATATATGGAAGTATCTCCGATCTATTCTCCATAAATCAATATCCTGTAGGTTGGGATCCTGAAGTTGCAGCTTCCGGATATCCTATAACAACATCATATATTTTAGGCATCTCGGTGAAATTCTAAAAACTTAAAACTATGAAATACAAAATATTATTTTTATTAGCCTCCATTTTAAGTTTTATTTCCTGTTCTGATCTGGACCTTAATCCTCTGTCAGAAGGATCAAGTGAAAACTGGTACTCGAATGAAAGTGAAATTAAGATGGCAATAAATGACCTTTACAGGAAGGTTTTCTGGACTCTTGATGATGATTATTGGACAGACGACTGGTCTTATCGTGAAACGCTGACACCAATAACAAATGCAACTATCAATGGTGAGTGGGCAACAATTGAGACCTGGTGGTCCAATACATATAAGTGCATTGCCAGGGCAAACACGATTCTTTCCAATCTTGAAATTAATAAAGGAGGGTTACCCCAGGCAATTCTTGACCAATATGTTGCTGAAGCCAAGTTTGTCCGGGCTTCTCAATATGCTAAACTAATTTCTCACTGGGGAGATGTAATCTATTATACCGATAAGCTCGATCTGGATGAATCATTTAATATGGCAAAAACTGACAAAGAAGTAATCCTTCAGTCTATATATGATGACTATGATTTTGCTGCATCAAAATTACCGTTAAGTTATGGAAACAGTGACAATATGCGTGCCACAAAGGGCGCGGCATTAGCAATGAAAGCCAGGATAGCGTTATATTTTGAAGACTGGGAAATATGCCGTAACGCTGCAAAATCATGTATAGACCTTGGTATTTATGACCTATATCCGGATTTCTCTGAATTATTTTTATCAAAAACGAAAAATACGGAGGAAACAATATTTTCAATCCCTCAGTCTGTAGAACTGAATTCATATTTTGATCAGAATTGTAAAGACTATGTTACGAGAAATACTGGCGCAGGTTGGGCAGCAAAAAATCCTTCATGGGATCTGTTTTGCGCATTTCTTTGTTCGGATGGCCTGCCAATTGATGAGTCTCCTTTGTTCAACCCAAGAGAGCCTTTTAAGAACAGAGATCCCAGATGTGCTGCTACTATTGTCGAGTTTCAAACTCCCCACCTTGGTTTTATGTTTCAGCCACATCCTGACTCCCTCGTAGTATGGAATTTTAATACTGGTAAATACCAAAAGAACAATGATACAAGAGCAAATGCTCAATATGCTGCATATGCAGGGATGATGTGGAAAAAAAGAGTCGATGCAGACTGGGCTGATGATTATCTGGTAGGATTTGAAATTCATGTGGTAAGATATGCAGATGTCCTTTTAATGTACGCTGAATCAGAAATAGAGCTTGGTGAAATAAGCCAGGAAATGCTGGACGCATCCATCAATAAAGTTCGTGCCCGTGCATATAAAGTAAATGTCAGTGATAAAACTCTTTATCCTTCAGTAGCTGTTTCAACACAGGCAGATCTTCGGAAAATCCTGAGAATCGAAAGACGTATGGAGTTAGCCTGGGAGGGTGTCCGTTATATGGATATTATCCGATGGAGATTAGCTGAAAAAGTATTAAACACAGGCATATATGGAATGCTGGATGTTGCAGAATTACGTGAAAAAATTGTAAAGAAAGGATTGTGGTTCTTTCCTCAGATCCCTCCCGTAGATGAAGATGGGGTTGTTGATTTTACACCCTTGTATAATGCCGGATTAGTTAAAAAATTTGCTCAAAGAAGTTTTGATAAGTCAAGGCAATATTTGTGGCCTATTCCTTCAAAAGAAATTATTATCAATTCCAACCTTGAGCAAAATCAGGGCTATTAATCGCATCTGCATTAGAATTTATAATTCAGGAAAAATCACAATCAATCCCAATTGTGATTTTTCCTGAATAAATTTTAGTGTTCAATATTCACGTTATCAGATCACAATCATACGACTTGTGATTTGGTTACAATTAATGTAATCATGAAGAAAAAACATCACTTTTTATTATTACTCCTCATCCTGACTATATTTCCTTCCGAAGGTCAGCACATTTTACCACTCAAAATCAGTGGAGTATATCCTCATCTTGCCGTATATAATCCTGGGGAGGGCTTACCTTGTGCAGCCAATGGAAATGAATGCGGCATTGGAGCTCTTGTTCCATGGGCCGGTAAATTATGGATGATAACCTATTCGGCATCATGTCCGAAAGGTAGTTCTGATAAGCTTTGGTTAATTGACGAAAGCTTAAATATCACAATGCATCCGGCAAGTATCGGAGGGACACCAGCCAACAGAATGATTCATAAAGAATCTGGCCAGCTCATAATCGGGCCGTATTTTATTGATAAAACCGGTAACGTGCGGGCAATTCCTTATACAAAAATGCCGGGGAGGCATACGGCAACAGCACGGCATCTGACAGATCCTGAGAATATGGTATATTTCCAGGAAATGGAAGGACCATTATTTGAAGTAAATGTTCACACACTCGAAACAAAACTCCTTTTCGAAAAACCAGTTACCGGATGGCATGCAAAAGGTGCTTACACCGGACAGAGCAGGTATATATTCGCTAATAACGGAGAAGCTGAGGTCTTTAAAATAAACAAGGAAATGTTGTATGCCGGAACGGAAGCTCAGAATAAAGATGAGTCAGGGTGCCTTGCCGAATGGGATGGTACTACCTGGAGGATCGTCGACCGACGGCAATATAATGATGTTACCGGGCCAGGCGGTATCTATGGAAATGAAAAGGACACAGACCCTGTCTGGAGTATCGGTTGGGATCGTCGTTCGGTGCTGATAAAATTGCTGGATGGAGGGAAATGGTATACCTACCGGGTACCAAAAGCGACAAATTCATACGACAGCTGGCATGGACATTATACGGAATGGCCTCGTATACGTGAGGTGTCTGAGGGAAAACTATTAATGGATGTTCATGGAATGTTTTATGATTTTCCGAAAGATTTTTCACTATCAAACACAGGCAAAATAAAACCTGTTTCATCTCATCTGAGGATGATACCTGATTTTTGCAGATGGAACGGTCAGATAGTATTTTCAAGTGATGAAACAACAACCTTTGATAATAAATTTGTTGGTCGTTCATGGTCGAATTTATGGTTTGGCCAGATCGAGGATTTGAAAAAATGGGGCCCTGTCAAAGGTTATGGTGGTCCATGGAGCAACGATTTGGTATATTCAGGCCAGCCTTCCGATCCTTTCCTGATAAACGGATTTGACACAAAAATTCTTCACCTGGCTCATGACAACTTTGCTCCGGTTTCATTTTCAATTGAGATTGATAAGGATGGTAAAGGGCATTGGACGAAATACACAAACATTATTGTTTCCTCAAAAGGGTACGATTACTATTTTTTCCCCGAAGATATGGATGCCGAATGGGTTCGTATTGTGCCTGATACAGAATGCCGGGTTACTGCAATGTTTCACTTCGGAATGAAAGACTATAGTAAAGTCAAAAATGAAAAACTATTTGCAGGTGTAGCCGATATTCTTGATCAGATTATTTACAGTGGAATGATCAGACCGGCGGGTCACAATCTTAGTCTTCAACTGGTCTCCGGCAAAAAAGGTAAAGAAGTTTATTATGAGTTAGATGAGAAACTGGATTACTCATCACCAGAGAGCAGGATAGAAGAAGTAAAGAAGATCTGTGAATTTAAGAAAGATTTCGCTGTAGATGATGCATCTGTAATAATGGAAAGGGACGGAGTGAAGGTACGATTACCAAAAGGGAATCCGGTGTTCGATCAGCCTTTTGAAGAAGGATGGCCAAGAGGTATTCGTGAAGCAGTAACAGAACGCTACCTGATGAATATTCATGGGACATTTTATGAAATGCCACGAGAAGCAGGCTTGAATTCCCTGAGGCCTGTTGCCTCACACAATAAAAAAATAATGGATTTCTGTACATGGAGAGGCCTTCTGGTAATTGCAGGTGTAGATGGTAAAGCTAAAAATGACGGGCATGTGTTCGTTTCAAAAGATAAAAAAGCAGCCCTTTGGTTTGGAGCAATCGATGATCTCTGGAGCCTTGGGAAACCAGTCGGTACCGGAGGTCCTTGGAAAAATTCAATGGTATATGCAAAAACACCATCGGATAAATATTTGATGACAGGTTATGACAAAAAAACACTTGAACTTGTTGCTGATAAAGATGCGTTAATTACTGTAGAAATTGATGTGGACTTTAATGGCTGGCATAAATTTAAGACTTTCCAATTAAAAGCAGGAGAAAAATTCGTCTATAATTTTCCTGCAGGATTCAATGCACACTGGATTAGATTTATATCTGATTGTAACTGTACAGCCACCGCATGGTTGATTTATGAGTAAAAACTGCCATATTCCAGGTGTTTATGACACTTGCGTTTTCACTAATAGAAAAAGATAAATTATGAGATGGTTGGTTGCACTGATGATCCTGATCTCTGGTTGCGGTTGTTCCGGAAAGAAGAATTTGATTTTCTTTGAAGCTGAATCTTTCACGACCAAAGGTGGATGGGTTGTGGATCAACAGTTCATGGATATTATGGGTTCTCCCTATTTAATGGCTCACGGGATTGGAAAAATAGTTGATGATGCATGGACTTCCTTTTCCGTACCAGCAACCGGGAAATACAGTATATGGGTGCGGACCAAAAACTGGACAGCAAAATTTTGTAAAGAGCAAACACCGGGAATATTTAAGATACAGATAGATAATAAAGTTCTGCCATTTATTTATGGTCAGGGAAAAGGTGAATGGTGTTGGGAAAAGGGTGACGATGTACTTCTGGAGAAGGGTAATTCTAAAATATATCTGAAGGATCTTACGGGTTTCAATGGCCGGGTTGATGCAATATTTCTCACATCCGATGAGGATCATATCCCCCCCGGGGATATTAAAAGCTTAAGCGGTATGAGGAAGAAATGGCTTAATCTTCCGGAAAAAACACCTTCGGCCGGGAAATACGATCTTGTTGTTGCTGGGGGTGGAATTGCCGGAATTTGTGCTTCAGTATCTGCGGCTCGTCTGGGATTGAAGGTGGCACTTATTCAAGACAGGCCGATTCTGGGTGGGAATAACAGTTCAGAGATCCGGGTCGTCCTCAGAGGCAAAACCCAGACCGGCAGATTCCCGGCATTGGGAAGTATTGTTCAGGAATTGGAACCTGAAATAGAAGAAGGAATAACTTCTGCAAAATCATTTGAAGATAGTGCAAAAATATCACTGGTTAAGGCTGAAAAGAATATAAGGCTCTTTCTGAATTATCATGTCTTTGATGCAGAGGTGGTTGAAAATAGTATTGTTGCCATCTCGGCAAAAAATATTGAAACCAGCAGAGAATTACTGTTTGAAGCTCCACTATTCGCCGATTGCACAGGAGATGCTAACCTGGGTTTTCTGGCAGGAGCTGATTACAGGGTGGGCAGTGAGTCAAAAGCCCAGACAGGTGAGTCAAGAGCATCGGATATTGAATCAAATCAGGTACTGGGTGCGGGATTGTATTGGTGGAGCAAAGATGCAGGGATCGAAACAAACTTTCCTGATTGCCCATGGGCATATCAGTTTAATGAGGAAAGCTGCCAATATGTTACTAAAAGTTCATGGAACTGGGAAAGCGGATTTAATCAGGATATGATTTATGAATTTGAGGAAATTCGAGATAATCAACTCAGGTCAGTTTTCGGGAACTGGTCATTTCAAAAAAACCATAGCAAAAGAAAAAGTGAATATGCCAGAATGGAAATTGCCGAACTGGGATATATTATGGGTAAAAGGGAATCACGCCGGATGTTGGGAGATATAATTATTACTCAAATGGACCTTGATGGGCCGGTATCATATCCGGACGGATGTGTTGAGATAACCTGGGGCATAGATATCCATATCCCCGACCCCTTAAATTCGAAATATTTTTCAGGCCAGGAATTCAGGGCTGTGGCAATACATCCAAATAAAGAATCCTCACCGCCTTTTGAAGTACCTTACAGATGTTTCTATTCACGTAATATTAAAAACCTGTTTATGGCAGGAAGGCATATAAGTACTACACATGTAGCACATGCAGCAACAAGAGTGCAGCGGAATACCGGAACCTATGGTGAGGTGGTTGGTATTGCTGCTTCTTTATGTAAAAAAATGAATGCTGAACCCAGAGGAATTTATGATTCATACCTGGAGGAACTTAAAGAAGCTCTATCAACAGGAGTACCATCTGGTAAATAATTTAATAACCTTATAAGTCATCCTGGATGTATTTATTGCACTTAAATCTACTTATCAATTAAATGAAAAGAGAACAAATCATGAAAATATTCAAGTTTATTGGCATACTATTATGCCTGACAAGTGTAAGTTGCTCAAATAAAAATACGGTTTCAGACCACAAATCTTTCAGCGGTATCTATCCTCACCTTGCATACTATAACAATGAAAATGAATGTGGTACAGGCGCTGTAGTTCCATGGGCTGACAGACTCTGGGTGATAACTTACGGTCCCCATCTGCCGTTTGGATCTTCCGATAAATTGTATGAGATCACTCATGACCTTCAGCAGATCATCAGGGAGGAAAGCATTGGAGGCACTCCGGCAAACCGTATGATACATAAAGAAAGCAATCAGCTGTTCATAGGACCTTATGCTATTGATGCCAACCGCAATGTAAGAGTAATTCCTTATGAAAAAATGCCGGGACGGCATACCGGGAATGCAAGACACCTGACCGATCCTTCAAGGAAAATATACTACGGAACAATGGAAGAAGGTTTCTATGAAGTTGATGTCAACACCCTCAATGTTAATATGCTTTACGAAGACAGTAACATAACAGCTAAAAAGGGTGATGATGCATCTGCTAACATACCCGGTGCATTGCTTAAGGGGGTACACGGGAAAGGCTTCTATTCAGGACAGGGTGTTGTGGTTTATGCCAATAATGGTGAGTCGGGACAGGAAGCTCTGGAAAAGTTTGATATTGAGGCTGGATCATTGTCGGAATGGGATGGTAAGGAGTGGAAACTTATCAGAAGAAACCAGTTTTGTGAGGTTACAGGGCTGGGAGGAATATATGGTAACAGCGATCCAGAAAATGATCCGATATGGGCAACAGGATGGGATCATAAATCAGTCATACTGGGGGTAAGAAGTGGAGGAAAGTGGGAATTTTTCCGGCTTCCCAAAGCGAGCCACAGTTATGACGGTGCACATGGCTGGAATACCGAATGGCCACGAATCCGTGATATCGGAACAGAGGAAAACCCAGATTACCTGATGACAATGCATGGATTGTTCTGGAGATTCCCCGGAACATTTTCAGCATTAAATTCAAAGGGGATCAGGCCACGCTCAGCTTATCTTAAGGTTATCGGAGATTTTACCCGCTGGCAGGACAGGCTGGTTTTCGGCTGCGATGATGCTGCACAGAGAGAATTTCTTAATAAGAGGAAGGAGAAAGGGAATATCGAAGGTCCGGGCCAGTCCAATTCCAATCTCTGGATAACCACCTTAAATCAGCCTGATGCTCTAGGACCGACAACTGCTGAAGGTGCGGTCTGGCTGAATGAGAAAGTCTCTGCAGGGAATCCTTCCGAACCATTTCTTTTTGCCGGATGGCCTCAGCGTTTTTGCTGGATACGTAATTCCGGGAACACTGATGCTGATTTTATATTTGAAGCCGATAAAGAGGGTAATAATAATTGGATAAATATTAAAACAGTTACCGTGAAAGCCAGACACTCCTCGGGAATTGAATTTCCCCGGGATATGGAAGCTGAATGGATCAGGGTGAAAACAAATAAAGCCACAACGGCAACTGTTCATTTCTCTTTTACAGGAAGCGACAATCGTAATGCTCATCCGGAGTCTTTGTTTTCAGGATTATCCGATGTTGCAGCTGATCAATCGATGGGAGGTCTGCTTTATGGTCTTGGCGACAATCGTCGTACTCTTGGTGTTCTGGCTGGGAATTTTGATAATGACCTTTTTACCGAAACAGGCTATTATGAGCTGGATGGTAATATGAATCTTCTAAGGGAAGAGGATCCTAAAATGGCTGATTTCATTCGTGAAAAATTTGCAATTCCAGGGAATGTTGTAACAATCGATGAAGCTTCGGTACTTATTCAGGATGATTTCGGACGCAGATGGAGACTGCCTGTAGTGAACCGTACATTTGCTGATCTGACGGATGCTGCAGCACTTCGGCTTTGTAGGGAGGTTGTAACTGAACGCGACCTGTTTAATTGTGCCGGGACATTTTATGAGCTTCCGGCAAATAACGCAGATGGTTTTGCAAAGATACGACCGGTTGCATCTCATAATTTCAGGATACATGACTATGCATCTTACCGCGGAATGTTGATCATGACCGGAATCAATCCTGAACTGTCTTCTGGTAATTCTAAAATAATTGTCTCTGCGGATGGTAAAGCTGCAGTATGGGCAGGAGTAATTGATGATCTCTGGAGAATGGGTAAGCCGGTAGGCGAGGGAGGTCCCTGGAAAAATTCAGAAGTTACCACTGGTGTCCCCTCGGATCCATACCTTATCGGTTTTTATGATAAACGAAGTCTGGAATTATCACATAATTCATCCGGAACAATTACTTTTACAATTGAAGCAGATCCCACAGGGCAGGGAACCTGGATGACGTACAAAACAATTCAGGTAAAACCCGGGGAGGTAGTTAAGTATGATTTCCCCTCAGCCTTTCAATCGAGGTGGATAAGATGCATATCTGATTCTTATTGTATTGCAACTGCATATCTGAAATATGAATGATCTGAAGATTATGTTGTGTGTTGTTTGTAATCAGATACGCTTATTAACCCTCTTTATACTTTTACCAGCAAGTTCAATCACAAGGTCTGGGTTGCAAGAAAAGCCAGGGATGTAAAATTGTTTACGGATTAAAGCTGAAATGATACAATTGGATCATTATGTTATAGATCATTCAGTGAAAATCCTTAAAATCCTGTCATTAGTGTGTCTTTTAAGAAAATTAATACTATAACGTCATCTTTTTAAAATCTCTGTGATTATTCCAAAAACGTAAAAATTCAATAGAGCTTTCATCTGCTATTTTATAAAACAAGCTAATTTGTTTACTAATTACACAACGTTTTACTTGTGGAAAATCTGTATCCTGGAAGTCTATATTTCCCTGGGTAAGTATAAATTCCAGGTCATAAACTTCATCAATAAATTACTGTGCTTCTTTTTCCGACCACTTTCGTAAAAGATAGTCAATGTTATCGTAATAATCAAGCCTGGCGATTTTGTTCCACCTAATTGTTCTCATTTGAACCTTAACTTTGGATATTTACGCCTGCTTTCTTCCTTTACTTCATCGTGAGTGTAAGTCAGTCCGTTTTCAAGGGCTGCTTCAATAGCTGCTTTTTCTTCCCTTGAAAGCTTATAAGGGGGAACAGCATTTAACAGAGCTAAAAATTTTTTATAGATTTTTCCAAGTTCAGGTTCATTTAAATTATCTATTTTCCTGAAGAGATCAAGTTTTATTTCTGCCGCGTTCATAGCTCAAACTTTTTATATATTACAAAATTAGTAAAATTCTTTCAGGCCGTCCAAAAATCCACTTGCCGGGTAGAGTCTTAATTTTACTTTTAGAAATATTTTATAAAAGCCGCTGTATAGGCAGAATTAATTGATGATCTTTGGCGCTTCAGTTAGCCGATCGAAAAGGGGGACCCTGGAAAGATGCAAGAGTTACTGCCTGTGTACCATCAGATCCATGCCTGATAAATTTTTATGATAAACGAAACCTGGAATTATCACATAATTCATCCGGAACAATTACTTTTACAATTGAAGCTGACCCCATAGGTCATCGTCCCTGGATGACATATAAAACATTCCAGGTAAAACCCGGGGAGAAGCTTAAGTACGAATTCCCGGCAGCCTTTCAGTCGAGATGGATAAGATTTGTATCCGATGGAAAGTGCAATGCCACAGCCTGGTTGAAATACGAATGAAATAATGACACGAAGAGAGGTAATTAAAAAGGTGCTTGATGGTGAAAAACCACCATATACACCCTGGTCATTTAAATTCACTATTGAAGCCAGAGAATTGCTGCAGGATCATTATAATATTGAGGATCTGGACAATGTTTTATTCAATCATCTTCTTTGGCTTGGTAATGATTATGGTTTTTTTGATGAGGCAGGAGATAATCTTTACCGCGATGTTTTTGGAGTGGTATGGGACAGGAGTATAGACAAGGATATTGGAAATATTACCGGAACCCTGATCGATCCGCATAATTTTAAAGATTATAAATTCCCCGATCCAATCGATAAGAGGTTTTTCTCGAATATAGAATATTCAATAAGTACAAAACCTGATCTTTTCAGAGTATACCAGATAGGTTTTTCACTTTATGAAAGAGCGTGGACACTAAGGGGAATGGAAAACCTGTTGATGGATTTTCTTATTAATCCGGACTTCGTTCATGAACTTTTATCAGCAATAACTGATTATAATATTGCTCAGCTGAACGAAGCAATGAAGTATGAAATCGACGCTGTTTATTTTGGTGATGACTGGGGTCAGCAGAGAGGACTGATAATGGGATATGATACATGGAAGGAATTTATTTATCCTCAGTTGGTCAGAATGTATGATGCTGTACATGCCCATGGAAAATATGTTTTTATTCATTCCTGCGGTGATGTTGATGAGTTATTTGATGATCTTATAAGCATTGGACTGAATTGTTTTAATCCGTTTCAGCCTGAGGTAATGGATGTTTATGGTTTACTTCATAAATACCGTCACAGGCTGACTTTCTTTGGAGGTTTGTCAATGCAGAAGACTCTGCCGTTCGGAACACCCGAAGATGTCAGAATTGAATCTGAAAAGCTCATTAATGAAGGGCTTGAAGGTTCATACATATTCTCTCCCTCACATTCAGTGGAAGGCGATACATCATTAGAAAACATGCTTACCTTCATCAATACCGCAAAAAGCCAGATATTTGATAAATAAATTAATCCTGTTTCGGAAGACAGACAGAAAAAATAATTA
>Ga0209606_1002678_pt1 | contig 19179 bp, 20 predicted proteins | sample AD_UKC057_MetaG_FD_184412 | JGI IMG/M metagenome (GOLD analysis project Ga0209606, IMG submission 184412) | Active sludge microbial communities of municipal wastewater-treating anaerobic digesters from USA - AD_UKC057_MetaG (SPAdes) (version 2) | ecosystem: Engineered > Bioreactor > Anaerobic >...
GGGCAGCATCACCGGTCTGGCCGCGATCGGCGACGTCAACCTCAACACTGTCTCCGATGTGGCCGCAGCCTCGGCAGACACCTATGTCCGCCTTTTCGAGGGCAACAGCAGAATACTGGAGGTCGAACTGCTCGCCTTCACCGCAGCCGTTGAACAAAACGGGGTCCGGCTCTCATGGCGCACCGCCTCGGAAACCGACAATCTCGGCTTCGAGGTGCAGCGCTCTTTCGACGGGGACAGGTTCGAATCCCTCGGCTTCGTGCCGGGCAATGGCACCTCGGCCAGGGAGCACGACTATACCTGGTTTGACGCCCAAACCAGCCGGGATGTGCTCTATTACCGGCTCAAGCAGGTCGACCACGACGGCCAGTTCGAACTCTACCCGGCTTTGAAGGTGGTGCAGCAGCTGCCCGATCGGCTGACGCTGCTTGGCAACTATCCCAATCCCTTCAATGCCGGTACCTTCATCCGCTACGAACTGCCGGTTTCACGCGAAGTAGTGGCGGCCATCTATAATCTGCGCGGTGAACAGGTGCGCGCATTGTGGCGCGGGATGCAGCCGGCGGGGAGCCACAGCCTCCACTGGGACGGCAGGCTGGATTCGGGGGAGGCGGCGGCTTCCGGAGTCTATATCTGCACGATCATGGCCGGCCGCGAGGTCGCCCGGCTGCGTATCAGCTGCCTCAAATAGACAGTAATCGCGAAATAAGGTCGCAACTACAGATCAACAGGCGTTCAAGCAGGGCTGAGCGCCGATGATCCGCCCCCGGCAGGTCCGGCATGAACCCGGCTCTGTCAGGCACTCCACCTCAGGCTTCGACAGATGCCGGTCGGCCGGTCCGCTTTGCTGCTTGACTTTGCCGCCATTTTTCGGTACCTTTCTGCACATCTGAACGGCACCATATTAAAATCGTTGGGGCCATGCCTAAAAAAAGATCCGCAAATTATATTCCAATACCCGTCACCTCCACCGAGGCGATTCTCGAAAGCATCTCCGACGGGGTCTTCACCGTCAACCGGGAGTGGCGCATCACCTCTTTCAACCGGGCGGCCGAGGAGATCACCGGCACCTCGCGCAAGGAGGCCATCGGCCGGCTCTGTTCTGAGGTCTTCCGCTGCAGCATGTGCGAGAGCGAGTGCGCCATGCGGCGGACGATTAAAAACGGCAAAGCCATCATTGGCAAGACCGGCTATATCATCAACGCCCAGGGCGAACGCGTCCCCATCAGCGTCTCGACCGCCGTGCTGCGGGATGTGGATAGGCGCATCATCGGTGGAGCGGAGACCTTCCGTGACCTGAGCGAACTGGAAGCGCTGCGCCAGGAACTGGATGGCCGTTTTCGCGCCGGTGACCTGATCAGCCACAGCCCCCTGATGCAGCGCCTGTTCGAAGTGCTGCCCGCCATCGCCGCCAGTCCCAGCACCGTTCTCATCCTTGGCGAGACCGGCACGGGCAAGGAGCTGCTGGCGCGGACCATCCACGCCCTCAGCCCGCGCAGCAAAGGCCCCTTTGTCGCGGTCAACTGCGGGGCCCTGCCCGACACCCTGCTGGAATCGGAGCTCTTCGGCTACAAGGCTGGGGCTTTCACCGGAGCGCACAAGGACAAACTGGGGCGATTTGCCATCGCCAAAGGCGGCACCCTCTTTCTCGACGAAATCGGCCAGGTGAGTCCGGCCCTGCAGGTCCGCCTGCTGCGGGTGCTGCAGGAACGCGTCTATGAGCCGCTCGGCTCCACCCGCTCGGAGAGCGCCGATGTGCGCATCCTGGCCGCCACCAACAGCGATCTGACAGAGGAGACCCGCCAGGGCCGATTCCGTGAAGACCTCTATTACCGCATCAATGTCGTCCGCGTTGAACTGCCGCCGCTGCGCCGCCGCATAGAGGATATTCCCCTGCTGGCCGGGCAGTTCATCAGCCGCTTCAACAATCTGCAGAACAAGCAGATTACGGGCGTCGCCCCTGAGGCGCTTTCTCTCTTGATGGCCCACGACTGGCCCGGCAATGTGCGCGAACTGGAGAATGTGATCGAACGGGCTTTCGTGCTCTGCCGTGAGGGGGAAATCGGCATCAACCACCTGCCAGACCAGCTGACCACACGGGGGCTGCAGAACGCCCAAAGTATGGAAATTCGCGCTGCCCGTGACCTCCTCGACGCCCGCACCATTCAGGCCGCTCTTGAAGAGACCGGGTACCATCGTCTCGCCGCCGCCAGGCTGCTCGGCATTCACAAAACCACCCTCTTTCGCAAAATCAGGAAACTGGGCATCGTCCTGCCGGAGCGCAAATAGCCTCTCCTCCGTCATCCCCTGCACCCGCAGCTGCATACAAAACCAGCATCCAATGAATAGTAGCATTATTGCTACTTATTATCTCTCTTAGGTGCATTATTGCTTCCCTTTTCTTTTCACAAGAGCCTTTTAGAAAGCCCTTTTCTCATTGATTTAATTGATATTATATTTATTTTATCTGAACGCCCGAACTGGTACGATTATTGTATTAGCATGGTCATGAATCACAATGCAGGAGGCTCATGATCGCCGCATTCGCCACGTGGAACGGCCGCATCGCACCGGTCTTTGATGTCACCCGGCACCTCTATCTGGTCGAGCGGGAGGGAGAGCAGATCATTCGGGAGAGTGAGGCGCCCTTGCACGGCGAGAGCGCAGCGCAACTCGCCCTTACGCTGGTCGATCTGAAAGTAAATGTGCTGATTTGCGGCGCCATTTCGCAGCCTTTGCAGGCGATGGTGACAGCCTATGGCATTGAGGTGATTCCCTTTGTCGCCGGCGCGTTGCGCGAGGTGATCGAAGCCTGGATGCAGGGCAAACTGCTCCTGCGCGGCACTTTCGCCATGCCCGGCTGCGGATGGGGAAATCGCCGCTGTGGTCATCCCATGCATACTTTTCGAGAGGAGGCGCTTATGTTTGGCAGAGGTGGTGGTAAGGGCGCTGGCGGCGGCCAGGGCGGTGGCAGAGGTGCAGGTGGAGGTCAGGGCGGCGGCAGCAAAGGGATGGGCGGACGCGGGCGGATGGGAGGCCAGACCGCCTCCGGCCCCGCCGGAGAATGCGTCTGTCCGGCCTGTGGTCATCGTCAGGAGCATGTGCGCGGCGTGCCGTGCACACAAACAGAATGCCCCAAGTGCGGCGCCATGATGACGCGCGCATAGATTATCAGAAGGAGGCAACATTATGCCAGGTGGAGATCGTACAGGACCCCTGGGCAGGGGGCCCAGAACGGGCCGAGGATTCGGCTTTTGCAGCGGCTACCAGGCGCCGGGTTACACGGCCGGTGGCGGCTATGCAGGTTGGGGCGCAGGATTCGGCCGCGGCCGAGGTTTTTGGTGCCGAGGCGGTGGCGGGAGGGGTTGGCGCAACATGTTCTACGCCACCGGTCAGCCCGGCTGGGCGCGTTCCGGTTATCCCACTGCAGCGCCCCCCATGCCGGATGCAGAAAGTGAAAAGCGTGTTCTGCAGGACGAGGCGGAGGCTTTGCAGGCAGAGCTTGATGCCATCCGCCAGCGGCTGAATACCCTCGAAGGGTCATCTGAAAAAGAGTAAGAATCCGGGATAAAACTGAATCGGTACTGTCTGCAGGGCTTGCATTCCTGAGAACATTCCGTAACGTTGGATGGAAGCTGTCCTGCAGACGGGATCATCAAATACCCAAATTCGCGTTAAAAAAGGAGAACTGCTTTGAAAATCGCCTTCACCACATCGGGAGAGAATCTCGATGCGCCGCTCGATCCCCGTTTCGGCCGCGCTCCCCGTTTCCTGCTTTACAGCATGGACAGTGGAAATATTGAACTCATCAGCAACGAACAGAATCTGAGCGCAGCGCAAGGTGCCGGCATCCAGGCCGCTGAGACCCTTCTGCGTGCAGGTGCGGATGCCCTGGTGACCGGACACTGCGGGCCCAAGGCTTTCAAGGTCCTCTCGGCAGCCGGTGTGGCGGTCTATAATACGACCCTGGCGACGGTAAAAGAGGCCCTGGCCGCGTACAAGGCCGGGGAACTAAAGCTTGCGGACGAAGCCAACGTGGAAGGGCACTGGAGTTGACAGAGGCCGCTATATGATCATCGCCATTGCTTCAGGCAAAGGAGGAACCGGGAAAACCACCGTCGCCGTCAATCTTGCGCAGCTCTACACCGGGCCGCTGCAGTTGCTCGATTGTGATGTTGAGGAGCCCAACCTCCATCTCTTTCTGCCCACCGGGGAGGTGGATGAGGAGATCATCACAGTTCCCATACCGGTCGTGGACGAAAACCTCTGCGACGGCTGCCGTGCTTGCAGTGATCTGTGTGAATTCAACGCCATTATTGTCCCTAAAAAGGTGGCGCTGGTCTTTCCGGAAATGTGTCACAGCTGCGGCGGCTGCATGATGGTCTGTCCGCAAAAGGCGATCAAGGAGAAAGAGCAGCGCATCGGCATCATCCGGCGCAGCCGCACAGGGAGCATCCAGCTGATCCAGGGTCTTATCGATGTGGGCGTCACTTCGGTGCCGCCGCTGATCCGCGCAGTCAAGAAGCGAGTTGACCCGGCGTTATCGGTCCTCATTGATGCTCCTCCCGGCACCTCCTGCCCGGTGGTCACCTCAGTACGCGGCGCAGGCTATGTCATCCTGGTGACCGAACCCACCCCCTTCGGCCTGCACGATCTTGCGCTGGCTGTGGAGATGGTGCGCAGTTTGGGGCTCGCTTTCGGAGTGGTGATCAACCGGGTGGGCATCGGCGACGAGCGCGTTCAGGAGTACTGCCGCCGTGAAAAAATCGACATCCTGCTCGAGATCGCTGATGACCGGCGTATCGCCGAAGCCTATTCGCGCGGGCAGTTGGCTTGTGAAGCTGTGCCCGAGTTTCGTCAGAGCATCAGCGTTCTCAAGGAGCGTCTCGAGAAGCTGGCCGTCCTCCATGCGGCGGGGAGGCGGTCATGATCCGGGAGCTGGTAATCATCAGTGGTAAAGGGGGCACAGGCAAAACCAGCCTCACCGCCTCCCTGGCGGTTCTCGCCGGACGTGTCATCATGGCCGATTGTGATGTGGACGCGGCCGACCTGCACCTTCTCTTTCCACCCCGCAACCGTGAGAAGCAGCCCTTTTACAGCGGTCATGAGGCGATCATCAGGCCGGCCGACTGCATCGGCTGCGGTCTTTGTCTGGCCTACTGCCGATTTGACGCGGTGCAGATGCGGGGAGGCGCCACCGGTCATGCGCTCTTTACGATCGATCCCGCCGCCTGCGAGGGCTGCGGCCTCTGTGTTCATTTCTGCCCGACCGGGGCCATTGATTTTCCGGAGCGGCTGTGCGGCGAATGGATGATCTCGGATACGCGCATTGGTCCCATGGTCCATGCCCGTCTCGGCGTTGCGGCCGAGAATTCAGGCAAACTCGTCTCTCTGGTGCGCAAGCAGGCGCGCGAGCTCGCTGAAAAAGAAGGCATTGGGCTGATCATCACCGATGGCCCGCCGGGCATCGGCTGCCCGGTTATCGCCTCAGTGACCGGTGCCAGTCAGGTGCTGGCGGTGACCGAACCCACGCTGTCCGGTGAACACGACCTCGGCCGCGTACTGGGATTGGCGCGCCACTTCGATCTTCCCGCGGCGGTCTGCGTCAACAAATGGGACCTGAACCCGGAGATGACCGAACGCATCGAGAGCAAGGCCCGTCTGAGCGGTGCGCAAATTGTCGGCCGCATCCGCTACGATTCCGGCGTCACCCGGGCGATGATGCAGGAAAAAAGCATCGTTGAAACGGATACACCGGCGGCGGATGATATCCGCGCGGTTTGGGAGCAACTGAAATAGCTATGCAAAGCAACCTGAATTTTCGGTTCATGGCGATCGAGTTCTGGCTGCGCGACCGGCTCACTCCACCTGCCGGAATATTAAAAAGGGCCGGCATCGCAACAGGCATGAAGGTTCTTGATTTTGGCTGCGGGCCGGGAGGTTTCGCCGTGGGAGAAACGTTGTTATTCGCACGGCTGCTGCCGACCTGAGGAATACCAGCGGGGCTCAAGGCGTTCCATGGGTAGCATATACCGGCGGTTGCAGCCCGGCGCAGAACAGCTTGTATATTCGAACGAATACTATGTAACGCAACGAATACCAGCAGGAGCACTGAAATGGCATTGTCCGAACCAACCTGGTCGGCCGTCGCGGCCGATCATGCAAACAGCCCCCGTCATCATGGTCGTCTTTCCTATCATACCGGACACGCTCGAATCACCGGCCCATGCAAAACTACCATGGAGTTTTGGCTTGATGTGCATGGGGAACGAATTGTTGATGCATCCTTCACCACCGACGGATGCAAGGCTTCGATCGCCAGCGGCAGTATGGCGACCTCCCTGGCCATTGGCAAAACAATCGATGAGGCTCTGGCTATCGATCAACAAATCCTGTTGGCCGCTCTGGACGGGTTGCCAAAGCAGGAGGAACACTGCGCTTTACTGGCAGCCAATACACTCACAGCCGCCTGCAACGACTATACAAAAAGCGTTGCGGAGCGATCGAAACAAGAAAGTGCCTCTTCGTGCGAAACGTGTGATAACAAGGATTGTTCAGCCCTGAAGCGAAAACCCGACGAAGGGGATCAGGAATTTGCCGAGCGGCAGCAGATTCAGGAGCGCCTCTGCCGTATCAAACACAAGATCGTCGTCCTCTCCGGCAAGGGTGGGGTGGGCAAAAGCACGGTGGCGGTCAATCTGGCCGCGGCCATGGCTCTGGCCGGCTATGAGGTCGGCCTGCTCGATGTGGATATCCACGGTCCAAGCATCCCGACCATGCTCGGTCTGGAGAGTGAGACCATTCAGGGCCACGAAGGCGAGCTTTTTCCCGCCGAAGTGGGCAACATGAAGGTGATGTCGCTGGGCTTTTTCCTGCAGAGCCAGGATGACGCGGTCATCTGGCGCGGTCCTTTGAAGATGGGTGCCATCAAGCAGTTCATCAAGGACGTGGCCTGGGGCCAACTGGATTATCTGATCATCGATTCGCCTCCGGGAACCGGGGATGAGCCGCTCTCGGTCTGCCAGATTATCGGCGAACTGACCGGAGCGGTGATCGTCACCACCCCACAGAAAGTGGCGGCGGTGGATGTGCGCAAATCAATCACCTTCTGCCGTCAGCTCAAGGTGCCGGTCCTCGGGGTCGTGGAGAATATGAGCGGATTTGTCTGTCCCCACTGCGGCAAGAGCACTGAAATCCTGAGATCGGGCGGTGGTGCGCGCATGGCGAAAGAGATGGGGGTCCCCTTCCTCGGCTCCATCCCCATCGACCCGCAGATCGCCCTGGCTTGTGACGAAGGCAAGGCCTTCATCAATACCTATGCCAGTTCGCCCACAGCCAAGATCATGCAGGAGATCATCAAACCCATCGCCGACCTGAGTCAGTCATCCTAACCACGCTTGGAGAATCCACAATGAAAATTGCCATTCCGATCGCCAACGGCCAGCTTTGCGCCCACTTCGGCCACTGCGAACAATTTGCCCTCATCGACGTCGATCCGGCCACCAGGAGCATCACCGGCAGAGAAGATGTCGTTCCCCCGCCTCACGAGCCGGGACTGCTTCCGCGCTGGCTGGCCGAGCGCGGAGCCGCGGTCATCATCGCCGGCGGTATGGGCCAGCGCGCTCAAATGCTCTTCGCCGATCATCAGATTGAGGTGGTCGTCGGTGCAGCGGCCGCAAATCCTGATAAAATCGCTCTTGATTACCTCTCGGGCGCGCTCCAGACCGGCGACAACACCTGCGACCATTAAACGCCTATCAATAGTTCCCCTTCAGGTAATTTCGGCGTTTGCCAGGCTCTCTCCGCCTGGTAAACGCCGAACGAGCTGCTGCCAGGGTTATTCCACCATCATGAAACAGCCCTTTAGAGACTGACGAATCTCTTTGCTGGTAAGACCTGGATAACCACATGTTCCCGACTCATCCCGCATTATTCTCATGCCCTTCAGATCCCAGAAAAACACCAATCATTGTCAATACATTCAACAGACTGGGAGGACGAGTTGGTCAAAGTTACGATCATTTATGATAATACGGCGTGCGAGAAAACCCTGGAAGCGGATTGGGGATTCGCCGCCCTGATCGAGGCCTATGGCCGCATCCTCCTCTTCGACACGGGGGCCAACGGCGAGATCCTGCTGCGTAATATGCGGGTTTTAAAAATCGATCCGCTGAGCATCAGCGATCTCTTCATCAGCCATGGCCATTTTGACCACATCGGCGGGTTGTCCCATTTCCTTAACGAGAACGGTAATGTCGTTCTGCACGCGCCCGTCTCTTTTCGCGGTGTGCGCCAGGCCAAAGAGGTGCGCTACTACGACAAGCCGCAGAAAATCCATGATCACTTTATCACCACCGGGGAACTGGAGCAGATCGAACAATCGCTGGCTGTGGAAACGGAGAAAGGACTTTTGGTCATCGCCGGGTGTTCTCATCCGGCGATGGAGAATATCCTGAACGCATTTTCATCTTTTGGCACAATCTACGGCATCGTGGGCGGCCTCCACGGCTTTGATCAATTCCATCTCTTTGCAAAGATGGGCCTGATCTGCCCGACGCACTGTACCCAGCATGCAGCAGATCTCGAGAAACACTTTCCATGGACATACACCCAGGGCGGCGCCGGCAGAATCCTGGAAATATAAAAGGACGCAAAAGGATCCGGGCAAACATCGACTCCGTCTCCCGCAAGAGTTTTATCTTCGTGAAATTGATCAACATCGTTATCGGACTTGGTGTCGGCTTGATTGGATTGTATCTTATCTGATGCAGTTCACTTAGACAAACCGGGCAACCCTCACGCAAGCAGGCAGAAAGAACCGCATGATGGAAAGCATGAAAACGATCATTAGGATCAGCGGTATGAGCCGGAAACCGATCGCCCGATAGTATTCATTACTCAACAACACAACGCCGGAATCTGTTGACCTCTCCCTGGCAAATTCATCCCAAAAATCAGAAGGCAGAAATGCTCAGGAATATAAAAATACCGGATACAATAAGTTCCAGGACTGAATACAAGAAGAAGTTCAGTTCAGGGGAAATGTATCGTGCTTTTGTGCTGATACCGGGGGCAGCATCCAGGATGATTGTAAACAAAAGAAAGAAACTGGTGGACCATGATTTTGTTGAAAGAGTGCAATTGGCGGTGACAGAAGTGAACGGCTGCGCTGCTTGTTCATACGCACACACTTACTTGGCCTTAAAACAAGGAATGAGCAATGAAGAAATCAACTCTTTTCTGAGTGGTGACGGAAATTTCCTGAAACCGGAAGAAGCCAAAGGGATAGTATTTGCACAACATTTTGCGGATACGCGAGGATTTCCGAAAAAAGACGCCTACCAATCCATTATAGATGAATACGGAGAAGAGAAAGCGGGTATCATTCTTTCGGCGGCGCAATTAATGATCGCGGGCAATATATATGGCATTCCTTACAGCGCATTTCAGTCCAGATTGAAGGGTAAACCCTACAAAGGCAGTTCGCTGGTTTATGAATTGGGAATGCATATAGCCGGATTCATCTTTTTACCCATCGCTCTGATTCATGGTATTATACGGATAGTGATGGGTTTTTCAAACACAAGACTTGATTCTGATTAGCATTGGTGGCCGGCCCTTGCACAACAACTAGTACATCTGCCGGGCGCGTTCAATCATAGGCAATTCGGGTTGGTTCATCCGCCAGGGTAGGCTGGATCAGCGCCTGCCATTGCGGCGACTCCCAGGTTTTCAGTTGTTCATGAACCAGCAGATATTTCTGTGGAATCGGGTGGGTGCCCACCACAACACGGATTCTGTAACGAGTCTCAATGAAATCTCGAAAATAGGTCAAACGGGGGCAAGGAGGATACCCCACCACCAGACCGGTGGCCAAGTGAATGACCTGTGCCCCATTCTTGACCATCTCTTCCGGAGCGTATTCAATATTGCCCCCCGGGCAGCCATCGCAGGTCGTATAGCCGACCAACTCCACCTCCTGCCCTCTGTAGAGGCTGAAGGCCCCCTCCCGGTTCCGCAGCGCCCGCAGGCATTTGCCGCCGGCGCAGGTGCGGTAGCGGTTACAAATGATGATGCCGAGCCTGATTTTCTCCATTATCGCCTCCATGCGCATGGTTGAGTTTCTCTATACTAAAGAACCTGCCGGTTACTCCTGAGTGTTTTCCTGCCCTTCACCTGTGATCAGACGGACGACCGCGACCGGCTGCAAACCATACTCTCCGGCAATTGATCTGATCAATATATCCCGGGAAACCCGGATCCCCTCCGCCGCTACGGCTTTTTTCTTGGCGTAACGGAAAAGTACCTTCCAGTTATAGTAAAGATGCAGAATGGCGATGATGAAAAAAACCAGAGAAGAGTTAATGTGCAAAAAGCCCCACATCTCTTTGTCCAGCCCCCAGAAAGTCCAGTGCGTCCAGTGCGCTATTTTACCTTGTGGGGGGAAATAGAGGACAATTCCCGAAACCAGGGAAATCAGGAACGAAAAGAACATCAGAAACGAGGTGAAACCCCTGAATTTGAATTTTATCATCGTTTTTTCTTTCGTAATAATTTCCAGCGCCCATTCAAGCATACGCTCGATTAATCATGATTTTCTGATGGGTATTTTTGTTCATAGAATACCATCTCCCCTTGCCGGCGGCTCTGGATTTTGCCCTGCTCTTCCAGAACACCGAGAAATTTATTCACTTCATTGATGTGCCATCCCAGGATGACCGACAGATCTTCAAGGGTGCAGGGCCGGCGGGCGATGGTCTCGAGAAGGGCCGATTCCCGCTCGCTGCGCGCCGAGTCGAGCTTGGCGCCGGCAGGGTTGCGGGCGACCATGTCGATGCCGGGCAACTGCCATATATCAGCGATACGCTCCAGTTCGGAGCGGGTGGCCGCCCGGATATCAGCGACCGCACCGGGTCGGTCCAGGGTGTTCAACTGCACCCGATCCGGCGCGATCCGGAGGATCGCCCGCTTCAACGCCGCAAGCTCGGTTTCGCTATCATTGAGGCCGGGGACGATAAAAACTTCCAGCCAGATTTTTCCGGGATACTCCCGCCGCAGACTGACCAGCCCCTCGATGATGGTTTCGATCTGCAGGGCGGGAAGGGGGCGGTCGATCTTTTTAAAGACCTCCTGTGTAGCGGCATCCAGCGAAGGCAGCACCAAATCGGCCCGCTGAACCAGAGCGCGCACCTCAGGATTGCTGAAAAGTGTACCATTGGTCAAAATTGCCAGGGGTATGCCGGGGTAAGAATCCTTTATCCAAGTGAGCAATTCTCCCGCGCCGCTGTGCAGCAGGGGCTCTCCCGAGCCTGAAAAGGTCAGGTAATCCGGGGCCGGGTTCCCGGCAAGATAGTGAATCAGCTCCGCCCGGACCTCCACCAAGGATACGTACTCCCTGCGATCTGCGGTTTGTCGGGTTGTCCGGCCGCATTCACAATAGATACAGTTCAGATTGCAGGTCTTGAGGGGCACCAGATCGATGCCCAGAGAAAAGCCGAGCCGGCGGGAAGGTACCGGGCCAAAAATGTGACGATATGTCATCGCCATCCCTCTCTTATTGGAGTAAGATATTTTGTGCCGCAATTCATCCTCTTCTCAACACGCCGGATCCCTTCACAGGTGCCGCCACTTTGCTCTCAAGCGCAGCGCCGGACGGGAATAACCGTGCAGTGCAGGAATATTACCGACCGAACTATTTGTTTGCGGGTATGATTTCAATTTGTTATTTTGTCCTGTTGCAGAGCGTATAACAATATCCGACGGGCCCGAGCTGTGCACTCTGTTTCCGCCATTTCCATACCGGCAGCATAATGCGGCGCAAAAAACAGCCCTGCTGCATTGAGGTGCGCCCGCAGGAGGATCAAATTCGGAACGGCCTGGAAAACAAAGCGCCGGATGAAACAGTATAAAGGTATAAATAAAAGAGACAGGAACGGGATTGGATGCCGAGAAATGTTACGCCGAAATCAGCGCGTGGTTTGAAAGCTATGTGCGTCCCTTCAAAAAAGGCGATGCTGCTGCGCGTCACAATATCTTGCTCAAGGAGGAACACATCTTCCGGGTCGTGGAGGAGACTGCCACGCTCGGCCGGGAGATCGGATTAGGCCTTCAGGAGTTGGCGCTGGCGAAGACGATCGCTCTGCTGCACGATATCGGCCGCTTTGAACAGTATGCCCTCTATAACACCTTTGCCGACGGCCGATCGGTAAATCATGCGGAGCTCGGTGTGGCCATCCTGGGCCGTACGGGGATTCTATCCGGATGCGCCGCTTCCCGGCAGGATTTGATCCTGAGAGCCATCCTTTACCACAATCGGGCAGTCCTGCCGTCTGAAGAGAGCGACGAGTGCCTTTTCTATACCCGTCTGCTGCGCGACGCGGATAAACTGGATATCTGGCGCGTGGTGACGGACTATTATCACCGTGCGGATTGCACGCGCAATCCCGCCATCGAGCTCGATCTGCCCGACACCCCGGGCGTTTCAGCACCGGTTTTTGAGGCAATGATGCAGAAAAAGATCGTCGAGACCAGGCATATGCGCAATTTGAATGACTTCAAGCTGCTGCAGATGGGCTGGATTTTCGACATCAACTTTCCCCCCACCTTCCGGCATGTCCGGGAGCGGCGCTATCTGGAAAAGATCCGGGCGTCCCTGCCGGATTGTGCAGAAATTGAGGAGATCTATGCCTGCGTTCAGAACCATCTTGCCGGCAGGCTGCTGCTCGCGCCGACGGGATAAAGGCATCATCCCGGCGATGAATTTTTCAGCTGATCGCACCGGCACTATAGGGTGGAACGGCACTCTTCAGCACCCCCTGTTCCGGCGCTCTATTCCCCAAAACAAACCTACTCCTCCTGCAGCTCCTCGTAATACTTGCCCTCTTCCGGAGAGATCTGATAGAACGCGCTGAGCTGACGGATCATTCGCTGCAGCTTTTTACAGTCAGGCAGCAGCGAGGATTCGGAGATCTTTTCCTTGGGCATCTTTTCTAGTAGTTTGTCATAGAGATCCTCGACCTCATCCTGGGCCAGCTGCAGGGTCAGCCCGATATAATCGTAGAGCTCCTGCTGCAGTTTGCTCAGCTTGGGATGGCCGCTGAGATCGCGGAGAATGATCTCTTTAAAAACGGAGAGGGTCTCGCGCAGCTCTTCCGGCAGAAACCCCTCGGCGAATCTTCGCAAGGCGATATCGTCGATGTATTCGATCATCAGGCCACGGTCACCGCTGCGCACGGTCGCCATGAGCAGATGATAAAGGGTGCTGATATAGCATTGAAAATCATTCGGATCGAGCTTTTTATAGCGCCCGAAGAGGACGTCGTTTTCAGGGGCCTTCATCCGCTCGAGGATAAGCGGCAGAATGGACTCCTTTTTCGCGGTCAGAGCCTCATAGATAATGAGGTTGGTTCTACTGGCGAAACGCTGCATGGCCGCCTCGTTTTTGAGACGCCACTCATCGGGATGGCTCTTCATCTTTTCAAGCAAGAAAAGAAGCCTGCGGGTGATGTGGTAGCGCGGGGCCGGCTCCCAGCCGAGGGCCTGACGTGTATAACCGGCATCGATATCGAGCTTTTCATCGATGTAGCGGACCATCCAGAACCGCTCAAAGACCTCACCATAAACGATGTGCGTGAATTTCAGGATATGCTTCGCTACCAGGCCGGGATAGGCCAGTAGTTTAGGCAGATAGAAGGGCTTTTTGCTGCTCCCGAAATAGTAGCTGGTAGCGATGGTATAAAGCTCCTTGTGGGAGACCGAACCGTCCGGACTGGCGCTGTAAACGGCGAAGCGTGCAAGTTCGTCCGATTTTCTCATGATCAGACGCAGAAGCGAGACCAGTTCCTGAACATGAATGTAGGGGATGGCGGACTCTCCCCTGCCGGCGAGAAATCGCGAGTAGAGCCCACGGGAGAGCCAGGTTTCAAGGAACTTGTATAAGGGGGCATATTCACACCAGTCGCTGTAGACTGCTGCAAAGCGCACCACAGTGCAGGGAAAGTGCTCCGAGAACTGACGGCAGAACTCTTCGCCGGCCTTTTTGGCGCGCGCATAGTGGTAATCCGCATCCGGCGGGGTGGTTTCTGTGATTTTGGCGCCGTTTTCAGGAAAATTGCAGGCGGCGAGAGAGCTGGCGAAGATGAATCGTCTGGCCTTGATCCCCTGTGCGAAGCGCAGGATATTGAGGGTGCCCTCGACGTTGGTGCGCTGATATTCCGGGTGGTCCTTGTAGGAGAAATCGTAAAAAGCGGCCAGGTGGACGACAAAATCAGCCCCCCCGTGGTCATTGATATATTTCATCACATCGTTGAGGGTCTCTTCGTTGGCGATGTCGCACTGGATCCAGTGGATATTCTTGTGATAGGGTACATTGGACTCCTTGCGCGAGCGCCGGGCAATCGCGAAGACGCTGAATTCATCTTTCACACTGTCCAGGAGAAAACGTCCGATGAAACCACTGGCGCCGGTTATTACGATAGACGGCAATTTATCTCCCATCAGACCTTTTCCTTTTTGCGGTACGGAACAGATAATAGAGTACGACTCCCATCAAAAAATCGATCACCCCGGAAAGGAGGATCACGGCCAGATTCTTGACCAGGGAAGCGTAGGCGAAGAGGAAGATGGTGGCGGCAAATTTCACCACGATGGAAAAGATGATCAGGCACTCGAACTGGCGTGCCCTCACTGCGGCCATGGCGTAGCCGATGGCCATGACGATGTGAAATACACCCCCCTGGGCGCGGAAGAAACGTTCGGAGCAGCTGGCGTAACCCAGCTGTTCCAACAGGGAATAGGGCATGAAGATCAGCCCCAATCCGACCAGAAAGGAATGGATTGCAATCAGCCACAGGAAAATGATCAGGGCCCGGTCATAATCTAGCACAACTTTCATGGTACCTCCGCTCCTTCTGTCAGAAACGGTTACCTCTCGGGAAGCAAATCTTCCCAGCGGCAGATCATACGGCCGTTCCCCGCGCGGGGAACGGCCGTCACTGAGGATTAGGCCGGGACATAGACCTTTTTCAGGGCGTCGCTGGCACAGACGATGAGGGGATAGGTCGTCGGCGCCGCCGTCAGCAGGGGATGGGTGCCGAACTGGATGGTATCCAGATCGACCATGCTCATCTTGTTCTGGACGGCCAAGGCAATCGTGTTGATCAACTCACCCACCGAATCGCCGCCATAGGCCTGTCCGCCCAGCAGAGTGCCGGAAAAACGGGAAAAGAGCAGTTTGACATAAAGCTTGTTCTTGCCTGGAAGGGTGCCCGGGTGCCTGTCGATCCCGTCGCTGATGCCGATGACGATGTCGAATCCTTCAGCCAGGGCTCTGGATTCGGTCATGCCGGCTGTGCCCAAAGAGAGGCCATTCACTCTGGTTGAATAGACCCCGATCGTCCCCTTGTTCATCTCCAGTGATTTAATGCTGTAGATATTGGAACCGGCCGAACGCGCCTCCGCAGTAGCCGTTGAGGCCAGCATGACCGGTGAATGCTTGCGCGAGAAGAAGCAGCGTTTTTCCGCGCAATCGCCCACAGCAAAGATGTCGGTGTGGCTGGTGCGCATGAATTCATCCACCTTGATGCCGCCGAACTCAGCGATCTGCAGCCCCATTTTCTCCGCCAGATCCATGATCGGCCGCGACCCGATGGCAAGCACCACCGCATCGGCGGGGATTTTCTCGCCATCCGCCAACTCCACATACTCAACCGCTTCACCGCCCCCCAGATTCATCACCTTGACGCCGGTGCGCAGCTGTACGCCATCCGCCTGCAGCACCTCTTCGGCTTTCTGGCAGAACTCAATGTCAAAGGATTGCTGTAAAATATGGTCGGTCATCTCCGTCAGGGTCACCACCTTGCCGCCCATCTTGTTGATTTCGTCCGCAAGCTCGACGCCGATAAAGCCGCCCCCGATGATCACCACATTGTGAGCCGAGGCAATCTGCCTTTTCATCTCCACCAGATAGTCAAAATCCTTGTGAACCGCAAAGATCCCTTTCTTTTCAACGCGGAAGGGTTTGGGGATGATCGGTTTGCTGCCGGTGGCCAACACCAGTTTTTCAAATACGACCTCCTCCCCGGACTCCAGGCGTGCGATTTTTTGCTGTGGATCCACCTCGGTCACCAGGCCGATTTTGATCTCAACATTCTTGGCCTTCAGCGGAGCGTCGCCCATGAGGTTATCTTCAGGCGAGGCGAGTGTGCCGAACATATAGGGAATGCCGCAGGGTACCGCGACCTTGGGATCACGCCGGACCAGCATGATCTTTTTATCGGGATAGGTATTGCGGGTTGAGACCGCGGAAATGATTCCGGCAGGACCGCCGCCGATAATGAGAACATCAGTTGTTGACTTGACCATCTGCTTCTCCTTTTGAATTAAAATAGTGGCCTTCTACCGCGCATGATTTGAGCAGTACGGTCGGCCAATATCACCTGATATGTAAAGTCCCGTCAAACAAGCAAGGATCCAAAAACAACTTCTTTATGGCATGGCTGAACCCCCTTCACCTTGATATCCCCCCTTGCCGCGGCGCTGCGCCGTCTCTTCGATCACCCTTTCTTGCCGGGGAGCTTGCTGCGCAGAACCACCAGGGCGCCCTGCTCCACGCCGGCGTGAGCGGCGATGACAGGACATTTCGCCTTGAACAGGAAAAATATCGGTGCCAATTCTTCACTCAGAGTCTCAAAATTGCCCTGACCCTTGGCGAGGATCAGATCGGCGGCCTTGAATGTCCGAACAAAGCCGGTGCTGCAATCGGCCAGGATGGTACCCGGCGCGTCCGAGCCATTATCGATCACTGCGACCATCGCATCCAGACCAGCGCAGCGGGCATCCTCCCGGGTGGCATCGTTGAGGATGGGCCGGCCGCGGACCGCCAGGGTCACGCGTTCGAGCGGCAGCCGTTCGATCAACAGCCGGTCAAAAAAGATCTCGCCCGCATTATCCGCGATGTAGAGAACCCGCTTTGCCTGCGGGATTTCACTGCGTAAAAGTTCCCAATCGCCGTTCAGGGGTTGAGTGAGCGCCTCCTCCATGCTCCTTCCAGCCTCGGCTTCGGAGAGCGCACCATTTATGCCCAGATCGATGATATTGCCGGCGATAGCAATGCGTGCAGCCAGAAAGAGGGGGTCGGAGGAGCGGTCGATCATCTGCCGCAGCCACGGCAGCATCTCCGCAGCAAGGTGGTTGAAGCGCTCTTTGGCCTCCCAATAGGGATCGTCCACTCCCGTGATGCGGTGCAGCTCCCGATGAATGATCTGGCCGACAAAAGGCGGAGGAAGGGTCATATCCATACGCGCCAGAAGCGCAAGGATATGGCGCAGAAGCTGCTCATGGAGAGCAGGGTCCACGCTGACAAAGCGTGCCAATTCCAGGGCCTGGCGAACAATACAGGGGATACAATCGAGTGTGGTTTGCATGGCGGCCGTCAGCTCATTATCATAGCCGCCGCATCCAGCGGTATGGTCAAATAACGCAATGAAATATTGCTAATAGTCTTCCTCAGCGTTCGCGAAATAGTACACTCCGTCCGTTTTATACGCCTTTACAGCTCTATAAACTTCATCCGCCCCTGGCTCCACATCCCGTCATCAAGCTTGTATGTACTGGGAAAAATTGCGTACAGTTGGTTCACTCCAGCATAACATTGGCAAATATCGTACCAGCACAGCGATTCCGGATAAACTTGCTTTAGATGCTATTATTAATATAATTATATCAGGTCATATGGAAAGAAAAGTGATGTTTAAGTTGCAATAATGCTACTCTTGATTAACCAAGGTAGCATACATGCAGTCATAACGAAAAACTTCGACGTGCCGTCAGGGGATCAAACGGTGCTCCTCAGGAAATCGACGATCCGCCGCGCGGCCTGGCCGTCACCATAGGGATTGACTGTTGCATGCGAACTGTCAATCCATGATCCGTTGGAGAGCACATCAGCCGCCTCGGCGACGATCTTTTCCCGCCGGGTCCCCACCAGCCGGGCGACGCCCGCCTCCACCCCCTCCGGCCGCTCGGTGGTATCGCGCATCACCAGCACCGGCACCCCGAAGGTCGGCGCCTCCTCCTGGATGCCGCCGGAATCCGTCAGGATCAGGGCGGAGTGCTTCATCAGCTGGACCAGGGTGAGGTAATCGAGCGGTTCGATGAGATGGACGTTGTCCAGGCCGGAGAGAATCTCTCCCACCGGCCGGCGCACATTGGGATTGAGGTGGACCGGATAGATAAAGCGGGTATCCGGAAAAGCGCCGGCCAGATCGCGGATAGCCTGGCAGAGTTCGCGGAAAGGAGCGCCGAAACTCTCCCGGCGATGGGCGGTGATGAGTACTTTGCGCCCCTGCCGAGGCAGCTTTTTGAGGAGGCTTTTCTCCCACTCCAGCTCCCGCTTCGAAATGGCCAGCAGCGCATCGACGATGGTATTGCCGGTGACGTGGATGGCGCTGTTGCTGAATCCTTCGGCGAGCAGGGCCCGCCGCGCCCGCTCGGTGGGGGCAAAATAAGCGTCGGCAGCGGCATCGGCCAGGCGGCGGTTAATCTCCTCCGGGAAGGGCCGGCGCTTGTCGTTGGTGCGCAGGCCGGCCTCGACATGGCCGAAACGGACATTGTGGTAACAGGCGATGACCGCGGCGACAAAGACGGTGGTGGTGTCGCCCTGGGCGAGGACCCAGGCGGGTCGGGTCTCCTCGAGCACGCGGTCCAGCTCTTCAAAGAGGCGGGCGGTGAGGAGAGCCAGCCGCTGGTCCGGCTGCATCAGATTGAGATCGATGTCGGGATGGATACTGAAAAGCTCGAGCACCTGGTCGAGCATCTGCCGGTGCTGGCCGGTGACGCAGATCAGACTCTCCACTTCCTGCGGATATTTTTCCAGTTCCTTGATCACCGGGGCCATCTTGATCGCCTCCGGCCGTGTGCCGAGAATTGAGAGAATTTTCATAGTATTCCTGTCTTCTGCGAGTGCACAATTGAAATTGTGTGTACGGGAATGTCATTGCGACGGTCGTCTTCTGCACAAGCCTGTTCCGGCTGCCGTTTGGCCAATGAGTAAGCGGCCGGTGCTGCCTGAATTATTGCAAATAACAAGCCAAACGCTGCCTGGACAAGAAAACACCTGTGCTTGATCAATGGTGATATTCACCTCTTTTGCCGGCAGAGAACACAATCTCGACCAACATC
>Ga0209606_1002684_pt1 | contig 19153 bp, 22 predicted proteins | sample AD_UKC057_MetaG_FD_184412 | JGI IMG/M metagenome (GOLD analysis project Ga0209606, IMG submission 184412) | Active sludge microbial communities of municipal wastewater-treating anaerobic digesters from USA - AD_UKC057_MetaG (SPAdes) (version 2) | ecosystem: Engineered > Bioreactor > Anaerobic >...
CTTCATGGCCCTTTCCTGTGACACCCATCCCCACTTCACCACCATCGCCGATTTTATCTCTACCCTCGATGCAGAGATTGTGAAGCTCTTTTGTGAAGTCCTCCTTATCTGTGATCAGATGAACCTCATCGGCAAGGAGATGTTTGCTGTAGACGGCGTCAAGCTTCCCTCGAACGCCTCGAAGGAATGGAGCGGAACCAAAGCGGAGCTTCAGAAAAAGAAAGGGAAGATGGAAGAGGCGTTAAGGCAGATCATGACCCGCCACAAGGAGACAGACGAGAAGAACCTCCCTCCCCAGGAAGAGAAGTACATAACCACCCTCACGGAGAACATAAAGAAGATCCGAACCTTCCTTGCCGGGAACGACGACAGGCCCGGTCAAAGAGGCACGCCCATAAAGAGCAACATCACCGGCAACGAAAGCGCCAGGATGAAGACTTCCCACGGTATAGTTCAGGGCTATGACAGTCTTGCCGTAGTAGACGCAAAGCACCAGATTATCGTCCATGCCGGAGCCTATGGCGCACCCCAGGAACAGGCCCTGCTTCAACCTGTGATAGAAGGCGCCAAGGAGAACTTCACTGCCATCGGTGATGCCAACATATTCGAGAAAGCCACCCTGACCGCAGACTCAGGCTTCCACTCGGAGAAGAACATGGAGATGCTCGACCGGGAGGGCATAGACGCCTACGTCGCAGACAACCAGATGAGGAAAAGGGATCCCCGCTTCTCCCAAAGAGACCGCTATAAGGAACGCTTCAAGAAAGAGTATGCCGCCTACTACGGAACCACCACCACTGCCTTCACCACCCGCTTCTTCACGTTAAGCGAGGACAAGAAGACCTGTACCTGTCCTGCCGGCAAACATCTGCGCCCCAATGGAAGCAACGTGACGGTCAAAGGGAACAGAGCCGTCAAGTTCAGGGGGCGCGATACCGACTGTCCCTTCTGTGATCTCCGCAGTAAATGTCTCAGATACCCCGACCGTACGAAGACACGACAGGTCTACTTCTTTGAGGGAAGATTGAAGAGCTTCGCCGAAAGGATGAAAAAGAAGATCGACTCGTTATCGGGTCGCCTTATCTATAACAGAAGGATCGCTACCGTAGAACCGGTATTTGCGAACATCTGCTCTACCCTGGGGCTTGATAGATTCACCCTCAGAGGGAAGAAGAAGGTGAACATCCAGTGGCTTCTCTACTGTACGGTCCACAATCTCCTCAAGGTGCACCGGTATGGATACGGGTATGCATAAGAGGGAAAGGAAACATGAAGGGCAGACAAAGAAAACGGAATACCGTAGCGGAGAGGTGCTCATTGCTGAAATGAAGTAATGAGACAGGTCGAGAGAGGCTGCCTTCGGCCTGACCGAAGGCAGCGGATGAGGAAACACAGGGGAGGAACATTTTGAAAAAGGGGTTTTTCTACAGGCTCGTTAGAAGTGTGAAAGGCATATGAAGAGATATCGAGTTCTTCGACAAGATTTCGATACGAGAGCAAACGTTCTGAAGCAGGAGATTAACCCTGAGTGGAATGCCGATGTAAAAGCTCTATGGAAAAGAAACAAAGAACAGATAGTGGAGGAATTGGGCGCTGAACTCGGAGCAATCGGATTGTACCGTAAGGTTCAGGACTTTACCGATATAGGAGCAGCTCCCATTTCATTGGTTGCTTTCCACAATAGGTTTTTTAGGCAAATCAGGTATGCATTTACTATCGGATCATACTACCCGGCACTAACCGCGGCCTGTGCCCTCGGCGAAAGGATTCTTAACCATCTTGTGTTGTTATTGCGGGACGACTTTCAAAATACCAAGGAATATAAGATTGTCTTTCGCAAAGAATCATTCGACAGCTGGGATATGGCCATAGACACTCTTGAGAAATGGGAAGTGTTGCTACCCAGCGTGGCGGTCACGTACCGTGACTTAAGAGATATTCGCAACAGGACTCTGCACTTTAACCCTGAGACAGATCAAAACGACCGTTCACTTGCACTGGAGGCGATCAATAAGCTCACCGAAGTCATATCTGGTCAGTTTTCAGGTTTTGGTTCTCAGCCTTGGTACATAGAAGAAACAGTGGGGGCAACATTCGTTAGGCGTAAGTTCGAACAAAAGCCTTTTGTACGCCGTGTTGTTCTTCCTAATTGCTCCCTGGTGGGATTCTTACACTTGCTTGAATTGGGACCAGGTGGGTGGATAGTTATGGACGACCATCCGTACGAAGATCGTGAAATAAGTGACGAGGAGTTCCGTGAACTGTTCAACAATAGAAAACTGTAAGCTTCTAATAACCGCATGAACCGGATCGTGTCCCTTGCGGACTACTCCCGGTTATGCAGGTGTTAAGCAAGAAAGAGAAACCATATGACTCTCTCGATGGAACAACAATTACAGGAATTGGTAACGGCCATAAAGGGCCATCGTGTTATACTTGACGAAACAGTAAAGCGTCTTCGCACCCCGGAGATTATCAACGCTTTTGACAAAAACAATTCTCATTCATGGTGTCTTTCAGTCACTGGCGATGCGCTTGTCCGGCTCCGCCTTTTTACTGAGCAGAACTTCAATTTCATCGAAACCATGGGTATCGTGGCTGTGGCACGTTACGTGTTTGAACTTAGCGTCTGGTTATATCTATTCAAAATGGATAGGCGCTACGGATTGGTATACTACGCCCAATTGCTCGAAACGAAGCTCAAATACTTTAAGGACTATCGTGCGCAGCTTGATCGCGAAATATCTCTGCTTAATCATTTCGAAGGCAAAGAACGTGAAGCTCAAAAAGAAGCCATCGATCAAATCAAGGTGACTACCGATCCAGAGACGCAGAAACAGATGGTTCACACCCTCGGCAGGACCGTGTCAGATATTATCGACAGGGAGGCAAGGCGCCACTTCTCTATATATGTCGAGGATGCCAAAGTTAATGGGTATGGATTTCAGGCTTATCTTCTGAGACAGAAGCTCATCCCACAAATCGATCAGTCAATTGCGGCACTTGCCTCTGAGAAGACCGCATTCAACGAAAGGGTACCGAAGACCGTTAGGGATCTAATGCCTAGTAAGTGGCGGTGGAAGCAGATGGCTCAAAAAGTTGGCTTGACCAATGAGTACGATTACATCTACGCCTTCAGCAGCAAATTGTTGCATGCCACCCCCGCCAGCATTACAACTGACCAGAAGGATCTTGAACTGAATGAAATCGTCCTGTTCATGAAGTACATAGAGGTGAAAATCTTGGATATGATTGATCTGGCAAAAGAGTATTTGTGGGGAACTGCATAACTCAAAGCAATTCAGCGGACGCCTCACAGCCGCTGATTTTTATGTTATAAGAAAAAAACATTCATGAAGAAAGCAATCGTCATTGGTGCCAGTTCTGGGATAGGACGTGAATTGGCCAAAATACTGTCAGGTAACCAGTACATTGTTGGCGTTATGGCAAGGCGAGTTCAGCTATTGCATGAACTGGATAGAGAAGTCGGTGGAACACTATTTGTTCAAACGATCGATGTCGCGGACATCGAGCCAGCAATGGAGACTTTAGAAAAGTTCATAAAGGAAATGGGCGGTGTAGATCTTGTCGTAATCAGTGCCGGGACAGGAGAGGTCAACAATAGTCTCAGTTGGCACTTCGAAAACGAGACCATCAAGACGAATGTCAGTGGATTTGCCGCTCTTGCTAATGTGGCCATGCACCATTTTGAGGAGAGAGGTTCCGGGCATCTCGTAGGTATCTCGTCGATAGCAGCGTTACGTGGCGGCAGGGAATCTCCGGCATATAACGCGTCAAAGGCCTTTGAGTCTTATTATCTGGAAGGCCTTCGGCAGAAGGTGAGGAAATCCCAACTACCCATTACGATCACCGACATAAAGCCGGGGTTTGTTAACACCGCAATGGCCAAAGGGGGCGGCATCTTCTGGGCGGCAGAGCCGGAAAAAGCTGCAAGGCAGATATTCGGCGCGATTAAACGAAGAAAACGCAGTGTCTATATTACTCGGCGATGGGTGCTGATAGCTTGGTTAATCAAGTTGTTACCAGGATTCATTTATGAAAGGCTGTAATTTTTATAACCATGGCATGCAGCGGATCGCCGGGAAAGCCGGCTCCCGCTGACCTCGGCGTTGGACAGTATAAATGTGAAGGAGATAAAATGAAAAGTTGGATTTACCTTTTGATAGCAATCATTGTAGAAGTAATTGGGACGTCGGGACTTAAAGCAAGTGACGGCTTCACCAGGTTATGGCCGTCGCTATTGACTATTGTTGCTTATTGTACATCGTTCTTCTTCCTCTCGCTGACGCTTCGCATTATTCCAGTAGGCATTGCATATGCTGTCTGGGGTGGTGTCGGTATAGTCCTGATCACATTTGTCGGTTGGATATACTTCGGGCAGCGGCTGGATGTCCCTGCAATTTTGGGCATGTCCCTGATTGTCTCTGGTGTCGTAATACTAAGCGTCTTCTCCAAAACGGTGCCACACTGAGTGAACAGGACCATAGTTGATACTTGATACATGGATGATTTTATATGGAAGCCCAACAAAAGCAATACAGCCGATCGCTAACGCTCCGGCTGATTTATTTCGTTAGACAAGAAAGATGATAATCGTGGAGCCAAGTGATGGAAGATGATCTTAAAATAGATCGACGTTTCGTATCTACGTGGCACCCCAGGTACGATGAAACTGAGAGCGATGAAACAGAGTACAAGGCTCTGGTTGCTTTGACAAGCTCCGACCTTAAGGAATATAGAACATTAACGGAACAGACGTTCAGACGCATCATTGAGTGGAAATCACCACGAGTAAAAGGGATCGTCAGGCTCAACGAATTTCATATTTACGCAGAAGGCGTCAGAGCGGCTTACCATGCGGAAGAGAGCCAGAAACTATTGGCTTTGCTGCAGCTTTATGGAGTCGGTACACCGGTCGCCTCGACAATTCTCCATTTTATGTATCCAAGTTCGTTCCCAATTATTGATGTAAGGACTGTCGAGACCCTGTTTCGTGCAGGTCGCATTCAATATAGTTCAACTGATGCCTCGCGCTACACCTCGTTCCGTTCGCAAATGTTAACCATACTAAGAGAGATTTCGCCTTTTACGCTTCGTAACTTAGACAGAGCCCTTTTTGCGTACCACAAGATCCATTTGTCTCAAAATGCGGGTCGCAAGGACAGAAAAAACGAACCGGGCAGACCAAAAGCGCCAAGAGCGCGGGGGAACGGAATGACGATTAGAGACAAAGTTATATCGGTATTTGAGAATAGGGCGGGCGAGACTTTTGCGAGAGAAGAAATAATTGATCTGGTGGTTAATGCTTACCCAAGTACCCCTCGAGGAAGCATCATCCCCTCGGACTATTGCTACAATTCAATAAACAAAGACAGCACGTCTTTCAAGCTTCATCTGTTTGAATCACTCGGCCCCGGAAGGTTTAAGTGCCTTGGAATTAATAACGCTTATTCTGGTCCCGTTTACTGGAAGGCAGAGCAGGTTGGTCAATGGGAAGGCGGTAAAGTTCGGTTATGGAAAGACCCTCGAAAATGAAAAAAAAGAATGTCTAACGAGGCGTTGGAGCCGACTTCGTACCTCGCGGCTCAACTCGTTGTTAGCAGCAAGAAAGAGTAAATATCTTGACATCAGGTCTTTTTATGATACCATATTAAGATCGGAGGTGACGATATGAACATTTCGAAAGATATAAAACCGATTACCTATCTGAAATCAAAAGCCCCTGACCTTCTGAAACAAATAAACGAAACACATCGGCCCGTGGTCATAACGCAAAACGGAAAACCTAAGGCTGTACTTCAGGACCCTGAAAGCTATCAAAACATGCGAAACGCCGTAGGTATCCTGAAGCTCATATCTCAGGGTGAACAAGACGTAAAGGAAGGAATGTGGAAAAGCCAGGAGGAGGTATTTACAAACGTCGAAAAGATATTAAGCGAAAAAATGAAATGAGAAAAGTTTACGATGTCAGGTGGGCGCAAACAGCAGAAAGAGATCTCTTAGCTATCGTAGAATACATTGCCGATGATAACCCGTCCCGCGCTTACGAGGTATTTAAAGAGATAAGAAAAAAGGCACAGAGCCTTCATACCTTTCCAGATAGAGGTCGTATTGTTCCTGAGTTTCAAGAGCAGGGCATTACTCAATACCATGAGTTAATTGTCAACCCGTGGAGAATTATTTACAGGACTTCTGAGCGTACAGTTTATGTTCTATCAGTCCTTGATTCACGGAGGAGTATCGAAGACATTCTTTTGCGGAGGCTTACGGGGCTCAAACTGTAAAGCTGCTAACAAATCGTTGGAGCCAACGCCCAAGAGCGCGGCTCAACTCCGGCGTTAGGCCACGTGAAGAAAACCGGTTATGATGAATTTCATTCGATGGATTAAGGCCTTACTACGCTGGGCGTTTGAGCCCCGGCCATTCTGGTTGTGCATATTGGTTTTGGGCTTATCCCTAAGTCTCCTTTTTGTTGGTCCGGCAGGCGAGTCAAAGATTAGGCTGATTGGCTTGGTTTTACAACTTAGTGGCATCGTTACCGTCGCATGGGGGCTTCGGGAAACAAGACGGTTGTTCGGCTACCCAACACTATTTCGACACGTCATGGGTTGGCTCGAACATTTTCCGAAATACAACCCACCCTCAATATCTGGGACGATGGAAGGTGCTTTTCCTGGCATTTCCCTTGAGGCGAGTGGATATACTTGGCAGTCCTTTGCGCCAGACGCGCCAATCGAGAAAAGGTTGTCAGCCATCGAGGCAAATCTTAAAGACGTGGACGAAAGGCTAAACCAGGTGCAGCAGCACTTGCATTACGAGACACGTAAGATTTCGTCGGAGTTACATGAAGAGAGGACAGCCAGAGAAAAAGAGGATCTGAAGACGAGGAGAAAACTGGAGCTTTCTCAAACAGGCGGGCTAAGCATTTCGGCAGTAGGATTGGTTTGGCTTTTTCTGGGTTTGATACTGAGTACCGCGTCACCGGAAATAGCGATGTCACTTGACCGAGGCCCAACCAATGAATGCAGCGGATCGGTAATAAAGGCACCTGCCTTCCGCTGATGCTGGCGTTCGCTTTAAAACAGAATAACGAGGACTTTAAGTTGAAATGAGTGCAAATGAGTTACCCAGTGTCAGACATATAAGGAGCCAGATCACAGGTATAGGGATCATTATTCGAATTAATAGAATACTGCGATGTATTGGCTTGGGCAGCAAGAAGATCGGGGGAATTCAAACGAAATACGACGAAATGCGTCGTCAGTTGACAGATCTAACTGAATACCCACGTCGGTTTAACAAGATCTTTTCGGAAGACGGTTGGTTGGCTCACGAAAGTATGAACTTCGAAGTGATGAAGAAAGCGGTGGATACGTATGAAACTAAAGGCCGAACTGTAGCAGAGCAAGTCTTGTTGGACTATTACAGCGCGGCTCAGGTAGAGAGAAGGCTATTTTTCTTTCTAGGCTTAGAAGAGTTGAGAGTCCGTCGCAAATTTATAGACTACGCCCTTGATGAATGTAAGAATAGCCGCTTCTACTCGGCTATCCCGTTGCTGCTCATGGTAATAGACGGCGCCGTTAACGACGCTACAGGCAAGGGTTTTCATACGTCTGATGCCGATCTGGATGTATGGGATTGCCTCACGACTTCCGACGGAGCCATTTACACAATCAGAGATATTTTCAAGAAAGGGCGAAGGGCAACCTGTACCGATCCCATCAGCCTGCCTTATAGAAATGGAATCTTGCACGGGATGGACTTAAGTTATGACAACCCGGTTGTTGCTGCAAAATGCTGGTGTTTCCTTTTTGTGATTAGAGATTGGCTTGCATCAAAGAAATCAGAGTCGCAACGAAAAATGGCTTTCGAGAACGAGACGAAAGTGCCTTCGGTAATGGAGTTGGCAATAAAAATTGCACAGACAGAACGCCTTAAACAGGCCGTAGAAGCGTGGCGGCCACGCTCCATCAGCGAGGTCTACATCGCCGATCTCAACAGTTCTCTTGCCGCTGACGAGAACTTGCCTGAAGGTGTGGTACTGACTTTCATGTCCTTGTGGAAGCGACGGAATTACGGTGACATGGCAAAGCTATTCCGTACACAAGATGTAGGAAATCCGAAAAACTATGCCAGAGTGGTTAAGGAGCAGTATGGAGCAGTGCGAGTCGGCGGCTATTTCATCGTGCGTATTTTAGACGAAGCTCCCGTGATTACTCATGTAATTGTGAGAATAAATGTTGCTGACCCTCTGCGCCAATGTGACTTGCCTTTTTGGGAATTCCGTATGATTCGTGAGGACGAAAACGGGGAGATCACACCGCCAACAATCCAGGGCGGCCATTGGCAAATCGTTTGGGTACAACAAGAAAGGGAACGTACAGAATGCACATAGAAGCGAACAAGGCGCTGAACCCGATCGTGTCCCTGTCGGGCCACCCCGGGTTAGCTTTTCATTAGACCTTATTGGATTCGAGAGGAGCTATGGATGAAACGTTGGCAACCACTCAAACTTGAAGACCTTTCTGGGGACACAAAGGCGGTATTTGAAACCCTCAATGAAGGATCAGACCTTGCTTGTGTGCTTATCGGGACTAGCTACCTCGCAGAGCTGTTAGCCAGCGCCATTAAGGTGAGTTTCATCGAAAGCAGCGTTTCCGAAAAACTTCTTGATCCCCAACGAGGAGCCGTTGGGGGGTTCGCGACCCGTGCAGACTTGGCGTATTGTCTTGGTCTCATAAACAAGACTGTATATCAGGACCTTATAAGGATTGCCGAGATAAGAAACATGTTTGCACATAAACACCTTGCACTGGACTTTGGAGACAGCGCTGTCAGGAAAGCTTGCGACGAGCTTAAGGCTTGGCGACCTGTATTGCTTGGTAAAGAGGAAGAAGTCCCGGTTGAACCGACGCCGAGACAGATACAGATAAGAGCTCGCAACCTGTTCAAACTTTCTGTAGTCTTTATTGGTTCGCGGATACACGTAGATGCTCTTAGCAAAGAGGTGCAGAGCAAGAAGACAAAAACGGTCTAACCCGTCATTGCGCCGGATCGCGACCTTGTCGGGCCATTCCCGCTTAGCTCCGTGTTCGGCGACAAGATAGATTAGTGGAGTGATCATGTTTTTGGTGCGTAATCTCAGCGAAAACTCAATTTCTGAATATCTAAGCCGGGCTTACGTTGCGTTGTCGAAGGCCTTCTTGCGACACCGTGGGGGCGGCGGCATTGCCGCGGAAACGATTGATCCGTGTTTGTTGGACTCCGCCGTATGCTCTACGGAGCAGCACATAGACCTAAGAGAGGTCCGCAAAGGCTGCGACTTGATTGCCACGGATGAAGAACGTCCGGCAGAAGTCTTCAACAATCTTGGTCATATGTTTGTTTTGCTTCAGGCAATTACTATTCTTTTTGAGAAGTGCTCGCTTACACCGAATCTCTGCGCTCCCACACAGCAGTCCGACCACAAAGGTAAACGGATAAGGGACCTTCAAGGTGCAGGATGGATACTGGAAGCCTTTGGAGGCTCGAATATCAAAAACAATGGTAAACTTGCTAAAGACTTGCGTACGCTCTCTGAGAAAAGCAAGTAAAGCGATCGCACGTTCCTGGCATTTCGAACATCAGCATGGCCGGCAATCGAGACATGGGATGAATCGAATCCCCAACCTTTCGGTCAGAGATGCGCACCGAGCCATGGCGGCCCGTTTTCTGTTCATGCACTCGGACAAGTACGTGGAACACGCAAAGGAGTCACGGTTCTCGAAGTAAGCGAAATAGTGTTACAGTCAGGTCAGTATGAGAAGTGAAACCGAAGAACCGCCGAACCAGGCGGTGCAGCGGATCGCCGAAAAAGCGGGCTCTGGCTGACTCTGTCGTTATGAGTACCAAGAAAGAAGATATATGTTTTACGAGTCGGACGTAGTATCTTCAGTCTGCAAGTATCTCCGCAGTTGTGGCCACACGATAATTCGCGAACTTTCCGAAAGCGAGAAATGAGACGACATAGTAGCAAAAAACAGTAACGGCATCTCTTGCTTCATCGAAGCAAAGGGTGAGACAAGTTCGAGGAAAACATCGAAAAGATATGGAAAGCCGTTCTCTCAGTCTCAAGTCGGCGTCCATGTGGCGAAGGCTGTCTACCGTGCCATTCAGATGAAGGAGGAAAACTCAGACGGTTGTAAGGTTGGAATAGCATTGCCTGCTACGCTTGACCATAGAAAAGCTATCGGCAGAATTGCCAAAACGTTAGAAGTGCTTTCCATAGCTGTTTTCTGGGTTGGTCCTGATAAGTTTGTTGAAGTACAAGGAAACTGGGAGACTCGTAACAAAGGCATCAGCGGGAGCCGGTTTTTTCGGCGATCCGCTGCATGCCTTTGTTGAAACCATAAAGATGAGAGGACAGGAAAATGAAAATCCCCATGAACTTGCGCTGGAAAACAACTGAGAAGACTGTGGGTGAAGGTGGTCAAGCCCAAGTCGTGTTGGTTATAGACAAAAATGCAGAATTTGGTGGCGTTTGGGCTTTAAAGGCTCTCAAAAGAGACGGGCCAAGCCAAGCATATGAACGCTTTTCACGCGAAGTCTCTGCAATTCAGAAGCTTCGGCACCCAAGTATCATACATATTGTTGACTGTTCCTCTCCAAGCGATGATTTTCAGTTCTATGTCATGGAGTACGACGAGGGAGCACGCCCTTTGGGAAAGATTATAAAAGCCGAGTATAATCCATACTACGGAAATCCTATAAAATCGCTCTGGCTTTTTGAACAGATTTGTTCAGCATTGGTAGCTTGCGATAAGTCCAGCCCGAAGATTGTTCATCGGGACTTGAGTCCAGCCAATATCCTAGTCAAAGCTGACCTCACCATAAAAGTTATTGACTTCGGACTATGCCAATTACAGGGTAGCGAGACCATCACGCTGGTTGACGAAGGTGTTGGTACCGTGAACTATATGGCCCCAGAATGTGAATCGGGCTCTGAAGACGTGATCGGTGTCGGAGCGGATTTGTACTCCGCAAGTAAGATCTTGTGGTCAGCAATTACGAGTCTTAAGGTCTTCTCCCGCGAAAGTCCTGCCTTCAACGCGAAATCCATGCCAGAAATGTTCCCTGAGAACCCTAAAACTTGGCATCTGCACCATATTTTCGAGAAAACTATCCGCCGTGACTGGCGTAATCGTTGGGGGTCTACTGTCGAGGCTGAGGCTGCGGCGAGACGAGTACGTTTCCTCATCGAATCTGGTTACCCCCCTTTGGAAGAGATAGGGCCTCGATGTCCAATCTGCGGGGTTGGTGAACTCTCGGGTTTCGAGCAAAGCCACGCTGTATTTGGTAACCCCAATCCTAGGGGAATTGAATCGAGGCAGTGTACTTATTGCGGCATCTGTTTCCCATTCAATTCGCTTAAGCGCATGGAGACGCTGAATACACGCAAGAAGCTTGAGTAAAAACGCCCCAACAACTTGATGGAGCCGACTTCTTACAGTCACGGCTCATCATGGCGTTATGCGAGAAACATTTATAGCCATACATATTACCATATTTATGTATTGCTATAGTTGCTCAAGTTTGCTATAGTTGCTTATGAGAAAAACGACGTTTGAATGGGATGAGGAAAAAGATAAGGAAAACCAAGCGAAACATGGTGTTTCCTTTGTCATGGCTCAACAGGCTTTCCTCGATCCCAACCGTGTTATCGCGGAAGATACTGCCCACAGTACCGGGGAAAACCGGTATTACTGCATGGGGCGTGTCGGCGAGGGTACTTTGACTGTCAGGTTTACATACCGCGGCAACGTCATTCGTATTTATGGCGCAGGTTATTGGAGAAAAGGAAGGAAAACCTATGAAGAACAAAACAAAATACACTGAAGAACCTATGGGAGATCTGAAGATCGTCAAAGATTTTCTCCCCCCACCCGATCAGTTGGTTCTTAGGGAAGACAATGTGAAGGTTACCATATCTTTGAAGAAATCGAGTATCACATTTTTCAAAGAACAGGCAAAGAAGCAGAAGACTTCTTATCAGAAGATGATCAGAGAGGTAGTGGACTGGTACGCCTCACATTATCAAAAGAGCGCATAACCGGTTTTGTCATGGTCGAGCAGGTGAAATCTATTGATTATAAGGCTCGCAAGACCAAGTTCATCGCAAAGGCATCGGATGAGGTTCTTGACATGGTCCTTTCTATACTTGACGCTTGTATCTATTGAAGGGCGAGCCAGCTGGTCCAGCGGACGCCTTACGGCCGCCGCTGATTTTGTCTTTCGGCATATGATGAACAGAGATTCTCTTGGCGTTATTTGAAGAACATGATATAATTTAAGACATGAAAATCGAATGGGACCCGAAGAAAGCTAAGAGCAACCTTAAAAAACATGGAGTCTCATTTGAAGAAGCTGCAACTGCTTTAAGCGACCCCATGGCTGCAACTGGCCATGATCCAGACCATTCTGTTTACGAAGAACGTTTTGTCACTTTCGGTGTTTCTCGGGCTGGCAGACTTCTGGTAGTATCCCACACCGAACATAGGGATACAATTCGAATTATAAGTGCCCGCAAGGCGGACAAAGGAGAACGAGAACTCTATGAAGAAAAATAAAATAACCGATAAAGACGAACTAAGGCCGGTATATAAGCGCTCAGATTTCCCAGGAGGGCTTGTCCGGGGGAAATATACAAAGCAATTAAATGAATCCTCAAACGTCATTGTTTTGAGGCCCGAGGTTGCCAAAGCTTTTCCCAATGAAGAGGCCGTCAACAATGCCCTTCTTTCACTTATTAATATTGCACAGAGAACAACACGCCCAATAAGGCGTTCCACCGGATCGTCCAAAAAGCGAGCTTCCCGGTGAACTCTACATCATGCCTGGAAGAAAAGGATGTGGGAAATTTACAAAAGAAATATATCGGAATGCGATTACTGTATTGGTATAACCCAGCCACGTTCGGACCAGTTGCCACATAATAAATTCTTACCATTGCTTCCATGAAGAAACGTTACCAGGTCTGTTCAATCTGACTCTCAGGGCATGGGAAAGAAGGTTTGTTAACGACTATGGAGCTAGTGCCAGCCTCTGGGTCAGCGCCCTTGAGATACTGTCGCACCCCCGCAAAGGGAGAGCCAACCTATTGACGGTACTGAACTTGTTGGGCCGGTTCCCGTGGAGCGATAAGACCGTGAAGAGGAGACTATACAAGGTAAAACACATTCAAAAAGAATATCGCGTAAATCTACCACAGAGGTTGTATAAAGAATTGTATGATACCCGAAACGAGTTCCTGCATGGTAACCCTATCAGCACGAACAGGTTACATCCTTTCAGACAAAAAGATAAACCGGGCATTACAAGATTCGCACCATTGCTGTATAAAATCGCCCTGCTTAGCTATCTGGACAAATACAAGGACAAGAAGACCGGCAAAGACACTGCTTTACCCAATTGTTGCACGAGCGGAGTCTATCCGAAGCCATCCTCAAGGCGGTCAGATAACAACGGTATGTAGCCACCTTGTACCTCGACGGCTCAGCCAAAAAATAATATTGACCGTCATATTAATAGTACGTTATAATGTACATTATTTATGTGAGGTGCTGCATGAAAAGATTTAGAGTCAACGAAGATATCCGGCCGATGTCAGAGTTTCGCATTGGCATTGCTTCCTTCCTCAAACAGATACGTGATACAAAGCGTCCTCTCATTATCACACAGCACGGGAAAGGCGTGGCTGTTTTGCTCGACGCCAGCGAATATGAAGCCATGCAGGAGAAAATTGAATTGCTTCAAGACATACAGACATCCCTTGGCCAGATAGAAGCCGTTCAGGGGATTAACCATGAATATGCCAAAGCCACCGTGTTAAAACGAATCAAAAAATGAAAATTATCTGGTCTCCAATTGCTGTGGATAGAGTTTCGGAAATAGCAGGGTATATAGCCCAGGATAATCCGGCTGCTGCCAGAAACTGGATAGAGACGGTTTTTAAAAAAGTGGAAGAATTGAAGGCATTTCCAGAAAGCGGTCGCGTTGTGCCGGAAACCGACAATAAAGCCATAAGGGAATTGATATATGGCAACTACCGAGTAATCTACCGATTAGGGGAAACAAATATTGCCGGTAAATGAGATCGTGGCATAATCAATCGTTGGAGATGATTGGCGGAAAAAGCGCTCGCGGTCTTTATCCTCCCCCGCCGTAAGACCCCTAGGCTTTAGTCATGGGGAGTGTCAACAATCCTCAATAGCAGCCTAAAAAACCCTATACCCTTTTCGCAGGGATCTCGACGCATGATCTGACCCTCCCACTTTATATCGGGTCTGGGTAATACCTTATCATGAAGAGATGCGCCATTGCGTTGCTTTTCCTTGGTCTTGTCCTTCCCGTCCTGTTCTCTCTTGCGGCGGCCCAGGAAAACCCCTCCGCCACGGGCGTTTCCCTAGGGAACCAGGCCGCCGGCATGTTCGGCACGAAACACGGGGTAAATACGCGTATGTTCACCCCACTGATGTCGGATACCCCCATGACGACACTCGACGGCTCAACGTCCTTCAACGCCCGGCTCGTCTGCTCGGGGCCCGCGGAGCTCATGGAGATATTCGTCCAGCCTTCCCCCTCCGGCGATCTGGTGAACGTCATCGTCACGCAGGACCTCGACCTCAACGGGTCAATGGACTACACCTACGCCGTCCCCTTTCCGGTCTCGGGGGTATGCGGCAACGGGGTCATCTCCTGCGCCCCCGGCACCTGGAGCAACTGCCAGGCGTTTAAATGGACATCGGACGAAACGGGAAAGGCGTCCCTCGCGGTGACGGCCTTTACGAACCTGGGCGGGTGCTACTGCATCAACTCTTCCTGCGGCAGCAACCTCGTATGGAACAACCTGCCCGTTGTGCTCCGCTCCCTCGGCGGCGGTGCCGTAGGCGGGATACAGACGGGCAATTCCCGCATGGCCATATCGGACGTTCAGGTAGAAGGCACGCTCGCGAGGTATTTCGGGCAGAACACAAGGAACTGCTCGACGGTGACGGCGAGTGACTCGAACGTGGAGCAGTACTACTACGCACCCGCCGCCGTAGAGTCAAACGTAACAGCCGCGGTCGCCGCCCAGTCGTCAGATCCCTCTTCCCTGTACAGTCTCATGTACAACGCGTACCAGAACACCCCCCAGTCGGAGGTAAGGACCTGCTCCATCATGCGGTCTGCAATGCCGAAATGGAACGAACAGTACGAGTGCTACTCCGAGGAAACGGTTAACGACCACTGTCAGGCGCTTGATGACGACCCTGAATGCCAGCTGAGGGACGAATCAGTGGACGGGGTGGTTGTGTTCAGGAACTTCGCAGGCACCGGCCTCGTTCCGCAGCCTTCGTGCATAACCCTCACGGATACCATGTCCGGCTCCTGCGAGTATACCTGCCCCGCTAACCCCGTTATTCCCTGCACGGGTGATCCCCCTGTATGCACCGACGGCGGATCAACATATGACTGCCAGACCTTTAACCCCGTGGTGTCCTACTGGGGAGGCTGGAGCGGAGGCATGACTGGCACCCTGGAACTCCGCGGCGAGGGAAACAGGCTCGTATTTGGCTACACCTACCCTGAAATCGTATGCCCGCTGGGCGATTATCCCTGCAACTCCACCGAGTACGGCGTATTGTGCCAGGACGATACCTTCAATACGGCGTATTGTGTCCAGGAGGGTATATATGTTGAAGAAAGCGGCGCGATCGAATACCTGCCGGGCATAGAGGTGTGGGGATCGGCGTCCCTCACCTGGAGGCAGTTCCATGCGGAAGGAGTTGCTGCCGGAATAGACCCGCAGGGTAGTCAATACGATTCGGCGATGCTGCTCTACAGCGACTACACGGGCGCTTCCCTCGCAGGGACAATTTACTACAGGGGCATCAGGGTGGTTGCACAGGACAACCTCGGCTGGGGGGCTGGGGGAACCGTCGCCGTCACCTCCCTCGGCGCGTGGGACCTGTCTCAAAGCTACGTGGCGTACCACGGCGACGGCTCCGGCTCCGGGGCCGTCAGGTATTCCCCGTATGTCTGTCCCATTCCGGGAGGCTCCGGGTGCATGGGCAATCCAGGATACTGCAACAAGACGTGCGAGATAGAGGTATACAGGGACTGGTGGAGAAAGGACAGGACCTATCTGTGCAGGGCGCAGGGAGTGGAATTTTCAGAAATCCGGCAGCGTTCAAAGACAATAAAGGAATCAGCCGCCATGTCGGACTCCGATCTGTACTACAGGGACTACGTGGACGGCGCGTACTCCGATCATACCCTGTCGGCCTCAGGCGCGTACAGCGCATCAACGGACGTCTGCGCCATGGCGTGCAAGACGAAAAAACCCGTGCGGAACACAGAGACGACCCTTGTCAGCAACAGGACGCAGTACGTTACCAGTCCGGAAGGGTACGAGTTCTTTTACAAGTCCTGTGTAAACGGCGTCTGCCCGCTCGACGAGGGTGAGTCCGTCGTAAAGGATTGCCAGTGCATCAACGAATTCTCCGAGGCGTCCGTGGTGATGCAGGCCCTCAGGATGGGAGGAAGTGACTTCATATGCAGTTCAGGAACAAAAAGACCTCTACAGTGAAAACATTGGAAAACACCCCGGCAAACGCGAACGCGGTAAAAGCTGCTGCGGCAAACGCTGCTGCAAGGGCCGCCGTATTGCCTCTTATTGTCATGTTTTTTATCCTGTCGTCCCTCATGCTTCCGGTTATTGCACCCGCGGAAACGATGATGTTCTGCGGACAGGACCTGGACGGGGACGGGTTTGTTGACGGTGAAGGCGAGACCATTCAGTGCATCGGTGAGAACAATGATCTCTGTCCGATCGGCGCCGTAAACTGCGACGCGGCCTACAGTGACCCCCTATGTCCTCCGGGATCCACCCTCAACACCACCACTGACAAGTGCGAGGCTGATCCCGTGATCTCCTGCGCTTCCGGGTATACCTACGAAGAGAGCACAGACCGGTGCATGCAGGCCCCTGTCTGCCCGTCGGGCGGCGTGCTCAACACTGCAAGAGACCTCTGCGAGGTGGCGTTGACGGACGGATCATGTCCTTCCGGGTATACCTACAGCGCAACGTATGATGCGTGTGTAAAGGACGTATCCTGTCCCGGCGGGGGGACGTATAATCATCTGAGGGACAAGTGCGAACTGGCTGTTTCCTACAGCTGCGCGTCGGGGTACACATACAGTTATCAAAGCGGGACCTGTGAGACCGATCCCATCTGCACAAAGGGGACCTACAATCCCGCCGCGGACCGCTGCGAACAGACCGCCTCCGCCCAGTGTACGGACGGGTACTCCTACAATTCTACGACAGGCAGGTGCGAAGCGGCCGCAAACTGCCCCCAGGGAGGGAACCTCAACACCTCTACCGACAAATGCGAGGCAACCGTTACCCTTACCTGCCCCTCCGGGTACACTTACAACAGTACCTACGGAGTATGCCAGTCCTCCCCAACCTGCCCTTCAGGCACAACGTACAACGTAACGTACGACAAGTGCGTCCTGAGCAGCACCCCTGTGTGTTCTTCCGGGACATACGACTCATCGAACGACGTCTGTCATCTTGCCGCCCTGTGCTCATCCGGCGGCACCCTCAGCGCCTCCAGGGACAAGTGCGAACTGGCGGCTACCTACAGCTGTACATCCGGGTATACCTACAACTCATCGAGGGGGGTCTGCGAGGCAGCCCCTGTTTGTTCCAACGGGATCTATAATACCTCCACCGACAGGTGCGAACAGACCGCCTCTGTTTCCTGTCCGTCGGGCTATACGTACAACGCCTCCATGGACAGATGCGATGTGTCTGTTACCTGTCCCTCGGGGACAACCCTCAACACCTCTACGGACAGGTGCGAAGCGAACCCTTCATACAACTGCCCTACCGGGACTTCGTATAATTCCTCCCGCGGGATTTGCGAGGCAACCCCTTCGTGCATATCGGGAACGACGTACAACACCACCCTGAACAAGTGCGTCGTCCTGCCGACGCCAGCCTGTCCTTCGGGGTTCAGTTACGACACTTCAAACAAGGTTTGCTACAAGGCGGCAACCTGCTCATCCGGCGGTACGATGAACACCACCACTGACAAGTGCGAGCTTGCCTATACCTGCCCTTCGGGCACAACTTTTAACACCAGTACAAACAAATGTGAACTGGCCGCGACCCCTTCGTGTCCGTCGGGTACGACCCTCAGCGGGTCGCTCTGCATAGCGAACCCCACCTGCCCTTCGGGATCGTTCTACAACACCTCCACCAACCGGTGCGAGGTCTCCGTTGGCGCCTCCTGCCCCTCGGGGACCTCATACAACTCCGGTACCGGCAAGTGCGAGGCAATGCCTTCCTGCGCCAGTGACTTTGCGTACAACGCCTCCACGAACCGCTGCGAAAAATCAGCAACAGCAACTTGCTCCACTGGATATACCTATAATTCCTCAGCCGGCAGGTGCGAGGTATCCACTGTCTGCCCTTCGGGTAGCTCGCTGAACAGTTCCACCGACAAATGCGAGGCAACCGTTACCATTACCTGCCCCTCCGGGTACACTTACAACAGTACCTACGGAGTATGCCAGACTTCCCCAACCTGCCCTTCCGGGACAACGTACAACACAACTTATGACAAGTGCACGCTGGCAAGCTCCCCCACTTGCCCCGCTGGCACAACCTACGATTCCACAAACAAGGTATGTCATGTCGCGTCTTCCTGTCCCAACAACAGGACCTTGATCAACGGCAACACCCCCACCTCCATGACCGCCTCCGGCTCTACCCTTTACGCAAGTTTCACCGGCTACGGTGTGTATAAGTGGGACGGGAGCACGTGGACCAACATCAACACTACTACCTCTACCTTGATGGCAGCCTCGGGAACGAACCTCTACGCTGTCTTTGAAGGCTATGGACTTTACGTATGGAACGGTTCCACCTGGACGAAGATCAACGGGGTGCTCCCCACCTCCATGACCGCCTCCGGCTCTACCCTTTACGCAAGTTTCACCGGCTACGGCCTCTACTCATGGGACGGAAACACGTGGACCAAGGTCAATGACGTCATCCCTACCAATATGGTCGCCTCAGGCTCCTCACTTTATGCAAGTTTCA
>Ga0209606_1002690_pt1 | contig 19120 bp, 15 predicted proteins | sample AD_UKC057_MetaG_FD_184412 | JGI IMG/M metagenome (GOLD analysis project Ga0209606, IMG submission 184412) | Active sludge microbial communities of municipal wastewater-treating anaerobic digesters from USA - AD_UKC057_MetaG (SPAdes) (version 2) | ecosystem: Engineered > Bioreactor > Anaerobic >...
GGAACCCGCAGCCAGGGAAATCAGCTTTGAGAGATTCAGTTCCTTTACCGCAACGACGTCGAGCAGACCATCATCGGTCTTGGCCCTGGGCGCGGCCCGAAACCTGCCCGCGGAGTACGGGCAGTTTCCCACGACCACGTAAGGAGCGGCTGCACACACTTCGTGGTCATCGACCGTTACACGTATCTTGGGATAAGCATAGTCCCGCGCGGTCTGAATGGTAGGAGCTATCCACCGCCAGAAGCCGAGTTTCCCGGCCCGTTGTTCTCGTACACGCGCCGCGACCGCCGCGTCGAACCCGGCGCCGCCGCCAAGGATCACGCGTCGTCCGCCACATTCGAGCAAGTCCATAGGACGCGTCCGGCCGGCCTCGATCCACGCAGCCAAGGGTTCGGGCCGTCTGGGAAAGTGCAGTTCGCGCGCTACCACATTCACGGAACCGGCGGGCACGATGGCCAGGGAAAGTCTCCGCTCGCCCATGCCGTTCACCACCTCGTTGACGGTGCCGTCGCCCCCGACCACCGCCACGCACCCCCCCTCGACAGCGGCCGCGAGGCGCTGGCCGTCCCCGGCCTTTGCTGTCACGTGAAAAACGGTCTCGATTCCCCGTTGCCACAACGCACGCCCGAGGGCCTCCGCATAGCGCTGGCCCCGTCCGTTCCCGGCGATGGGATTCGCAATGATCGTTGTCTTAATGGAACCGCTCCTCTCTACATATCCCTGCCCGATTCTCTCTCCGTTCTCAACCGTGTAACTCTAGCTTGTCGTCATCGCACGAGGCTACACCGATGACCGGCCAGGTAACAACGACTGCGAAGTCCTCAAGTCTGCCCTGCAAGACGGCCGCGCTCTTGTCCGTGTGGCGCCTGACCAGCCATTACAGCGCTCTGCCGGGTCGAGCAAAAATAATGTCCAAACCGGCCAAGCCGATGACGAGAAAAGACCTTCAAGTGCGCTTCGGTAAACTCTGCACCAGGGGAAGCCACGAATATCGAAGGGATAGTCATAAGCACTGGCGCCCCCATCGAAGCGGCGCGCCAATGCCCTTCTTCAAACGAATCCACGTCCAACGGCAGGAAAGCCTATTCCCTACCCACACGCGCCGCGACCGCCGCCGACTCGACTTTCAGGAAGGCCTGCAGATGAAGACGCGGACGGTTTTCCTTACCCCGGCAACCTGCATTTATCCCCTCGTATTTGAAGAAGCCGATTGTCCGGCCTGATCATGCATAAGCCAAGGCTCAGCTGCTTCCGCGCTTCCCCACATCCCCTATTGCAGCTTCTTGACCTTGAGGTTGCGGAATTCGATCCGGAAACCTTCGCCCTCGACCCCCACAAGACCTTTGGGATTGCCGCAGTCCTTGACCTCGCACGTGACGGCTCCGTTGACCCACAAGGTTAACGTACTTCCGCGCGCCGTGATCTCGAGCGTGTTCCATTCGCCCGCGGGCTTGACCCGCCCATCCTTCACCTCCTCCGTCGTGGTGAAGAACCTCTTCTGCCCGTCCGGGCCGAGCGTTTCCCCGAAGAGATACCCGCCCGTGCTGTCGCCCAATTGGGCCTGGTGCCAGATCGCGCCATCCTTCGAGTTGCGCACGTAGGCGCCGCTGTTGTAGCCGAACTTCCCTTCCACCTTCGTGTACCGGAATTCGACGTGAAACACGGCGTCCCCGAACTCGCGGTTACACAGCAGCATGTCGTGCCCGCCGTCTCCCTCGCAGACGAGCATCTTGCCCGCCTCGTCGACGTGCCACTGCTGCTTACCAAGCGGCTCGCCCGGTGGGACCGGCACGCGCGACCAGCCTTTCAGATCGGCGGGCGGCATAATGTCCACCCACCCCGATGAGTCGGCTTCCAACGCGCTCGGCGTTGGCTCAGCGGCGCCCAAGCTTCCCCCAACCACGGCGGCAAGCAGCAGCCACCCAAGGCAGCGCCCGCCAAACCCACAACTCACGAGTTTCTGTAAAGTGACCATGCTTCATATTATGACGACCGCGTCTTTCAGGTCAATATCGGAGTTGTCCTGTTTTGATGGGCACGCAGGGTCAACGTGAAACTGGGTGCACGACCCGGATGCTGACACCCCGGGCTAATCAAATTGCGCCTCTTGCGGGGCCCTGTTTTCGAGAGAGCCTGGCAGGGACCCGCCGTATCCGCACGTAGGGAATAACGCGTCTGGGAGCGTCCAGCGCCGGCCCGAATTTCTCCGCTGCCCGGCGAGGCCGGCGGCCGTCTCACCCAGACGGCGGCTTGGCGAGAAACCGGAATCTGTAGGCCATTGACAGCGACTGGCCCGGTGCGAGTTCTTGTTCCTGAGAGAACATCTCGAGGTTGACCTGCTGGTATTGCGGACGCCACCAAAGTTGTGGGTATTTGACGCATTCCGGGGCGTACTCGATCTGGACGCCCGCCTTGGCCTCGTGATTGAAGTAGGCGTACCCGCCGCCCCGCGCACCCAGCATCTTGTCCTTATCCGGCCCGCTATTGCCTTTCCATTCGCGGTTGATCTTCTCCCACGCGTTTCCTTTGGTGTAAACGCTCACGACATCGGAATCCGTGGACCCCGTGAACGCATCAAATTCCGGCCTCACACGGAACTGGAAGCGTTTCGGCGCGGAACCGCCATTGGTCACCTGCGAATCGAACGAGACCAACTCGTTCTGCAACCTGATGACGCGCTCCACGGTCGAACCATCGTCAAGCGGCCGGTGGAGGCGAATCGTATCGCCGCTCGCCTCGCCACGGAACACCGTGAACGCGTTCGTAACAAATCCCATCTGCCCCACTTCATCCAACGCGCCCTGCAGAATGTTGTCCCGCGTGATCGCGGGCAGCAGGCAGCGCCCGCTGGGCTTGTGGAACATCTCGACCAGCTTCCCGTTCTGCTCCGGCAAAACCGTCAGTCGCCACGTATCGTTTTCGATGCGGAGCGCCGGCATGGCCTCCATTTTCGAAAGACGGTCAAAGTAGTCTTTGGCGGGAAGCTGCTCCGACACCATCGACATGCCGTACTTCTCGCACAGCGCGATGTATTGGGGCACAAGGCCGCTGTACTCTTGGGGCAGGTCCCGTTTGCACACCCCGTTCTCGACTTTCCACGGGAAACCATTCACCAGGATCAGCGTCCGGTACGCTGGAATGGACGCCTTCTCGACCCGCGCGCGCACGGCGTCGCTCCCGGCGGCCGCGAGCGCCTTCTCAAACAAGTCCATGGCTTTGAACGCCGCCTCGGGCGTCAGCCCGAGCTCCACAGGCGCCGCACCGCAGTTCGGGTGGCAATGCAGCCTTTCGGCATTGTCCCGGATGAACTCGATGTATTCGAGAATAACCGGCGCGGCCTCCTGGTAATGAAGGCGGCAGAACTCCTCGACCAGCGCCTCGCTGTCGAGGGACGGGTCCCAAAGCGAGCGCGAAAGCACGTAGTTGCGCAGATCGCAGAACTCTCCCGCATTCCCGTTGCCGTTGGCCTGCATGAACACGCCGCGCGCGTTGTTGTCCCTGAAGAACCGCACGTTGGGCCCGATCACGCTCAGGTTCGGGAACGGCAGGTCGTAGTACGAGAAGTTCGTGTTGTAGTTCCAAACCCATACATTGTCACAAATGGCTTTCCATGCGCGCATATCCTCGCAGAACTCGCGGTTCTTGGGACAGGTGGGGTCGTCGATGGGGTGAAGTTCGCAGCATTCGATGCTGCACAACTGAATCTGGACGTTCTTGCGCGGCACGATGGTCTTGGGCGCTTTGCGCGTATACCAATAGGCCAGCGTTCCGATTTTGACGTCGGGATACTTCTTCTCGACCCGCTCGGCCACGGCATTCACAAGCGCCAGGTTGGCCCCCATCGGAGTGCCCTCGCGCTGATTTATGGCCTCGCACTCCGGGCAGCGGCAATAGCCGTCATTGTCATTCTGACTGACCGCGATGTTCTCCATGCCCGGATTGGCATCGAGATCGGCCAACACCCCCTCCGTGATGAGGTCGATTACGTCAGGATTCGTTACGCACGGCTCGGTAGCCGGGGTAGCCAGCGTGCATTTCCGTTCGCCGTCGATGAAGGCGAAGTATTCGGGATGCGTCTTCCCGTATTTCTCGGTCGTGATCCAGCGGCCGTAACTGTGCCCGATGAGCGTTTGACGGGTAGACCCGCCCAGTTTCTCATCTTTCGCCACGGTATTGACCCGCATGCGCACAGCGAAATCCGGACGGTCGGAATTCTCCTTGTAGTAACTCCAGCGAAACGAAAACGGCGGGGTATGCGAAAAACCAGTGTCCTCCAGCGGCGGCACTTGGCCCACGCCGGGGAAATGCGTCTGTTCCGCCGTCAGAAAACGAACTCCGCAATAGCGCTCGAAAAACTCGTACACGCCATACAGTGTTCCACGCGGCCGGCCTCCAGCTATGACAATGTTCTTGCCGCGTATGCGGATACGGAGTGATTCCTCCCCCATCCCGCTTGCGTCAAAACCCGCTCTACCAGCGGCAGCAGCCGCTCCGGGACCAATGAACACGTTCTTCGACTTGGCAGGCGCCTGCCCCACGATCGGCAAGTCAAGACCGGTCAACTGCCGAAACAGAGACTGAAACTCTTCTCCTGCATACCGCTCGCTGGCCGCGGCGTCCCCGGCGACGACGATCGACCAGCCTTTCATCTTCTCCAACGTGAATTCGCCGGCAAATGATGTTTCAGCTGCCAGAACCAGCACAACGAGCATGGAAAGGAATAGTCGCATCACTTCTGAACCCTCGCATTCGTGTATGCAGACGATCCTACCCGAAAACGCCAGCCGGAAAGAAGCCTTGCCCCCGCCCGAAGAAGGAACGGGGCTGAGAAGCGGCCCCGCAAGTATTTTCCCCGCTCCAGAAGAAACTCCACTCCCTTGGTGCCCAAAACAAGCGGCATCGTTACACCGCCGGCCGCGACTGTTGTCTAAGACGGGATGACTTCCCTACCCGAAATCGAGCGGCTTTATGCGCATTGCAAATGCAGTGCCACCTTTCGCACTCCACGCCTTCATCAAACTCTTTCAGCAATTTCACAAGAGAAGGGCATTGCGTGACCCGAAGGACGAATCGAAAGGCGATTCCTTGATTCAACCGTGCAGATTAAGCGCCGATTCATGATGGCGCCACGGCCACGGCAGGGCACATACTCAAGAATGACGTCCTTCATGAAAGATCACGTCATACACGCACAGTGCCCAAACCACGTAGACAACAAGAAGCGGGTAATAATTGGTGCAGGTTTCAATCAAGAAATTGAAGGCGGGAGCACGGCCCGTGATCGGGGCCGGAACCATCAATACTACGAGCAGAAAGGCAGCGTTTACGTAGCGCAGACGCCGGACCACATAATAAGCTGGCAACAGTCCCAATACGTATTCGTAGAGCATGAGCCGCGGCGTTACGAGCAGGTAGACCAAGCAGGCAAGTACGACGAACAGGATATTCCGTCGCCGGGAGTCGGGCTCCGCACTGCGTGTCAAGGCAAGCCAGGTCACGCCGAACACAGCCAGCACGAGAACCGCAAACGCCAGGACCGGCAGCGTGTTCGGCAACGGGGTTCCGAGCCTCTCGCCCGCTCTTATGAACAAAGTCTTGATGAGCGGCCAAGTGGCCGGGGCTCCCGGGAAGTTCTCGGCCAGCGCACTACTGGCGGAAACCATGCCTTGAACTTTGCCCGTGTTCTCGAGGAAAGCCCGTGTAAGGTCGGGATACAACGCGTAGGATGCCCCGTGCAGCAGGGCGAATGCCGCGAGGCCCACCGCGCACCAGAGCCATTTCTTCCGCCCATCCGTCATCAGCAACAGGACGAGAAAGAACGCCGGAGTAAACTTGAAGATCGAGGCCGCCACCGTGCAAACGACGAACCATCCCAGGCGTCCGCGGGTGTACGCGTACAACCCCAGCCACAGGACCGTTTGAGCAAGGGATGACACGTTGCCGGCCTGAAGGTCGTAGAAGATCGCATAGTTGAAGCCAATCAGACACACGAACAGAAACACGTTATCGATGCCGCCGTCCAGAAACTTGCGCTGCCAAAGCCACAAACACAAAGCAAGAGCTGCACATTTCAACAACAGGAAACAACGGTAAGAAGAGGCATAGTCAAGAAGCGCAAACGGTCGCAGGAGATTCAACGAAAGCGGCGGATAGGCACACGGCAGAACGAATTTCCCGCCGGCCAGCTCCCGCGTTACCTCGGAGTCGTATGGGTTCAATCCTCGGTTAAAGGCCAGGGCCGCGTAGTAGTAGAGACGGAAGTTCACCTGAAACACATCGATCTCAAGCGCGACCTTCGCGACCATGGCAAAGACGTAAAGAGCGAGAAGAACGGTGAACCCCCTCGCGGCCCGCCGTCTCCAGGGCCCCCTCTGAGCCTCCGCATACTCATTCTTTTCCATGGCTGATCTACTCCGAAAGCCAGAGCCTCCATATAGTTACACGTCCCAAGACCTGGACTGCTATCCAGACTTGCGTTCAATAAAGGCCAGGATCCGTCCAACCGAGTCCAGGTTGTCCAGATTGACTTCCGTCGGGCGGAATTTGATGCCAGCCTCTGATTCAATATAAGAAATCAGGGAAACCATGCAGAAAGAATCCAGGAGGCCGTCGGAGAACAGCGTCGTGTTGTCATCCACTTCCTTCTGGTCCAGGTCGAAACTCGAGATGATATACTCGACAAGAGCGGCACGAGCAAGCGCCATGCGTGTTCCTACCTCCTACGTGTTCGCCCCGGGCGGCTCGCCAGGGAAAACTCAGAACGGATTCTAATGGTTTGCCTTCCGGTCTTTGTTCAGGCACGCATCGACGACGGCGCATCGATCAATCTTACCGGTGCCCGCGATTGGCATGCGACCCTCCCAGATATGTACCTTCTGGGGAATCATGAACGTGGGCATGTTGTGGCGGCAGAATTGCATCAGCCCATTGACGTCGACATCACGGTCTTCTGCGGAGACTGCAATATGAACCACTTGCCCCAGCGCGTCGTCCTCGACTCCAAACGCCACAACATGGTTTACCAGTCGGCTGCGATGGACGATGTCTTCGACCTCAGTCGGACTAACGCGATAGCCGCTGCACTTGATGACCGAATCGGCTCGCTCTACAAACCACAGAAAACCCTCATCGTCAATCCGCACAATATCGCCGCTGTAGTGGACGATTTCGTCACCGATGAGCGGTCGAAGCGCTTCGCAAGGCCTGAAGCTTTGCGCCGTGGCTTCCGGGTCGCCCCAATACCCCTTGGTAACAAGCGTTCCTCGATGGATGAGTTCCCCTTGTTCGCCCGGGCCACAGACGCCTTTCACCGGGTCGATGACGAACACGTCAACATTGCGGCACGGTCGCCCAAGTGAGCCCATCTTATCGCGGAACCGATCGGGGGGCAAAACCGTCGAGCGGAACGCTTCCGTGAGACCATACGTCAGATAGACGTGCACGCCCGGAAGCGCTTTGGGCATGGCCTCAAGCGCCGGAAGGGGAATCTTGCCGCCGGAACTGGTGATATATCGAAGGGACGGCATCCGAGCCGGCTCTTGCTGCAAGTAGGCCACGACATCGATCCAGGTGACGGGGAAAGCCGCCATGCCGGTTACGTTCTTCGCTATAATCGTGCGAACAATTTCGGCTGGAATCGCCACGGGTTGCAGCACAACCGTCCCCCCTTTGAGAAACATGGTCGTGATTTGGAGCAATCCCCACGGCGCGCTCAGAGACACGAGTCCCAGAATGCGATCTTCTGCGCAATTTCGAAGATAGTCTGCAACGCGGTATGTGCCATCGAGCAGGTTGAGATGCGTCGTCATGACTCCCTTCGGCATGCCTGTTGAGCCGGAGGTATAGTGTAAAGAAGCCAGGTCTGCATCGACGGGACGACTCGACGGCGCTTCGCCGGATTGCGGCACGTCATCCCATGCTGTCGCATTCGCAATTCCATCCGAGGTACCGACGACGACTACGTGCTGAACGGAACTCAGCGCCCCTGCTTTTTGTGCAATTATCGCGCTGCGCCGGTCGGTGAAAAGGAGTCTGACCTGGCAGTCGCGGACAACATAATCCAACTGCCGCATAGTGCGCTGATAGCTTACATTAACGATGATGGCTCCGATTCGGGCAACGGCAAATGTCGCGATAACTTCCTCGATGCTCTTGTGGAGATAAATGGCCACGCGGTCGCCGCGCCCTATGCCCCGGTCATGAAGCCAGGCAGCCAAAGCTTCCGCTCGACGGGCGAGTTCGCCATAGGTGACTTCGGTGTTCCCGAGTACCACGGCGGGCTTCTCGGCCAGCTCGGGAAGATTCCTCTCTACCAGATCGTACAGTGTATACAGGACCACGACCTATCTCTCTCTGCCCTGTGGCGGCTACGCTTCGCGCAGCATGCTCGAAGTTCCTTGAGACGGCGCCCATCATGACGGAAGGTGCAGGAACACGAGCCTAGCCAAAATGCGAAACGCTTCATACACGGGAAACTGATATTCAATGACTAAAAAAGCCGTGCTGGAAGCAACAAACAGCATTGTAATCGGTATCCCCAGGTAAGGCCAAGGACCGCGATCGAGGAACCGCCACCGTTTGGACCGCTTGATACGGGTCCAAGTCATATAGACAGCCACACCCGCTGCTTGGTACGTCCCCCAGCCCACGCGCGTGAGCGTGCCGGAATGCCAGAGCCCCATGACCAGGAAAGAGGCTAGCGTGGCGAGGTACGGATTTCGAGTAAGCCCGATGACGGGCATGTAGACGTACGTTTGGCACCAGCCGGAGAGCGTCATATGCCACCGTTTCCAGAAATTGCTGATGTTGGGTGCGATAATCGGAAAATTGAAGTTCTCCATGATCTTGATGCCGAACAGCCGGCTGATGCCGATGGCGATATCTGAGTACGCGCTGAAGTCCATGTAGTAGATGAGAAACGTCAAGACAAGGTATCCCCACACTTTGTAGACGGGAAGTATGTCCAAGCGCAGCAGAAATGAGGTTGGCGTCATCCCCCTAAGGAAAGGCTTCAGGAACATTTCGGCGATGACGAGCTTCTTTGCGAGGCCATGAATAATGCGCGTGAGACCCTCGGCCATGGATTGGGGCTGCCATGACTCCTCCCGGTTCTCGATGAAATGGTCGAAGCGTTCGATAGGTCCCGCTGTGAAGGTCGGGAACAGGAACGTGTAACAGAAAAAGTCCGGCAACGATCGGTGTTTGATGTTGCCCCGGGCGGTCTCGATCGCGTAGTGAATGAACTTAAACGTGAAGTAGCTGATGCCCAGTGGAACAATGAATTGCTTTTCGACGGGGTCGGGTGACAATGCGGCTACAAGGGGTGGAATGTACTTGAAGTATGCAAGATAGCCAAGAATAGCCAGAATCAGAACGGGCAACAACCACCGCCCTCTAGCGCCTCCTGTCGCAGCCAGCGGCGCCAGATAATAGAAAGCCAGCGTCCACACGACAAGACCGAGCACGCTGAATGGTGCCAACCATGCGAGGTATCCCATCGAGACGATAGCTAGAAACACCGTTCGAAATCGCTGGGGTAGCACCCAGAAGACGACTGCTGAGGACAGAACGACTAGCCAGAAAATGCCGGATTGAATCATCGTCTAAAATGCCTGATACCGAAAGATTCGCGCGCCCGTCTCCAAACCGACGAGTTTTGCGACGGCCAGAAACAAGAACACGCCAAGCACGATGGCCTGCAACGCGATGCCGAGTAGGCGGGGTAACCTCATCCTCATCCCTCCTGGTCCGTTTGTTCGCTGCTTATGAGCGATGCCAAGTGAGACGCAAGCACACGGGTGTACCGTTCCGCGGCTTTCGCGTCCCGGAGGTGGCTCGTGTCGATGAATTCGCTGGGCACAAGTTGTGCTTCGGCATTAATGTTCAAGTAAGGCACATTCCACGCTTTCACAAACGCTCTTATGTCCCTCTCGTACGCTTCGAGGCTCTTTCTTGATTCAGGCGAATCCCGCATGATCTGGTCGGCGCGTGGATTCTGCACCGCCTCCAACAACACAACATGAATGCCGCCGGCCTCACGCAACTGCGCAATGGTACGCTCCACAACTTGGAAGTTGCGTTGGCTGTTCTCGGCATAGCCTTCTATTCGCTGCCTGAGCGCTTCCTCGGCCTTCAACCACTCTTCTTCGGAGATCGGCCTCCACGTCTCGGCCTGATGAAAGTCGGGCACGACAGGACCCCTCAAAAGGTTGAGCACTGCTGCCGGGCGCGCGGAGAAGAAACCGTGATGATCCAGAAAGAAATTGCCCGTCCGCCGCGGCAACTTGATACCCGCCAGACGCGCTTCATCGTCAAAGGCCTTAGAATCAAGGGCAAGGCGCGGTTGGCGCACAAGTCCCTCGAACATTCGAATCGGGAGCGCCATCTTCCCGGGCGACACTTCCAAAACAACCACGCCGCGAACGTGTTCGGCAATGCAATCCGCGACCGCAGCGGCTTCCCAATGCGTGAGCCCTCCCGCAGTAAGCTGATGCACGTTGAACGGCTGACCGAGCTTCTCCTCCATCAGGCCGGCGAAATAGTCGCCGGTGGCGATGGATTCTCGGGACGCGGACGCGCCTATTACCGCGATCATCTGCTTTGAAGAATCGCCTCGTGTGATGTGGAGGACGGCGGAAGTGAGGTAGGCGTAGTCATCTCTCCAATTGACCATGAAATACCCACAGTCCGCCGCGCCCAATAGGTCCGGCGTGAGCAGGGTGAGACAACAAACGAACAGCACGGTGGCAATGAGCAGCGCTCCCACCACGGCGGGCAGAGACGGTTGAACCGCGCCTCCGAGCAGCTCCCTTATCCAGATCTTAGAGCGGTACCGCGTATGAATGTCAGCATCCTTCCGTGACACACATCTGCACCCCCGCAAGAGAGACTCCGCTCCCGGGGCGCTTGACCCACACCCCAGTTTACAAAATAGCAGATGGTGTTTCTTTGAATCAAGATGCGACCGGTCCGCTTTGGCCCGAAACGAAAATGTGGCGAAAACCGTCTGCACTCGGAAGCGTCACGTATCGTGGAAGAGGCTGTGGGCTCTCTCTTTGAGGACGGTATATTCCAAGGGTATCCGGGCGCTTATCTCTATGAGTCAGTCGATAGAGTTGGATATCTTTCCCTTGCGCTCCTCGCTCTTGAAGCCCGCGAGGAAGTTGACATGAAAGGCTTCGAGTCCTAACCCGCTCCCGTCGCCTGCTGCGTTCATGCCATCAGCACAATTCCTCAGTTCGACCAGGATCTCGTTTCGTCGGGTGAAGTTGGCGGGCCGAAGATTGATTATGGCCGAAAACGCGGCCTGTGCTCTTCTCTGTCCTGAGCACACGATGATCACCCCGCGCGACGGGTCCTTGGACTCCCGGGCCTGGTCCGCGGCTTGCGTGAGGTCCTCCGGCCGAAGGCTCAGAGCGCGGCAATTGGTCACGCCGGGTTGTCCAGCCTCGGAATAGGGCCGGAAGCCATGACTGGCCAAATCGCCAGCCGTCGGGTGTTCGCTGCGAGATGCAAGCAGTTTCTGCCGCGGTTCCGGTGACGAGAAACTCATGATACCCGCCAAGTCACCCAAGGCACCGGCAACCATGGAGGCCGATTGCGATAGATGCATGTGTACTCTGCTCGACGATAGGGCATAGAAGCGCCACCGCCCTTCCCGGGAATTCATCCGGCCCTCGATACGGCCCTGCGCATCACGGCTTCCTTCCGCTCACGCGAGAATGACCGAATGCCTCGGCCCGCTGCCGGCCGCAGCGCGTCGAGCCTGCTATTTCAGCGTTTCGACGCCCATCTCTTCGAACTGGGCCGCTGCATTGAGAAAATGAGCGGTGATCCAGAACACGGTCCAGTCTTCCACATAGCCCCCGCGAAGACCGAAGGGACTGTCGATCGCGCCCCGTTGCCCATAGTTGGTGTGTTGGGGCTGTTCGCCCTGGCTTCCGTATGCGTCGATCAATTGCCCGCAACTGCGATACATCACGAGCGCCAGCCGTTTGAGGTCTTCGTTGCCTGTTACAAGCCCCAGCTTAAACACATAGGGCGCAATCAGGACTCCGTAGACGTCGATGTGCATGTTCTGCACCGACACGGCGGTCCACCCGCGTGTCTTGAAGGCGTGGTCGCGCAGACGTCCCGCAGGCAGATCAATATCCCACACGACCACGTAGGTCAGCGTCACGTCGCAGGCGTGCCGGGCCCATTCGAGGTAGCGGGGTTCTTTTGTCGTCTCGTACAGGGCGAGGAACCCCTGGAACGCGGCAAAGGCGCCTTCCTTGTCTTCGCAGCTTGCATCGAGTGTCCCGCCCCAATACGGCTCGCGCATGGACAGCGACCGGTCCGCGTAGACCTGGCCGGCCTTCTCCGCGGCGCGCAAATAGTGCTCGCTGCCCAGGATTTCATACGCGGCGCACAGAGGAGCGATGAAGAAAGCCTCGTCGGTGGACCCCGGGCGCCATCCGTCCGCCAGGATGCGTTGGGCGTGGAAATCGCAGGCTTTCCCGAGAAAAGCCCGCCACTTGGAATCGTCAAGACCCGATTTTGAAGTTGCTTTGATGGCATTCGCGAAGTTCAGCATTGCCTGGCCCTGCGACAGGGGTTCGTCGTGGTCCCACTTGTTTTCGTCGCAGTGGTACCACGTGTGGAAGCCTCCCTCGTAGAAAGCGGCGCCGGTCAGAAGGTCAAGGGATTTCTGCGCGCGCTCGAGGGCTGTGGAAGCGCCCAGGCGGGGTCCCAGGATCTGATTGGCGTAACCAAGGGCTGCGGCCTGGCCGCACCAGCCCATCACGTAGATGTGCTTGTCCGGATACTTCGTGTAACCCGCCGCGTCGCCTGATTCGTACCATCGGGTATCCGAAAAACGGTATTTCGCCTTGACGATTTCCCCAAACGTTGGCAGCCCTTCCAGGCGATAAGGCTCGAACAGGGCCAGACTGGTCCAGACCGGCCGCTGAAATCCCGCGCCTTCCCTGGGTACAGGAAACGCCTCTAGATAGAACGTCTTTTCGATGATGGCGCCGGGCGCGACGTTCAGATACGCGTCATCGTAGGGCAGAAACCCCGGCTGCATGGCCTTCACCACACTATGCTGACCGTTGGACGCGCAAGGCCCTGACAACAACGCCAGCTCGGCGCCGTTTTCGAGCGCCCGGATACCCAGCGACCACCACTGGTCAGGAAGATTGCCGTATGGAACCGGGGAAGGCAGCGTGTGCAAGCCAACGCCATTGAACACGCCATTCTCCTGCCATTCGAGACCTGCAAACGGCATGGGAAACCGGTGCTCTTCATAGAACGCCTCCTCCCCCGGCGTTCCGCCATACACGGGAGTCTTGCCGCTGCGCGCACCCGAGGGATTGCCATAATAAAGGATGCCCGGCATGAGTACGCCGGATCCTGTGCCGGGGGTTTGAAACCGGACGGACAAAGTGACGCGAGCGGCAGGCGCGGCGCCTTCCCAGACGAACCGGCGAACGCATTTCACCACACGGCCTTCCGAACGGTACGCATCCGATACCCGCCAGTTGCCCCGCGCCGTCTCCACCACGCCGCGGAGAATGGTCCAATCACCGGATTGTTCGACTTCCGTGGCGTGGGCGTGGCGCCAATCAGCAGGCCACTGGTCGCGCCAATCCATCGCCACCGACCACAAGCCCTCGGGCGGGGAAGCGAGTAATGCACGGTCCCCCGAGAGAACCTCCACGGCGCGGCCTCCGTCAAACTCGCGTACCCGGAATTGCGGCATCTCCTGGGCGGAAACGGTTTTCACGCCCGCCGCGATCAACAATACCGTGAGCGCAGCCGCGGCCATTCTGATGCACATTCCCTTATCCTCCAACACGAAGGCGGCCTCCGGCGAGGCCGCCTCGTTACAGCCATTTCGTCAATGTATCGACCGCGACCCGCTCGTTTACGGGAGTTCCTTCACCCGAATGTTGCGGAAATAGAGCACATCGCCGTGGCCGCAGAATCCGAGACGCCCGGAATCGCGCAGCAAACCCGGGTGTTCTTTGCCGTCGATGGTGCCGTTCTTGCTCGCATCTTCGATATTGGCGTCGACAATGACTTCCCCGTTCAGTGTCACGACGATGTGGCGTCCTTCCGCGACGACTTCCTGCTCATTCCATTCGCCCACGGGCTTGAGAAAGCCGGTCTTGGCGGGAACAACGCCGTAAATGGACCCATGATGCTGGTAGGGTTGGATGTCCTTATACTTTTCATGCGTGTCGTCGAGGATCTGAAGTTCCATGCCGTCGTACGCGGCGTGGGCCGGCATGGGCACCCGTACCGCCAAGCCGTTGTTTGCGCCGGGGGTGAGTTTGAAGTCGAACCGGAGCACAAAATTCGCGTAGTCCTTGACCGTATAAAGATTACCGCCGGGCTTGCATACCAGAAGCCCGTCCTCGGCTGCGTAACCGGCCGTATCGCCCTCCCACCCGCTCAGGTCCGTGCCGTTAAAAAGAGCGACAAAACCTTCTTCAGGTGCTGGCGCAGGGGGCGCAGGGGGAGCGATAGTGGCCAGGTGCGCGTCGATCTGTTTGCGCAAATCTTCGCTATCCGTGCGCTCTTTGGCTTTCTGGAGTATGGCAACGGCTTCGGGAGCAACCAGTCCGGGGTTATTCTCGCCCTGCGGGCATGCAATCTGAACCGCGGCAAGCGCCGCATCTGTCTTCAGCTCGTCGTTATCCAGGTACTGGGCCACCATACCGAGCGACTCGATTGTGCGAATCGCCGCAAGACCCGAAAGCGCCGCGACCCTCTCGTCTTTGCGCCGCGCGGCATCCAACGCCTCTTTGTATTGAGCCACCTTCTCAGGCGGCGCGGTGGCGGCAGCCGGCACGAGCCGGAGATATCCGCCGAGCGACAGCACGTGATGAGTCTCGTTGTCGGTCGTCTTGGCGATCTCCAGGAGGCGCGGCATAGCCACAGGGGTTGGCCACTCTGATACGGCGCGCACCGCCGCGTCTTTCACCACGGGGTCCCCGCTGGCAACAGCCGCCTCAGCCACCCCGTACGCTTCGTCGCTGCCCAGAGCAGGAAGCGCGGCAACGAGATCGGCCCGCGCCTGCCCTTCATGTTTCGCGATAGCGTCGAAAAGCGGCGACGCTTTCCCCGAAACCAGGGATACCAGGACGGAGCGGGCCGCATCCTTTTCGGCATCGGACTGCGCCGCAACCACCAAATCCACAACCTGGGCCGCGTCGGCTGGTTTGGCCACGGTCGACAACGCGTCAATGGCAGCCATACGGACCGTCTCGTCTTCCGCCTTGGCTTGGGCGAAGACCTCGCGGCGCGCAATATCAGCCTGCCGTTGCTTTAGAACATAGAGAAGGGCCACGCGCGCCGGAGGCGGCGTTTCATTCAATGCGTGAGCGCAGGCCTTCACAACCTGCCTCCCAGGAACCCGGAGCAGTGCCGATCTTATCGCCTCAATCTCGTCTTCCTCGGCACCCTTGCGCAAACGGTCCACCATGGGCGAAACCGCGCGGTTCCCGGTAAGTTCCGTTGCGGCGTTGATAGCCGCCAGCCGGACGACCTTCTCTTCCGCAAGAATCTGGCGTGTCAGGCTATCCGAGACAATGTTATCGCCCCGGCTGCCGAGCATGGCGATGATCTCAGCACGGACTTCCGGCGAGGCCCCCGCCATCTTGGCCATCCACTGGAGGGTAAACTCCCTGGAAGGGAATTTGCTGGCGAGTTTCAATGCCGTTGCCCGGTATTCGATGCTCGGATCGTCCGTAGCGGACAGGAGGAGGCTCTGCGCCGACGGGTTGCCGATATCGACGAGGGTCGACAGCGCGGCGCAGCGAAAACTGGCCTGATTACTGGCCATCAGATAATCGCAGATGGTATTGGCGGCTTGCATGTCGCCGGCCTCGGCCAATCGCCGCGCGTAGGCCAAACCGTATGACACCACTTTCGCCTTCTCGTACGGCGGGGCGCTCTCATAGACATTACGAAGCGCCTCGAGGTCCTGCGGCGCCCCCATCTCCGCCAAGGCCTGATAGGCCGCGAGACGGGTCTCACGGTTTTCCGATGCGGCGAACGGAACGACCTTGCCGGCCATGTCCGTCACGCGCAACTCGCCCAGAGCTTTGATGAGCGTGACGGCGCGCGCGCCTTCAGCCCCTTCGAACGCCGCTTTCAATGCCGGTACGACGTTGTCGGTACGAATCGCGAGCAACGCCTGCGTGGCGGGTTCGGCCAGCTGCTCATCGCCCAGGTATTTGAGGAGCGCGTCCACTGTCTCCGCGCCTCCGCATACTTGGAACTGGTTAATCAAGAATGTCTTGACCTCGGGGTCTGCCGCGGCTTCGAGCGCCCCGGCAAATGCGCCCGAAACCATTGCCCGAGCCTCTTCGGCGCCGCCGCGCGACACATGTTTCGCCAATCCGCTCAACAGGAAGCGCGCATTGGTGTCATCACCGGCCCCAGGGGGCACAAGCATCGCACAGACAGCTTTGATTGCGTCCGGCCCCAGTGCGATCAGGTCTTGGCCTGCGGCCGCCATGTCTTGGATGGTCTGTGCGGGCATTCTGCCCAGCAATTCCTCGACGGTGGGCTGTGCGGATGCGGGAGCGGCACAAACGAAAGCCAGTACGGCCACCAGCGCCGCTTTGCCTGCCAGCAAGAGTCCTCGACGTATCATGTCCATTTCCTTTCCTCATATCATCGCGGGCGCAGCCGCGCCCGGTGGCGTTCCATCTCTTCATGCGGTCACGACAACTGCCAGGGGGCGCGCATGGGCTGGTCAACCAGCCTGTTCGCGCCTTCGTCGTCGATGAACTCCTGTTTCACGGGATCAAAACGCAGATTTCGCCCGAGCTGCACCGCGGCCTTCGCAAGGTTGACTATCGTGCACGAACGATGCCCGTTGGCCTCATTGAGCGCGAACTTCGTGCGCGTCCGGACCGCCTCGGCGAAATCCGTCATCTGCGGTTCAGGGTCGGGAAACTGGGCCAGCTTCTTCTCGAGATTCGGAATGTCCGACCGGAAACCCTTGAACAACTTGCCGTCAGGACCTTCGATATAGGGCTTCGACGCATCTGTCCCTTCACCGTCGAGGATGATCTCGCAACCGTCCGCGTACCGCAGTACGATCCGCCGCCAAGAGCTGACCGCATCGTGGTGCTGCTGAGGCGCGTCTACTTCCACTTCAACCGGGCTCGTGTCGTCCTTACCGAGAAAATACTGGACGGGGTCAAGGTAATGCTGCCCCATGTCGCCCAGCCCGCCGCCGTCGTAGTCCCAGTATCCGCGGAAAGTGACGTGCACACGGTGGGGATGGTAGGGCTTGTAGGGCGCCGGACCAAGCCAGAAATCGTAGTCCAAGGTCTCGGGCACGGGCTCGGGCGTCAGATTGGTCAGGCCGCTCCAGTTGAACTTCCAGTTGAACCCCGTGGTTCCGCCTACAAAAACCTTGAGAGGCCAACCGAGCATGCCGCTGTCGACCAGCTTCTTGATCGGCGCCACGGGCGTCCCGAAGCCGTAGAAACCATCCTTGAACCGGAACCAGGTGTTGAGCCGGAAAATGCGGCCGTTGCGCTGGATGGCCTCGACGACTTTCTTGCCCTCGCCAATGGTGCGGGTCATGGGTTTCTCGCACCACACGTCTTTGCCCGCTTCCGCGGCGGCGATGGTGATAAGCGCATGCCAATGCGGCGGCGTGGGCACGTGGATGATATCGACGTCGGGCCGGTCGAGCACCTCGCGGAAATCCCGGTAGCCCTGGGTCCCCTCGGGCGACATCTTGAGCGCCTCCTCCAGATGCGATGAATCAACATCGCACACCGCGACCAGCCGCGCGCCCGGCATGCCAATGTGGCCGCGTCCCATGCCGCCCACGCCGATGATCGCCTTGGTAAGTTCTTCGTTGGGAGAAGGTTCTCCGGGAGCGCCCAGAACGCGCCGCGGCACAATCGCAATGCCCGCGAACGCCAAGGCGCTGCTCCGAAGGAAATTCCGCCGTGTGATTGACCGCTTGACCTTCATGTTTATCTCCTTGCATTGCCTGCGACTTGCCGCGCCCAAGGCGGCTGAAGGCGCCCTCGCCCGAACGGAGAATGCATCCCGCCGGCGAAACCACCTTCTTCGCCCCCGGACGCTCCGACAAGATTCGAACGGAATATGGGCTGAATGGGTCCTAAGTATCCCCCGAACGGCCCCTTACTTCAAGTCTGCGAATTGCCTCACAATAAAGATATCTGAAAGGGCGAGGCGGTTTTACTTGAGGGAGGTCTTCGATGGAGGGCCTTTGGCGCGCTCCGTAGCGCAGGCTTACGGACTTCGCCTCTTCCGCGCCAACGGCGCCAGGCATCCTCGCAGGCTTACGGACTTCGCCTCTTCCGCGCAAACGGCGAGGGCACGGGGCCTCCGGAGCGCCAACCGCGCGAAACATACCAGCCTGGCCTGGAGGGCCAGGTAAACGGCATCAAACAAACGGGGAGGGCTGAAGGCCCGAAACACCTTCACCCCTCAATCTCCCGGAACGTGAAATGCGAATCCACTCGCGCCCGTTTGAACCCTGTGCCGGGCTTTCAGCCCGGGGAATACGAGGGAATCCCTTTCCCCAGGCCTTCAGCCTGGGCTGGTATGTTTCGCGCCGTTGGCGCTGAAACGGGACACATACGCGGCGGCATTGCCTAGGCTGAAGGCCCAGGGGAGGTGATTCACAAAAGGCAAGAGGGCTGAAGGCCCGAAACATGCCCTGCCCGACACGAACCGCCAAAGCGCCGCGTTTGACACGGCCACTTCTTGGCGAGCCCCGCCCCAGCGCCAACGGCAAAGGCATAGGACCTCCGGAGCGCCAACGGCGCGAAACATACCAGCCTGGCCTGAAGGGCCGGGTAACCGGATTCGCCAGGGACAAAGAGGGCTGAAGGCCCGAAACATGACGTGCCTTCACCAAAAAAGACACTCTCGCACGAACCAATCCAATCGAGAGCGAGCCGGGCGGTTCCCAAAACATGGAATCTTCCCCAGAATGCAGACGCAATGGCCCGCGTCAAGAAGTTTCTGTAAAAGTGCCTTGGTGGTCTCGAAGCAGCTGGTTTCCTTTTGTTGTTCTCCGGGCCTGTTCACCCCTCCCCCGGGGGAGGGGGTGCGCAATACTAGTACAGTTATG
>Ga0209606_1002692_pt1 | contig 19118 bp, 5 predicted proteins | sample AD_UKC057_MetaG_FD_184412 | JGI IMG/M metagenome (GOLD analysis project Ga0209606, IMG submission 184412) | Active sludge microbial communities of municipal wastewater-treating anaerobic digesters from USA - AD_UKC057_MetaG (SPAdes) (version 2) | ecosystem: Engineered > Bioreactor > Anaerobic >...
AATTCAATAGTAGCCCAGCTATTGTTTTTAGCTTCAAAAGACAGTGAAAAGGATATTCAGCTATATATTAACAGTCCTGGAGGTTCAGTTACAGCTGGTTTAGCTATTTATGATACAATGCAGTATATAAAACCAGATGTTTCAACCATATCTATAGGTTTATCAGCTTCAATGGGCGCTTTAATCCTAGCTGCAGGAGCAAAAGGCAAAAGATATGCCCTGCCAAATTCAGAAATTCTGCTTCATCAGGTAGCTGGAGGAGCAAGAGGACAGGCAACGGAAATAGAAATTACAGCAAAGCAGATCCTAAAGATCAAAGAAAACATGAATAAAATTTTATCTAAGCACACTGGTCAGCCTCTGGCGAAAATTTCCAAAGATACTGACAGAGATTTCTATCTCTCAGCTGAAGAAGCAAAAGAATATGGAATCATTGATAAAGTTTTTAAAGAAAAATAGGAGTAAAATCCTGTTTTTTTCTTGACAACAATTCTTTTAGTAGAGTATAATGAAATAAAGTTAATCATAAAAGGTGAGGTGTTTATGAAAAAACTTTTTTTATGCGGAAAATTTTCCGATTGTTTCAGCGATAATTTTTTAATTAATAAAAAATGTTCTTTAGCATACGCTAAAGATTTTTTAATACAAGAATCATGAAAAACAAAATTTTAAAATTAACTTTTTTTCTAGGAATTATATTTTTCATGATTTTTAATTTTCAAATTAATTCTGTTCACGCTATTATTTATTGTAATTTCGATAGTGCTGGAACAAGTGATTATTATTATAGCGATAATTATTATTTATATGGTACACACGATCCATTGTGTATGGGAGGTGGTGTGCCATCTGCTATAAGCGGTCCTGATGGAGGACCTTGGCACTGGACGTGTTATTATGAAGCTGAAGATTTAACCATGGGTTGCTCGGCACATTATGTTGGTCCTGATCCTATATATGGTGCATGCGGTTCAGCAAATAATCATGGATATCCTGCGACTTCATATATAGATACGTGGCAAGAGCAATGTACAGGAGGATATCTTACATCATTTGTTGATAATGGATCTTCTTGGTCTTGGGTTTGTGATGGTTCATCAACAGATGCAAACTGTTCTGCTCTCAAGGCTGTTGCTAATCCTGTTCATGATGTAAGAGCAGTTGAGCCTTCTTCCAATCTATGTTTATACGGGACAGCATCTTCAGTAATTTTAAATAGCGATATTTGGTATTGGAATTGTAGCAATAATCCAGGAGTAGATGATGTTGGTTATATTTACAAAACAACTTGTGGTTCTTCTCATGGAGGTATCTTTACTCTTCCGCCATCTTCAAACCTATGCTTGCACGGATCTCCATCTCTAGTGACAGAAGACTCAGGAAATTATACATGGACTTGTACAGGGGATGATTCTATTCCAGTTAGTTGTAGCGCTTCAAATAATGTTAGAAAATATTATTTTCAAGAATCTACAGCACAAACAACTGTTACAAGTTCAACTTATCAAGATAAAGTAGCTTTAACTTTTACTCCTAAAGAAAATTCTAGATATTTGATAATCGCTTCTTGGGCAATGAAAAGTGGATGGGTTGCTCGTTCTGTGTATGGAAAATTAATAAGAAGCAGCGGAACTCCAAAAGATTTTAATGAAATAATATACAGACCAAAAGATTTAGCAGATTGGATAGATGGAAGTGCTATTGCTGTTGAATCATATGGTGCTTCTCCAGGGCCACAAACATACAAAATACAATTTAAAGGACAAGCTCTTGATGCAACTGCTTCTATTGAGAATGCTAGAATTGTTGCTATAGAATTATTTGATGAAGATGTTTATGAACAAGACGAATTAAGATCAACAACAAGTTTAACAGCTTATCAAAACAAAAAAACTTTAACCTTTACTCCAGCCACAGCAGGTGAGTATATTATAATCGCAACAGCAACAGTTGATGGCAATTCTACATCTTATGATTTCTTAACTAGATTAAATATAGATGGATCATTATATCAATCTCAAAATATAGAACCATATTATACAGGTAGCAGATATCCTTGGGTAATAATGAAAAAAGTAAACTTAACAGCTGCACCACACAATATTACAATACAATATGCATCAGAAAACGGAGCTGCTAGCGCAGGAATTGCTCACGCAAGAATTATTGCTTTAAGAGCAAATAAATTTCAAAATAATTTTTATACAGAAAATGAAAACAGAACTTTTGCAGGAACAACAGCAAAAGAAAAACTTAATTTAAGTTATACAGCAGCAGAAGCAGATTATGTAACTATTGCAGTTGCAGGAGCTGACAATGATAGTACGTCAAGCTCAGCTCAAATAAATCTTAATGGTAGATTAGAAATCGAACCTCAAGATACAAGCTCAAGAGGATTTTCATTTTTCACCCTCAAAAGAATATCAGCTTTTTTGAATCAGGCGATTTCTTCAAGTATGACTTATCGTTCAACATCAAGCACTGCTGGAATTCAAGACGCTAGAGTTTTAGCTTTAGAATTCCATCCTTTATTAGAAGTAGCAATTAGCAGTACTGGTAGTCAAGTGCCAAATCTTTATAACGCTACAACTAATAATTATGTAGGAGGAGCATTTACTTTTTTAACCAATAAAAATTCAGGAACAATAAAACAAATTGCAATTAATGAAAAAGGAACAATAAATGCTAATTTAAATCTTTCTAATGTAAAACTATATTACGAAACAGCAGCAACTTGTACCTATGATGGAACAGAAGCATTATTTGGATCTGTAGGAAGTTTTGATTCTTCTGATAAAGCAATAGTTAATGGATTAATGACAGTTAACACGTCTCAGCTCTGTTTATATGTTGTCTTAGATATTGGTATCGGAGCAAACACAGGAGAAACAATTGAAATAGAAATTTCTAATCCTTCAGAAAATATTAATGCTGGACATGATATTGTGCCAGGAACTTCTCCTGTCCAAATTAATGGAACAAGTACTGTTACAGCAAATACTTTTATGGTTAGCTATGCTGCAACAGCAGGAGGGTCTTGCACCCCTTTAAGTAGAATAGTTGCATCAGGAGGAACATCTGCTGCTCCTGATTGTATTCCAGATTTAGGATATGTTCTTACAGATTTTACTAGAACCAGTGGAGGAGGCGGAACTCTTAATTCTGCAACAGGAGAAGTTACTAATGTAACAGGCTCTCAAACTATCCAGGCAAATTTCGATGTGTTTGTTGTTAATGGACAATGTGGTTCTGCTCATGGTTCGCCATCTTATGTTCCACCAACAGCAGATCTTTGTCTTGAAGGAGATCCTTCTTCTGTAACTACCAACACAACAACATTTATGTGGGATTGTATGGGCTTGGGAGGAGGAACAACTGCTAGTTGTTCTGCTGATCAATTAACAAGACCTATCCCTTGCGGAACCTATGGAGACACTAATTCAAGTGGATTAATTAATTATTATGATGCGACCTATGGTTTTTCAAACTACTTAACTCTTCCATTATCAAGAATCGATGTTAATAGTAATGGAGCAGGAGATTTAAATGATGTTTCAGATATATTAAATTATGTTAATGGAAGTAGTCCGAGTTTTTCTGCATGTTCTATTATAGTAACCTATACTTCAACAGCAGGAGGATCTTGTGTTCCTGCTTCTAGAACAGTTGCATACAATGCAACTTCTGCTGCTCCTACTTGTACTCCAAATGTAGGATACAGTTTAAATAATTTTACTAGAACTAGCGGAGGAGGTGGAACTCTTAATTCTGCAACAGGAGAAATTACTAATGTAACAGGTTCTCAAACTATTCAAGCAAACTTTGTTGATTTTGTTGATGGTGTTTGCGGATCTGATAATGGGAAAGTTTTAAGTGGTGCACCCACTGATCCTTGTGATCAAGGTACAATGATTAATCTATTGGGAACATATTCTTGGCAATGCCAAGGAGTGGGAATGGGAGCAACGGTTAATTGTTCGGCTAGTAAAATTACTTTTACAGATCCTTATACTCTTACTGCTGATAATGAGAAGTGTTGGTATTGTGAATATTATTTAGATGACGATGGATTTTTGCAACCAGGAGAATTAGTTGATGGAAAGGTTAATTTAGAATTAAAATTTTCATTGACAACTCTTGCTTACACTTCTTATAAAATAGGAATTGGAACAAACAACACTACTCCTTCGATGGAAACAGCGAACTGGCTTCCTTTGTCTGGGGGATCAGCAATATTCTACGGAGTGAGCGTTGTTAAAGAAAAAGTAGATTCTCAGCCAACAAATAATTCTTTCTATATTACTTATGCAAACAGCAACACAACAGAAAAAACATATTATTGGTTTGTTAAATTGAACGGAGAAACAAATTGGAGATTAGCTGGATCATTTAATACTCCTAAAAAACCATCCCCAGTTGTAAGGATTACTTCTGATAAAAACACAATAGTAATTGGATCTGATATTCAATATTGTACAACTTTACCAAGTATAGACGCAAAAACAGATGCTTGCTATTCGGTTTGCTGGAAAGGAGCAGGAGATATTTCTTCATACAGTTCATTAACAAATCCTGATTTATGGAAATGCAGTATTTGTTATGATTCTAATGGAGATCCAATTCTTTGCTCTACTGGAAATGGAAATCAATTTTCTTGGTCAATGCCTTCTAGCGGATTCTTTGTAAGCTCAGACGTAAATACTGCTAATCCTATATATAGATATACTTCTTCTATTGGCACAGATAAGCCAGGATTAGCAATCTATGGATCTGAGTGTGCAGCAGAAGGAGAAACAGGAACAGCTATCCCTTTACCAATATGGAGAGAAACTAATTAATAAAAATAAGAAATATGCAAACCAAAAATATTTTCAAAATTTTAATACTCTGCTTAATGATTTTTGGTTTTGCTAGCAATTCAGCTCTAGCTGCTTGCGGATCTTCTAATGGAGGAACATTCGCTTTTCCACCAACAACCAACCTCTGTTCTATAGATACATCTCCTTCTTCTGTTGTTACTAACCCAACTACTTTTACTTGGAGTTGCTATTATGACTGTTGTAATTCTGGTTCATGGGTTGATAGAAGTGCTGGTACGCCTAAAGCTTCAGCTTTTTATGACGAAGTAGCAATTTCAGCCACTGGTCAATATCAAGCCATAGGAGATAATGGAGATGTTTTTGTTTCAAGCGACTTTGGTTTAACTTGGACAAAATACGATAATCTTGTTAATGGAGTTGGAGCAAATTGCGCTAATGTTAAGGGTTTAGTAATTTCAGAAGCTGGCCAAAATCAAATAATGGCTTGCGACACAGGAATATTTTATTCTACTAATTACGGACAAAACTGGACTAGGTCTGGAACAATAAGTGGTTTCATTTCTTTAGACTCTTCTCCAAGTGGACAATACTTAGTTGCTAATAGTGCAAGTAATATTTATACATCTTCTGATTATGGGCAAACATGGATTGCTATTATAGGAAGTGTAGGAGCATATTCTAATAAAATTTATGCATCAGCCATTTCTAGTGATGGAACAAAAATAGCAGTTTTAGGACAAGCATCAATTACTAAAGAAGGACTTTTCTATGGAACATATTCTGGATCATGGACATTTATTAAAAAATCAGAATATTCTTTAGGAGCATTTTCTACTTACAAAGATATAGATATGTCAGCAGATGGAAAATATATTTCTTTTCCTTATCACACTGCTATTAATGGATATAGAGTTTATTATTCTTCTGATTTTGGATCTTCATTTTTATTCTATAGTTTTGGAGCAGTTAATTATGTAAAAAAAATAGAAATGTCTGCCTCAGGAAGATGTCAAATGGCTTCTGTTGGGATAGGCAGTGTTTATGTTTCTTCTGATTATGGTGCAAGTTGGTCATCAGCCTTAAGTTCAAGTTTAGGTGTGGACATAGCAATGTCAGCTTCTGGTTTATACAAAGCTGCAGTTGGTTCAGATGCTATGTATGCATATTTAGCAAACCCATCAACTAATTGTTTCTCTTCTGATTCTTGTTCAGCAATTAGTAGCTCTATTATTAATGGTGTTTGTGGATCTGATGACGGACAAACATTTACTTCTGCTCCTGCATCTAATTTGTGTTCTGCAGGATTAGCTACTAGTGTAACATCAAACACATCAACATATACTTGGGATTGTACTGGATCAGGAGGTGGAGCAACTGTTAATTGTGATGCTACTAGAAATTATTTAGTAACCTATACTTCAACAGCAGGAGGATCTTGTGTCCCTGCTTCTAGAACAGTTGCATACAATGCAACTTCTGCTGCTCCTACTTGTACTCCAAATGTAGGATACAGTTTAAATAATTTTACTAGAACTAGCGGAGGAGGTGGAACTCTTAATTCTGCAACAGGAGAAGTTACTAATGTAACAGGCTCTCAAACTATTCAAGCTAATTTTATTATTTCAGTTAATGGTTCATGTGGCTCAGCTCATGATCATGGATATTCTTCAACTGCAGAAATAGATCTAGCTAGCGAAAGATGTAATTCAGGATCGTTTACTTCATTTGTTGATGCTGGCGCAACTTGGACATGGCAATGTACTGGATCAGGAGGAGGATCAACTGCAAATTGCTTTGCAAGAAAAGTTGCTGTTGGTTCTGCTTCAGGCAAGATATTTAAAAATGAACCAATAGCTAATCTTTGTTTATATGGAAACGCAACACCAAGAACTTTAATTTCTGATATTTGGTATTGGGCATGCACAGACAATCCTGGAGTTGATGCAATTGGTTTTACTTACAAAACAACTTGTGGTTCTTCTAATGGAGGAACATTCTCATCTCCACCTGCATCTAATTTATGCAAATACGGAGGAGCATCTTTTGTTTCTACTAATCCATTAACCTATGATTGGACTTGTACAGGAAATGATTCTTTAACTGTTAGTTGTTCTGCTGTAAGGACAGGAGTTAATGGTGTTTGCGGATCTGATGATGGAAAAGTTTTAAGTTCAAGCCCAATTAATTTATGCTCATCAGGAACACCAACAGGAATTTCAGGAACATATTCTTGGCAATGCACTGGCTCAGGAGGGGGGACAACAGCTGATTGTTCTGCAGAGAAAATAACATTCATTAATCCATTTGATTTTATTGCTGATGAAAATTGTTGGTATTGTGAATATTATTTAGATGATGAAGGAAATCTTAAAAAAGGAAAAATAGTTGATGGTAATGCAATTTTAGAATTAAGATTTTCATTAACAACAATAGAATATAATTATTACAAAATAGGAATTGGAACAAATAATATTTCTCCTTTAATGCAAACAGTAAATTGGATGAGCTTCTCGGGCGAACCTTTTGCTGTGAGTGTAACAAAATCTGGAAGCGATTACAGTACAGGTAATTCTTTGTACATTACTTATGGTAATGGAATAAATGGAAAAGAATATTATTGGTTTGTTAAATTAAAGAATTCTTTGACTGGAGAAGAAACAGATTGGGTTCCATCATTAAATTCATTTTCTACTCCTAAGAAACCTTTTCCTGTTGTTAGAATTAAAGCAGATAAAACAACAGTAGTTGTTGGATCAGATGTTCAATATTGTTCAACGGTCGACAGTTTAGAAAGAAGCGGAAATTTAACAGCAACATCATTAAAATGTTTTGATGTTTGCTGGCAAGGAACGGGAACAACCGCTGTTTTGAATTCAGATAATTGGAAATGCAGTATTTGTTATGACAATACTGGAAATCCATCCCTTTGTACAACAAATTTTGATCAGAATAAGTTTTCATGGAATTTGTCTGAAAGTGCAGGGACATACATATCTCCTTTAACAGGATTACCAACAGCAGATTCTGATAAAAATAAAGTCCCTAATCCGATTTTTAGATATACATCATTAATCAATGTAAACAAACCCATATTAGTAATTAAAGGATCAGATTGTGCTTCAGAAGGAGAAGCAGGAATAAAGATTCCTTTACCAATATGGAGAGAATCTCAATAACAAAAAGTAAAATAATAAAAAATAATAAATATGCAAAATATAAATAAAATAAAAATCTTAATACTTTGTTTAGTAATCTGTGGCTTTGCTAATAATTCAGCTTTAGCTGCTTGCGGTTCTTCTAATGGAGGAACATTCGCTCTTCCTCCAACAACCAATCTCTGTTCAATAGATACTAGCCCTTCTTCTGTTGTCACTAATCCAGCTACTTTTACTTGGAGTTGCTATTATGACTGCTGCAGTTCTGGATCATGGGTTGATAAAAGCGCTAGCACTCCTAAGGCCTCAGCTTTTTATGACGACGTAGCTATTTCAGCTACTGGTCAATATCAAGCCATAGGAGACAATGGAGATGTTTTTGTATCAAGCGACTTTGGTTCAACTTGGACAAAATACGATAATTTAGTTAATGGTATTGGAACAAATTGTGCTAATGTCAAAGGTCTTGTAATTTCAGCTACTGGTCAATACCAAGTCATGGCTTGTGATACAGCAATGCTTTATTCTACTAATTACGGACAAACCTGGACTAAGTCTGGAACAATCAGTGGCTTCATTTCTTTAGATGGTTCTCCAAGTGGACAATATCTAGTTGCTAATAGCGTAAGTAATATTTATACATCTAATGATTATGGTCAAACGTGGACTCTTCGTACAGCAGCCTTGACTACTGCAGGAGCAAGCGTATCGAATGGAGTTTATGGGTCAGCAATTTCTAGTGATGGACAAAAATAGCAGTTACAGCAAAAACAACAACTCTTAAAGACGGAGTTTTCTATAGTTCTAACGGAGGAACATCTTTTACAAAAAAAATAGAATATTCTTTAGGGGCATTGGATGATTATAAAGATACAGACATGTCAGCAGATGGAACTCGTTTTTCCATGATTTACAAAACAGCCACTAGTGGATATAGAATATATTATTCTTCTGACTCAGCAACAACTTTTTTATATTATGATTTTGGTGCTACAAATCTTGTTAGAAAAATAGAAATGAATGCTTCGGGAAGATGTCAAGTAGCTATTGTTGGAACAGGTAGTATTTATGTTTCTTCTGATTATGGTGCAAGCTGGTCCTTAGCTACAAGCTCAAGTTTAGGCGTAGATATAGCAATGTCAGCTTCTGGTTTAAATAAGGCTGCAGTTGGTTCAGATGCTATCTATGGATATTTAGCAAATCCATCAACTAATTGTTTTTCTTCTGATTCTTGTTCAGCAATAAATAATTCTGTAGTGGTCGGTGCCTGCGGTTCTTCTGCTGGAGGAACCTTTACTTCTGCTCCTGCATCTAATTTATGTAATGCAGGATCAGCTACCAGTGTTGTATCAAACACATCAACATATACTTGGGATTGTACTGGATCAGGCGGAGGAGCAACTGCTAACTGTACTGCTACTAGAGCTTTTGTAGTAACCTATACATCAACAGCAGGAGGATCTTGCTCTCCTGCTTCTAGAACAGTTGCATACAATGCAACCTCTGCTGCTCCTACTTGTACTCCTAATGCAGGATATACTCTAACTGGATTTACCAGAACTAGTGGATCAGGCGGAACTCTTAATGCTTCTACTGGAGCAGTTACTAATGTAACAGGTACTCAAACTATTCAAGCGAATTTTAGTATAGCGGTTGTTAATGGTGTTTGTGGATCAGCTAGCGGCACACCAGTATATATTCCACCTACGGCTAATCTTTGTAATGCAGGAACAGCAACAGTGGTTACAACTAATGCAACGACATTTACTTGGAATTGTACTGGATCAGGCGGAGGAGCAACTGTAAACTGTTCCGCAAACCAATTAACAAGAGCTATTCCTTGCGGAACTTATGGAGATACTAATTCAAGCGGTTTTATAAACTATTATGATGTAGTTTATGGAATTGCTAATTACGCATCGCTTCCATTAACAATAACTGATATGAATAATGATGGAACGGTCACTAATGCTGATCTTTTATTATTGCAAGATTATGTAAATGGAAGTATTGCAACTTTTCCTGTTTGTTCTGTGGTAGTTGGTGTTTGTGGATCTTCTAACGGAGGAACATTTTCATCTGCTCCTGCATCTAATTTATGTTTAACTGGTACAGCTTCTGCTGTAACAACTAATACATCAACGTATACTTGGGATTGTGGTGGATCTGGTGGAGGAGGAAGTGCTAGCTGTAGTGCTAATAGAATTGTTAATGGTAGTTGTGGTGCGTCAAACGGAGGATCGTTTTTAAATCCTCCTGCATCTAATTTGTGTTCTTTGGGTACAGCATCTTCAGTAACAACTAATCCAACAACTTATACTTGGAACTGTATTGGTATTAATACAGGGACAACTGCAAGTTGTTCTGCATCAAGGATTATAAACGGTGTTTGTGGAACAGCAGCAAAAACATATCTTTCAACTGATGCAGGTTATGGAGCAGATACTTTTTGTTCTGCTGGAACTGCATCTCCATTAACTCCTGCTTTCCCAGCAGTAGGAGGATCAACAACTTGGAATTGTGTTGGATCAGGAACTGGTGCATTAACCGCTACATGTACTGCTAATAGATCAGTTGCAGTTGTAAACGGTGATTGTGGAACAGCTGATACGCATGGTTATCCTTCAACAGGTGAAATAGATACAGTAGCTGAAAGATGTACAACGGGTATTTTTACTTCATTTACTGACGCTGGCGCAACTTGGACATGGCAATGTACTGGATCAGGAACAGGAGTAGACGCAAACTGTTTTGCTAAGAAGGTTATACCAGGATCTTCTTTTGGAAAAGTATTAAGAGATCAGCCAGTAACAAATCTTTGCTTATACGGAACTCCAACACCAACAACTTTTATTCCTGATATTTGGTATTGGGGATGTACGGATAACCCAGGAGTTAATGCAACAGCTTATGCTTACAAAACAACTTGTGGATCTGACAATGGTCAAGCTTTAGGATCATTACCAACTAATTTATGCAAATATGGAACTCCTTCTGGAGTAACTACTAATGTAGGAACATATGATTGGACATGTACGGGAGACGATGCATTACCAGTTACATGTTCTGCAACCAGAACAAACCTTGATGGTGTTTGTGGAACAGCTGATGGCCATGGATATTATTCAACAATTGAAATAAATACAGTAGCTGAAAGATGTGGAACAGGAACATTTACTTCTTTTGTTGATGCTGGTGCAACTTGGACTTGGCAGTGTCAAGGAACAGGAGGAGCATCAGATGCAAACTGTTTTGCTAAAAAAGTTGCTGCTGGTTCTTCTTCAGGAAAAACATGGAAAAACGAACCAACAACAAACCTTTGCTTATACGGAACTCCAACACCAACAGATTTAGTTGCTGATATTTGGACTTGGGATTGTACGGATAACCCAGGAGTTAATGCAGCAGGTGTTGCCTATAAAACAACTTGTGGATCTGACAATGGTCAGTCTCTAATAACAATCCCAACTAATTTATGTAAATATGGAACTCCTTCTGGAGTGATTACTAATGTAGGAACATATGATTGGACTTGTACGGGAGACGATGCATTACCAGTTGCATGTTCTGCAATTAACGCAAGTGTTAGTGGTGTTTGTGGAACAGCTGATGGCCATGGATATTATTCAACGTCTGAAATTGATGAAGATGAGGAGAAATGTGAGGAAGGAACATTCACATCATTTACTGATTCTGGAACAACTTGGACTTGGCAGTGTACAGGGTCAGGTGGAGGAGGAATAGATGCTGATTGTTCTGCAATGAAAGTTGCTGTAGGTTCTGCTTCTGGAAAAATATTCAAAGACGAACCAACAACAAATCTTTGTATCTATGGATCACCAACACCAAGAAACTTGATTTCTGATATTTGGTACTGGTATTGTACTAACAATCCAGGAAAAGATGCGATTGGTTTTACTTACAAAACAACTTGCGGATCATCTAATGGAGCATCATTCTCTTCTGCTCCAATAGCTAATTTATGTAAATATGGAACAGCTTCTGGTGTTTCAGGATCAGGACCATGGACTTGGACTTGTACAGGCGATGATTCATTGCCAGTTTCATGTTCTGCAAATCCAAAAACAAGCAAAGATAGACAATTCTTTTATTCTGAATCAACTGCATTATCAACATACAATGCAGGCACCACATATCAAGATAAGGCGACTCTAATCTTTACTCCAGATCCTAATTCGGAATATTTAATTATTGCTTCTTGGTTAATGAATGAAAGCAGTGTTTCTTACCAAGTAAAAGCAAAGCTAACTAGAATAACAGGCACTCCTAAAGATTTTAATGAATTAATTTATCAGCCAAAAGATGCTACTGACTATATTTCTGGCGGAGCAATTGGAATTGATTCTTTTGGAGCAGCTCCAGGAATGCAAGTTTACAGGATACAATATGCAACTAATAATACTTTAGGCACAGCAAGAATAAGAGATGCTAAGATTATTGCTATTAAATTAACTCCTGCTGATGAATATGCTCAAGAGGAAGTTAGAACTACAACAAGCGCAGTAACTTCTACTGATAAAACAACATTATCTTTCACCCCAGCAACTCCAGGCAACTATATTGTAATTGCCTCAGCTACTGTGGATGGAAACAATGCAAATTATGATTTTGTAAATCAATTGAATATTGATGGACTAGCATATAGCAATCAAAATCTTGAAACAGCTTATGCTAATAATAGATATCTTTGGGCTGCAGTTAAAAGAGTTAATTTTGATGCAAATCCTCATACAATAAAGATTCAGTATAATGCAGAAAACGCTACATATCCTGCTGGAATTAATCACGCAAGAATTATAGCTTTAAGAGCTGATGAATTTACTAATGATTATTATGCTGAAGTTGAAGATAGAAATACTCCAATAGCTCCAACTTTCTCAACAGCTTATGTTGATAAAACTGTTTTAACTGAAGTAACTCAAGCATCAAATCATTTGATTCTTGGTAGTGCTGGAATCGATGGAGCAAGCACATCATACAGCTCTTACGGACAGTTAATTAGAGGTGCTACTGTATATGGAGAATCAATCTTGGAAACAAAAGATATTCTTAATCAAGGTTCTCCATTCTTTGTAATTAAAAAAGAATACTTGAACAATGCTTCTTCTACATGGAAAATACAAAATAGAGCAGAAAGTGCTTCTTATGCAGCTGGTATTAAAGATGCAAGAATATCAGTCATAGAACTAATGCCAGTTACTCTTACTGTTTCTTCAACTGGAACTCAAAATGCTAGTCTTACTCAAGGAACAACAAATAATTATGTTGGAGGAGCATTCACTCTTGAAACCAATACAGACTCAACAACGATTTCTCAAATTACTATTAGCGATAAAGGGACAATTAATGCTAATACTAATTTATCTAATTTAAAGATATATTATGAAATAGCAGATACTTGTAACTATGATGGAACAGAAACATTGTTTGGAACCGCAGCATCATTCAATGCTTCAGACAAAGCAGTAGTTTCAGGAACAATGAATGTCAGCACTTCTCAAGTTTGTTTATATGTTGTTCTAGATATTGGCTCTGGCGCAGGAGAGGGAGAAATAATAGATATAGAAATATCTAATCCATCAACTGAAATTACAGCAAGCTCTGCTAATAATTCTCAAACATCCCCAGTTACTATTAATGGAATAAGCACTGTTGAAGCAAATACTTTTGTAGTAACCTACACTTCAACAGCAGGAGGATCTTGTCTCCCTGCTTCAGTAGTGGTTGCATCAGGAGGAACAGCTTCTGCTCCTACTTGTACTCCTAACGCAGGGTACACTCTTGCTGGATTTACTAGAACCAGCGGATCAGGAGGAACTCTTAATGCTTCAACTGGAGAGGTTATCAATGTAACAGGAAATCAAACTATTGAAGCAAGCTTTACATCAGCAGCTATTACTGGTGTTTGTGGATCTGATGATGGACAAATTTTAAGCTCTGATCCAACCAATTTATGTTCAGCAGGAACACCAACAGCAGTTACAGGAACATATACTTGGATATGTGAGGGATCAGGCGGAGGATTAGATGACAGCTGTTCTGCTACACAATTATCTTTTATTAGCCCTCTTGATTCAACAGCAGAAGTAAGTTGTTTGTACTGTGATTACTATACAGACTATACAGATGGTAATTTAGTTAAAAAAGGATCTTTAACTTCAACTGGCGAAGTTCCTTTAACAACAAGCTTCTCTCTTAGTCAAGCAACAAGTTATCCTAACTACAAACTTGGAGTTGCTCCTGGACTCGCTGCTGTAGCACCAACAATATCAACAGGCTGGTTTGTCTTTAATGGATCAAACGCAACATCTAATGCAATAGTAGTTGCTAAAGGATCAAGCGCAACTGATCACGTAGTTGGTTCTTCTTTGTACATTACTTATGGTAATGGAACTTCAAGTAAAGATTATACTTGGTTTATCCAATTTGAAGGAGAAGGTATTTGGAGAAAAGCTGGAACATTCTCAACTCCTAAAAAACCTTATCCAATAGTTAGAGTTGCTGCAAATAAAACTACAGCAATAGTAGGGGAAACAGTTCAATACTGTACAACAACTAATACTTTGAGTGGAATAACTGATACAAGTAATTGTTTCAATGTTTGTTGGAAAGGAATAGGAACAACTGCTAGCTTAACTTCAACTGATTGGAAATGTAGTGTTTGCTATAATAGTATTGGAGACCCAACTCTTTGTTCTGCTGCAAATGGAAACCTATTCTCTTGGGCAATGCCAATAGCTAGTGGGACATTTGTTAGCTCAACTTTAAATAGTGCTAACCCACAGTTTAAATATAGTGTTGCAACTTCTGATGCTCAGAATATAGGATTAACAATTAATGGTTCTGAATGTTCTGGAGAAGGGGAAACAGGATCAACTAATCCTTTACCAATTTGGAGAGAAGGTTATTAATAAAAAGATATAATAATGCATATAAATATGACTTATAAAAAAACAACATTATTCATAGCATTTTTATTAATTGCTTCTTTCTTTGCAAGTAATTCTGTTTTGGCTGCGAGTGCAAGGCAGTATTATTATTCAGAATTAAATTATGACGTTAACACAACAAGCACCACATACCAAGACGCTTTAAGTCTGAGCTTTACTCCAGATGACAATTCTAATTATTTAATTCTTTCTTCGTGGACAACTGCATCTTCTACTGTATCTTCTACTGTAGGTGGTCAAGTTAAATCAAAATTAACAAGAACAACAGGAACAGCAAAAGATTTTAATGAGTTGATTTATTCATTTGTTGGCTCATCAATATACCAGGTTTATTCTGTTGGAACAATAGGAATTGATAGTTTCGGAACTTCTCCTGGAGCTCAAACGTATAAGATACAGCACGCTGTTTATTCTGGAACTAGTTCTTATATAAGTTATCCTGATGCTCCAGCTTCTATAGTTGCTTTAAAGCTTACCAGTTCTGACTATTATGCTCAAGAAGAAACAAGAACAACCACAACCTCAACATCATTTGTTGACAAAACAACTTTAACTTTTACTCCAGCTACAGCAGGTGATTATATTATTTTTGCAACAGCAACACTTGACGGTTCTAGCAATTCATATGATTATAAAGCTCAATTAACTATTGATGGAACAGCATATAATACAGCTAATATAGAAACAAATAATGCTGTTGACAGAAACGCATGGACAATGATTAAAAAAGTTAATTTTACTGCTGCATCTCATACAATTAAAATACAATATGCTTCAGAGTCGAGTAGTAAAAACACTGTTGGTATCGCACACGCTAGAATAATTGCTTTAAGGGCTGATGAATTTTTAGATAATCAATATTTTGAATCAGAAGCTAGAGAAACATCAACTGGAGAAATTGATAAATCTTTTACTCCAACAACTCAAGAAGGACAATATTTAGTTGTTGGGAGTTTAAACCACGATTTCTCTTCTACTAACAACCCAGGCTGCATGACAATACTATATCCAGCTCTTATGTATTTGTGTCAAAATGGAAAGGATTTTAGCAATAGAGGACTTTCTGATTTTAGTGTGGTAAAAAAGGATTTTAGTGCTACTACTCAAGACTTGCATCTAAAAACAAATGGTTTAGGATCTGTAACTGTAGGACTACAAAACGCTAGAATGATTGCAATAGCGCTAGCATTAACACCAATTAATGGTGTTTGTGGAACAGCTAATACATATGGGTATCCTTCAACAACCGAGATAGATACGGCGGCTGAAAGATGTTCAGTGGGAACTTTCACATCTTTTACTGATGCTGGCTCAACTTGGACTTGGAGCTGTACTGGAATTAATGGAGGATCAACTGCAAATTGTTCTGCAAATAAAGCCATTTGTGGAACATCTGATAATAAAACATATGCATCAGAACCTTTAACTAATTTGTGTGCATATGGATCAGAATCATCGAGAACTTTGACTGATAACGTATGGACTTGGAGTTGTAGCAATAATCCAGGAGTAAATGATTCGTGTTCTACCAATAAAACATCTTGCGGTTCATCTAACGGAGGATCTTTGCTTTTTGCTCCCTTAACAAACCTTTGTATTTTTGGAACAGCTTCTGCTGTTTCAGGATCAGGCCCGTGGACTTGGACTTGCACAGGAGATGATTCTGTAGCAGTTGAGTGTTCTGCAAGTAAAATGGAAACAGAGATAAGTGTTTTCAAGGACATTAATCCTGGATCTGCAAACTCTACCCCAAGTGAGTTAGGAGTTTACAACAACATCCTCTATTTTAGGGCTACTAACGGAACCAATGGATCAGAACTCTGGCGCTCTGACGGCACAGAAGTAGGAACCTATATGGTTAAGGATATTTATACTGGAGCTTCAAACTCTGTTGCATCTAATTTCACGGTTTACAACAACATTCTCTATTTTAGGGCTACTAACGGAACAAATGGATACGAGCTCTGGCGCTCTGACGGTACGACAGCAGGAACTTACATTGTTAAGGATATTGGCGCTGGAACTACAGATTCTAACCCAAATTATTTAACAGTCTCTAACAATATTTTCTATTTCAAAGCCACATACGAAACAAGTGGAACAGAGCTCTGGCGCTCTGACGGCACAGATGCAGGAACTTATATGGTTAAGAATATTAATCCTGGATCTGCAAGCCCTCTCTTTTCTCGTTTTCAAAATTACAATAACATCCTTTATTTTGGGGCTACTGACGGAACCAATGGATCAGAACTCTGGCGCTCTGACGGCACAGATGCAGGAACTTATATGGTCAAGGATATTCAAGCCGGATCCGTATCCTCTTACCCAGTTAATTTAACAGTCTATAACAATATCCTTTATTTCAAAGCCACAGACGGAATTAATGGAGAAGAGCTCTGGCGCTCTGACGGCACAGATGCAGGAACTTATATGGTCAAGGATATTAATCCTGGATCTGGACACTCTTCCCCACAGAATTTAACAGTCTATAACAACATACTGTATTTCCAAGCTAATGACGGAATGAATGGAATCGAGCTCTGGCGCTCTGACGGCACAGAAGTAGGAACCTATATGGTTAAAGATATTAGTCCTGAAGCTACAAATTCTTCCCCAAGTTATTTAACAGTTTCTAATAATATTTTATATTTCCAGGCATATACTGTAGCAAATGGACTCGAGCTCTGGCGCTCTGACGGCACAGAAGTAGGAACCTATATGGTTAAAGATATTAATCCTGAAGCTACAAATTCTTCCCCAAGTTATTTAATAGATTATAATAATATCTTGTATTTTAGAGCTAGCGATGCAACTAGTGGGGCTAATAGACTCTGGCGCTCTGACGGTACAGCAATAGGTACTTATGTAGTTGATGATTATTTTACAATGAATGATCAAATAGCAGTTTATGATAATAAGCTATTTTTATCAATTACTGCAAGTGAGATTGGATCAGAATTAGGATATTATGAATCAACAGTTGATGGAGTTTGCGGGTCTGCGCATGGTCAATCTTTTTATGCTCCCCCAGCAGAAAATCTTTGTTCATCTGGAAAGCCTTCTTCTGTTACAGTTAATGCTTTAACGTTTACTTGGGATTGTGTTGGAGACACAACTGCTAATTGTTCAGCTAATCAATTAACAAGACCTTTTGTTTGCGGTATTTATGGAGATGCTGATGCAAGTGGATTTATTAATTATTATGATGCAATTTATGCTTTTAATAATTGGGAAACATTACCAGCAGAAAGGGGAGATCTTAGTGGAAATGGAACAGTAGGCTTTGGCGATGTCACCAATCTTATGAATTATGTAGAGGAAGGCCTAGTTTCATATATGCCTGTTTGTAATGGTGTTTGTGGATCAGCTGATGGTCAATCTTTTGCAACAGCTCCTACAGAGAATCTGTGTTCTAGAGGATTAGCTTCTGAATTATCTGGAACTGGTCCATGGGCTTGGAATTGTACTGTTCCTGCTTCATGGTCTAAAAGAAAGGCAATTACTTTAAATAATTCAGGACCTGCATTAACAGATTATCAAGTGAAAGTAGGTGTTACTTATGATTCTGACATGCAAGCTGATTTTGATGATATTAGATTTAGAGCATCAGATGGTACTACAGAATTAAACTATTGGTTAGAATCAAAAACAGATTCTACTTCAGCTACTTTCTGGGTTAATGTTCCCTCTTTGTCTATTGGAGACAACACAATCTATCTATACTATGGTAATTCTTCTGCTTCGTCTGAGTCTAGCGGATCTAATACATTTATACAGTGGCACGGATTAGCAACATCAGCTTTCCAAGACCCTTATGTTTGTACAGGACCATTTATTTACGAAGCACGCGTAAAAGAAACCTCTGATGGTAGACTAGGTTTTGGATTATCTAATACTTTGTGGCCCGGAGATGACGACACGGCATATATTTATACATATACGTATAGATATATTTATAGCGTAAATAATACTTATACGACATTTAAATCAGAATCACCGGCATTAACTACGGACGTATACGTTAAATTAAAATAATACATACTGGAACAAATATTGATGCTTATATTGATAATGATCAAATTGATAGTACTATTACAACCAATCTTCCCGACGAAGCCATGGGTTTAATGTTGTATGTCGGGACGGGAAGCGCAACACAAGACTGGTCATTT
>Ga0209606_1002696_pt1 | contig 19110 bp, 12 predicted proteins | sample AD_UKC057_MetaG_FD_184412 | JGI IMG/M metagenome (GOLD analysis project Ga0209606, IMG submission 184412) | Active sludge microbial communities of municipal wastewater-treating anaerobic digesters from USA - AD_UKC057_MetaG (SPAdes) (version 2) | ecosystem: Engineered > Bioreactor > Anaerobic >...
GGCTGATGTGGTAGATTTGCTTAGTGGAATGGCTCCCGGAGATGGAGACAAGCCGAATGATGGAACAGTAGTGACTGATCCTGTAGTAACTCAGACTACTACCGAACCAGTAGTTACTGAACCAGTGGTAACTGAGCCGGTGAAGAAAGTGGAAGAGCCGGTAGTTACAGAACCTGTAACGGAGCCTGTTGTAGCCCAGCCTCCCGCTGGAAATACTGAGATTGATGCCTTGAAGGCTCAGGTTGAGGCTCTGCAACAGTTACTTACTACAATGACTGCACAAGCTCCAAGCTCAACTTCTAAGGTAGAAGAGCTGCCTGAGGCTATCGAGCCAGAAGTAGTTTCAGAGTTTGTGAAGTCGGAGGAGGAGCTTACTGAAATCTTCCGCACTCGCGAAGGCTTCAATAAATTTCTCTCAGGAGTATACGAAAAGGCTGTGCGCGAAGCCTTGCGTCTCACTCCTGCTGCAGTGAATAACTTGGTCAATCAGAGAATTGGCCACCAACTGTTGATCCAACAGTTCTACAACGATAACCCAGAATTGGCAGTTATCGATGAGAAGGAGAATCGCCCACAGATCGTAAGTTTTATCGCGACAAGGGTAGCTTCAGAACATACTGATTGGGATGTGAGGAAGGTCTTTCAGGAGACTGAGCGGCAGGCTCGGGCACTGTATCGACTCCCTCCACGTGATAATAACAAAAACAAAGGGGGTGCAACTACAACGATACCTGGACCTGATAATGACAAGCCGTCATTCGCTGGAGGTAATACGGGACGAGTTTCTGTCCCCAGTGGACTTGCTTCGGATCTGAAGAAGCAGGTAGCTGAAATTCTATAATGTAACTTTCTAGGAGGAAATTAAGATGGGCTTTTTAGGAATGCGTGATTCTGATGATTTCGTAACTTCGGCAAATCCACGTTATACGTGGAGACCTGAGAGTTGGCGTGAAGCCATTCTCTATCTTTGGCCAAACGGCATGGCACCTCTCACCGCTATCATGAGCAAGATGAGCAGCGAGGAAACCAGTGATCCGGTATTCCATTGGTTCTCCAAGTCTCTGCCTGAGCAGAGCGGTGCGGTCACCGGCATCTATACTGACTCCGGACTCAGTACTCCTTATTCTAGTAGTGGTGCTGCTGGCAACACTCTGTATGTGAAGATGGCACTGGCCACCATCGAGCATTTCAAACCCGGCCATGTGGTCTTGCTGCGCGATGCCAGTGATTCGACCATGAACGTAGTCGCTCGAGTTTCGGCTCGAACTGACAATGGTGCTTCTAGCTATCTCACCGTGGTATTGCTTGAAGCTGATGATAATTCTTCTACCGGCGATCTGAGCGATTGTGATCGAATTCTTATTATTGGTTCGGCATACGAGGAAGGTGCGGACATTCCCAGCTCGATCTCCTATGATCCGACTCAGTATGAGAACTACACCCAGATTTTCCGCACCTCTCTGGACATCACTCGTACTGCTCGGAAGACCAGGATTCGAACGGGCGATCAGTACAAAGAGATGAAGAGAGAGGCTCTTCAGCTGCATTCGATTGAGCAAGAACGCGCCTATATCTTCGGTGTGAAGTATGCCGGTACTGGTGCCAATGGTCGGCCGCTGCGTACGACTATGGGTATTTGGAATTGGATCAAAACCTATGCACCCACCAACGTGGATGATTATACGCTGAATGCTGACTACCACGGTCAGACCTGGATCAGCGGAGGCAAGGCCTGGCTCGACTCCTACCTGGAGCAGCTGTTCCGATATGGATCGGAAGAAAAGCTGGCCTTCTGTGGCTCCGGTGCCTTGCTGGGCATTCAGAAGTTGGTTTGGGCCAACGGCAGCTACAATATCTCGGTGAAGGAGAAAGCCTTTGGTATCTCCGTAACTGAGTGGATCACTCCTTTCGGCGTGGTCAATATCAAAACTCATCCTCTCTTCAGCCTTGAGAGTTCGCTCCGTAACTCGATGATGATTATCGAGCCGAAGCATCTGAAGTATCGGTACATTGATGATACCTTCTTCAAGAAGGATAACTCGGAGCGGGAAGGTGGTTACACCGCCTATGACTTAACCCGTGAGGAGTACCTGACTGAGGCAGGTCTTGAGTTCCACCATCCGTCCGTTCACGGTATACTGAACGGTGTTGGAGTTAACCACTCCTAGTTCTTTCCTTTCCATAATATTCTCCTTTGCAGTGGGAGGGGTCCGGTGTGGCCCCTCCTACTTTAAAATCTGGAGGTAAAATGGCTTCCTTGCTTTTGAAAAATCAATTGAAGTTTGGAGATGAGGCTGTAGAGCTCTTTGCTGAGATAAAGCGACTAGGCTTGAAGTGGAAGCCTGGCCATGCCTTTCGTTGTCCAGGCTGTCCAGTGGGTAGTGAGGTTAGCTTTCATAAAAGACAGTTAGCAATAGACATACATCTCTTCGATAGTAACTATAATTATCTAAGTAGAACAGAAGATCATAAGGAATTAGGAGAATTTTGGGAGTCCCGGGGAGGTACCTGGGGCGGACGTTGGAATGATGGAAATCACTACAGTTGGGGAGAAGGTAAACGATGAACCTCAAAGGTATTCGTAAGAAGGTTGTAGAATTGAGTGGCCGGTACGATTTGGTTCAGGAAGACTGGCAAGATAATGGAATGAACTTCTATATCCAGCAAGCTCAGAGAGATATGGATCGTAGGACTGAGTTCAAGAAAGGTGAAGCTCGACTATTTCAGACAGTCACTCTGGGTCAGGTATATGCAAAGATTCAAGACTGCAGAGCGGTGAAGGAGGTTTGGCTGTCTGGGACTGAAGGTAGGGTGCAGTTAGTCAAGGCGGAGATCGCTGGGCTGAGAAACATATACGACTATCCTTATAATGAGATAGACCCAGATGAAGCTGTACTATACTATGCCATAGGTAACTTGCGAGTAAGTCCTGAGACTGACCGTATGACAGCACCAGAACTTGCAGCGTTGGCAGCACAGACTGGCATAGAGGATGTATTGATCACTGCAGACCCTATGCACTATACCTATACAGGAATCTTTTTCCTACCAGCCATTTCTTCAGGATATACGACTATGGAAGTTTGGGGAAAGTTCTATAGTCCATTACTTACTGAGGATGCAGATGAAAGCTACTGGACAGTAGAGCATCCACAAACTCTAATCCATGGCACTATGCTTCGTCTTGCTATGTCGAATCGTAATAGGCAAGAAATGCAGGATTGGAATGATGCTCTGAAGATTGATCTTAATGAGATTGAGAATGATTTCATTGAGGAAGAGGTAGAAGAAATCAGAGAGATGGGGATTTAACTATGTCAACCGAGTACGTGGTTACTCTTAGTGACGAGTTGAAAGTAGGACTGGCTCACAGTAGTGTGAATACTTTAAATCAGCCAGGGTTGTACGATTGTGCTAATTTCCGTCCGACGAAGGAAGGTCTCGAGCCTGTGAAGGTTCTGGAGAATCCTTTCACTACAGATCGATTAGATTGGCCACATCCTATGATTTATGAAGGGAAGGCTTGTGATCTATTGCTGGCTAAGGGAAGCATCCATGCTATAAACAAAGACGTGAAATGGACTACATCTAAGCTCTGCTCAGTGGCAGGTGCCGGGACTTGGAGTGTAGCTGATTTCGTTAGTTTTCTCTTGTTAAGTAATGGCACTTCCCTTCTCATGTACAACTGCACAACCGGTGTGGTTACAGAGCATGACTTCAGTTACATACCTAAATCAAACTATATATGTAACTTTAGGGGGCAGCTCATATGTGGAGGGATCAAATCTAGTTGGTATGATGCGGATACTACCTTCGCAGCGTGGAGCCGCATCGGAAGCATCAACTGCACACCAGCTGAGGATAATGTTAGAGGTTATGCACCACTCCAGGTGGGCGAAGTCTATGCAGTCTCGCCTATAGGTAAAGTAGCTGTAGCATATGGAAGTGAAGGAGTTTGTGCTATGCTGCCCGTCAGTGAGCCTGTGGTCACCTTCGGCCTTCAAAATTTGAAGTCAGTTGGTTGTGCAGGACTGGGGTGTGTAGGATTTGGTAAACATAGGCACATCATGATAGGTGAAGATAGTCATCTATGGAACATAAGCGAAAAGCTTGAGATGGAAGACCTCGACTATTTCACCTACATACGAGACCTTGATACTGACAATGTAGTCATAACATATGATAGGCTAAAGGATGATTTCTATATTAGTGATGGTACAAGGGGTTTTATATTAAGTCCTGTAGGCCTAAGCTACATAGACAAGATGCCGACTTCAGTCTATAACCTGTCGGTTGAAAATTCGATGGCAGTTTATGGCTCAAGTGGAATGGATGAGGCTATGCTTGTAACTAACCCTATGGACTTTGGCTCTCGCGGGAAGAAGACTATAGGTGGAGTTGACCTAGGGATTAACTCTAGAGAGGCTGTCTATGTGGCAGCTGACTGGAGAAATCGCGCTCAAGACATCTTCGTAAGAAGTCCATGGAAGAGGTGTAGTCCTGCTGGCTATGCCATGCTAAATGTGACCGGAGTGGAATTAAGGTTGTGTATTCGGAGTGAGAGCTTTGTAGATTTCAAGATTGACTATGCAAAGCTCGGCATATACTATCATGAACAAGTTAACAGGAGAGGTCATGTTAATACAACTGTTGCCGGAGCAAATCAGTAAATATTGGGATGAGTTAGAACGAGCATTCTTGGAAGCTCTGCCGGATATTGCTGAAAGGAATCAAGAGAGCATGAATAATATGCTTGCCTTCATCCTGGCAGGGGGAATGCAGGTCTGGATATCTGTACCTCGGATGGAAATAGATGAGAATACTTTGGACATTCGTTCTGTTCTGGCAACAAAGTTTGTAGAGGATGAAGTAAGTAGGACCTTTAGCTTAGACATCTATGCTTTGTATAATTACAAGGATATGAGTTTTAAGGAGTGGAGAGAAGATCTGGAAGCTCTTAAGAAGTTTGCAAGAGCTCACTATTGTTCAAGGATCATCGGTCGATCTAGCGTTCCAGGTCTCGTGGCTATCTCCAAAAAAATGGGAGCGAATACTGACTATACTCTAATTTCTTTTGACCTGTGAGGTGGGAATGAGAGTTCATAATCTGACTATAATCGACATATGTACAGGGGAAGTTATCTATGATGACGCGGAGGAATATGAAGGCGAAGTCATAGCTATGAAGGGTGGTGGAGGAGGATCAGGTAAAGTAAGCTGGCCTGGTTATATGATGGACTTCCACGCAATGATTCTGAGGAATGTTAACCGTGAGGGAGTAGCTCAGGCCTCAGCAGGTCTGCAGGGAGACCTTGCCTCTCAGTCTTTCATAGACATCATGAATGAGGCTATGGTTATTAATCCTTTTACAAGAATGCTTGCTTTCGATCCGCATCCTGAACTGACAACTATCAATGGGATGTATAATACCTTACTTGAATCCTATAATCCTCGCATCGAGTACAACTCTATGCGGCAGGGGATTATGGCTGGGAATTCAGCATTCAACTTCTTTAGTTACATATCTGCCTACTGGAATGCTATCAGAAATCTAACTCCTCGGGCCTCAACGGAAGCTTGGGAAATGGATAATAGGATTACTACGATAACTATTGGGGATATATCTATAAGCTCAGCTATATCCATCTCCACTAGTTTGATCCCTAGCTACATCTCTGATATATCGAGGCTTGCTCCGGATACGGTTACTTTGCTTAATCTGGGAACGGTTGTAGAGGACGCTGCAGATGACTTTGGGGATGAGCTAGACCGCCAGATAGAAGAGGTTAATCTACCAAGGTTTGAGCGGGGGATGCAGGACATTGGAGCAGTAATGAGTAGTGCCTTTGTGATTGGACGGGCGGTGATTGAAGAGGGACGAAACCGAGATGTAGCTCGTTTCATGAGCGATTTGAAAGCAAAGGCAACCATAGCTGGACGTCAACTAGATTATGATAACAAGAATCGAAGACGCGAGCTGGTTATGGAAGATATGCGAAGTGTTAGGGAAGCTGAGTCCAAGGAACAGCTTGGCTACCGAGATTCCCTCATGCAGGATCAGATAAACTATAGGGAAGTAGCCTATAAACGTGATGAGAGCTTCCGCCAACTGAATCTTCAAGAAGATATGGATAAGCGTAAGTTGGCCTTTGATAGTCAAGTGGACTATAGAGATAAGTCTCTGACCGAAGGTATGGAGCTTAGGAAGTTGTACTATGCAGACCTAGCCGCATATAGGGAAGTCCAGACTCGGTTGCTTGGGCTTGTTGGTGAATTGAGTCAAAGAGGTGTTTTCAAAGCCCATGAGCTTGCTCTACAAGACGTAATGATGGAGATGGAGTGGAGAAAGATAGTCTTTAGTTCAGGCATGGATATGGAGTGGGGGCAGATAGTTGGAAAGAAGGATTATCGAGATCAGTCTAACATGATTGCTGAACAAAAAGCTACTTGGAAGCTTGAACTATTCACCTATGCAGCTAACTTGCTCGCAGGCCCAGGCGGTGGTACTTCCAGCCGTGGCAGGACGAGTCCTATAACTTCCGGTTTATCTGGGGCACTCGGTGGGGCAGCGGTGGGAAGTATGGTTGGTACAGCTGTGAAGGGTGCAGCCGTAGGAGGCCCCTGGGGAGCAGCCATAGGTGCAGGTGTTGGAGCTATAGCCGGTATCATTGGAGGCTAACAACTGTTATTGAAATTTCAATCTCTACTGGGAGAATTTAGATGGGAAATGCACTTCAAGGTGGTAGTGGAAGTTGGTTAAGAAACTGGATTCCTGGGAATCCTATGGAAGTAGCCAAACAGATGAATCCTATGAACCAGGCTGGGAAAGGAAATCCTGCTGTACCTATGCAGGCTTATCCTGGCTGGGACAAGTTCAAAACTTACAACCAGAATATTGGAGCTATGTTTCATACCTTTGGGCAAAATCTGAAGAATTCCTTCGTGAACATGAATCCACTAGGGCCTCAGCAGACAGCGCCTGCACCTATGACCCCTGCTGCTCAAGCGGCTAGACAGCCTGGTCGGAAGAACCCTCAGGTTACTGTAACTTCTGAACCTACTTCAGCTAATACTATGCCCATTCAGGTTCCAGCAGCTATTCCTGCAGCTACGCCAGCTGCGGCTCCTGCTGTAACTCCTACGGCTGTACCTGCACAAGTAGCTCCAGCTCAGATAGCTCCGGCTACAACCATGGATGCTGCACAGGGATTGGCTAATCCTCAGCAAGTAATCCAGCCTGGGCAGTGGTCCGCTCCTGGTGGGAATCAAGTTCAGCCTGCCGGCTATACTCCACCTGTGGAGCCTGCTCAGTATCCTGCAGTCGGACCTACTAACCTAAATGCGTCTCAAGTACCTGCATCTCCAGCACAGCCAAAGCCTACTGTGCTTGGTATGAGTCCAGCGAACTTCGCTATGGCTGCGGGAACGATTGCACAGGCTCTAGATCCTAATGGAGTGGGAGGTAGGCTAGGTGCAGTTGGAGCTGGAATGGGACAGAACCAAGTCACTATGGATGCGTACCAGAAGGCGAATCCGGATAGCGAGCTTCTGAAGCAGCTGGGCCAGGGTGCTATGTTCATGTCCCCTGAGGACCTTCAGATGGCATTGCGCAACGAGCAGGTCAACAAGGAGCTTGCGCTGCATGAGAGGACTGTGGGACAGGGTGATAGACAACTCGACTTGACTGAGATGGATACTAACTCCCAGATAGCATATCGCCAAGCACAGGTGGATCACCTGAAGAATTCTATGAGTGATATGGACAAACTAAAGTATAAATTCCTATTCGACCGCTTACTTGCACAGGATAAGGCGAATATGAAAATTAGGACACAGTTCGCCAAGCCGCAGTTCATCAAGTTCTCTGACGTGAATGGCATAGAGCATGCAGGCTGGATGAGTCCTATGGGTGGTGACTTCCAGGAAGTGGCTCAGGGTAAGCTTCCTACACGGGAAGTAGATGCGAGCGCTGGAGCTGAGATTGACAAAGCTCTGGCTGCTGAATTCGAAGGCCAGGTCAAGGAGATGGTAATTGCTGAAGCGAAGGGCAAGGGAGAACCTTGGCAGGAATTGGAGCAGCTTCGGAACCCCATGACTGGGACTATCCCTATCGGTACTTTGAGATCAAATATACCTAACACTCCTGAGGGTAAGGCTCTGGGAGAGGAACTTGACTTGAGGTGGCAGAGCTACAGAGATCAGTACTCCGTCATGGGTAGAATAAATACGCAGGCCAGTGGAGTTGGGGTTAGTAAGGAGGGAATTGTAGGCTTCACAAATGCAGCTCCAGCCAAGTCTACTAGTCAGCCAGCCTATGATAGATATGATCCTAAAACTCGTAAAGTTATTCCAGCTAGTGGAGGGAAGTAGATGCCTAGGATAATTAAAGGTCCTGATGGTAGAATTATTTCTTTTCCTGATGGTATGTCTCCTGAAGAATTTCAGCAGGGGTTGGAAGATGTGTGGCCTACACCGGAGTCTACTGTTGGTGAGATAGTTAAAGCTGGTTTTAAGAGTATACCTATCCACACTGGAAGACAAATAGTTGGCAATGCTGAGATGTTAGTCGAAGGTGTGACTAATAGGCAGAATGAGACCCTTAGTCAAATGTCTACTAGCTTAGATGAGAAGCTAGCTCAAACTGCTGGACAGATTTATACTAAGCCTGGCAGCTTTAAAGAAAAGCTAAATTTAACAGCCCAAAGTTTATCCTCTTACTTCCCAGCTATTATATTAAGTTTTGTAAATCCAGTATTGGGCGCAGTAGTAGGTGGAGCAGGAGTAGCTGGAGAATCCTACTTGGATTATGATGATGGAGAGAATAGTCCTAGGAAAGCTATGGCTGGGGCAATTCCTGCTGGTGTTGCTGAGAGCGTATTCGAACTCCCTTTCATGAGACTCTTTGCTGCAGGACCTGCAAAGAATGCTCTTATGACATGGGTGAGAAGAATCATGCAAGCTGGGATAATGAAAGAGTTTGGTACTGAAGGAATCCAAGCTGCTATAGATGAGGTAGAGAGTAAGAATGGTAGTGTCAAGGACTTCTTCGATAAGTTACCAGAGCTGGGTTGGAATACTGCAGCCATAACTGCGCTTCAGTCTGCTATCCTTCTCCCACTAGGCCTCGGAGTACACGGGGCCAAGAGAGTTTTTCAAGCTAAATGGGGCAACGATCAGGCGCTGACTGATATTCAAAAGCAGTTGTTGGAGAAGCCAGTGCCGGAAGAGATTCCTTCCAGCCCCAAGCCTATGACTGCTGAGATGCGAGCTCAGGTCGAGCAAGCAGTGGGTGCACCTCCAGGTGAGTGGACTGATGAGCAGCTTGTAGAAGCAGCTAAAGTGAAGGCTGCTGAGTCTCCAGTCGAGCTAGGTCCAGCAGTGGAAGTATCGTCCGAACAGCCTTTAGCGAATTCGGAGAAGAGTAATCCTGAGAATATGACTAAGCCTGCTGAGAAGCCTCCCGTGACTATAGATGAGGAAGCTGCTGAAGCGGCAGTTGCGCAGGCTATCACTACACAGGCTCCAGCTCCGATTGAAAATTCGGTAGCAGTTGAGCAGCCTGAACTACCAAAAGCTGAAGCTCCAGTTGAAAATTCGATAACAGTTGAATCATCTAACTCACTACTCGATACTGATAGCGTAGAGGAAGTTGTACAGAAAGTAACCACTGCAAGAGACTTAGCTCACTGGTTTTCTCAGAAGAGCAAGAATCCCAGTTTTAGGCATATAGCTGAAAGAATTAAAGACTTTATTCCAGAAAATGCACAGCTACTAATACATGGCAGAGACAAGTTACCTGAGCCTTTGCTCGCAAGAATGATTAGGAATGGAGCTAATGGTGTTTACTTTGAAGGTAAAAATGGTGTTAGTCCGTTTGTTGGATTGATAGTCGGCTCCAAGAGTGATGAATCGAGAGTATCTAATGAACTAGTTGCAATGCATGAACTTATGCATGCTGCGACTTCAAACATCATAAGCACACCGAGTGAGCAACTTAATGAAGGAACAAGACGAGCACTAGATGAGCTAAATACCTTACGGAAAAGAATCTATGATCTATCTAGCAAAGGACAGCCTCACTATAAGAGATATTCAGCTGACGTACACGAACTTGTAGCTGCAGCGTTTACAGATACTCAGTTCCAGACCTTTCTTAAGGGAATCAATACTCAAGAAGATGAGAATATATGGACTAAGTTTGTACAAATACTCTCAAAGATGTTAGGTATAGAGAACAGTAGTGCTCTAACTGAGGTGATGAATTTAACTGATAAGATGCTTACTGAATCAGTTAAAGACAATAATCAAAATTCGGTAGAAGTTGAACAAGCCGAGCAAGAGATTACAACTCCTACCGAAAATCAGATGGGTAGTGAGCAGCCTGTAGTTGAAACTTCACCAACTGTCACCGAAAATTCAACTGCCACTCCGCCTCAGGAAGTTGTGGATACTACAGAAGAGGAAGCCCAGAAAGTAAAGCCTGAGGAACCTACTCTAGTCAAGAAGGCCAAGCGAAAGCGAGCACAGAAGAAAGCTCAGACTGAAGATTCAACTAAGCAGGTTGCTGGGGTGAAGGAAGTAGTACCTGAGAACCCGAAGGTGGAGAAGGTCAAGAGGAAGGCTGGGAAGGCTGAGCAAGGTTCGGCTACTCAGAGGGTTCAGAATGACTATGCAGAATATTACATGGATCCCAATGAGACAGCTACCGAAATGGCCAGGAGGGGAATGACTCTAGAAAGAATAGCAGAAAGCAAGGACTTCTACTCCATCATGGGTTGGTTGAATGCTAGAGTGAATCAGTTCTTCCATACAGGTGTGGGAGAGATGGATGTGGTGAACGGAGCTATAGCTAAGTTGTTCAAGGATGCTAACAATGGCTTCCTGGAAGAAGAACAAGCTAGTCACTTGGAGGAGTTTGCCAAGTTCACGAAGGATGTGATGCTGGCAAGACAAGAGCAGAAAGAGCTAGGAGTCAGGCCTGTAGAAAAGACTACTAGTGTGGAGGAACCTAATACAAACCAGCCTACGGCAGAGCAAGTAGTCGAGGAATCTGAAGAGGTTACTACTCTAGATGGAGAAATAACTTTGCTTCAGGGTTTGTTAGATATGGCATATAACGAGCTCATGGAAAAGGGGATTGAGATTAAGAAGCTTGAAGCTTCTGAAAAAGCTGGAGGTACTTTCAATCCTGAACAAAAGCGCTATTTGGAAAATGAGCGTGATGAGCTTTGGGATCAGATATCTGAGCTGGAGAATAGGCTAGATGATTTGAAGTTTGAAAAAGCTTGCGCAGAGATTGGACCTGGGGTACATGCACACTTTATCAATGACAAGCTTAGGCAGGCTAGGACGAGGCTTAAGAATCGCTTGTTCAGGTCGGAGGTCGAGGAAAATAATATACGAGTACTAGGTGAGAAGAAGGATATTCCCGTATGGTTCGAGTATGCACATTCTCCAACTTATGCAGCAAAAGGAGATAAAGCTGCTAGTGATCTGATCAAAGCGGGAATCCGTGCTTTCATGAAATGGAGATGGGATGCGCACTCCCTGGTTAAGCGCTGCCAGGTTATCAAGAGTTTGCTCACCGAGGAGCAGCAAAAAGAAGTGACGAAAATGGGACGACAGGTTCAGAAAGGTGAAACTCCTACATCTACTGATCCCCTCGTACGAACTGCCTATCTCCACCTCCGCGAGGTGTTTAATGAAGTGAGGGATAAGGCACGAGACTACTTCCGTCTAGTTCTAAAGAGCAGCCTGAAGGAGAACGAGCTGCAGGCCTTTGAAACTATGATTGAATCAGGACAGCCTCCTGAGCTTATAGGTTTACTGTTCAAGATCAATCCACAGACACTTAGCGAGCTGAAAGAGAGATGGGATGCTATAGGTAAGTGGGGCATCGAAGATTTTATAACGAATATGGAACGCGGGTCGCTTCGGGTAGTCGAGCTATATGAAGATAAGAAAGGCAAGACGAAGCAGCGTACAGTAGCTTTTGCTCCTACAAAAACCATAGCTGTAAGAAAAATTATGGAGAGATATGAGCAAGCAGAAGCTGAGGGAAAAGAGGCTCCTAAGCTAGCCATCGATGTGTCGCCAGTATTTGATGATTCTATGTTGGTTGAGATGGGGAAGAAGAGATATCAGGTGGTAGTTAGCAAGTTGAGCAAGGCTTTGAAGAAAGAGGTTGATGAGGTAAAGAAAAGTCTTGTGGAGAGTAAAGTACGAAAAGCTGTAGGCAAGGTTATTACAGTGAAGCCCAACCTGGTGTACTCTGGAGCCTTTCAAGAACGAGAAGAGATTCTTCAGGGCGAGGATAATATATTTGACATCATGCCTACATATATCAATACTGCTTTGAAGAAGATAAACTTGGATCCCCATATACTCAAAGCGAGAGAGTATGTAGCGGATGAGGCTACTCCAAGAAATTATCGAACGTTAATCGAAGATCATATCAAAGATATGAAGAGTACATATGGAATGGTGGATAGATTTGTGGATGACTTACTTGCTCGAGCTTACAGTAAAACAGGCTGGAAGGTCTTCGATAGGGAGAGTGGGCAGTATGCTCGGGGAGTTGCTGAGGCTAGGAAGCTTACCGCGAATCTGAAGTTAGGCTATCGACCTGTGACCTCCTTCATTAATATGGCTTCAGGTATGATCAATACATATTCGAAGGTTCCTGCAAAGTTATTCGGTCGGGCAATGACCTTTATGAAAACTGAGGAAGGCAAAGCTCTTATAGATCGTAACCGGCCATATTTAGGTGAAGGCTTTGCTGTCAGTGAGTCAGGTGAGTTGATGGCTGATATTAAGAAGTGGCATCCATTATGGTTCCATCAGGCTCCTGAAGCTTTCAACAGGGAACACTGTTTCTGCGCTAATTACCTGTATGCTAAAGCTCAGGGAATGGATGAGGAAGCTGCGACATACTACGCACAGGAGGGTGTATGGGCTCAGCAGTTTGTTTACAATGTGGCTTCGCTTCCCAAATTGATGAGAAGTCCGACTGGAAGACTAGTAGGTCAGTTCAAGCCATACTTAGTGAAGCAACTCGAACTGTTTTCCAACATGACTACGGGTGAAAAGGTTAAGTTCCTGAGTGCACAGATGCTCCTGGGTGGGCCTCGAGCTATGCTCCTCACCCTCAGAAGTGTTCCCATATTGGGTATGTTCGTAGGTTGGGATGAGATAGACGAATGGCTAAATACGCATTATCCTCATCTCTATAGAGGTGTGCCTGGATCACTCGGGCCGGCCAGTGTAGATATCAGTGCTCAAGCTGCATTCCAGATGCCACAACAACCTATGGATTGGTTAGGGCCATTGATTAGTGATATGTTTAAGTTACAAAGCCGAGTTCTTGGGCCCCTACTTGCGGGACGAGTAGATAAAGTCCTGCCTAGTGACGAATTCACTCATCCACTTGAAGTGGAATTAAATTTTAAAGAGCTACGGCGGAGAGAGATCTATAGATGGGTCAGGGATGCAATTCCCTTCATGTACTACTGGGATCAGATTCTTAGCTATGCCTTTGATGACGAGGGATATATCCTGGATGATTTGGGTAGAAGGAAGTTTAATCCGCAGCATGAATGGCTGGATGTGGCTAAGCTAGTGGCTGGAGCTAAAACACCTGAGCAGAGTGCTTGGGAGAACAGCGAACGTAAGTGGATTAAAGATCAGCAGAAGATTCGTGAGGACAAGCAAAATCTACAGGCGACCATACTCGATACGATTGAGGTAGGGGGAACACTTGATGCAGATATTATTGAGAAGTGTAAGGAGTATGGCGTCACATATGAAGGCATCAGCCAGGTGGCCAAGGCTCGGCGCCTTACTCCTTACATGAGAAGAGTATTAGCTACTCAGCTGGTAGGCCGTCCAGCGGCGTTACAGCAACTATACCAGCCCCCAGGGCAGTAGTAGAGGCTGGAGAAAGTTCAGGAAATACAACTGGAGGCCTGAGAGTATCCATAAGCTCTCGGGCCTCTTCCAGTTGGTTGTTCAGAAAAAGCATGAAGACTATCTTCTCTCCTCCATTCATTTCCTCGAAGAGTTTCATAGCCTGTTGCATCTTAGCTGGGCTATACTTACATTCCAACTCCTCAAAGTGATTCAGAAGTTTCATAGCATAGCGGACCCAGGCTCTATGGGTTTGACAGTTCCGCCAATATCCACTGATTCTTTCTTCCTCATAGTAATGGCAGTAGTCGGTATCCTTCCCATGAGATGGACAGAGAAAGGTATGTAGTGCTTCAGCCATTCTACAAAGATATTCTGGCGGATCAGCAGAAATCATTTCGGTGAGCATCTCTCTAATTTTTGGATCAGATCTAGCCAATCTCTCAAGTAATTCACGTTCAGTTCCTTCAGGTATAAGTCCACCGATCATTATCCATTCTCCCTTGGTGTATAAGTTATGGTCATGTCCTTGTGGTCAGCATCAGTTACGACTTTGCAGATCTTCATCCTCTCCAATGTGACGACTATACGGATTAAGTGACCTTGATCATCGACGTCGTTCTTAAAGCGAAGCAAAAGATCGGAGAAGCGTATCTGCTTACAGATTGCTATCTCAGTGATTATCCTACTCATGACTTCAGATGAACGACCTAAGCCGTAACCGCTGAAGGTCTTAGCCATATTAACTTCGATTTCCTCAATGGTCGAGATAGCTCGGTTTAAGTCTTGAGCCGTCAAGATCATATCCCCTCCACGAGATGCATTGAGGATCATCGAGAGCTTCAGTGCGTGGGTCTGACGACGTGAGTTGTAGCCTTGCAACGCGGGCTCCCTGAAGGGAGGGTTTGCGTCCTGGACGGGATACCACTCTATCCATCTTTCGATGAAGCTCTGATCGGGATGGAATTCTCCCATCATCATGGCTATTGCTTCTAAGTCCAGCTTGAGATCGGCCTCCAACTCGAGCTCTCGGCTGTCTAGAAATGGGGTTGGTGAGATACGGCCTTTCTTCTCCTCATAGACGAAGATCATACGGGAGGTCAAGCCGCCGCCTATGGCGTCCTTTGGCAGGGTGGACTGTACGAGTTCGGGAGTAGTGGCTCCAATGAGATTGACCCACACACCTACGATCTCATCAGTGCCTTGACCCTTCGTTCGATAAGTCCACTTGTCTCGACAATCGTACCAATCGGTTAAGTCAGACATCAGCTGCTGGTTGTTGTAACCTAGGAAGACAGTGAGTTCCTGACTAAATATGGTGAGACTAGAGTGAGTAATCACCATAGTGCCTTCACCTCGCATTGCATCCTTCGTCTCATCTAGGGCCTTAATAAGGGCTTCCCGCGTGGTTGCTTCGGCAGAGAGCCGTATGCCCAAATGATTAAGGAAATGCATGCCAGGACCCATCGCTGTACCTTTGCGACATTTACCTGCCGGACCGACAAGTACGATATACATATTGGGATAGATGCGAGTCTCCCATTGTAGATAGCACTTACGCCTGAGACAGGCTGCTATCATTGAGATTGCTGTCCACTTGCGATAAGTCAGCGGACTCTCGCTGCTCTTCGTGTAGTCCAGCCATCCCGTTATCCAATCGTTTACTCTCCTCGACATTTCTAATCTCCGTTAATTTACCATAGCACTGCTTGAGGTTAATGAGGATTGAGATCGGCGAACTTCCGTCCACCTTCATCTTACTGCTAAGGTCATAGCCCACGCTGATGTCAGCTGGGATAACGAAGTCTCGGTCATGCCACGGGACAGGAACTTCCAAGGCACGCTTCAGTAGGAAAAGTACCCTGGCGTGGTAGGCTAGTCCTGCCTTTAGTGGAATTTGAAAAACTATTGAGTCATGAACTTGATTCAAAATTTCAACGTAGCGGAAGGTGTCTTGGTTGTACCAGATAGATAAGATACCCCGCTTGTTGATTATATGAGCCACAGTTGATTGCGGGATGTGACTATAGGCTTCTTTGAATAGGTCATGACCCCACCTATCAAGAAATATCCTCCGTTTTCCAAAAGGGTCAATGATCGTTCTGCCTTTGCTTAAGTGATCCCGTACCCAGGCGTGGTAGTCGTGAACGCCTGGATAGATACGGTGGTAGGAATCACAGATAAACTTAGCTTCCTTCTCCATGATTTCATTTATGAGAGCGAACTCCTTATAGCCTTCATCATAGTTGAGTCCATGGTTGGACTTCTTTCCCCAGAAGCGCCAAGTCTTGGTGCCTCCACCCAGCTGGCAACAGATACCTTCCTTGTCCTGGCGTTTGATTTCAGCTGGATCGATACCTGACATGAGTGAGGCGGTGAGGCAGTGGACATCTTTGCCAGTTTCAAATGCATCTATCATGGTCGGTTCGGGAGCGATATAGGCTACGATGCGGTTCTCCGCCTGCGCCAGGTCGATGGAGTACATAAGATAGCCTTCGTCAGCTATGATGTACTTCCGCATAATGTCAGGAATGGTTTGAACATTGAGGCCAGTTCCAGTGATTTTAGATTTGGATGAACTGAACCGACCTGACTTGGTGCCGACAGGATTCATGCTAGACCGCAGACGGTTATCAGCATCTAACTCCACTCCGAGATAAGAAGACTTAAGTTTTTGAGCCTTGCGGTGTTCAAGTAGAATCTGTGCTGCTTTATCTCCTGTTCTTGATAGGCGCTTAAGAGCCGTCTCGTCAGTAGTAATTTTGCCTCTCTTCGTAAACGCCTTATTTTTTCTCTCTTCATAAAGTAACGTCTTGAGTTGCTGCGGAGAACGTGGATTGATCGCATGCCCTGCGATCTCAGTAAGGCTAGCTTCGAGCTTCGATACCTTCTCATCGTTTCGTTCCCTTTCCTTAGCCAGCCCTTCCACATCTACCTTCATCCCTCTACTTACCATATAGACCAAGGGTGATATGAGGGAGACTTGTAGGCGGTAGGCTGGGATATTGTGCTGGAGTTCAAGCTCTCTCATGAGAGCGTCAAAGCATTCGATGGTTACTGCTGAGTCCTTCGCATTGTATTCCCACAGAACTTCTTCAGCCAGATAGAGACGCACCCACTTCTTGAGATCATCCTTGTAGTAGGGCTCGTTGGTGTAGATTGAAGTGATGAAGTCCAAACCTTTCTTTAGATCAGGAAAGGCAATTGCCTGAGCAACCATAGTATCTTCGATATTCTCGGTGATGATGCCGTAGCGTTTGAATAGGAATTCAGTGTCGAAGACTGCATTGTGGAAGATCTTCGCTACGTTCTTATTGGCTAATAGCTTGGCAATCTCCACCCAGATTTGGGTCTCCTCCAAGGGATCAAAGTAATCATCCCCGTTGTTGAGAAAGAAAGGTATGGAGATAACGTGATAGGGTGAGTAAGCAAAGGAGATGCAGATTACTTGCTCTCGAGCGACTTCGATGTCAACTGCACAGCGGGGATACTGACTACAAAGACGTAAGAAATCCATACACTCGTAGAAGGATGGTCGAGTGATGATACTGCGACTGGGGAGTTTGATCTCGGGAAATGTAGCCTCAACTTTGATCTTCTGTAAGTCTCTGCGAATGGGATGGATAGTTAGATAATCCTCCCGAATCGAGCCGGGATGGATAGTAGGTATAACCTTCTGCTTATCATTCCATTTAGCTGAGAGTATACTCCCACGCCAGCGTGTTATACGGAATTTACCAGTGATGGCATACAAAGCACAGTTGCCCAGTGGGACGATTACGTTACACTGGAGTCCCTTAAGCTCTTCCTCTAGCTGAGCCGCATACTCATCGTATTTAGCTGATGTATGTACTACTCCCTTCGTATCAGTCCAAATCCAACGGTTGATGGTCTTAGGCTCAACGTATTCATGAATGGTGTTGGTTACAAAGCATTCGCCTCGAGCGATACCTATGGAATGGAGCAGTTCAGTAAGCTGCTGACCATCCCACCCCACGAAGGGGCGGCCAAGAGCAAGTTCAGTCTTGGCCGGAGCTTCACCCACGAAGGCGATGTTGCATTGCTTCGGTCCTTCGCAGAAACGTCTTCCCACTTTTCTTCCTCCGTTCTTGGTATGTTTCTATTTGTCCAACTATTAAACAGATAAAGCCTAAGGCTAACATAGCCCAATCGAATCTAGTCATGGTGAAGTTCCAAATGAAAATTTCGTAACAGTTATTCTTCCCAAGGTAGTTTGCCTACTCTGGTGTCGGACTTCGCTGTGGTTCCTTCAGGAATTTCTGCATCCGTACAGACTGCAGGCCTCTTCGCCTCATGCTTTATGCGCATCAAGAGGATGTGATAAAAGACGCTTCCCGCTCCCTCGGTGATCTGCATACTCAGGATGTTGAGTTGGTACAAATGCTTCCATTGGTTCAGCTTCATCTGGACTGTAGTTTTAGTTCCATCAACTATCTGGTAATCATAGTCACGTTCTTCCATCTGAATCCTTCCTTTCTCCCACTTTCCTAGCAGGATTTCCAGCCCAGACTTCATAAGCTGGGACGTTGTGAGTTACTATAGAGCCTTTGACTAACTTTCCATATCTTCCATGATTAGCAGTTATCTGCATCAAACTCTCTCTTCTCAGGAGCAGGCACGTACCACTGACCTGCTCGGTAGAGTTCACACTTAGCTTCGTACAGGACAGAAGCCTTACGCAGGCTTGCCCACTTCATCTTCCTATACTCATCATGCGTACCTCCATCATCCCCCAAGTGGGTTGAAGGGAAGTCGAGGAGGTAGTAATTGCTGAAGCCTGCTAAGCCAGCTCGTACACTAAAGTCCCTATCGTTCATACCGTACAGACCTAGGTCCTCAGAGAAGTAACCTACTTTGTTCAACACTATACGGCTGAATAAGACGGGGCCGAATACTGCACCCTTTGGCTCCTTGGAGAGCCTGAGTACGCCAACCTGCATCTCGGTCCCCAGAGGAGGCACTGTGCAGGGAAGGGCTACTATTCCACATTTCGGAATGATGGTTGCAGCCATGCTCATGTTCCTCATCCACCTATTAGGCAGCTCAATATCGTTGCCAGTGGTGGTAAGGAGGAGACCCTTACTCCGCAGGATAAGTTGGTTCATCATTGCGGGGTTGCCAATATTCTTCTTGGATCGGAGAAAGACTGTTGGCTTTAGAGCCTCAACTACATTGAAAATTTCA
>Ga0209606_1002699_pt1 | contig 19086 bp, 13 predicted proteins | sample AD_UKC057_MetaG_FD_184412 | JGI IMG/M metagenome (GOLD analysis project Ga0209606, IMG submission 184412) | Active sludge microbial communities of municipal wastewater-treating anaerobic digesters from USA - AD_UKC057_MetaG (SPAdes) (version 2) | ecosystem: Engineered > Bioreactor > Anaerobic >...
AGACGACCTTGGCGAGAGCCGGATGGGGGAAATCTCCATGTCCGGTTCGACGAGGGAGAGGCGAGCCATCGGAGACTGACAACTGCGGTCGGTTCAACTCCATCATGGACGCCTCTCTACTCTACCGGGAACCCAAGTGCATGGATACGGCTCAGGCTCAAACCCGGGCGGGGACCACGAAAGGCTTCCGGTAATCCCGGGTCAGCAACTTGTTGGCCTTGCGGTTGCCGATGAAGCGTTCGGTTTGCGGGTCCATCTTGAGCACCATGCCCAGCGTGGCCGGAGTCTGCTTCAAATCTACGTTGTTTGCGGCGAGATGCTGCTCCATCCGGCCGAGCGCTTCAGCGAGGTCGTGGTTGGCTTTGACGGCCTCGCGGATCTCCTCGGGCGGCTGGGTTTGGCCGAGCCGATAGGAGATGTTGCCGGTGTGGCAGAGGGCGCTGGAAAGGTGGCCCTCCAGGATGTCGGCCGTCAGGTCGCTCGCCTTGCGGCTGCGCACGGCGTCAATGAAGTTTGCAAAATGGCTGGAACTGCCCGAGAACTTCTTGAGCTCGGCGCCTTCCTTGTCCACGACCTTTGAGCCGGTGTAGTTGGAGATCAGCAAGGCCCCGCCTTCGCACTCCACCACAATGCCGATGTCCACGCTGCGGTATCGGTCCATGTTCCTGGAGTCGGCGCTCGAGGGCAGACCGCGCACCTCGAAGATGAGCGGCGCGGCCGGGTAGTCGTGGAACACGATCATGGTGTTGGGCGTGGTGCCGTCATCCGTGTAGCCGAGTCGGGCGCCGACGCTCAGGACGCGGGGGGAGGGGGCGGTTTCGCCCAGTGCCCAGCGCGCCATGTCCATCTGGTGGATGCCCTGGTTGCCGAGGTCGCCGTTGCCGGTGGGCCAGACCCAGTGCCAATCGTAGTGGAGGCGTTTGCGCATCAGCGGTTCTTTGGGCGCGGGGCCGCACCACAGGTCGTAATCAATCTCAGGCGGAATCGGCTGCGGGCCATCCACCTTGCCGATGCTGGGGCGGCGCTTGTAGCAGAAGCCCCGCGCGCGCAGGATTTTGCCGATGTGGCCCGCGCGGACCCAGGCGATGCCCTCGCGGATGCCGCTGCTGGAGCGCGACTGCGTGCCGGTCTGCACGATCCGGTTGAATTTGCGTGCGGCGACCACGATCTGCCGTCCTTCCCAGACATTGTGCGAGACCGGCTTTTCGACATAGACATCTTTGCCCGCCTGGATTGCCCAAATGGCGCCCAGCGCGTGCCAGTGGTTGGGCGTGGCGAGGCTGACGGCGTCAATGTCCCCATTCTCCAGCAGCTTGCGGATGTCGGTGTAGCCTTCGACTCTTTCCCCGCGGTCGCGGCACTTCTTGACCTCCTTGTCGAGGATGCTGCGGTCCGCGTCGCACAGCGCGACCAGCCGGGTGCCGGCCACCTCGCGCAGGCCGCTGATATGGCTGCCGCCGCGTCCGCCGAAGCCCACCACGGCGAACCGAATGTCGCTGTTGGCGCCGATGGGGCGGGAGACGACCGAAGCCCACTGCCGGCGCCCGGCGTTCTTGGCGGCGCCGAAGGCCGGGAGCAAGCCCAGCGAGGCGGTGGTGAGGATGGAGGTTTTGAGGAAGCCGCGGCGATCGAGTCTGTTCATGATACTATTAACAGGCGGGTTCTACGTGCGGCTGAAGTGATGAGGCCGGCGGTTTCGGCAAGGGAGCGCCGCCGAGGCTGGGCTGCCGCGCCGGGGCTGCCACGGTTCATTTCGCGTATTCCTTGTATTTGGCGGCAACCTTGGCCTGCTGGACGTCGCCTTCGTGCAGGTAGAAACGGTAGCGGAAGGTGACGCTCTTGCCGGCGGGAACGACGAGGTTGCCGGCGGTCTTGTCGGCAAGGCCCTCGAAATCATGCTGGCCGAAGGGATTTGCGGCGAAGAGGCCGTAATCGCGCACATGCCACCAGGTCGGGTGACGCGGGTTCTTGGGATGATCGAAGATGGCGATGCCGACCGTCTTGCCTCCGACCGGACCATAGTAATCGCACCAGGCGGCTCGTTTGCCCCAGGTGTCCGCGTCGCGCACCCCGGCGCTGTTGACGATGTGGCCTTGTCCAATCTTGCCCTTGAGCCGCATCGTCTCGGCCAGGCGCACGGCGAGGGTTCCCTCCTTGGTGTCGCCGAGCGTCAACTCGCCGCTGGAGGCGAAGAGGGTGATCTCGAAGTCGAACACCCGCTCGCCGGGACTGTTGGGCGCGTGGAAGCGCAGGGTCCGCTCGTCGGTGCAAACCACCGCGCCGTCGGCGGCCACCCACTTGTTGCGCGAGCGGATGACGCCTTGCTTGCGGCCCGATTTGATCTCGCGGAAGTCGTCATGCACCGTTTTGCCGAAGGCTTTCTGCTCGGACCAGAAGTCGTGCCCGTTGACCGCGCCGTGGGCGAACCAGAAAGACCGGTGGTGCGGGTGGTCGTGGGCCTCGCCGGGAGTGTCCTTCATCGGCCAATCGCGGGTCATGGCGGCGCCGCCCGGGCCAATGAGCGGGTAGCAATACGGGCGGGGCACATCCTTGAAGAAGTACTCGGTGAAGAGCTGGCCTTGAATCTGCACGCGCAGCCGGTCGTCGAGCTTCGTGATTTGCACGCCCGGTTGGGCAGCGGCGGGTTTCGCGCCCGCAGCGCAAGCGGGCGGCACAGTAAGAAGCAAGACGAGGCCCGCGCCGATTCGCGAGATGCGTTGTCCAAACATGACGGGCGCAGTTTGCGAAGGGTTCCGGCCGCGGTCAATCTGGAATGACGGCGCGTTCCGTGTTGCGTGGGGCGTGGTGCGTGGGGGCGGATGGGAAGAGGAGGCATGTTCTTGACAGGCCTTCGCAGCGGCATGGCGTTATCGCGCGGCCTGCTTGTCGGAGACAAGGTCCGCCCGGGCAGGCTGAGTCCGGGCGGGCGCGTTACGCATTTTGCGTTTGCCAGGCGGCGGTGGCTGCGATTCAATGCAACGCATGCTGGCGCCAGACTCAGGTTGCGTGCAAACCGCTGACTGACCAAGATTATGAAGATCGAAAGTTCCCTCCGACCATCCATTACTCGCCGCGACTTTCTCAAGACCTCCGCGGTCGCCGCGTCCGCCGCCACTATGGGCACCCTTGAGTTGGGAGTTCATGCGGCTGGGAGCGACAGCATAAAGGTGGGCATGATCGGCTGCGGGGGCCGGAATGCGGGGGCAGCCGCCCAGGCGCTCAACGCGGACCCCGGCGCACGGCTCGTGGCGATGTGCGACATTTTCCGGGACCGCGTCGAGAAGGCGCGAAGCACCCTCAAGCAGACGAAGGGCGATCAGGTCGCGGTGGATGAGGGGCATTGCTTCACCGGCTTCGACGGCTACAAGCATGTCATCGCGGCGTCGGATGTGGTGTTGATTGCCAATGCCGCCAAGTTTCATCCATACCATTCCATGGCGGCCATCCGGGCGGGCAAGCATGTGTTTGTCGAGAAGCCGCATGGGATTGACCCGGCGAGCGTAAAGCTGATGCAGCAGGCCTGCGACTTGGCAAGAGAGAAGAAGCTTTGCATCGTGTCGGGCCTGCACAGCCGGTTTCACACGGGCTATGCGGAGACGGTGCAACGGATCCGGGACGGCGCGATCGGCGACGTCGTGAGCATGGAGGAGAACTTCCTGCGCGCCCCCTACGGGGTGACGGAGCGCAACCCGGAGCACACCGAGCTGGAGTGGCAATGCAGCACGCAATACCACTTCCGCTGGCTGTCCGGCGATGACGTGCCCCAATCCCTCGTCCACAACCTGGATCGTTCGAGCTGGGTGCTGGGCAACGCGGTGCCGATCAAGTGCCACGGGCTGGCGGGACGTTCGACGATGGTGGAGCCGCTCTACGGCGATGTGTTTGATCATCACTCGGTAGTGTATGAGTTCGACAAGGGCGTGCGGGTCTATGCGTTCTGCCGGACCACGGCGGGCTGTTACGACGAGAGCTCGAGCCTGATCTTCGGCAGCAAGGGCAAAGCTTCCCTCCTGAACTGCCGCATCTGGGGCGAGACCAACTGGCGGTGGCAGGGCCAATGCGATCCCTACCAGATTGAGCATGACAAGCTGTTCGCGGGCATTCGGTCGGGTAATCCCATCAACTGCGGCGACTACATGGCGCGCAGCACAATGATCACGGTGATGGGCCAGATGTCGTGTTACACGGGCAAGGAGGTTACCTGGGTGCAGGTGATGGCCTCTGATTACTACCATCCACCGCGGCCGGAGGAGTGCCGCGACGGCATGGAGCCGCCGACCAGGCCCGGTGAAAATGGCAGTTATCCGGTGCCGGCGCCCGGGCGCACCAAGATGATCTGAACGGGCTTTTAACCGCAGATGAACACCGATGAGCACAGGCAGGAAAGGGTTGGTTAGAGCCTCTCGCGTCCCGGGCGCCGTGGCGCTGGTGATGCTGACGGCGTTGTTCGGGCAGTGGGCGGGCGCGGCGCCGGCGGCTACCCCGCCCAAGGAAAAGGCCCGTGTTTTGTTGGTGACGGGCGTGGACTACGCGGGCCACCTTTGGCGTGAGACGGCGCCTGCGTTGGCGGAGGCCTTGCGCAAGGATCCGCGGCTGGAGGTCATCACCGTGGAGGACCCTTCCTTGCTGGATTCGGCGGCTGTTAACCGCTACGACCTGATCCTGCTGCACTTTCAGAACTGGCAGCAGCCGGGGCCCGGCGAGCAGGCGCGCGAGAATTTGCGCCGGTTCGTCGAGGGCGGCAAGGGCGTGGCGCTGGCGCATTTCGCGTGCGGCGCCTGGCACGGGGAATGGCCGGAGTTTGTGAAGATCGCTGGCCGGGTGTGGGCGGGGCCCGGGCCTGGAGTCCGGCAGCACGATCCCCTCGGCGCGTTCCGCGTCGAGTTGACCAAGCCAGATCACCCGATTCTGCGCGGGCTGTCGGACTTCGAGACTCAGGACGAGCTTTACACCTGCCTGGCGGGCGAACACCCGATCGAGGTGCTGGCGCAGTCCAAGTCTAAAGTGGACGGAGAGTATTACCCGATTGCCTTTGTCTCCCATTGTGGGAAGGGGCGAACCTTCCATTGCACGCTTGGCCATGACGCGAGGGCGCTCAGTGTGCCCGGAGTGCAGGAACTGTTTCGGCGTGGCTGCGCGTGGGCGGCCGGACTTCCGCCCGTGGCGCCTCGAGCTTCCGCAGCGGCGACCAAGTAATGCCATGAACTGCCGACGAACGTTTGTAGGATTGGGCGCCGCGTTTGGGCTGCTGCTGGCCCTGGCGGGCTCTGCCCTCGCTGCCGCACCTCCTCCGATGACAATTGACTTGAAGGTGGATCAGGGCGAGTTGGTGATTCGCTTCAAAGGCCGCGAGCTGCTCGTCTATGCCTTCGCGACGAACCAGTTCAAGCCCTACGTTCGCGAACTCCACACGCTGCGCGGGGAAAACGTCCTGCGCGACGCGGTGCCGGACCACCTGCACCATCACGGGTTGATGTACGCCGTATGCGTCAACGGCGTCAATTTCTGGGAGGAGATGCCCGACATGGGCGTGCAGAAGCACGTCGAGATGCCGCTGCATCTCGTCAGAACAGATGCCAACGGTTTGCCGGTCGCGCGGTTCGTCGAGCGGCTGCACTGGCTGGCGCAGACCAACCGCGCGGCGGCGGATTCCTTGAAGGCGGCCCTGCTCTTGGAAGAACGGACGCTCACGCTCACGGTGGACGAGCAGAATCAGGAGGTCGCCCTGTGCTGGGAATCCCGGTTCCGGGTGGGCCCAAAGGTCGGCAAGGCGACTCTGCACGGCCCCAATTACGACGGCCTCGGCCTCCGCCTGCCGGAGTCCTTCAACCGCGAGGCCAGGTTCCAGAACTCCGCAAACCAGCCTTACATCGGCCCGAATACCCAGAACGTAATTCCGGCCCGCTGGACGAGCGTTTCCGGGCAGATGGGCGGGCGCGAGGTGATGCTGGTCTTGTTCGGCCATCCCGACAACGCACTCGGCGACGCCCACTTCTTCACCATGGTGGACCCATTCGCCTATCTCAGTGCCACGCAAGCGCTGGACAGGAAACCGCTGACGTATGACGCGGGCGAGAGGTTCCGCCTGAATTACCTGCTGACGGTGTATGCCGAAAACAAGCCTCCTGAATCTATCCAGCGCCGCTGCCGGCTATGGCAGAAGGAACGCAGGTGACCTTCCAGTTTCATGGAGTCGTCCAAGCACGCTCTGCAGCGGCCCTGCCTGCTATGGGGATGAGAGCGCCTGGGAGAGGGCTTTGCGGTTCATGGAAAGCGATGAATGGACGCAGTTCAGTGGTTCCGGGGATGCTGGCGTGTACACAAAAAGGCCGCGCTCCTCACCCGGTCTTTCTGCCACATTTCTACATTGAGAACCGCTTAAATTCTTCACCGATGCCACACACTAGCATCGTTAACACGCCTTAAACATACCAGACCCGCTGTCCCCCGCCAGTCACCAGTTCTGGTGACAAGCCACCAAGTGCCGGTTTCAGCTCGGGAGGCAGGTTCGCCATCATGGCCTGGAACGAGCATGGAAGTTCTATCGGGAGGGCAAACGCATCTGTGTTCGGCTGTCTCGTGTCTGGACAGTCTGTTTGGAGGCGGGCAACCAACCGTCTTGATTTTGGCAAGGACCAGACTTGGTTCGGATGGGGCTTTCATCTCTTTGGCATGCAGGGGTCCTTTTCCCCGACTGCCTCGAGCGAGGAATAGGCCGGGAGATCGCTGAGCAAGCGATCAAGTGCATCGGGTATAACCTGCTGCGGTGTAGCAAGTTGTGACTTTCCGGCGAATCTGGCAGCGTGATGCTCTCGATGCCGGTACTGATTGGACGAGCTGTTTCTTGCACCGACCGTTCCTAACACTGCAGCTTTTCCACCGGCGAGACTGCCGGGGGCACGCTGACTGCTGCGGTTCCTGGCATGGCCGTTTTGCTTATTTCATGGGTTTGCCTTTCGGCACTCTCCTGTCTTGTATTGGTGGGTGCTGCTGCGCGTCCGGCGCCGCGCCTGCACGAGGAGATCAAATCCTTTGACCAGATGGTCATGCCAACCTGCCGCGTGGATGGGGCAGAGCTTGATGTGTCGATTGGTGCCGTGCCTGGAATTCTGCCGGGTTCGGCGTGTCGGGCGGCACAGCATTAGCGTTGCTGGCGATCCTGCGAATTCTCATTTTATGTCCGGAACTACTCCAGCGCGCGGGTGGGTGAGGGCGGGCGAGTTTTTCGGCCGGTGCAACGGTGTCGGTAATTTCACGGACTGCCGTTCCGTAATGAGCGGAGTTGATGATTCATGTTCTTGGCGGATGATGAATGAGCATGATGATAAGCTCAGAGTTTACCGCAGGTTCTCCTGGGAAAATTCTCGTTCGGCCAGACAGCAATCGCGGCGTCGCGGCGAAGCGATCGGCAAGCGCGCTGCCGTTCTGGAAACGGGTAATGGATATGGCGCTGCTCCTTGTGTTGGCCCCCGGGTTGCTGATTGTTGGCGGCGCGGTGGCGCTCGTGGTGATGTGCGGCTCGCGCGGGCCGGTTTTCTACCGCCAGCGGCGCGTCGGTTACATGGGGCGCGAATTCCTGTGCTATAAGTTTCGCACTATGCAAGCAGACGCTGATTGCCAGTCGCATCGGGAGCATGTTCAGCAGTTGATGGAGGCTGAAGTTCCCATGACCAAACTGGACGCCAGGAAGGATCCCCGGCTGGTTCCGTTGGGCGCATTGCTCCGTGCCACCGGGCTCGACGAGCTGCCGCAGGTTATCAACATCATCCGCGGTGAAATGAGCTTCGTGGGACCCCGGCCGTGCATTCCCTACGAATTTGAACACTACAAGCCGTGGCAGCGGCGGCGCTTTAACGCCACTCCGGGACTCACGGGGCTGTGGCAGGTCTGCGGCAAGAACCGCACCACCTTTAATGAGATGATCCGGCTCGACATCGAGTACTCGGAGCGCCAGAGTCCAGGGCTGGACTCGTGGATCATTCTGAAGACTTTTCCCGCCCTGCTCCAGCAGTGCCTGGACATGCGGGCGGGAAAGCGCAGCCCGGCGTCCGCGACGCCGTCGGCGAGCATGGGATAGCCGGTTGAACTGTATCGTTTCCAGAAACCATGAAGCAGACAATCAAGGTTGGAGTAGTGGGGTGCGGCTACTGGGGGCCGAACCTGATTCGCAACTTGCGGCAATCCCCGGACTGCCAGCTCAAGCTGCTGTGCGACACGAGTGAACCACGGCTGGCCCACATGCGGCGGCTGTATCCCGAAGTGTCAACCACCCGCCAGTTCGAGGAGCTGCTGAACGGCGCGGACCTCGACGCGGTGGTGATAGCCACCCCGGTGCGCTACCACTATGAGATGGCAATGGCCAGCCTCAGAGCGGGCAAGCACGTGTTCATCGAGAAGCCCATGGCGCGCACCGAGGCGGAGGCCGAGGAGATGGTAGCCTTGGCCGAGCGCGAGGGATTGGTGCTGATGGTCGGCCACACATTCTTGTTCTCGCCTGCGGTGCGCCGCATGAAGGAGATCGTGGACGCGGGGGACATTGGCGAGGTGCAGTACATCGCCGCGCGCCGGCTCAACCTGGGACTCTTCCAGAAGGACATCAATGTGGCCTGGGACCTGGCGCCGCATGACATCTCGATTCTCCTGCACCTGCTGGACGAGCGCCCGATCAGCGTCTCGTGCCAGGGGAGCAGCCATGTGACGCGCGGCATCGAGGACGTCACCATGATGTATCTGACGTTCGCCAAGAACCGGTGCGCAACCATCCACAACAGTTGGCTGGACCCCAAGAAGGTGCGCCAAATGACCGTGGTTGGCTCGCAGCGGATGATTGTGTATGACGACACCGAGCCGCTGGAGAAATTGAAGATTTACGATGCGCGGGTGGAGGTGCCACCGCATTACGACACGTTCGCCGAATTCACCTACTCCTACCACTACGGCGACTCCTACGTGCCCTATATCAAGCAGGACGAGCCGCTGAAGCTGGAATGCCAGCATTTTCTGGAGTGCATTCGCGAGAAATGCCCGCCGATCGCCGGGGGCCGGCTGGGGCTCGAGGTGGTTCGCATTCTTGAAGCGGCGGGCGAATCCTTGCGCCAGCAGGGTTCCAACGTGTCCCTGGATGCAGTGACCCAGTGGAACAATGGCCACGATGGCAACGGCAAAGCCAACGGCAACGGCCACCACAGCACCGTCCTTCCAAGCCCTGCCCGCAGCATACTGGCTGCATGAGTGGCGGCGATCAGCTCTACCAGCGCATTGCCCCGGATGTGAAGCTTGGCCAGCGGGTCAAGATCTTCGCATTCACCAACCTCTACGGCTGCGAGGTTGGCGATGACACAAAGGTCGGCACGTTCGTCGAAATCCAAAAGGGCGCTCGAATCGGCAGCCGGTGCAAGATCTCCAGCCACAGCTTTGTCTGCGAGGGCGTGACGATCGAAGATGAAGTCTTCATTGGCCACGGGGTGACCTTCATCAACGACCGTTTCCCGCGGGCGACAACCACCGATGGCACTCCTCAGACCGAGGCGGACTGGAAATGTGTTCCCACAACGGTGAAGCGGGGAGCCTCGATCGGCTCGGGCGCTACGATTCTGTGCGGGGTTGAGATTGGCGAGCGGGCGACGGTTGGTGCCGGCAGCGTGGTCACAAAAGATGTTCCGGCAGGCGCCGTTGTGGCGGGCAACCCGGCGCGGTTGTTGCGCGCGGGCGGGGCCGCGTGATGACGGGGCGGGGACCACGCGAAAAGAGCACCAGCATGAAGACAGCAGTCGTGGGATTAGGTTATGTGGGGCTGCCCCTGTCGCTCCAGTTTGCGCGGTCAGGTGTGACCGTGCTGGGATTGGATGTGGACCCGGCGAAGGTGGATGCCTTGCTGGCCGGCAAGAGTTACATCAAGCACATCTCGTCAGAGGCAATAGGCGGCGTGGTGAAGCCGGGCATGTTCTCCGCCTCCACGGACTTCAGCCGCATTCGCGAGGTGGACGCCGTTATCATCTGCGTCCCGACGCCGCTGAACAAGAACAGGGAGCCGGACCTTTCATTCATCCTCGACACCGGCCGAAGCATCGCGCGGCATCTGCAAAAGGGGATGCTGGTCGTGCTCGAATCCACCACCTATCCCGGCACTACCGACGAAGACCTGCGCGCGGTGCTCGAAAGCGGGTCGGGCCTGAAGGCGGGGCGAGATTTCCATCTGGCCTTTTCACCCGAGCGCGAAGACCCCGGCAACCCCGCCAGCCAGGTGGCGCTCATTCCGAAGGTTGTCGGCGGTTACACGCCGGAATGCCTTAAGAGAGCGGTCGCCCTCTACGCGCAGGCCGTCAAGACCGTTGTACCCGTGTCATCCTGCCGCGCAGCGGAGGCAACGAAACTGCTCGAGAACACCTTCCGTGGGGTGAACATCGCCCTCGTCAACGAGCTCAAGATCGTCTATGGCGCCATGGGCATTGATGTCTGGGAGGTCATCAACGCGGCCAAGACCAAGCCGTTCGGTTTCATGCCGTTCTATCCGGGGCCGGGCCTGGGCGGTCACTGCATTCCCATTGATCCCTTCTATCTGACTTGGAAGGCGCGCGAGTTTGGCCAGAATACCCGCTTTATCGAGCTGGCCGGCGAGATCAACACCTCCATGCCCCTCTATGTGGTGCACCGCCTGGCCGACGCGCTAAACGCCCGGCAGAAGTCCATCAACGGCAGCTCTGTGCTCGTGCTCGGGCTCGCTTACAAGCCGGATGTGGACGATGAGCGCGAATCCCCCAGCTACGTGCTGATGCAAATGCTCAAGGAGCGCGGCGCCCAAGTCGCCTATTACGATCCCTTCGTCCCGGTTATTAAGCCCACGCGTGAACATGCCCACTGGGCCGGCACCAAGTCAGTTGCCTGGAACAGAGAGACGATTCGGGCATTCGACGTGGTGCTGATCGCCACGAACCACGCTTGCGTCAACTACCAGCAATTGGCGGATTGGGCGGAGTGCATCGTGGACACGCGGAACGCAATGGGGGCTATCCCTACGCTCCCCAATCAGGTTTGGAAGGCCTGAGCAAGCCCGGCAACGAAGTCACCTGATTTCGTACCAGAGCGTGCGATGCTCCGCGCCGATCGTGAAGCGTGAGGCGTTGCCGTCAACGCGGACCGGGACGGCGGCTTGGGGTTGGCCGCGGCCGTCCAGCGCCTGCACCTGCTTGACGCGGAACGGCAGCTTGACCTCAGCGGGAATGCCGTTGACGAGCGTCGGGCCGGTGCCCCACTTGTTGCCGACTGAGGTGCGCGCATCGTTCCAAACCACGCCCTTGTTCTCGGCGGACCCGACCGCCGTCAGCAGGATTCGACCTGCCTTTTCCAGCGGCACTCCGTCTAAGCTGGTGAAGACAATCGCGGCATAATTGTGCTCGGTCGGGCCCAGCGAGAGCTGGATTCCCCCGAGGTCAAACGTCTGCCCGCCAACGAGGCCCCACACTGCGCACGAGTTGGGGGTGTTGATCAGCACGTGCGCCCGGCTGCGGTCGCGGGCGTCCCACACCACCCGCCCGTCCGGGCTTTCGAGGCGCTTCTCGGCCGGCCCGTGCAACGGGGCAGGGGAGTCGGCCTCGGGATCAATGCCGATGCGATGGCCCAAGCCGAGCGTCGCCGGCACCATCTTGCGCAGCGTGCCGGCGGCCACAGTGGGCAGCGGCTTCAGATCGCCGCGACGGTAGAGGTGGGCGCACGCGCTGAGCAGGGCGAGCTTAACGGGCTGGCCATTCAAGGAGAAGTAGCCGCGCATCCGGTCGGTGTTCCATCCCTCCCGGCTGCTTTGATAGTCAAAGAAGAAAACGCCGTCCCAATCCTGCAAGGCCGCCACCATCGCCGCGAACGGCACTGCGCTGGCGGTATAATCATTCGGGTCCGGGATATTCCACTCCGAGATAGTGAAAGGCCGATCCAGCAGCCGCCACGGCGCGCGGCTCAGGAGGCTGTCGGCGTCCGGCACCATTTCCATCGGGGTGTTGCGGATCGTCCAATTCGCCGGGTCCCAGGGCCGGCCGGGGAAGTGGGGATGCTCCCAGTAAGCGTGGATGTCGGCGTAATCGCAGGTCTCGGCCACGATCTCCGCGCCGTGATAGTTGATCTGGGAAGCGGTGATGGGCACGCGCACGCCGAGGTCCCGCTTGAGAAAGTCCTTCAGCTCGCGGATGAAATCCTTCTCCGCGTCCACCATGAACTGGCGCGCCTCGCGCCGCGCCGCTTCGCACCAGCCGGACTGCGGGATTTCCACGTTGGCCTGCTCGACGCTTTGCCCGTCGGGCACGATGATGAATTCGCCGCCGCGCCGCAGGCTTACAGCGGCCAGAGAGAACGCCGTGGCGTCCCTGCCGAACTTGAAGCAGATGCGCACCTTGGCCGGGATTTCGGCGGCGCTGGAAAACACGCGCGTCACCAGCACCCATTCGGGCCCGGCCTGCACCGTTTCCGCGAGCCCCACGTCGTCCCAATCGTTTGGGCCTTGCCTGGACACATCCACATAGACCGTACGGGCGGCATCGGCTTTGATCCAGAACGAGAGCGTGTAGGTGCGGGAAGGTTCAACGCTCACATCCGGCAGTTGGAGTTCCTGCCGGTGCAGCTCCGGGGCGGCTTTCGAGATTTCGAGCCGCAAGGCCGGGAGGCTCGGTTGCGGCCCGGCCTGGTTGAGCACGGCCTTGACGGGGAACTCCGGGCTCTGGTGCAGCCGCCAGCCACCGAGGTCCTCCCGCCATTCCGCGGACTCAAAGACATAGGCCCCGGGAGGATCGAGCGTCGCGCCCCAGGCCCGCTTTAGTGTCTCCGTCGAAGCGTGTCGGCGGCTGAGCCACCGGTTCCACTGCCGCTTGAACTCGCCGCGATAGGGCTCCGGCAGGCGCGCGGCCAGGTCCGGCCCGAGCTCGCTGAAGGAGTTTTCGTTGCTCAGTTCAACCATCGCGATGCCCGGATCGGCCGCGCGCGGCAGGCGGCGATACTTGTTGGTGTGCAGCAGGTAATCGCGGCAGAAGTCCTTGAACAACGCCCTCATGCGGGGCTCGTAGTAGATCAGGTACTTGCTGTAACGCACCGCGTCGGGGAGGTCTTTGGCGGTGAACCCCTCGGCGGCAGTGAAGGTGCGTCCCACGTGAAGATTCAGGTTGGCATAGATCCCGTGCTGGTGAAGCTGATCGAGCAAGTAGTCCTGCCGATCCAGCATGTCCGGGTCCAGCGTCCGCCGCCCGCCGACGACCGGGCCCCACACCCCGCTTGGCGAGACGCTGGTGTCATGGTGGTGCATCCGCACGCCATTGACGCCCAGCTTGGCCAGGTGCGCGGCCGCCGTTTCGGCGTCCTCGTGCGCGGGGAAATTGCCGCCGAAGCACAAGTTCACCCCCCAGATTTTCAGGCGGTTGGGCCCGGCGAAGAAGTGACCGTCCTGGATGCGCACAAAGCCATCGGCCCCGGCGGCTTTCGGCGAAAGCCCCGAGAAGTCGGTTGCCGACCTGGTGGCATCGTCACCTGGCACGACAAAGGGAAACCGCTCGGCGGCTGACGCGCTGCCAACCAGTAGACCGGGCGCGCAGGCTGCCAGCAGCCAACCGAGGCGGATGGCGGGCAGACTTGGGCTGGACGTTATTCTCATGCGCCAGGGCTTCTATCATACGGGAGGCCGGATTTCCAGATTCTTGCATTCAGCCTGGGCGGGGGACGCCTCGCCGAGGCGTTCGCTCCTGCCCAAACGCGGGCATTTCCGCGACGCGCCTTTAACATAATTGGGCCGAATTGAGGGATTGAGGCTTCCCTTCATAACTCATTGAATGCAGGCGGCAGCGGGAACCTTCGACAACACTGCGTGACGTTTTGTCTTGTCCCCGGTCAAATCGAGATGATAAGGCATCTGCCATGGAGAAACTGAAAGGCCTTGGCCGGAGCGCGCGGCAAGACGCCGTAGAACAGGCAGGCTGTCCTGTCATCTCAGGTTCGCGAAGTGATCCTCCACAGCAAGAGGCGGCCTTCACCTTGCCCGACCTGCTGGTCATCATCGGGGTGATCGTTTTCCTGGCGCTGGTGTGGTTGCCGGCACATGGAGCGCTGGGGCGCAAGGCCGGGTTGATCGAGTGCAAGAACAACCTGAGGCAGGCGGGGTGGGCGATAGACATGTACACGCGGGATCATCAGGACTATCTACCGGGGCCAATTTGGGCGGGGGTTTTCTACAGCTACGGATTGCCTGATTCAGGCTCACTGGCCTATTACCTGAGGTCGTATTTTGGACTGCCGCCTCCCAGTTTTTCCTATCAAGACGTGGAGGCGCTCAAGTGCCCGGCGTCGGTCCAGGCGCAGCCGGGCCGAGCGCCAAGTCCGCCACTCTCTGTGCCTGTTTGCTTCTTGAGTTGCTTGCAGGTTACGAACAGTCCTGGTCCGGTACCGGGTGATGTTGTGACCTACCCGTTCGGACGGCCCAACACTCCCTTTGCCCCAACCGTGAAGATTGGGCGAATCAGGCGGCCTTCGGACCAGTGGTCAATGATGGATGTTGAGCAGCAGCTTCTGAAATATCTCGGATTGAGCGCCGCCACTTACTACTATTACCTCCCAACGCTGCCCGTCCACAATAACCGGCCGGGCGGGCCCACGACTAATGTGCTGCGCAATGCCCTTTATTTCGATGGAACTGTCCGGGGCTTGGCCAGCAGGTATTGATTCAGCCGTGTCTATGAAACCAAGGTTCATCCGCATGCGGGGCCGGAACTGCCTGGGCGCGACAATGCTATTGGGGGTGGGGCTATTCAGCGCGGCTGCCTCTGCCGCAGCCAGTCCCGTTTTGGTCAGCCAATGGCCTGCCGGCAATCGCGGGCCGGTCCAAGCGGTGCAGGTCAGCAGCAACCTGGCCTATTGCGCGATTGGGGAGGGCGGATTGGCTATTCTGGACGTGAGCAACCCCGCCAAGCCGAGTTGGGTCGGCGGCTGTGACACCCCCGGGCTGGCGGTAGATATCGCTCTTAACTTTGAGCATTATGCCTTCGTGGCCGACTCCAGTGCCGGGCTTCGGGTCTTTGATCTAAACGGCGGCCCTGCCATGGTCGGCAGCTATACCAACTGTGACGTGGTCAAAGGAGTCGCGGCCGCCGGCATCGGCGCTGGAGGTTATTATGCCTTCCTGGCGGATGGCACCAACGGTCTGCAGGTGATCAACGTGGGCACGCCCTCCGCCCCGGTGCGCATCGGAGGATGCGCCCTGACCAACGGCTTTGCCGAAGGGGTCGCGGTGTCCGGTAATTACGCCTATGTCGCGATGGGCTCGGCAGGACTGCTGGTGGTGGATGTTGCCGATCCCTATAATCCAGCGCGGAAAGGACTCTATGACACCGCGGGCTACGCCAAGGCCGTTGCCGTGTCCGGGAATTACGCCTATGTGGCGGATGGGAACTGGGGATTACAGGTGATTGATGTCAGCAACCCGACAAACCTGGTCCGAGCGGGAGGGTTGGACACGAGTGGTTATGCGCAAGGCGTGGCCGCGTCCGGCAATTATGCCTATGTGGCCGACAGCGATGCGGGGTTGCAGGTGCTCGACGTCTCCGATCCAGCCAATCCTGTGCTGCGCGGCAGTTGGCTCACCGGCGATTGGGCCACGAAGTTGGGCATGGCCGGGACGCTGGCCTGCGTCGCCGCGGGCGCGAACCTTGAGATCATTGACGTAGCCGCGCCCGCCAGTCCCGCCCCCGCCGGGGCCTATAACACAGGCGGGGATTTTGTGGGCGTCGCGACTGCGGGCACGAATGCTTATGTGGCAGATTCCCTCGGAGGCTTGCACGTGCTGGATTTCAGCAATCCAACGAGCGTCTCTTCCATCGCGCAGGTCAGCAACTGGACCTTTGGCCTCACCCTGAGCGGAAACTATGGTTACGCCGCCGGGGAAGGCGCGGGCTTGCAGGTTCTTGATTTGAGCAACGCGGCTAGTCCGCTGCCCGTGGGCTATTACGATTCCACCGGTTACGCATACGGGGCAGCGATTCTGGGGCCTTACGTCTGCCTGGCCGACGGGGCATCAGGGCTGCAGGTGCTGGACATGAGCAATCCCGCCAACCCAGTGCGCGTGGGCGGCTATAACACTACCGGCTTTGCCTACGGCGTCGCCGTAGCCGGCACCTATGCCTACGTGGCGGATGGCGCTTCAGGACTCCAGGTGATTGACCTTGCGAACCCGAGCGCCCCGGCTCGCATCGCCGTCTACCCCACCGGGTACACCGCCGGGGCCCGTGCCGAGAGTGTTGCCGTGGCGGGGAATTACGCTTACGTCGCCGCCTACGGCGCCGGCTTGCAGGTTATGGACGTGAGCGACCCGGCACATCCAAGGTGCGTGGGGGCCTACAGCAGTTCCACCAACGCCTGTGGCGTCGTGTTGGCTGGTAATTATGCCTATGTAGCCGATGGCATCAAAGGCTTGGAGGTCTTTGACATCAGCAATCGCACAAACCCGGTTCCCGCGGGCAGCTATGATTCCAGCGGCTTTGCCGAGAAGGTGTCCGTGGCTGGCAATTATGTGTGCCTGGCAGACGGTCCGGCGGGGGTGGCGGTCATCCAGGTTTATGGTTTCCCTGGCGATGCGCCGCGGCTGGTGCAATCGCCTCAGAGCCAGACCGTCACCGCCAACGCCGCCGTCCTGCTCAGCGTCTCCGCTCAGGGAGAAGAGCCTCTCTATTACCAATGGCGGTTCAACGGCGTTGACCTGCCCGGCGCCACTCAGTCATCGCTTGCCCTGCCCAATGTGACTGAGAGCCAAACGGGCGCCTACTGCGTCGTGGTCAGCAACCTCAACGGCAGCGTCATCAGTGGCCCGGTCATGCCGGCGTTCGCGCGGGCCCCGCAGTTTGAGCTTGTCGGCACAAATGGCCCTGCCATGTCAGGCAATCAGTTTCGTTGCGGCCTTTCCACCCAGCCCGGCGTGACCTACGCCATCGAGTACAAGACGGCCTGGCCGTCAAACTGGCAGTTCCTTCAGACTGTGGCGGGGGACGGCCATCCCGTGACCATCTCCGATCCTGACGCCATCGGACCCTGCCGCTTTTATCGGGCCCGGGTTCTCAGCAGCCCTGCCATATTGGAGTTGCTGCGCGCCCCGCAGTTCGATCTCGGTGGGACGAACGGCCCCGCCATGTCTGGCAACCGCTTCCGCTGCGGCCTTTCCACGCAACCCGGCGTGACCTACGCCATCGAGTACAAGACGGCTTGGTCGTCAAACTGGCAATTCCTCCGGATTGTGGCTGGGGACGGCAGCTCTGTGCCCGTCTCTGATCCCAGCGCCACCACGCCCTGCCGGTTCTATCGGGCGCGGGTCCTGTGAAGCTTGGCCCCAATGGTCTCCGACTTGGCGTTCTATGAGCGCCAGAGTGAAGCGTCGGTAATCCGCCATTTCTGCAAGGCATGACCAAAACGTGCCGTAACCGTCCTGGGCGGGTTTGTAACATGGCCGGCTTGGCTGCGCATGAAGCCCGGAGCTCACGCGTTCCCTCGGGCCACAAAGGCGGGCTCCCCTCATTCTGGCCGGTCCGGCCCATGCCGAGCCAGGGACGGAACCCGGCCCGGTGGCCTTGGTTTCCAGGCCCGCCATGTAACGCCACAGGGTGGCTCCCACATGGCTCCCACATTGCTTGGATGGCCCGTTTGGTCCGCTACCACAGATCCGTGCGGGCAATTAGTCAGGTCGTAGAGCAGCACCTCGAACTTCGCGCCAAGTCAGATGCCCTAAACGGCACACAGCCTAAACCCAGAGATAAACGTAAACCGCAAACGCAATGGCCAGTAAGCCCGCGGCGGCGGCGATCGCCCACAGCATGTTTCGCTTCCGGGCCGCCATGGCGAAGGTGGAGACGATCACGCCAAGCTGCGCCGCCAACATGCCATAAAAGAAACGCTGGCTGCGGTTGTGATGTCTTTCCGCTGAGAGGTTGCTCTTGCGGACCTGCAGCTCATAGAGGTAGGCGATCGCCTGGTTCAGCCGCCCCTCGACCTCATATCGCTCGGCCGCGTAGCGGAGACGCGCCGCGGTGAAGTCGCGGCTGATCGAAGCGCCCGGAGCGGCGGCGGAAGCCGACAGGCGGTCTAACAAGCTCTCAAATTGCCCGATGGCTTGGTTCACGGGCCTGGCATTCGTGTCAAAGGCCTGGGCGTGATCCCGAGCGGCACGGATCGCATCCTCCAACACCTGGTTGTTGACGCGGGCCAAGAGGCTTGCGATCTCGGACTCGGGCTTCAGGCTCTCGACAGCCTCCAATGCTGCCGTCAAGTTGGCATCCCGGGGGGGCGGCGGTTTCACTTGCGGCACAGTTCCCCGCTCCAGGCACAACAGAGCATGGATTCCCGGAGGCGACCCCAGCGCGGCTCGCAGTTCGGCTCTGGCCTTGGCGAGATCGGCTTGATCAGTCCCGGCCGGCGGTGGCCCGGCGACACGGCTGAGCCCTTCGACCGTCAACGGACGCACTTGAGCCAGGTGTTGCAGGACGTCAAGGGAGTTGCGCTGCAAAGCGCCGCGCTGCCGTTTAGCCTGGAAGAAACTCCACTGGTCGCCCGCTTTGGACTGCTGTTGTGCGGCGAGGGAACGATCATATTGGGCGCGGGTCATCTCGCTGGAAGACAACCCGGCTAACATGGTCGCCACGACTGCCATGACGACGGGAGTAGCCGCAAGGATCTTGCCCCACTTCGTAGGAGGCACGTCTGACTTCAATTGTTCCGGTAATTCGACTTTCATAAAGGCCATTCTGTGCGTCGGATGCCCGGTGCAACGCGACCAGCACCCCAAGCGTATGACTGCCAGTTGCCATAGAAAACCCTTGCCTACAAGTTCAAACGGCGTGCGCGGGTATCACGCAGTAGGTAGAGTTGGGCCGGCCCTGGGACTGCCGGGCTCGTGCGACGATGCCTTTACCGTGGGTGTGGCTACGGGAAGACAGGGAGGTGGATCGCGTCAACCCCAAACCTTAGCCTTGTGAACAGGAAAGGCATCAATTGGTGAGGAAGGTATTGACACAAGGTCACCAACATGGTGATGTAGAGGTATGCCGGTATATACGAAGCGCAAGACCCGACTCCACGTCC
>Ga0209606_1002701_pt1 | contig 19082 bp, 24 predicted proteins | sample AD_UKC057_MetaG_FD_184412 | JGI IMG/M metagenome (GOLD analysis project Ga0209606, IMG submission 184412) | Active sludge microbial communities of municipal wastewater-treating anaerobic digesters from USA - AD_UKC057_MetaG (SPAdes) (version 2) | ecosystem: Engineered > Bioreactor > Anaerobic >...
TCCAAAGAAGTGTCTCTTTATGTTTTTGCCGTCGGGATCAACCAATACCGTAATCCCGCGCTGAACCTCAACTATGCCGTGCCGGACGCCAAAGGCATTGCCGGATTCTTCCGGCAGAAGGGTCAGCTCTTCAAGAAAGTGAACATCATCGAAATTTACGATGAAGAAGCGACCAAAGAAGGAATCCTCGCCAAACTGCGCGAACTGGAGAAAACCAATCCGCAGGACGCCGTGCTGATCTATCTGGCAGGCCACGGCGAGAACGTCAAGGACGTCTGGTATTTCATCCCCCACGAGCTGACCTATCCGGAGCGCGAGGAACATGTTCAGACCAAAGGCATCTCTTCTTCAGAATTTTCGGAAGCCATGAAGAAGATTCGGGCGCAGAAAATCCTGCTGCTGGTCGATGCCTGCAAATCCGGCGCCGTGCTGGTGGCCTTCCGCGGCTTTGAGGACAGAAAGGCACTGTCCCAGCTTTCCCGCTCCACGGGAACGCATGTCGTCGCAGCATCCACCAAAGACCAGTTCGCCGCCGAGGTGAAGGACCTGGGGCACGGGGTATTCACCTATACTTTGCTGGAAGGCCTGAAGGGAAAAGCCGCGGGCGGCAGCGATACCGTCACCGTCCGTAAACTGATGGGCTATATCGAAGAGCAGCTCCCGGAAATAACCAAAAGGTATAAACAGGAAGCGCAGTTCCCGGTCGTGGACTCCCGCGGAATGGATTTCCCGCTGGTGATCGTGAGATAGAAGCGCCCTTCCCTTCTGTCGCCCGGAATTCTATTTGTTTTTTTTGTCTTTCTTCGCCTTGCCTTTCCCTTTGTCTTTGGGACCGTAAAGATCATCTCCGCGTTTGAGCGCGTGGAATTCCTTTGATCCGGGTTTGATGCCCAGGCTCTTGGCCAGCGCTCCCCATCCCTGCCCCTTCTTGGTTCTGTACTGCTCGGTGACAACATCAATCGGCTTGCCCGACATTTCTCCCAGGCGCAGGGCAACATAGGCATCCGCCGGTTTGGGGAAATTGCTGAGAACGGCGCTCACCTGTGCATCACCGATATGAAAGCGCGTGGCAAGCCGGGCGTGGAAGCCGGACGGGTCCGCCTGCGCCTGAATATTAAAATTCGGCATCCAGTCGAAATCCGCCGCAGGAAGCTGTGTGGGAACCAGCAGCAGCATCGCTAAAAACGCATAAAGAAACATTTTCCTTTTCATATCATCCTCCTGATCAAGAAGTTTATCGTTCGGTCCGGAAATTGTCGCACGATACGACGCCTTCCATGTATACCCTACAACAAAAAAGGCGGCGGTTCAATCCCATCTGACCGATATTGACCACCTGGATATTCCCCTTGAGTACGCTCCGTAACGTTGAAGCCCTCTGCCTGCGATTTTTCCGCGGGCGTCCGCGCTTTTGCAAGGAGCTTCGGACATGAGGAAATTCGGACGATGAACAGCGGTGTGCATGTTCATCTGGGCAAGCCAATAATTTGTGTACAAAATATATCAAAGGTGTTATGGCCTCAACACCTATATTTCAGGAGGGTCGTCGTGAATCCATCCGCCAGTCTCGATTTTCTGTTTCATCCGCGCTCCATTGCGATCGCCGGCGTGTCGGAAAACGCCAACAAGTTCAATTTCGGCAGGCGCTATCTGCAGGGCCTTATAGAGTTCGGCTTTCCGGGAAAAATCTATCCGCTGAATCCCGCCGGGGGCGAAGCGGAAGGCATCACCCTCTACAAAAGCCTCCGGGAGATTCCCGGCGACGTCGATTACATCATTTCGGCCATTCCCGCCCCCTATACGCCGAAGCTGGTCGATGAAGCGGCTGAAAAAGGCGTGAAGGCGATTCACTTCTTTACTTCCGGCTTCAGCGAGATTGAAGACGCCGAAGGCAAACGCCTGCAGGCGGAGGTCATCGCCCGGGCGAAAAAAGGCGGCATCCGCGTGATCGGCCCCAACTGTCTGGGGATTTATTGTCCGGCGGCGGGCCTCAGCTTCAACGGCGACTTCGCCCGAACCGCGGGGCCCGTAGCCATGATTTCCCAGAGCGGAGGCAACGCAGCGCACTGCATTCAGGAAGGCGCCGCGCGCGGCGTGTACTTCAGCAAAGTGATCAGCATGGGTAACGGCGCGGATCTTGACGAGTCCGACTTCCTGGAATATCTGGCCCGGGATGAGGAGACAAAAATCATCACGGCCTACCTTGAAGGCGTCCGCCAGGGACCGCGGTTTTTCAGGGCGCTGCAAAAAGCCGCGCAAAGCAAGCCTGTCGTGGTTCTCAAAGTAGGAACGTCCGAATCCGGCGCCGAGGCGGCGGTTTCGCACACGACGGCCCTGGCCGGTTCCGACCAGGTTTGGGACGGCCTCCTGAAACAGGCGGGCGTCATTCGCACCGGCAGCATTGAAGAGATGATGGACGTTGCGCTGGCGTTTCAGCAGATGACGGCGCCCGCGGGGAACCGAATGGTGATCGTCGGCATCGGGGGCGGGGCAAGCGTGATCCTTGCGGACGAATTTTCTCACGCGGGACTCGCGCTGACGCGGCTCGGCGACGACATCCGGCAAAAGCTGATCAATGTGTTTTCCACGGAAGCCGGGCGGATTTTCAAAAATCCAATCGACCTTAACAATTTTGAAACGCCCGAAAAATTCTTCGGAACCATGAAAATTCTGGACGGATGCGAGGAGGCCGACATGCTGATCCTCCACGTGGCGTTTGATCATTTCGGATTGGTTTCAAAGACGGAAAAGGAACTCTGGGTGGGATCGTATCTGAAGTTGATTGGCCAGCTCAAGAAGGAGCTCACAAAACCGCTGGCGGTCATTCTGCACAGCTACAGCTCCGCGAACATGAAGCCGCTGGCGCAGAAAGCGGAAACGGAACTGGCCGCTCGGGGAATCACCGTCTTTCCCTCCATCGGCCGTGCGGCGCTGGCCCTGAGCCGTTTCACCCGCTATCACGCAAAACGGACCATGAAAAATCCTGCCGGCACCCGCTGACCGGATGAAGCAGCAAAAATCAACCGGGCTCCGGCAGCCTCACACAGCCCTCCGTCCGGTACAGCCGACGGAGGGCCGCCATGGAATGTCCATCGATGACTGTTGAAGGCACATGGCCCCATTTTTTGCCTGTTCATCGAACACTCAAATCACCGCCGTTGCCTCGATTTCAAGCAGCATGCCGTCGAAATAAAGTCTCTTAATCTCCACCAGCGTGCTTGCCGGGTAGTAATCGCCAAAATACTTTTTGTAAATCTGAGCGCACTCTCTTGCCTTCGCCAAAAAAGCATCGCGATCGGTGCAATATACCGTCAGCCTGACGATATCCGTCATCTTCGCGCCCCCGGCGGCCATGACGTCCTGAATGTTTGCCAGGATCTGTTCATACTGACGGCAAATATCCCCTTCGCCGACCAGATTCCCCTAGACGTCGGAAGCTCCCTGTCCCGCGGCAAACAGGATAGCTCCTCCGTTCGTTTTGATCAGATTCGCGTATCCGCGGGTCTTCTTCCAGGCAGGTGGATTCAACACTTCCTTCAATATTTCGGGGTCATCCTCATCTTGCGTACTCCATCGACGCACGATGTTCTTCCTGAAAGAGGTAAATCGTTATCCTCGATTAAATTAAAAGCTTTCAAACAATAATCATTAACTATATCGGCCTGATAGTTTACCGAGCATTTTCCAAAGCAAAAAACAATATTATCTCTTGACTTATTATGAGCATATGCTTATTATTCTCGTCAAAGGAGAATGATAAGCATGCCCCGCCCCAAATGCCATCGTCATATCTGCGGAATACCGGACAAAAATTATTTCAAGCCGCGTGGAATACCTTCTGTTGATCTGCAAGAGGTTGTTCTGAGCCTTGACGAATTTGAAGCGATTCGACTGGCCGATCACGAACAGGTTTATCAGGAAGAGGCGGCCACTCGAATGAACATTTCGCGCCAGACATTCGGCAGAATCATAGGAGCGGCGCACAAAAAGATTGCTGACGTTCTGATAAATGGAAAAGCACTCAAAATTGAAGGCGGCGAAGTGACTTTAAGCGAAACCGGTTCTTGCGACAGTGCGAAAAGCCGCAGGGCTGGGAAAAATAATCATTAATTAAAGGAGAAGATCATGAAAATCGCGTTACCATCTAATCAAAATCAGGTTGATGAACATTTCGGACACTGTGAATATTTTACCGTATTCACCATTGATGACCAAAACAAGATCCTTTCACAGGAAACCATCACCCCGCCCCCCGGATGCGGTTGCAAATCAAATATCGCTCAGACCTTGGCGCAAATGGGGGTGAAGTATATGTTGGCCGGAAACATGGGACAAGGCGCAGTCAATATTCTGGGGAGCAACGGAATTCAGGTTTTGCGCGGTTGTTCCGGCGATGTGAAAGAAGTTGTGGAAAGCTGGCTTAAGGGCGCCGTCAAGGATTCGGGCCTGGCCTGCGCGGCCCACGAGCATGGTTGTCATGAAAATTAACTAAGGACTCGATATGAAAGTCCGACGCGAAGGCATGCCTGATCCTTTCGATCATCTAGGCGGGCAAAACATCATCCTCGATTCTATCGCGGACGGTGTGTTCACGGTGGATCATGATTGGCGCATCACGTCTTTCAACCGCGCGGCGGAAAAGATAACCGGGGTCGCGCGCGATGAAGCCATCGGCCAATTGTGCAAAGACGTCTTGAAGGCGGATACCTGCGAGAGAAGCTGCTGTCTGCGCGCCACCATGAAAAACGGCGAGCCGATCGTCAATAAAAAAGTTTATATTATTGATGCGCAGGGCCGACGCCTTCCCATCAGCATTTCGACGGCGCTTTTGCATGATGCCAAAGGGAAACTTCTGGGAGCGGTGGAGACCTTCCGTGACATCAGCGTCGAAGAGGATTTGCGAAAAGCCATCCGCGCGAAATACTCCTTTGCGGACATCATTTCCAAGAATCACCGGATGCTTCGCCTTTTCGACATCCTGCCGGACATTGCCGAAAGCGCGAGCACCGTGCTGATCGAAGGCGAAAGCGGCACGGGGAAGGAACTGGTTGCCCGGGCCATTCACAACTTAAGCGCCAGAAAACGCCAGCCGTTTGTCGCAGTGAATTGCAGCGCATTACCGGACACGCTTCTGGAATCAGAACTCTTTGGTTACAAGGCAGGTGCGTTTACCGACGCAAAGAAGGATAAGCCCGGCCGGTTTCAACTGGCCGAAAACGGCACGCTGTTTCTTGATGAAATCGGCGACATCACGCCTGCCATGCAGGTGAAGCTGCTGCGCGTTGTGCAGGAAAAAACCTACGAGCCGCTGGGTGCTACAAAAAGCATTGAACACAACGTGCGCTTGATTGCGGCCACCAACAAAAACCTTGAAGATCTCGTCCGGCAGGACCGCTTTCGGGAAGACTTGTTTTACCGAATCAATGTTTTTAAAGTCAGCCTGCCGCCACTGAGAGAACGCATGGAAGATATTCCCCTGCTTGCGGAGCACTTCATTGCCCGCTTCAACACCCTGCAAAAAAAAGACATCACGGGCTTAAGCGACGAAGCGATGACCGTATTGATGTCGCATATCTATCCGGGCAATATTCGCGAACTGGCCAACATGATTGAACGGGCTTTCATTTTGTGTAAAGGCGGCCTGATCGAAAAGAAACATCTACCCGAATCTTTATTCGCGAATCAAGCGATCCAAGATGACTTGGCATCTTTGCGGGAGGCGGCCTCGGCCTGTCTGATGTCCGCACTTAAGCAAAACAACTGGAACCGCCTGAAAACCGCAAAGCAACTGGGTATGCACAAAAGCACCCTTTACCGTAAGATCAAATCTCTGGAACTTTCCGTTCCGAAGTAAGCCACAAATATGAATGCAATAATGCGACCATGTCGCAACCATAAGTCGCATTATTGCGACTTATGGAAGTATTTAACCGAAGCTGGTTAATCCTATCTATCTAATATAACGGTGTTATTTTTTAGAGCTGTTTCTGGCATCCTTCATGCAAAATCAACTTACGAAACACAGGTGAACGAACCGTTCACTGAATCGGAAGCGAGGATTTATGAGAATTGCCCTGTCGGTATGGAAAGATTGCATCTCGACGGTTTTTGACGCGGCGGACCAGCTGCTGGTGGTGGAAAAAGACGGTGACGGTGTGCTTAAACGCACGCCTTTCCGGCTCAGCTCCGCCGACGGAGCATCACGGGCCATGCAGTTTAAGGAAATGAAAATCGATGTGCTGATTTGCGGCGCGATTTCCCGTCCGCAGGAAGCGGCAATTGCGGCATCCGGAATTACAGTTCATCCATTTGTGCGCGGTTCTGTGCAGGAAATTATAGACGCTTACGAGAGTGGACAATTACATACGGCGACCTTTGCGCTACCCGGCTGCCACGGACGGGGTTTTGGCGCAGGGCGGGGGAAACAACGCGGTAAAGGGTGCCCTTGGAAATAGACGGGATTTTTGAAGAATGAAAACACCAGACTGCATAAAATAATAAGGAGAAAAAACATTGAACCAGTATATACCCAAAGAAATTTTCTTTACCAAAGGCGTCGGCACGCACAAGGAGCAACTTCATTCTTTTGAACTGGCGTTGCGCGACGCAGGGATTGAAAAATGCAACCTCGTGCAGGTATCGAGCATCATGCCGCCTGGCTGCCGCATCATCTCGCGGGCGGAAGGATTAAAGAAACTTCAGCCGGGCGCTATCACTTTTTGCGTCATGAGCCGCTGTTGCAGTAACGAACCCAAGCGGCTGATTTCCGCGTCGGTCGGTTGTGCGATTCCCGTGGATAAAAAAGCCTATGGCTATATCAGCGAACACCATGCCTTCGGCTACACCGAACGGCAGAGCGGCGACTACGCGGAAGATCTCGCGGCGGCCATGCTGGCCTCGACACTGGGAATCGACTTCGATGTCGACGAAAGCTGGGATGAAAAAAAAGAGTTGTTTAAAATCAGCGGAAAAATCGTCGGCACGCGCAATACCACTCAATCCTGCGTTTTGAAAAATGGGAATTACACGACTGTGCTGGCTGCCGCGGTTTTTGTTTTCTGAAAAGGCAGCTCAAAGGAGGAAATACTTATGAATGATGCAAATCGCAGCGGAAGAGGAAATGGCGGCGGACAGGGAATGGGTGGCGGTCGTGGACGTAAGGGCGGACCGATTGCGGGAGGCGCTGTCGGCACTTGCCGGTGTCCAAACTGCGGCCATACCCAAGCTCATGAACGAGGCGTGCCCTGCACTCAGGTTCAGTGCCCGAAGTGCAAGACATCGATGGTTCGGGAATAGCTAAACAATCGCATGAAAGGAGGATTTTTATTATGCCAAGAGGAGATTCAACAGGCCCCATGGGAATGGGACCCATGACCGGTCGTCAGGCCGGATACTGCGCCGGATACAATATGCCCGGTTTTGTAAATAACGCCGGCAGGCGCGGTACGGGAATGGGTTTTGGACGTGGAGCTAATTTCGGAGGGCGCGGCGGATTTAGGCGGCGCAATCGCTTTATCGCCACAGGTGTGTCGGGCAGAGCACCGTTCGGAAATTTTGCGGCGTCATTTCAGCGGACCGATCCTGAAACAGAAAAGCAGGCGCTGAAAAGTCAGGCCGAATACCTACAGTCTGAAATGGACGCGATCAAAAAGCGCCTCGACGAGCTGAATGCAAAAGCCCCGGCAAAATAATGCCCTCGATCCAAAAGTTCAAAAAGGCATGGCACTGCTCATCCATGCCCGGCGGTGGCGGTGTGTTTCACTCAAGCTTCACACTGCCGCCGCCACTTGCCGGATAAAATAACTATTGGCGGGATATTGAACATAGGCGTGGATTCTATCCGCGTCAGGATGGCGGCGGCGCGCATAAAGCCGCTTCGCGCTGCCGCCACCGATTGTAATCATAACGGAGGATGGATCGATCTTAAAAACCTTCTCCCAAACGCTTAGACGAGGAACTGAAATTGAAAAGAATAGGGATTATCATCTGTGCCCGTTACCAGAATTGCGGCGGAGGAAAATGTTTCAGGGCTTTGCGCGAACGCCAGGGCGGTTTTGCCCGGTACGATTCAGATGAAGCTGTGGAAATCGTCGGATATTCGACTTGCGGCGGTTGTCCGGGCGGGAATGTGGAATATGTGCCCGCGGAATTTCTAAAAAACGGCTGCGATATCGTCCATCTGGCCACCGGCCTTGTGGTGGGATACCCTCCGTGTCCGCGGCTCCGGCAATTTAAAATTTTTATTGAAGAGCAGTTTAAACTGCCCGTAGTCGTGGGAACTCACCCCATTCCGCTTAAATATCTGGAGACTCACGGCAGTCTCCCCTTCTGGAAACAAACAGATATGAAAGAACTCGCTTCTCACCTTATGACTGAATCCCGCGAGTTAATGGAATCTTATAATTGATGCCAAAGAAAGAGAGAATGATATGAAAATAGCATTAACCACATCAGGCAAAGACTTAACCGCACCCTTGGATGGCCGTTTCGGGCGCGCGCCCCTGTTTCTGATTTATGATCTCGAAACCAAAGCTTTCGAGATTGTCGATAATGAGCAGAATCTTAACGCGGCACAGGGTGCAGGCATTCAGTCCGCGCAAAACATCGCCCGGCAGGGCGTAAAAGCTCTGATCACCGGACATTGCGGTCCGAAAGCGTTTCGCGTTCTTCAGGCGGCAGGCATTAAAATTTATAACACAAACACGGCGACCGTATCGGAAGCAATCGACCTTTATAGCGCCGGCAAACTGGCCGAGGCCGCATCAGCCGATGTTGAGGGGCACTGGGTATGAATCCTTGCGATATTCTTTATTGGACAATTGGCATCATCCACAGCGAACATACGATCGCTGAAAAAACGCCCATCCAGCCTGTTTATGCCAAAGGCTGTAAGGGATATGTTGAACTGTGGCCGGATTTAGCCCCCGGACTGAAAGACCTGGATGATTTTTCGCATATTTACCTGATTTATCACTTTCACAAAACGCAAGAGGCCAAATTGATTGTAAAGCCGTTCTTGCAGGATGTTGATCGCGGCATTTTTTCGACACGCGCACCGTTTCGTCCCAATCCTATCGGATTGAGTGTAGTAGAGCTTCTCGGCATTGAAGGCAATATCTTGCATCTGAACAACGTGGATATTCTGGACGGCACACCGCTTCTGGACATCAAGCCCTACACAGCCAAATTTGATCTTCACAACGTAAAGAAGAACGGCTGGCAGGACGAGGTGGACGAACCGACCGCTCAAAAGCGGGGAAAACGCGGGTATAGCCGACCATGAAGACGTCTTTGGATTGCATTCCCTGTTTCGTTCGCCAGGCCGCGGATGCGGTTAAAATGTCGTTTTCTTCAGATGAAGAACGGAATCGCCTGATGCGCAATGTTTTGCAATGGCTTGGTGAAATCGATCCGGATCAATCACCGCCTGCTATTTCGCAAATCATTCATCGCCGGGTGCGCGGGCTTCTAACGATGGACGATCCCTACCGCGCCGCCAAGGATTCACACAACGCATTAGCGGCGGCGTTGCTTCCCGCAATCCGGCGTCGGATCGGCGAATCATTCGATCCTTTGAGTATGGCGGTGCGCTACGCCATTATGGGCAATATCATCGACCTGGGGGCCAAAAACGGCGTTGGCTTCGGTGACATATATGCAGAGCTCCAAAGCGCATACATGCAACCCATTTGGGGAGACATGCTTGCCTTCGAAAAAGCCGCCGCTTCGGCGCAAACGATTCTTTATCTCGCCGACAACGCCGGGGAAATCTTTTTTGATCGTCTGCTCATCGAGCAACTGCACGGATCAAAAGTAACTTTGGCCGTGCGTGGCGCGCTGGTTATCAATGACGCTACTCGCGCCGATGCGCTGGCGGCCGGTCTTGAAGACATTGTGAATATTATCGACAACGGATCAGACGCGCCGGGCACCATTCTCAACGATTGCAGCGCCGAATTCCGTCGCCACTTTGACGAAGCTGATATGATCATTGCCAAAGGTCAGGGCAATTTTGAAAGTCTTTCCGACGAACCGTGCAATATCTTTTTCCTGTTTCGGATCAAATGCCCGGTCATCAGCCGCCATTCGGGATTTTCCGTGGGAACTTACGTGGCGGCAAATCGGTTTCAGCATCGGGACATTCCCGCAGAAAGAGGCGTTCAATGAAAGCATCTGTAATTGCCATTGAACTCAAAGCGCACGCCCCTTTTACGGCGCTTGGAACCTTAACAGGCATTGTCATCATGGCCGCTTTTATTCAATATCAAGTACCAAAAGAAATTTCATCCACTCTTTTCTGGACGCTGCATCCGCTGCATGTGCTAATCAGTGCCCTGGTGACCACCGCAATGTACCGGATGTACACAGGCGGCGGTATTTGGAGGACGATTCTCATTGGTTATTTCGGTTCGGTCGGCATAGCCACTTTAAGTGATTCGCTCATTCCTTTTGCCGGAGAATGGCTGCTTGATCTGCCTTATCGCGGTATTCATCTGGGTTTCATCGAAAAATGGTGGCTGGTCAATCCATTGGCGTTGGCCGGCATTGCGCTGGGCTACGTCATATCGCACACTAAGATTCCCCATGCGGGGCATGTGCTGCTCAGCACCTGGGCGTCGCTGTTTCACATTATCATGGCGCTGGGCACCTCCATTGATGTCGTTACCACAATACTGATAACCGTCTTTTTGTTTTTAGCCGTCTGGATTCCCTGCTGCACCAGCGATATCGTTTTCCCCTTGCTCTGGATTAAAGAAGGAAACGGAAACGGCAAGCATCCTGTTTCCTTCTCCGATGGAGGCACGCCATGAAGATAGCCATCGCTTCCGGTAAAGGCGGAACCGGCAAGACCACCGTATCCGTCAATCTGGCGCGCACGATGGGTGTCCCGGTTCAGCTGTTAGACTGTGATGTGGAAGAGCCCAACGCGCACCTGTTTCTTGCTGGAGATAAAATCAAAGATGGAATCGTTACGATTCCGGTTCCCCAAGTGGATGAAGCGCTTTGCGACGGTTGCGGCGAATGCAGTAAATTTTGCGAGTATCACGCCATCGTCACGTTTGGGACGACGCCGCTGATTTTCCCGGAAATGTGTCACGGTTGCGGCGGTTGCACACGGGTCTGTCCCAAAAAAGCCATCACGGAGGTTGGCAGGCGGATCGGCGTAGTGGAAACAAGACGCTCGGAAAACATCACCCTCATCGGGGGACAGCTCGATGTCGGCGTCGCCATGGCCCCGCCGCTGATCCGGGCGGTCAAGGAACGCCTGCAAAAGAATTTACCGGCCATTCTGGATGCGCCGCCGGGAACGTCCTGCCCGGTCATTGCCGCTATTCGGGATACCGATCTGGTTTTGCTGGTCACGGAACCCACACCGTTTGGCCTGAATGATTTGTCACTGGCCGTGGACATGGTGCGCGAACTTCATATCCCTTTCGGCATCATCGTCAACCGCATGGGCAGCGGAGATGAGCGCGTGCAGATTTTTTGTCAAAAGGAAGGGATTCCCATCCTGCTGGAAATCCCCGACGACCGGCGGATTACCGAGGCCTATTCACGGGGAATCCTGATGGTGGACGCGCTGCCGGAATACCGGCAACTTTTTGAGAGTCTGACGGAAAAAATAAGCAAACTTGGAAAGAAAGGAAGGACCTGAAAAATGCCAACGTGCAATTCGAAAAGCAGCAAAGTATGAAAGACGAGCCGCTTACGATGTGTCCCGAATGTGGGGGAAACGTCCAAAGGCTGGTCAGCGGCGGCAGCGGCTTTATCTTAAAATCGCAAGGGCAAAGCCTGCGCGACTCACGCAAGAGCTGCTCATTGGAAGAAACCGGTAAAACCTGCTGCGGCGCAAGCCAGCGGTGCGGGGAATCGCATTGCGGAGATTGAAAAAATGAGTCCAAGTGATTTTAAATATCTTTACGGTCCTGTGCCGTCGCGGCGGTTGGGCCGCTCCCTGGGAATTGATCTGGTGCCTTTTAAAACCTGCACGTACGATTGCATATATTGTCAGTTGGGCAGGACAACGAACAAAACGATGGAACGGCGGGGGTACACTCCCGTCAAGGATATTTTAGATGAGTTGAAGCTGAAACTGGCATCGGGAGACTCTCCCGATTACATCAGCATCGCCGGTTCCGGCGAGCCGACGCTGCATTCCTATATCGGTGAGCTGATCGGCATGATCAAGAACATGACCACCATCCCCGTGGCCGTCCTGACTAATGGCTCTTTGCTTTATCTGCCGGAAGTTCGCGCAGCTTTGATGCGGGCGGATCTGGTCATCCCTTCGCTCGACGCCGGTGATGATACGATGTTTCGATACGTTAACCGCCCCCACAACGGTATTTCTTTTGGTAACATGGTCAATGGCCTGATCGATTTTATCGATTATTTTCCGGGACAGGTGTGGCTGGAAGTTCTGCTGGTTTCCGGCGTAACCGGCATGGCCGAGGACGTAAAAAAAATAGCCGACTTAGCAAAAGTAATCGGGGCAAATAGGGTGCAGCTCAATACCGTTTGCCGTCCGGCTGCTGAGGATTATGCCTGTGCCGTGGAAAGAAGCCAGATGGAAAATCTTGCCAGGCTCTTTACGGGCGAGGTGAATATCATAAACGATGATGAATCCTTTGATCTTTCCGTTATTGGCGCAAAAGATACCGCCAACGAGGAAATTGTTTCCCTGCTGGCGAGGCGTCCCTGTACGCTGACCGGAATCTGCGCGGGGCTGGGGCTGCATCCGCATGACGCAGCCAAAAAGCTCAAAAAGCTCGTGGACGAAAAACGAATCACGACGCTACGCGCGGGACACGATGTGTTTTATAAGATAGTGGAAAAAGGCCGATCATGACAAAAGAAGTAATTGAAAATCATCAGCGTTATTTAGAGCGTGTCGCGCTTTATAAACAGCACGGATGCGATATTGAAGAAGATCGGTCTTTTATTATTGAAAAGGCATGCCCCTTTTCAGGCAATATCCTGGAAGCGGGCACGGGGAAAGGTTATTTTACGCTGGCTTTGGCGCGGCTGGGCTTTCATTTTACGTCATTTGATATTTCGGATGCGGAGCAACAATATGCCAAGCTTAACCTCGCATATTATGGCCTGACAAGTTACGTCTGTTTCGATGTGGCCAATGCGGAATGTCTTCCCTATCAAGACAATTTATTCGAAGTGATCTTTGCGGTTAACATCGTCCATCATCTTCCTTCCGTCCGCAAGGTCTGCGACGAACTGAGCCGGGTTCTGTCACCGACCGGAAAAATCGTTTTGAGCGACTTCAATGCAAATGGATTCGCCCTTGTCGATAAAATTCACGCGCTGGAGGGCAAGCGGCATGAATTGAACGCGGGCACACTGGCTGAAACAAAGGCCGTCTTAACAGAATACGGCATGAAAGTAGAAGAGTATCACGACACCTACCAGGATGTGCTGGTGGCCAGACGTATCATTTTATAAAAAAGGTTTGCAATGAAAGAATTAGTGATCATCAGCGGCAAGGGGGGGACGGGCAAAACCAGCGTCACGGCTTCTTTCGCCGTGTTGGCCGACCGGCCTGTCGTGTGCGATTGCGACGTGGACGCCGCGGATCTGCATCTGGTTTTAGAGCCGACTATCCGCGAGCGCCATGAATTTAAAAGCGGGCATGAAGCCGTGATCCGCCAGAATGACTGCACCGGTTGCGGCATCTGCCAGGACCTGTGCCGTTTCGGCGCGATTTCCAATACTGTGGATTTGTTTTCCATCGATTCGGTTTCCTGCGAAGGTTGCGGCGTTTGCGTCCGGTTTTGTCCGGAGGGCGCCATGGATTTTCCCCAGCGGCATTGCGGCGAATGGTTTGTTTCAAACACGCGCTGCGGTCCGATGGTGCATGCGCGCCTGGGCATTGCCGCGGAAAATTCCGGCAAGCTGGTTTCCACCGTGCGTCGGGAAGCCAAACACCTGGCCGAGGAAGAAAACCATAAAATGGTTATTGTGGATGGCCCGCCTGGGCTAGGCTGTCCGGTCATCGCCTCACTCACCGGTGCTTCACAGGTTCTGGTCGTTACGGAACCAACGGTTTCCGGCGAGCATGATCTGGAAAGGATATTGTCTTTGACACGCCACTTTCAAATTCCTACGGCCATTTGTGTCAACAAGTGGGATATTAACGAGGAAATGACACAACAAATCGAGGATAAAGCAAGACGCGCCAATGCGCACGTAGCCGGGCGAATTCGCTACGACCGAGCTGTCACCCGGGCGCAAATACAAAAGAAAGCCGTTGTTGAAATCGACGCGCCCAGCGCCGGCGATATTCGACAACTCTGGAAAAATCTTAATTTTTAGGAGGTATAAAAAAGTAAAAATGAGCGAATTAGTAAATCTGGAAGAATCTTATCCTCCGGCAAAGAAACACGCCAACAACCCCCATAATATGGGGCCGATGGATACTTTTAACGGCCACGCAAAAATCACCGGTCCCTGCGGCGATACCATGGAGTTCTGGATTCTAGCCGACGAAAACAAAATCAAGATAGTCTCTTTTATCACCGATAGCTGTGATCCTTCGCGGGCTTGCGGCAGTATGACAACCTGTCTGGCCGAGAAAAAGACAATTGATGAAGCCAAAGCAATAAGTCAACAGGATGTTCTCAAAGCAGTGGAAGGTCTTCCCGAAGATCACGACCACTGCGCGCTTCTGGCGACAAATACCTTAAAGGCGGCTTGTGAAGATTACCTTTCTAAACAAAAACAAATGGAGGATACAAAAGTGGAAGATAAGAAAACATGTGATTCGTGCGGAGATTCAAGCTGCTCCGCCCAAAAAAAGGGGGCGGGTGAAAGCGAGCAAGAATATGCCGACCGCCGCCGTCTCCAAATGAGGCTTTGCCACATCAATCACAAAATCGTGGTACTCTCCGGCAAAGGGGGTGTCGGCAAAAGCACAGTGGCGGTCAACCTGGCCATGGCGCTGGCTCTCAATGGTCTGCGCGTGGGACTTCTGGATGTCGATATCCACGGCCCGAGCGTGCCCACCATGCTGGGTCTGGAAAACGAAACCCTCAAGGGCACTGAAGGAGAGCTCCAGCCAGTGGAATTTGGCGGTCTGAAAGTGATGTCCATCGGCTTTCTGCTGCAAAACCCCGATCACGCGGTGATCTGGCGCGGCCCAATGAAGATGGGCGTCATCAAGCAGTTTATGACGGACGTTAACTGGGGTGATCTGGATTACCTCATCGTGGATGCCCCTCCCGGCACGGGCGATGAGCCGCTCTCGCTTTGCCAGTTGATTCAGCCGCTCGACGGCGCGGTGATTGTCACAACGCCGCAGAAGGTGGCTGCCATTGATGTGCGCAAATCCATCAGCTTCTGTCAGCAGGTCCATGTGCCGGTGCTGGGGGTTGTGGAAAATATGAGCGGCTTTGTCTGCCCCAAATGCGGCGAGCTGACCCAAATCCTGCCGGAAGGCGGAGGCCGCAAAATCGCCACCGATATGAACGTGCCGTTTCTGGGCGCGATTCCGATGGATCCGGGCATTGCACAATCCGGCGATAGCGGCAAAGTGTTCATTTATCACTCGTCCGAAACACCGACGGGAAAAATCATGCAGGACATCATTGATCAGATTACGAATTTCGATAAAACAAAAAAACTAAATTCATAAGGAGAAAAATACCATGAAAATTGCAATACCATTAGCCGAAGGAAAGCTGACCATGCATTTTGGGCACTGTGCGAGTTTCGCCTTGATCGACGTGGACCCGCAAACCAAAAACATTCTGAAGCGCGAGGACATCGCCGCGCCGCCTCATGAACCGGGGCTCTTGCCGCCATGGCTCGCCGAACGTGGCGTGAACATGATCATTGCGGGTGGGATGGGCCAGCGAGCCCAACAATTGTTTGCCCAACAGAGCATTCAGGTGGTCGTCGGCGCACCCGCCGGAACGCCTGAGAAGCTGATCACAGGCTACTTTGCGGGCACGCTGCAAGTTGGAGAAAACGTCTGCGATCATTGAATAGGACACATGGCGCTTACGATTGAACCAAAACGTTTTAAAATCTGTGCTACCGTTTGACGAAATAAGTTCATGATGTATAATTCTGACATCTTGCCGGAATATTTTCATGGAATTGAAATAGTCGTTTTTCGGCTAGCCCTAAAAAAGGAGGAGTAAAGTAATGGCGGAAGCAGCATTAAAAGTTGTAGAAAAAGTTGAGATTCTAACCCTGCAGGACAACTACATTGAGATGACAGCCATGGACAACAACGCTGTTGTCACCAGGGCCATGCCTTTAAAAGATGGCGAAATCAAAGCCTCCATTCTGGCGGAACATGGTTTTTCAGCGCTGGTTAAAACCACTGTGGAAGGTAAAACGCACACACTGCTTTTCGATTTCGGCTTTTCCGAAAACGGCGCGGCGCAGAACGTCAAAACGCTAGGTGCTGATCTGAAGGAGGTCGAGGCTGTGGCCCTTTCGCACGGGCACAGTGATCACACAGGTGGCATGAGTAAGATGGCAGAGTTAATAGGGCGCACAAACGTTCCTTTCTTCGTGCATCCAGCAGCCTTCCAGTCTCCGCGCTACCTCAAATTCAGCGAAGACTTCAAAATCAATTTTCCGAAATTGACGCGTGACATGATACAACAAGCGGGACTTTCCTTAATCGAAACGGAAAAGCCCTGCCCGATGCTTGATGGCACCATTCTTTTTCTGGGCGAAATTCCACACGCCACGGATTTTGAAAAAGGGTGGCCCCTCCCTCATTGCCAGAAAGACGGCAAGGAAATATGGGATTCCATCGAAGACGACACGTCTGTTGTCATGAACTTAAAGGACAAAGGACTGATCATCCTTTCGGGATGCGCGCATGCGGGAATCATCAATACGGTCAAATATGCCATTGAAGTCACGGGGATAGACAAAATTCACGTAGTCATGGGCGGATTCCATCTCTCCGGCCCGCTTTTTGAACCGATTATCGACCGCACGACCGAGGAACTTCAGAATCTGAATCCGGCGTATGTGATTCCGACGCACTGCGCAGGACGAAAAGCGATTATGGAAATGGAAAAAAAGATGCCGCAGCAATTTATTTTAAATATGGCGGGAACAAAACTGACTTTTGCGTAAAACTCGTGAAGCGTAAAGGATGATTTTTTTAACTCATAACAAACAAGGACATTACATGACAAAAAAGGCGTTTCAGGACTACTATCCGGATGATCTAAGCCATTGCTATGGCTGCGGTAGCCTCAACCAACAGGGTATGAAAATCAAAAGCTATTGGGACGGTGAAGAATCTGTTTGCATCCACGAACCGAAACCATACTACACAGCGTTGCCCGGTTATGTTTATGGCGGGCTTATCGCGTCGCTCATCGACTGCCACTCGACAGGCACGGCTGCGGCAGCCAAATATCGCGCTGAAAATCGTGAAATGGATACGATGCCGCCGTTCCGATTTCTGACTGCCTCGTTGCACGTGAACTATCTACTTCCCACGCCTTTGGCTGGGCCGATTGAAGTGCGCGGCCGCGTTAAGGAAATCAAGGGACGCAAGGTAGTAGTGGAATCCCGCCTCATCGCCGGCGGCAAAGTCTGCGCGACAGGCGAGGTTGTTGCGGTCCAGGCACCGGAACATATGATGCAGGCCTTATTGAAAAAATAGCTCCTAAAAATAAATGTCCCAGCTTTGATCTGGATCAATATCGGCTGGTTCTTTTTACATTAGGGTATGATATACTGTGTTTCATACAGGCAGGAATGATGAAATGAATTAAATAACAGCAAGAAATTATGAAATGGAGATTGTAATATGAAAAGAAATATTTTGTTCAAACTCCTTATTCTTGTTTCGTTCATCTTTTTACTCCCCGCGGCAGGCCTGGCTCGTGATATCGCCCCGATCGTCTCCACTGACTGGCTTTCAGCCAACCTAAAAAATCCTAAACTCATTATTCTCGATGTCCGCCGCGTCGAAGATTATCGCGAAGGACACATTCCCGGTGCACTGAACGCCTTCTATGGTTCCTGGGCCTATATGAAAGACGGCTTGTTCGGTTCGCTTCCGGAAAAAGATGATATTGATGATACGATCAGCTACATGGGCATTGATTTTGACAACTGGGTGGTGGTTATGGGCTGCATGGATACGCCGCGCCTTAGCTATCAAAGCGCCCGCGTCGCCTGCACGCTTCAATATGCCGGCATCGAAAACGTTTCCCTGCTTGACGGCGGCATCAATAAATGGATAGCGGAGAAAAAGCCTTTGTCCAAAAAAGTTGAACCACGCAAGGCAAAAAAATTCCAGGGCAAATACACGGGTGAAGTATTTGCAGACAAAAACTATGTGAAGGAAAGACTGGGCAAACTGATCATCCTGGACGTCCGTGAACGCGAATTCTTTTCTGGCGAGAAAAAGATGGATTGCGTTCCCATGAGGGGACACATCCCCGGCGCGTTTAATATGCCGACCTCCTGCGCCTTCAATGAAAATAAAACCTTCAAGACCAAAGAGGAACTGAATGCCATCGTCGAAGCGGCCGCCGGGAAAGACCACTTGGCTGCGATTGTGACCTACTGCGATATGGGACAATGCTGTCCGATTTGGTCGTATCTGATGAAGCAGGTCCTAGGTTACACAAATGTAAAACTCTATATCGGTTCGATGCAGGAATGGATGCAGGATCCCCAGGCGCCTGTGACAGACAATGGAAAACCTCTCCGCAAAGGTGAGTAAACATGGATGCAGGCAGATGTGCACTAATTTCATCTGCCGTATACATCAAGAATACTCTGTTACTATTGGTAATCCGCGCACCAATTCTAAACAGAAATACATTTAGTTGTAGGTGAAAAATACGCATCAGCCGGATGAATCAAAAAAGAGTTACGGCAATAAACCGTAACTCTCAATCCCGTTCTTCACGGGAAAAATTCCGTTTGCATTTTTTTCGGAGGCGCTATTGGGCCGGGGCGTCTTCTTTCTTTTTCTTTGGCTTCTTCGGGGCCTCTCCTTCAGCCGGAGCAGCCTTCTTTTTGGGTTCCTTTTCAGCCGCTGCCGCCTTCTTCTTTGGTTTGGCTTCTTTTTCCGGCGC
>Ga0209606_1002707_pt1 | contig 19044 bp, 13 predicted proteins | sample AD_UKC057_MetaG_FD_184412 | JGI IMG/M metagenome (GOLD analysis project Ga0209606, IMG submission 184412) | Active sludge microbial communities of municipal wastewater-treating anaerobic digesters from USA - AD_UKC057_MetaG (SPAdes) (version 2) | ecosystem: Engineered > Bioreactor > Anaerobic >...
CCCGCGTCCCGTCGACCCAGAGCGGCAGCCTCGGCTTCCGCCTTGTGAGGACCCTGCCATAGCGCGGTAGCGCTACCCTCACCCCGACCCTCTCCCAACGGGAGAGGGCGGAAACCGGGAGTGCGCGTCGGCGGGCGAACCGGGCGGCAGCCCGCGCCCGTCCGCGCCGCACGGACGGTTCTTGCGGGGGTCGCGCAGGGGGCGGCGGCCCCCTGCGGATGGCGGGGGGCGCGCATTTCCGGCGCGCTAAACGCGCGGCGGAAAAGCCGCGCTTGACTGAGGCGGGCGGGCGGGCTTAGTATCCCGGCAGTGTGGCGAGTTTGCCGCCGACTGCGGAGGAAATGAGTATGGACGTGCGGGTGATCACGCTGAGATACCAGGAAGGGCTTCAGGGCTTTCCGGAGGAGGCGCTGCGCAAGGCGATCTCCGGACGGGAGGTGCTGGAGGCGCGCGAGCATTTCTTCACGCACGGCAACGTGCCGCACCTGTCTCTGACGCTGCTGCTGGGGGACGCCCCGACGGACGGCGACGGGTTCCGCCGCCGCGCGGGGCCTGACCCGGAAGAGGGGCTGGAGGAGGCGCGGCGACCGCTGTACCGCGATCTGAAGCGCTGGCGCAACGACCGGGCGCGGGCGGAGGGGAAGCCGGCGTACGCGATCGCGCGGAACGCGCAGCTCGCGGAGATCGCGCGGCGGGTGCCGCGCTCGCTGGCGGGGCTGAAGGAGATCGAGGGCATCGGCGAGGCGTTCTGCCGCGACTACGGGGCGGAGGTGCTGGGTCTGATGCCGGACGTGACCGCGCCCGCGCCTGAGAAGGAAGGGGCGGACGGCGGCGGGGCGGATGAGACCGACAAGGAAATCATGGAATCGGATGAATCGATTCGGTCGAATCTTTCGATTCTTTCGAAAACAGAATGAGATCGTACGGACAGCTTTGGGAGCGGGTCACGTCGCCGGAGAATCTGGCGGCGGCGCTGAGGCGCGTGATGAAGGGGCGCGGCGCCAAGCGTGACGTGGCGGCGTTCGCGGCGCGGCGGGAAGAGGAGTTGGCGGCATTGCGGGAGGAACTGCTGTCGGGCGCGTGGCGGCCGGGGCCGTACGGGCAGTTCCGGGTGACGGACCCGAAGCCGCGCACGATCAGTTGCGCGCCGGTGAGGGACCGGGTGGCGCACCACGCGCTGTGCGGCGTGATCGCGCCGCTGCTGGAGAGGGGGTTCACGGAGGACTGCTACGCGTGCCGCGTCGGCAAGGGCACGCACCGGGCGGCGGCGCGGGCGCGGGAACTGGTGCGGCGGCACGGCTGGACGTGCAAGCTGGACATCCGGCGGTATTTCGACAGCGTGCCGCACGACCGGCTCTTGGAACTACTCCTGCCCATGTTCCGCGAGAAAGAAATCCGCCGGGTGATCGAGATGATCGTGCGGCATCCGGTGCCGGGGCTGCCGGACGGGCGCGGGCTGCCCATCGGGAATCTGACGAGCCAGTGGTTCGCCAACTTCTACCTGTCGGGGCTGGACCATTACGCCAAGGAGGGGTTGGGGGCTCCGGGCTATGTCCGTTACATGGACGACATCGTCCTTTTCGCGGACGGAAAGGCCGAAATATGGCGGCTGCACGACGGCGTGTGCGAATGGGTCGAGAGGGAGCGCGGGCTGGAGATCAAGGGCGAGCGGACGGTGACCGCGCCGGTGTCCGAGGGCCTGGCGTTTTTGGGGCTCAGGATTTTTCCCGGCGGATGGCGCTTCCAAAGATCGCGTCTGTTGCGGACGCGGCGGAAGTTCAGGCTGCGGGAACGCCAGTGGCAGTCGGGCGAGATAGACAGCGAACAATTGGCGATGTGCGCGGCGGCAGCCGAAGGCGGGGTGCGCTGGTACGGGTTCAGGGGAATTTTGCAGTCGCTTGGGGGCGAGGTCTCCAAAGGAATTTGGGCGGGCGGAGAAGGGGCGGATTCGGGTTCGAACCGCGTGAAACGGGGCGGAAGCTGGAACAACACCGCGTCGAACTGCCGTTCGGCGTATCGCAACAACAACGACCCGTCAAACCGGAACAACAACATCGGCTTCCGCCTTGTGAGCACCATGCGGCCAAAAGGACAGGCAGGGTCCCATCCGCCGTCGCCCGCGCCCCGCGGAGGCGGGGACGAACAGGCCCGGCTCCGGGCGGCCGGTAGCCCCGCCGTTTGAGGTGGGGCAAAAGCCGTGCCGGAACCTTTTCAACCGGGTAAAAACAGAGAAACGAAAGGAACCAAACGATGAAAACGGTAAACGGAATGATGGCCGCGCTGGCGGCGGGGGCGCTGTTGGCGGGGCTGGCGGGCGCGGAGGTGAGCGCGGTGTCGTCGGAAGCGCTGCTGGACACGCGCTCGATCAGCGCCGTGGCGGATGCGGAGGAGCGGGATCTGGACACGCGCAGCTTCACGACCGACTGGTCGGCGGCGCGGCGGCTCAACACCAAGAAGATTGTGGGAACGACGATCGTGGTCCGCTGAATCGTGATCGGCGCTTGTTTCCGGCCTCCGTCACATGGCAACATGTGGGCGTGACATCCAAAACCGCACCGGGTTTGATGCGGCATGAGGCCAATGACATGAAGGTTGCGATTATCGGGTCCGGAATGATGGGGAGCGCGCTCGCGTTCCCGGCGCGTGAAAACGGGAACGACGTGCGGCTCGTGGGGACGCCCCTCGACCGCGCGATCATTGAGGCGTGCCGGCGGACGAACCGGCACCCGAAGTTAAAGGCGGACTTCCCGGAAGGGTGCGTGTTTTTCCAGATCGAGGAAATGGCGGAGGCCGTGAAGGACGCCGACTTCGTGATCGGCGGGGTTTCCAGCTTCGGCGTGGACTGGTTCGGCGAAGAGGTGCTGCCCAAGCTGCCGGCGTCGTTGCCGGTCCTTTCGGTGACAAAAGGCCTGATGGACACGCCCGACGGGCAGCTCCTCACGTATCCCGCGGTGTGGGAGAGCCGCCTTGCGGCGAAGGGGATCAAACGCGACATCTGCGCGATCGGCGGTCCCTGTACGAGCTACGAGCTGGTTGCGCACGACCAGACGGAAGTCGTGTTCTGCGGCAAGGACATGTCGGCGCTCCGGATGTTCAAGAAGGCGATGGCGGCACCGTATTACCACATCTCGCTTTCGACGGATGTCACCGGCATCGAGTCGGCGGTCGCGCTCAAGAACGGCTATGCGCTCGGCATCGCGCTCACGATCGGCCTCAACCAGAAGGCGTTCGGCATCGATTCCGATCTCCACTTCAATTCCCAGGCGGCGGTGTTCGGCCAGGCGCTGAAGGAGATGAAGAAGCTCCTCGACCTTCAGGGCGCGGGCACGCTCGAGAACCTCTGCGTGGGCGCGGGCGACCTTTACGTCACCGTCTACGGCGGCCGCACGCGGCTCGTAGGCATTCTGCTCGGACGCGGTCTGGATATCGACCAGGCGAAGGCAGCGCTCGAGGGCGTCACGCTCGAATCGCTCGTGGTCGCCGAACGCGTCGCGCGCGCCGTGAAGGTCCAATGCGCCGCCGGCCGGTTGAACGCCGCCGACTTTCCGCTTCTCCTGCACACGGACGGAATCCTCACCGAAAAGAAACCTGTGGACATCCCTTGGGACGCCTTCACGTTCGAAAAGAGCACTCATAAGTCTGTTCCCAAGAAGAGAAACCCCTCTTCTTGCCTTTGGCGCTAAGATAAGCTCATTCGCGTCGCGCATAGACAAAAGACCGATCCCGGCGAAGGGACAGTACGGCACCCGTTGTGAGATGATGCCGTTCGCATTCGCATGACGTCACAGCAGGTTCGCCATGTCAGAGTCTGATGCTCCGAAAAACCGCTATCTTGAAATCTGTGCCGAATCTATTGAGAAGCGGTTCGGAAACTTTCATACCGGCCATCCGAGGGAGGTGCTCGAACTGCTGCACCTGTTCGTCCGGCCGAGTGCGCGGCTGAAGGCTGAGATTTTCGAGTTGCGGTTCTTCAAACTCGGAAACATCGCCGACCTATAAAGGAAAAACACTAGAAAAAATTCCGTTTAAGCCCTCTTTTTCGCCTGATTATCAGCATATCCTGTTGGTTATCAATGTGTTATCGACGCTTAGCGTCGATAACGCTTAGCGTCGATAACGCTAGTTTTTGCGCCATTTGCGCGGGATGAGTCCGGTTTCACGGCGGAAGACGTTGCTGAGGTGGGAGGGGGTGCAGAAACCGGTCTTGGCGGCGATGAGCGAGGCCGGGAGGTCGGTGTTCTGCAAGAGCATCTTCACTTGCGAGATCCGCTGGCGCTGGATTTCGGTCGTCACGGAGTGCCCGATCTCGGCGGCGAACAGCTTGTCGATTCTCGACCGGCTGCAACCGAGGGCATCGGCGAGCTGGTCGGCGCCGATCGAACGCGACAGGTTGTTGCGGATGAAGACGACAGCCTTGAGGACGTCGGGATGCTCAACTGCGATCACGTCCGTTGATTGGCGGGTGACGATTCTCTGCGGGGGGATGAGCCTCGAGGCGCTCTTGCCGCCGTCCATCAGTTTCGCCAGCACGGCCGCTGCCTCGTATCCGCCGCGTTCGAGGTTCTGGTCGATCGACGAAATCCTGACCGGCTGCATTTCGGAGAGCAGGGGGTCGTTGCCGATCGAGAGAATCGACACTTCCTCGGGCACGGAGATGCCGAGCGCGAGGCACTTCCTGAGCAGTAGCGCCGCGTCAGTCTCGTCGTAGGTGAGCACGGCGATCGGTTTCGCCGCCTTTTCGACCGGGGTCGATCCAACCCATTTCAGCGCCGGACGCTTTTCGGTGAAGCCGGCGTGGCGCAGCCGGTGGACGTTGTTCCATCCTCTGGAGAACCATGCCCGGTTCACGAAATGGTGCTCTTCGAAATGCTCCGTATCCGGCGGATGATGGGCAATGCAATTTCTCAATGATACTTTGCAATTGCGAGGGATAGGGGTGGCAATGGTATCATCGCGACAAACACGGAAAAGAAGGAGTTGCACATGTCAATCAGAAAAGCGATCGTGCTCATATCCGTCCTCGCCGCATGCACCGGCGTGGCGGCGGATTCATATCTGGAGTCGGACGGTACGCAGTATCTGCCGATCGGATATCGCATGACCGCGAATTCTCGAATCGAGCTTGATTTCCAAATGACGGTCGCGGAAGGAGCGAAAGCGATCATCGGCGGCTGGAACGGGACGGGTGCGCGCGTCGGCTTCTGGATCAACGGCAATGGCAGTTTCGAAGGGGCGTACGCAGGAAATTGGACGGGCGGCTTTATCAAAGGCGACACCGTGAGACACTCGCTGATCATCGACTTCCCCCAAGACAAAATGTCCCTTTTAACCGACGGCACGGCGGTTGACAAGCAGCTTGCAGGGGAATACGGCGATCCGGCCAGCCAAGTGCTCGGACTTTTCGCCAAGACGAGCAACGACGCCGGCACGACGGGGGAGTACAAGAGCAGTATGCGCGTTTACTCGCTCAGGATTTATGAAAGCGACGTTCTCGTGAACGACTACGTCCCGTGTCTGAAGGGCGGGCACGAAGGACTTTACGACAAGGTCTCCGCGTTCTTCATCTCCGAGCCGCTGAACGCACTCGCCTACGGCGGGGACATCATGCAGATCGAGGACGATTCCTATGTTTCCTCGCCGAACGGCAATGTGAGTGTCGACACCGGTTACTACGCGAGTTCAAACACCTGCATTGAGGCCGATTTCGATTTCATCGACGATACGACCACCCAGCAGTTCGTCTTCGAGACCGGCAACAGCTCAAACGCGATCATCGGCCGTATCTATATCACCGGCGGAACCTATTACGGCTGGACGTATGCCGACAACGGCAATTACACCTCGACGTTGGTGGCGCTGAGTTCCCGTGCGCGGCGTAAGGCGATCATCGACGCCTACAACAAGAAGGTGGCCTTCGTGACTTGCGGCACCACGAACTATACGGCGACGATGTCTGGCTCAATGAGCACGTGCGCCCGGACGATGAAGCTTTTCTCCGCCGTCACGGGAGACTCCAATTTCGCCAAGATGAAGCTCTACGGCCTTAAGATTTACGAGTCTGGAGTGCTCCGGCACGACTATGTGCCGGGCCAATGCGAGGGCGTCGGCGTACTGAAGGACAAGGTGACGGGGAAGGTGATCTTCTCCTTTAAGAACCAGCAGCTTGCGACGGGAGGAAAGGAACTCAAGGAGGAGCCTTACGTGGAGTCCTTCGGTGGTCCGGCGGTGCTTCTGAACTATTATCCCAGTTCAAAGACCCGAATGGAAGTCGACTACACCGTGTTCGGGACGGGCCTCAAGAACAAGGTGATTTTCGGGGCTGACATTTGGGCCAGCGGAGTGAACGGCTTCGGTTTCCAGTTGAACGGCAACGGCAACCAGGAGGCCAGGCTCAACGGAACCTGGACCGGCGGCGGCGCCGGCATTCCGCGCGGTGCCCGCAGTACCGTGATTCTCGATATCCCCGGGCAGATGTTCACCTACAAGATCGGCGGATACCAAAAGTTCAACATCGCGAAAACACCAGCCGTCACCACCGCGAACACCTGCAAGCTGGCGCTTTTCGGCAACTCCACTTCGGCTACTACCGCCTCCGTCACGGCTAACATTGATGTCAGAATCTACTACGTCAAGATCTACGAGGACGGCGAACTCGTGAAGAACTACGAGCCGTTCATCCGCGACGGGGTTGTAGGTTTCAAGGATTCCGTGACCGGCGATTTCGCATCCGGGGCCGACCTTGACACCGGCCTGGTGCCCAAACTCGCCTACGGCGGCGACATCGGCTACGACGGCGTGTGCGACGCCTACGTCGAGTCGGACGGGACCCAGTTCGTGAACACCGGTTGCTTCTTCGGTCCGAACACGCGGATGGAGGTGGATTTCGCCCTCAACACGACGAACAACTTGCAGGCCTTGGCGGGTCAGTGGTCGTCCGATCCTACCACCGGCTTCTGGCGCAACGGCAGCGGAAACATGGAATTCAACTTCCAGGGCTGGAATTCGTCCGGGATCAAGATCACCGCACTGAGGCACAAGGCGATATTGGACGCATCCGGCAAGGTGTATTACAAAACCGGCGACACTACGATCTGGAGCAAGACGACACTTGCGGCGGTTACGTCCACAGCGGCGTATCCGCTTGGGATTTTTGGCGTCACCACCGCCGCGGACGGCAGCACCGGTCAGTGGCCTTCCAGGGCCAGGATCTACTCGATGCGCCTCTACGAGAGCGATACGCTGGCGCATGAGTTCCTGCCGTACAAGAACGGGGACACGGTTGGGTTTTTCGACACGAAGACCGGCGAGGTCAAGGAAAACGTCCTTTCCGGGGCGAATGCACTTGTAATCAGCGGCATGGGAGTGGATGGGGCCGGTTCCGCGTTCGTGATCGCGCCGCAGAACACTGCCATTGCTCCTGATGGTACGAAGACGCTCGCCTGCTATGCGCCGGGCGCGGTTTCATACATTTGGAAGAAGGACGGCGAGACCCTCGCCGGAGGAACGAATGCGACACTTACCGTCTCTTGGCAGAAACAACCGCGGCAGAATGTTTACACGGTGACGCCGGTTTACAACGTATACGGCGCGATGACCGAGGGTGTTTCGGCTTCGGCGACGGTTGAAAACACATCGCGTGGCACGGCCATCTACATCCGGTAACGGCGTCCGTAACCGGGTCGTGGAATCTCAGACAGTGAATGGCTCGTGAAGGCGCCTTCTTTTGACGGCTGGCAGATCGGCACGGTGTTTTTCTTACCGTAGATTCCTCCAGAATTTCGGCGTCAGGCCGAAGGCGTTGCGGAAGGCGTTGGTGAGATGCGAGGGCGTGCAGTATCCGGTTTGTCTGGCGATGGCTGAAACCGGTTCGTCGGTCGTCTCCAGCAGGAGTTTCACGCGGGCAAAGCGGAGACGGCGTATTTCCTCGCCGACTGAACGCGAGAGCTCGGTGCGGAAGAGCGCGTCGAGTTTGGTGCGGCGAATGCCTATAGCGTCGGCGATCTGCGGGGCTCCGATGGGTTTGGACAGATTCCGCTTGATGAACTCCATGGCCTCGCGGACGGTCGGGTTCGCGACGGCAATCACATCCGTTGAGCGCCGCGTCACCACGCCGGCGGGCGGAATAAGAATCGGTTTCAGGTTCCCGGTTCCGGGTTTGGTGCTTCCGGTCTTGCGGGACATCAGGGTGTCGAGCAGCGCGGCGGCCTCATAGCCGCCGCGCTCGAGGTTCTGGCCGATGGACGAAAGCGGCACGGACTGGTTTTCGCAGACGAGCGGGTTGTTGCCGATGGAGAGGATGGCGAGCTCCTCGGGGACGGATATGTCGAGCTCCTTCGCCGCGTAGAGGAGGCGGGCGGCGTCGGTCTCGTCGTAGGCGAGCACCGCGAGCGGCTTCGGCGCGGCGGCGAGCTTGACGCGGAGCCATTCGACGAAAGCTCGCCACTCGCTCTGGCGCCTGTCGGCGATTTCGTCGTTGGCGATCCACTTGAACGGTTTTTCGACGGCGTTTTCGGCGAGGCCCTCGTAGCGGAGCCGGTGGACGTTGCCCCAGCCGGACGAGAACCAGGCGACGTGCCGGAACTCGCGCTCGGCGAAGTGCCGCGCGGCGAGGCGTCCGATCTCGCGGTGGTCGCTGGTGACGCGCGGCACCTTCACCTCGGGGCGGTTCGCGGTGAGGTCGACGAGGGGGATGCCGCGCCTCATCATCTGTTTTATCGACTTGAACGCGGCGTCGTCTGACCGGATGGTCGCGATCACCCCGTCGCCGTTCCAAGCGAGCGGGTGGTGTCCGAGTCGGTCCTGGATCAGGAGGTTCCAGCCGTGCTCTTTGGCGTAACGCGCGATTCCGCTCACGCGCTCCGAACTCATGGGGCTTACCATCGCCAGTACGTTCCTCTGCTTCATGGCGCACATCCTACGCCGTTTTGGCTTTCATGGAAAGTGCAATTATCGTGTCACCATTTGCAATTGTGAATTTTCGATTACGCGTGGTATCATCACCGAAATGACAGCTCCGAATAAAGAAATCCATGTCATGAAAACGTTCGTTCGGACGCTGGTATCGGTGCTGTTCGTGGCTTCCGGCGCGTCGGCGGCCGCGGCGGAGGCCGAAGCGCAGTCCGACGATAAGCCGGCTGCGACGATAAGCGGCAAGACTTTTCGGGCTCAGAGGTCCATTGACAAGCGTGCGGAGGAGATCGCGCCCTCGATGTTCCCGATTCCGCCGAACTGGAAGACCTTCCTCACCCGCGAGAATGCGCTGCCGAAGAGCAACGGTCACGTGCAGGGGATGTGCGTGACCCACGACGCGATGTACATGACGCTCCACACCGGCGTCTACAAATTCGACTGGAAGGGTCATCTACTCAAGACGGTCCCCGCCGACCGTCACACAGGCGACATCTGCCATTGGAAGGGCAGGCTCTACACGGCGGTGTGCCTGCCGGGGATCCAGCCGGACGGACTCCGTGGCAGGATCGACGTCTTTGACGAAGAGCTGAACCTGGTGAAGCAGGCTAAGTTCAAGCTGCCGGCGGACGGCATCACCTGCCTTGGCGGAGTCCTGTACGTGGGGCTGGGACCGGTGCAGGATCCGAAAGCGCCGTTTCGCGGCAACTGGTTTGGCAAATTCGACGCGGAGACGCTGGAGCCGCTTTACGAGCCGTTTGTCGTCGATCACGGCTACGACGTGTGCGCCGGGGTGCAGAACATCGCGACGGACGGCGAGAAGCTCTACATCAATTTCTACACGCCGGAGGAAGGCACGCCGTGTTTCTTCGTCTTCGATCTCGATTTCAAAGTGCTCGGGTCCCATGTCTTTGGCTGGCGGCATGGCTTCGATCTTGTCGGGGGAGCCAAGGACGGGGCGGTGCGTTTCGTCTGGCTGGAGACGGTCGGATGGATGTCGTCAGAGGCCTATCCTCAGGCGCTCGTCAACTACGCCGAACTCAAAGACGGTCGGATCGGAGACATTTCGCAACACATCATTTTTCGGAAAGAGAATCCGCGGTAAGGAAGACGACAAAGGAGAAGATGAAGGCTAAAGCTTGGAGGCTCTACGGCGCGGCGGACGCGCGGCTTGAGGACATCGAACTCGAAGGCGCAGGTGAAGAAGGAATAGTCATCGAGATTGTGACGAACACGATATGCCTCAGCGACTACAAGTGCGTGACGCTCGGAACCGGACACAAGCGCGTCCTGCGGGACATCGCGACCCGGCCGATCATGTTCGGACACGAAGTCGCGGGAGTCGTCTGCGAGGTCGGAGCGAAGTGGAAGGACTCTTTCCACGTCGGGCAGCGCGTCGGCATCCAGCCGTCCTTCAACATTCCAGGGCACGAGCTTGAGACCATGGGCTACGCCTGGCACACGATCGGCGGCGAAACGACGCATGTCTACCTGCCCGCGATCGTGATGGAGATGGGCTGCCTCCTCCCCTACGACGGCGACGCCTTCTTCAAGTGCTCGCTCGCCGAGCCGATATCCTGTATCGTCTCGGCGTTCCGCACGAATTACCACAATGCGTTCGGCTCGCACGATCTGGAAGTTGGCATTGTCGACAAGGGCACGATGCTGCTCATGGCCGGTTGCGGCGCGATGGGCCTCGGCTGCATCGACATCGCCTGCCATTCGCCGGAGAAGCGTCCGAGAAGGCTTGTCGTCACCGACATCGACGACGACCGCCTCGCGCGCGCGGCGAAGATGTTCGGGCTTGTTTGCAAGGGCGGCAGGGCGGACGGCGAGGTGAACGGCGTCGAGGTCCATTTCGTCAACACGAAGGAGGTGCCCGACCCGGTGAAGGAGCTGAAGGCCTACAATCTCGTGGACGACACCCGCGCCGACAACCCGACCTCCACCGGCGGCGGCTATGACGATATCTTCCTCATGGCGGCGGTGCCGGCGCTCATCACGCAGTGCTCGGATCTCCTTGGCTTCGGCGGATGTCTCAACTTCTTCGCCGGGCCGACAGACCAGCATCTGATGGCGAGCTTCAACTTCTACAATGTCCACTACCTGATGCACCATGTCGTCGCCAACTCCGGCGGGGACGTGAAGGACATGTCGGACTCCGTAGCGTGGATCGGCAAGGGCTATCTCCACCCAGAGGTGATGATCACGCACGTGGGCGGGCTCGATTCCGCCTTAGGTGCGACCCTCGACATGCTCAAGGTCCCTGGCGGCAAGCGTCTCGTCTATACTCACGTCAAGATGCCGATGACCGCGATCGCCGACTTTGCCGAGAAGGGCAAGTCCGATCCGTTCTACTCAGAACTGGATAAGATCTGCTCCGCCAACCACGGTCTCTGGTGCAAAGAAGCCGAGGATTACCTTCTTGCCAACACGCCCAAGATCGAAATCGGCAAACCGAAAGAGTTGGTCTGGGAACGAATCATCCCGCGCAACTTGCGTGTCTGATTGCGAATCTTTATGATGACTTGTGGGGAATCAAGGAGAAGTGGCAAAATGAAAAAAGCACTGATGGTTTTGGCGTTCGCGTGGGCCGGAGGGACTGCGCAGGCTGAGTTGATGCTCACCCCGTGGGGCGAGAAGGTGACGAGCGAAAACTGCTGGCGCGAGTATCCGCGGCCGCAGATGGTTCGCGAGAACTGGACGTGCCTCAACGGCGACTGGGATTACGCGATCACGGCCGTCACCAACACGCCGGGCCGTCCGGAGAAATGGGACGGGAAGATTTGTGTGCCGTTCGCGCTTGAATCGAAGCTCTCCGGCGTCGGCCGGCTGCTGGAGCCGGACCAGTTCCTCTGGTACACGCGCAAGTTCACGTGTGCCCCGAAGCCCGGGGAGCGCATTCTTCTCCACTTCGGCGGCGTCGATTTCCGGGCGATGGTGTTCATCGGGCACGACGAGGTCACGGACGTTCCGCATGAGGGCGGACAGAATCCGTTCACGCTGGATGTCACCGACTACGTGAAGCCGGGCGAAAACGTGCTGACGGTTTGCGTGTGGGACCCGACGGAGGACTTCGTTAACTCACGCGGCAAGCAGAGCTTCAAGCCGCACGGCTGTTTCTACACGCGCGTCAGCGGTATTTGGCAGACGGTTTGGATGGAGACGGTCCCCGAGACATACATTGAAAGCTATCAGGTGACGCCGAATATCGATGCCGGGACCGTCCGTTTTGAGTTTCAGGTTTCAGGTTCAGCGTTAAACGGTATCGAGGTCGCGCTTGAGGGGAAGACGGCCAAGACCGAAAACGGCGCGGTGACGATCAAGATGCCCGAGGGTTTCAAGGTGTGGAGCCCGGAAAGTCCGAGCCTCTACACCTTCACCGCCAGGTGCGGAAAGGACATGGTGAAGGGCTACTTCGGCATGCGCAAGTTCGAGAAGCGCAAGGATGCGAAGGGGGTTCTGCGGTTCTACCTGAATAACCGGCCGACGTTCATTCTCGGCACGCTCGATCAGGGCTGGTGGCCGGACGGACTCCTCACGCCCCCTTCGGAAGAGGCGATGGCGTTCGAAATCAAGACGCTGAAGGCGTGCGGCTACAACATGCTCCGCAAACACATCAAAGTGGAGCCGCTCCGGTATTACGCGCTTTGCGATAGGATGGGCATTCTCGTTTTGCAGGACATGCCGTCTTCAAGCGGGGATTGGCGGGATCCGATGAAAGCGGACACGGTTAAGAAGTACGGTCTTTACCGCCAGGAGCTTAAGGAGATGATCGACGGGCTGTACAATTCGCCGTCGATTGTCATGTGGGTGCCCTATAACGAAGGTTGGTCGCAGCCCGGGGAATTCCTCACGCATTCGACGCTGGACTTCGTGCGCCGTTACGATCCGACGCGTCTCGTGAACGGTCCGAGCGGTTGCTGGGACTGGGAAGGCGGCGAATTGTTGCCGACCGGATGGGTCGATCCCGACAAGCGTGTCAAGACGGCGCACAAACCCATCGGTGCGTGTGAAGCCTCCGATGCGGTTGACTACCACCACTATCGCGGTCCAACGATGTTCCCGGTCAACGACCGTCGCGTTTCGTTTCTCGGCGAATTCGGAGGGCTCGGGCACCCCGTTTCCGGGCACCTCTGGAAAGAGGCTGCCGGCAGTTGGGGTTACGGCGGCATAGAAGACACGAAAACGCGAGAAGGCCTTGAGAAGACTTACCTTGCCCTGATGGATAAAGTGGCCGGACTCGCAGAGAAAGGGCTTGGCGGAGCCGTCTACACCCAGACGACCGACGTGGAGATCGAGATCAACGGACTCCTCACCTATGACCGCAAGGTGCTCAAGTATAATCCCGAAGTGCTCAAGAAGGCGCATGCGGCGGTGATCGCCAAAGCCAAGGTGTCGGCGCTGAACGCCCCGGGCGCCGGCACGGACCTTCTCCACATCTCCCATGTGCACCGTGGCGGCGGCAAGTTGGAGAGCCCGGACAATACCCTTGAGACGTTCAAATGGTGCTGGGAGAACGGCAGCGCCCTCGAGTGCGATTGCCGCAAGACCAAGGACGGCGTTGGGATCATGCTCCATGACAACACGCTCGCGCGCACGGCGAGGGGCATTCCGGAAGAAATGGAGAAGAGATCCGTTTCCAAGGAGCTGACCTGGGCCGAGATCAAGGATGTGGATGTGGGCTCGTACCTCTCGCCGAAGTTCGCGCACCACCGTATCCCGACCATTGAGGCGACGTTCGCGGCGATGAAGGGACACCCGACCTATCTCTGTTTCGTGGACGAGAAGGGCGCTGGCCCCGAGTACATCGCGCGCAAAGCGATCGAAGCGGGTGTGCAGGACCAGGTGTACTACACCGGTCCGAGCCACGAGAAGATTTTCGAATGGAACAAAATAATGCCCGGAGGCAAATCGCTGCTCTGGCTCGGCGCTTGGCCTAAGGGGCGGAGCGCTCAGGAAAGGGATCGCACGGACACGTGGTTCCGCATCGCGATGGAGAAACTGCGCGCGAAAGAGTTCAAGTACATTTCCGCGGTCTCGATCCACACGTATTACGATCCGAAAGATCCGGCCGATCCGTTCATTCCGTCGACGCCCCTCCTCAGGGAGCTGGTTACGGAGTTCCACGCACACGGTATTCCCTTGGCCTCCATCCCGTTCGCAGGCGGTGAAACCGAAGAGGTGTATTTTAAACTGCACGAACTCGGCTTCGACGGGTTCTCGACCGACTATCCGTCCGTCATGTTCTCCGTGATCCGCAAGCTCAAGGCAGGCGGGAAAGAATAGAGATTGATGGTTGGCGACAGGTGTTTGGCGATGAGCGAGTGGCGACGGTTTTCCCGTGAACGCGGTGAAGCCTGATACCGCCAAGGGATGCGCGCATGAAAAAATTGTTTGATGATGAAGGGGTCAATCGGCGATTCCATCGCGGCCAGTGGCGGATGCTCGGCATGACGATTGTCGGATATACGCTCTTCTATTTCATGAGGAAAAATTTCAGTTTCGCGATGCCGGGACTCGAGCAAGACCTCGGCGTTTCGAAATCCATGCTCGGCAACTGCCTTTTTGCCGGCGGGATCGTTTACGGCATCTCGAAATTCCTGAACGGGTTCATCGGCGACCGCGTCAATGCGCGCAGGATGCTCTGTGTCGGGCTTGCGGTCTGTGCGTGCGTGAATGTCGCGTTCGGTTTCGCGCCGGAGATTGTGAATTTCATTTCAGGTGGCGGGGCGGACTCGGCCTCACGTGTGACGACGCTGGCCGTGGTGCTCGGCGGGCTCTACGTCCTCAACCAGTTCTTTCAGGGCACGGGCTTTCCGCCGTGTGCGAAACTGATCGCGCACTGGATTCCGCCGCATGAACTGGCCACGAAGATGAACGTGTGGAACACCTCGCACTCGATCGGCGGCGGGATCGTCGCGAAAATCTGCGGCGTGATCATGGGGCTCGGCGTCATCGGGAGCGCCAACCAGGGCGTCGGGATGTGGAAGTGGTGTTTCTGGTCCATGGCCATTCTGGGGTTTGTCGGTCTCGTGCTCATGTGGCTCCGGCTTCCAGGCACGCCGGAGGAGCAAGGTTTGCCGCCGGTCCCCGGAACAGAGGGCGCGAAAGCGGACGATCAGGCTGGCGGACAACCTCGGCCGTCTGTCTGGAAGGCGGTGTTTTCGCATCCGGCGATCTGGGCGCTCGGGTGCTGCAATTTTACGATCAATGCTGTGCGCGCGCTGGTTGCGGACTGGGGGCCGACTCTGCTGCAGGAGGCGAAGCACCTGACGTCATCCGAGGCGGGGACAGTGATCATGGCCTTCGAGTTCGCTGGCATCGCGGGCATGCTTCTGTCGGGCTGGGTGACCGACCGGTTTGCAGGCGGGCGCAGTCCACGCGTCTGCGTGTTTCTGATGGCGCTTTCGGCGGTGTTGCTGGGGCTCTTCTGGACGCTGCCTTCCGGGGCCGCGTCCGGCGCGGCACTCTGCGCGGTCGGGTTTTGCCTATACGGACCGCAGGCGCTGACGGGGGTTGCGGCGACCAATCTTTGCGGCAAGCAATTTGCCGGAACGTCGATCGGGTTCATCTCGCTCTTCTCTTACATCGGCGTGTCGATCTCAGGCAAGGTCTGCGGTACGCTCGCGCAGTCGACGGGCGGGTGGCAGGTGCCGGTGTGGGTTGTCGCGGGCACCGCTGCGGCCGGCATGGTGTTTTTTCTGACGCTCTGGCGGGCGAAGGCACATAATTACGGCTCTTGATTTTGGATTTTGTGTATAGGTGGGTGTTATGTCAAAAGGTATGATCGATAAGGCGCTTGAGAACGCCTGTGATACAAAGGCGTGCGTGATCGGCGAGGATGTGCTTGAGCAGGTGCCTTTCTTTTTCAGCGAACAGTTCGACGGGGCGTTGGACGCGATTGTGGTCTGCGATCCCCGCACGAAGGCTGCTGCGGGCAACCGGGTTGCGGCGCTGCTTAAGAACGCCGGCGTCGTCGTGAGCGAGCACGTGCTCGAGCCGGGCGGTAAAGAGATCCATGCCGACTACCGCTACGCGGAAGAGGTCCGCGCCGCCGTTCATCAAGCAATCGAAAATTCGAACGGACGGGCCATCGTCCCCGTGGCCGTCGGTTCAGGGGTGGTGAACGATCTCACGAAGCTTGCGAGCGGCGAACTCGGTGTCCCGTACATGGTCTGTGCGACGGCGGCAAGCGTGGACGGCTATTCGAGTTTCGGAGCGGCGATCCGTTCCCCCGAGGGCGCGAAGAAAACCTATGCGTGCCCTGCGCCGCGCGTGATCGTGGCGGATCTGGAGGTGATGCGCACGGCCCCGAAGTGGATGGCCGCAAGCGGTTTCGCCGACCTTCTCGCGAAAGTGACGGCAGGCGCGGACTGGATTCTCGCCGACGAGTTGGGGGCCGCGGAATGGCATGACCGCGCCTGGCATACGGTACAGGACGGCCTCCGCGAATCCATTGCCGACCCGGAGGGCGTGGCCGCGATGAAAAAGGAGCCGCTCGTGAAGTTCGTCGAAGGGCTCATGCTGGGCGGCTTTGCGATGCAGGATATGCAGAGTTCGCGGCCGGCCTCAGGCGCGGAGCACATGTTCAGCCACATCCTTGAGATGCGTAACCACACTTACCTTGGTGACAACGTGCCGCATGGTTACCAAGTGGGGGTGTACACGCACTTCATGTCGAAGCTCTACGAAAAGATGCTGGCGTTCGACTACACCGAACTTGATGTGGACGCCTGCGTAGCCGCATGGCCGGACTGGCCCGCCGAAGAGGCCGTCGTGGATAAGATCTTTGAAGGAACACCTTCCGCCGAAGTCGGCAGGGTCGCCACTAAGAGGAAGTACGTGGACAAAGCGGGCCTTCGCGCCCGGTTGTCAGATTTTAAACGTCGTTGGCCTGTCATCAAGGCCCGTCTTGAGCAGCAGGTTCTTCCGGCCACGGAGATCGCGCGCAGACTCAGGGCCGTCGGTGCGCCCGTCCATCCCGAAGAGATCGGTGCGACGCGTGAGCAATCGCTCCTGGACGTCATGATCGCCGCGCACATGCGAGACCGTTACAACGCGCTCGACTTTCTCTACGCGACAGGTCAGATGACTGAGTTCGCGCGGGACGCTTACGGGCTTTGACGCCAGCATGCATGAAGCGGCTGATCGCAGCCTCGTCATCGGCATGCGCCAGCACATGAATATGGTTGCTCGTAATGCAGTAACCGTACACGGGCACTCGGTAACGCGACACCCCTTCGCGCAACCACTCCTGGCATGTGTTACGATCTGCTGCAAAGCGCAATAGATAATCCCGTCCGTGACACCTCTGGGTGAGGTGATACGTATATCCCGGCAACAGATAGTTTGAACTTCTTGGCATAATGACCACAACGTTAGTGCGCTCCCGGTCATTGATAAAGAAAAAACACCTATAAAATTCCGTTTAAGCCCTCTTTTTTACCTCTTTTTCAGCATATCCTGTTGGGTATCAATGTGTTGCCGACGCTTAGCGTCGATAATGTAGTGTCGATAATGGCGATAATGTCCACGGACGAAATTCTCACCGGAAAGAAACCCGTGGACATCCCTTGGGAAGCGGGCGCATGGCAGTTCTGTTGGGGCCAATCAATCATAATCATAATCTTAATCTTGCACATCGGACTTTCTCGCGAGTAGACTGCGCCCATGAAAACGAGCTTTGATCACGAGAAGCTGTCTGTCTGTCAGGAAGCGATTCGATGTGTGGCTTGGGTTGGAGATCTCCTGGAAACACTTCCAAAAAGTCTGGCGGTCTATGACCAGCTGGACAGGGGAAAGTGATGTGGGTGCCCATCGTCTCGATGCGGGTGGGCTTGATCCGCAGCACCTCCGCTGATCGTGTTTATGAGGAGCCGGCCGAATATGAGGCCGACAATCGGCGACGAGCAGATTAAGATTAAGATTAGGATTACGATTACGAGAAGGTCTCCCCAACAGAACTGCCATGCGCCCTTGGGAAGCCTTCACGTTCGAAAAGGCTGTACACCAATAAAGGCTTGCCGCATAGGGGCGCATGACGCATGATAAACAGCATATTGGCTTGAAGGGAACGGAGGGAGCTATGAAACGGATGGTGTATGCGGTCGTCGTCGGGCTGGCTGTGTGTTCGGGGATGCGGGCCGGACCGTCGCCGGTGGCGGCGGCATTGGAGCCGTATGTGGCTTCAAACTGGCTGGCGGGGGCGGTGACGGTGGTCGTGGCGCCTGACGGTGTCGTCGCGCAGGATGCAGTCGGCTATGCCGATGCCGCTGCCAAACAGCCCATGACGCCGGACGCGCTGTTCTGGATCGCCTCGATGACCAAGCCGTTCACGGCGGTCGCGCTGATGATGCTGGTGGACGAGGGCAAAGTGAAGCTCGACGATCCGGTCAGCGCCTATGTGCCGCGGATGGACCGCTTGTGGGTGGTCGCGTCAAAGGACGAGGCGTCGATGGCGCTGAAACGCCAGACGCGTCCCATCACGCTGCGCCACCTGCTTTCGCACACCTCCGGGCTGCCGTTTCTGACGCCGATGCTCGAGGCGGATCTTGCGAGCATGCCGCTCGACCAGCAGGTGCTGAGCTACACCATGAACCCGCTTGAATTCCAGCCCGGCGAGGGCTACCGCTATTCGAACCAGGGGATCAACACGATCGGACGCGTGATCGAAATCGCGAGCGGGATGCCCTACGAGGCCTTTCTTCAGCAGCGCTTGCTCAAGCCGCTAGGCATGAGCGATACGACCTTTTTCCCGACGCCGCAGCAGGTCGGCCGGCTGGCGAAGGCGTACGGACCGGACACGCAGAGCGGCGGACTGCACGAGAAGCCCTTGCCGTTCATGCGCCCGCCTTTTGACAGGTCGGGACGTTTTGCGGAGCCGGGCGGCGGCCTGTTCTCGACCGGCGCCGATCTCGCCCGGTTTTGCGAGATGCTGTTGAACCGCGGCGTCTACAAGGGACGTCGGCTGCTCTCCGAAGCGGCGTTTGCGGAACTGACCCGGGTTCAGACCGGCAATCCCAAACAGAAGTACGGGCTCGGTTTCTCGGTGGATCAGGACGGACACGGCGCGTTCGGGCATGGCGGCGCCGCCGGCACCAACATGGTTGTCTTTCCTGAAGAGCGGCTGGCGTT
>Ga0209606_1002708_pt1 | contig 19044 bp, 8 predicted proteins | sample AD_UKC057_MetaG_FD_184412 | JGI IMG/M metagenome (GOLD analysis project Ga0209606, IMG submission 184412) | Active sludge microbial communities of municipal wastewater-treating anaerobic digesters from USA - AD_UKC057_MetaG (SPAdes) (version 2) | ecosystem: Engineered > Bioreactor > Anaerobic >...
GGTTCGGCGGCGGGCTCGCCCTCTTCATCGGTCGGGGTCTCGACCTTGGGAGGCGGCGCCTTCTTGGGGAACGCAGCGGTCTTTTCGCAACGCCAGGCGCGATCAAGCTTGTTGAGCTTGACCAGCTTCCAGTCCTCGGGCTTCACCACCAGTTCGGTGTCTCCGGCCTTGGGCGAATTCGATACCAGAGAGATGACGTGCTCGACAGTCCTGTCAAGCCTCTGGATGGCAACCTTCCTGCCATCCACGCTGTATTCGGAGTCCTCCCAGGCCTCGCCATCCACCCTGACCGAAGGGAACTCGACATTCGAGAACTTTATCGTCAGTTCGCCGAGCGTGACCTCCTCGGGCGGGACGCCTTCAAGATCCTCGGCCAGCGCGGTCAGGCCAGTAGGGACAAACGCCGCAATCAGCAGCAAAGCCGATGAAACGATTAACTTTTTCATATCAAAGCCTCCTTGCTCCAGTCGGAAAACCGTCCCGGGCCGCAAACCGGCCCCGGACAGTTGACATGATAGCATTTAGACGGGCCGATGATCAAAGGTCTGGCACATTCGGCTCCAGAAGATATTGGTGTTCAAATGAAATCGCGTTTCTGGTAGAATTTCTTCGCCGTATATGCGCGGGGGTGGGCGCGGTGACAGCAGGCACCGGCCCATTGGTGTTTCGTTTGCGGGTTCGTCGGGGTATCTCGCTCCTTAGGAGAATCGTCATGCTTAACAAAAGCAGTCTCTGTCTCATTTCCGCGGCCGGTCTGATCCTCGCCGTGGCTTGTTCCGGGAACCCGCTTCCCGGGGATCTCGGCGGCACGGACACCAAGGATGCCGTCGAAGATATCGTCAAGCCGGACAACGGCCAGAAAGACGTCAAGGACAGGGATATCGGCGATACGACCGTTCCGGACGTCAAGGACGTCGCCGGAACCGACGTAGTTCCTGATGTGACCGACGCGGGCGAAGACACACCCGACGTTTTCGTATGCACCAGGGACGATCAGTGCCCCGGCGATCCGGCCGACGAATGCGTGGTCGGCAAGTGCGAAAAGGGCACCTGCGTCTTTGTTCCGAAAACCTGCGACGACGGCTTCGACTGCACGGCTGACGGCTGCTCGGCCGACGACGGCGGTTGCTTCCACCAGTACATCTTCACCCAGGGATGCAAGGACTGCCTGACCAATGATGACTGCCGCAGCGAGAACCCCTGCGACCAGTCCGCGTGCGTCGACGCGCCGGACCCCGAAACATCGGCTGAAGGTTACGACTTCTTCCCGACCGACACCGGCAGGGTCTGCTTCAGAATGGCCTGCCCGAACTGCGATGACTCGAACCCCTGCACCACCGACTACTGCACGCCCGAAGGCGTCGTCAAGCATGATCCGGTCGCCTGCTCGGACTTCAACCAGTGCACCACCGATACCTGTGACCCCAACAACGGAGGAACCTGCATCCACACCCCGGTAGCCAGTTGCACCGTCTGCGCGAACGGCGACAACGCAGCCTGCAACACCGAGGCCACCAACCCCGACAGGCAGTGTCTGATTGGATACTGCAAGGCAGTGCTCTTCGAGGGCGGAATCTACGACTGCAGCGCGACCGTCGGATGCCCCGACGGTTCACAGTGCGACCTTGATCTCGGCAAGTGCATGGGCAATATCTGCGCCTACCAGGACAACTCATGCAACGACAACAACTTCTGTACCGCCGACTCCTGTGATTCGACGATTGGCTGCGTTCACACCTGCATCTGCGGTTCATGCGAGACACTCACTCAGCTTCCACAGGAAAGCGTCGAGTGCGATGACAGCGACAGGTGCACCCTTGACTCCTGCATTGAGGGCAGCGCCAGTTTCTGCGCCGACAAGCCGTTGGTCTGTTCCTATGAACGCCTCGACTGCAACGATGGCGACGACGGGACGATCGACACCTGCGACCCCACTTCAGGGTGTGTCCACACAACGCCGATCACCTGCCAGTCAAACGAGGAATGCTACAACGACGGCAACATGTGCGCGGTCGATCGCCACTGCAACGGCGTCACGGGTCTTTGTGAATGGCGTGAGCGGACCTGCTTCGACGGCGACCACTGCACCAGCGACGCCTGCTCGCCGGCGAGCGGCTGCGTGTTCACCGAGATTCCGGGATGCCGCACTGACTGCACCGGAAACGAGGCGCTCTGCAATGACGCGAACTCCTGCACCCTCGACACCTGCCAGATCAATCCGCTCAACACGGATATGAAGGTCTGTTTCAACATCCAGGTTACCTGCGACGACGGTGATCCGTGCACCAAGGACTGGTGTGACTCGAAGCTCGGCTGCCAGCACCTTGAAACACAGTGCGTATGCACCACCGACGAAGAATGCGTCTCGGACAAGGGCTGTGTTCAGGGTAAGTGCGACGAGACCAGGAACATCTGCGTCATGGATGTCCTGAGCTGTGACGACAACAATATCTGCACGACGGACAGCTGCAACCGGGAAACCGGTGAATGCGTTTACATCGAGAACCCGAACGCGCCCCGCGACCAGTGCATTGTCTGCGACCCGAGGTCGCCGACGTCGGACACCCTGTGCGACGCGAACAACACGGACACATGCAAGACCGGCTTCTGCAACGACCAGACCGGATACTGCAATTTTGAAGCGATCAACTGCAGCGACGGCGATGTCTGCACGACCGATACATGCAGCCAGACCAAGGGCTGTCAACACACGCCGATTGCGGAGTGCATGCATTGCCCGCACGGACAGGACTGGGAGTGCTTCCTGCCGAACAACAAATGCAAGATTGGTGACTGCCGGCCCGACCTGGCGCCGACCGGCCTGTGCGTATTCACCGACATGAGTTGCGAAGACGGAAATCCGTGTACCGATGGAACGTGCGATCCTGTTACGGGTTCCTGCACCTGGACCGAAAAGATTTTCGATGACGCCAACGTCTGCACGACCGACGGATGCGATCCCGTTACGGGCGAATTCCATGAACAGATCCGCTGCAACGACGGTCTGCGTTGCACGAACGACTACTGTGATCCGGCCTTCGGATGCGTTTTCTCACCCAAAAACTGCGACGACGGCGACCCATGCACTGACGACTTCTGCAGCGTGTCCAGCGGCGTCTGCGTTCATCAGCCGATTTCCTGCGACGATGGCAATCAGTGCACCGCCGACTCATGCATCGAGGACGTCGGCTGCGCCCACTACATCAACCCGTGGCCGCCGTGCAACGGAGTTGGCTGCACAAGCGACCTGCAGTGTAACGACAACAACCCGTGCACGACCAACCGCTGCAACATGGCCATAGAGCCAAGCGAATGTGAATTCCCCGCGATTCTGTGCGAGGATGACAACCCGTGCACGCTGGACTACTGCAACCCCGTGACGGGCGGATGCGAACACCGCAACACGGTCTGTGACGACTATGATCCGTGCACTATCGACTCCTGCACGGCCACCGGCGCATGCGAATACACTTCGGCCTGGTGTTCGGATGGAAACCGCTGCACGACCGACTCCTGCGACTCGGAGGCCGGCGGCTGCATCTTCCTGCCGTACCGCAACACGGATCCCGAAGGTCCGGCGGAATGCAAGACATTCACCTGCGCCAGCGACAACGACTGCCGAATCCTGGGCAACTCGTGTGTCACCGGCCGTTGCGACACCGGCACCGGCGTCTGTTTCTACGATGTGACGGTCACCTGCGATGACGGGGACCCCTGCACGATCGACCATTGCGACCCGGTCAACGGCACATGCAAGTTCAATCCGATGCCGTGCGACGACGGAAACCTCTGCACGGTCGATTCCTGCGACCAGGATCTCGGCCGTTGCGTTTTCCTTTTCAAGGACTGCGACGACAGCAACCTGTGCACTGTGGACGCATGCGACTCGATCTCCGGCTCCTGCATGCATCAGATCGACATCTGCGACGACCAGAACCCGTGCACCGTCGATTCATGTGACCCGGAAACCGGATTCTGCCAGTTCACGCCGCGAACCTGTTCCGACAACAACAAGTGCACCGTGGATTTCTGCGACGTCAGGGACGGCACCTGCGTGTCCGAACCGGCCGACTGCGACGACCACAAAGCGTGTACGGTCGACTCGTGCGACCCGCTCAACGGCCAGTGTGGTCACAAAGAGGTGGACTGCAACGACAATGACCTCTGCACAACGGATGTCTGCTCGGCGTTCGACGGAAACTGCTACCACGACGAAAAGCTCTGCGAAAGCGAAGACCCGACCAAGGTCGGAAGCTGTGCTCCCGCGACCGGACTTTGCGTCTACCGTGACAAGAGCTGCGACGATGGCAATGCCTGCACGAAAGACATCCTGGACTACTGGGGCAACTGCCACAACGAACCGGTGGACTGCACCGACAACAGCGCATGCACCATCGACTCCTGTGATCCGGCGACAGGCTGCAAGCACCAGGACATCACGGACCAGTGTTTCGACAGCGATCCGTGCACAGTCGATTCCTGCGACGCGGCGGTGGGCTGCATGCACAAATACGTCGCGAATCCGCCGGCCTGCCCCGCCTGCATCTCTGACACGACGTGTTATGACCAGAACAACATGAACAAGTGTGTTATCGCCGCATGCGACGTGATCGAGGGCGTCTGCAAGTACTTCCCGACGATGACATGCAATGACAACAACCCATGCACCAACGACATCTGCGACGGCGCGGTCGGCGCATGCTACAACCCACCGATATCATGCGACGACAACATCCCGTGCTCGATCGACAGCTGCGACAGGGCAACCGGGGCGTGCCTCCATACGCCCAACGCCTGTAAAGATGATAATAGCTGCACGGTCGACACCTGTGACTTCCTGACGGGTGAATGCCTGCACGTCGAGGATCCCTGCTCGGACAGCGATCTCTGCACGTTCGACGCCTGCGTTGAAGGCATCGGATGCGTGCACGACAAAGCCACGTGCGATGACGGCAACGAATGCACCCTTGACTCCTGCGATCGCACAACCGGTAACTGCAAGCACATCTCCAAGGTCTGCGACGACAAAAACGCGTGCACCATTGACTTCTGCTACGAGCCGAACGGTGAGTGCCGCACCAGACCTCTGGACTGCGAAGACGGTAATGCCTGTACGATCAACACCTGCGACCCGCTGACGGGATGCCAGAAAGAAGGGATCGTCTGCGACGACGACAACTGCTGCACCCGCGATCGCTGCGACCCGATGACAGGCGTATGCGTGTTCACGCCCGAGTCCTGCGACGACAACAACCCGTGCACGATCGGGACATGCGACATCGAGTCATGCGGATGCACCTACCGCGAGGTCAACTGCGACGATGGCGAGCCCTGCACATGGGACTCATGCTCGGTCAAAGACAATGGCTGCATCAACACGCCGGTCGTCTGTGACGACGAGAATCCCCTGACCGTGGACACATGCATCAGCGGACTCGGCTGCGTTTACCGGCCGACCGACTGCCAGAAACAGGCGGATTGCGACGACCACAACGGGTGCTCGACCGACGCCTGTGTCGGATTGAAGTGTCAGTACACGGACAAGGTCTGCAACGACAACAACCCGTGTACCGTCGACTCATGCAACAAGGTGACCGGCCAGTGCCAGGTCATCCAGGTTTCGTGCAACGACGACAACGCGTGCACGACCGACTCATGCAATCCGGCGAACGGCCTGTGCATCAATACGCCGCGTACATGTGACGACGGCAACAACTGCACCACGGACTCGTGCGACCCCGTCACCGGCGTCTGCCTGTTCCAGCCCATGAACTGCAACGACGCGGATCCGTGCACGATCGACGAGTGCCGCACCGCGGCCGGATGCGTCAACACGCCGAAGGACTGCGACGACTATGATCACTGCACGGCTGATTACTGTGACCCGGTCACGGGCCGCTGCGTGAACCAGAAGCCGAATTGTGCCGATACCGATCCCTGCACGGCTGACTCCTGCAACCCGTTCAGCGGGGAATGCATCAACGAGCCTGTCGACATCGACGACTCGGATCCATGCACGGTCGATCGATGCGACCCGGTGACCGGCTTCATCCGTCACCTGACGATCGACTGCAACGACAACCTGAAGTGCACCATTGACACGTGCGACAGCGGCAGCGGCCAGTGCCTCCACGAGAATCGCAACTGCGACGACGGCAACATCTGCACCGCCGACTCCTGCGACCCCCTCACGGGCGCGTGCGTGAACCTTGGAAAGGACTGCAGCGACGGCAACCCGTGCACCCTGGATCTGTGCAACAAGGACACGGCCGAGTGCTACAACCCGGCGGTTGACGTCAACGACAACAATCCGTGCACCATCGACGCTTGCGACACGCTGACGGGCACGATCGCCCATGTTCCCGTGGTCTGCACCGCCGACGCCGACCTCTGCACCGTCGAGGCTTGCGACCCGGTTCGCGGTGGTTGTGTCTCCAAGCCGAAGGACTGCGAGGATGGCGACAAGTGCACGACCGACTCCTGTTCGGCCGTGAACGGCGAATGTCTGCACGCCCCACTTTCATGCGACGACAGCGACAAGTGCACCGCGGACACCTGCGACCCGGCCGTCGGTTGCGTGAACACCCGCAAGGACTGCAACGACGACGATCCCTGTACCGAGGACCTCTGCGACTACGACACCGGCGAATGCATGAACGCGCCGAAATACTGCAACGACGCCAACGGATGTACCGAGGACACCTGCGTGGATGGCAGGTGCGTGTTCACGCCCAAGGACTGCAATGACGACAAACTGTGCACCATGGACTCGTGCGACACCGGAACCGGCGCCTGCATCAACGAATTCCAGGTCTGTAACGACTACAGCAAGTGCACGACCGATTACTGTGACCCGGCGAACGGTCATTGCGTGTTCAATCCGACGGTATGTGCCGGAGACCCGGAAAATCTGTGCATGGTCGGACGCTGCGACGAGACCGATGGCTGCGTCATCGAAGAAAACCTCTGCGACGACGAGAACGGCTGCACGATCGATTCGTGTGACCCGGTGACCGGCAGCTGCTCGCACACCGAGACACCCGACTGCGTCCAGTGCTTCTCACCGTCCGACATCATCTGCGTCGACGGCCTGGCCTGCACCGAGGACCTGTGTGACCTCGAAACGGAAATCTGCTACAACCCCGCAAAGATCTGCGACGACGGCAACCTCTGCACGGGTGTTGTCGGTTCCGGCGTCGACTACTGCGACGAGAACCAGGGCGGCTGCGTGTTCCAGGAAAGGGACTGCAACGACGGATTGGCGTGCACCCAGGACAAGTGCAACCCGCCGACCGGTACCTGCTACTACCCGCCGCTGATCTGTGACGACGCGTCGCCTTGCACCCTCGACTCCTGCGACAACGCAACCGGTTGCGTGCACAACCCGAAGTGCGTCGCCGACGATGATCTCTGCACCATCGAATCCTGCGACCTTGAGACAGGTGAGTGCCTGGTCAGGGCGGTGGATGTCGACGACGTGAACAAATGCACGACCGACTGGTGCGACCCGGCCACGGGCCTGGTCCATCATGATGCGGCTGTCGTTTGCGACGACGATACACTCTGTACCCTGGACGAGTGCAATCCAGGCACGGGTCTGTGCGAATTCCACTCGAAGTGCTACGACTTCAACCTCTGCACCGACGACATCTGCGACGAGGTAACCGGCGACTGCTTCTACCAGGAAACCAACTGCGACGACGGCCTTGACTGCACGAACGAATGGTGCAACGGCGTCTCCGGCGATTGTGTCTACCAGGACATCGTCTGTAACGACAGCAGCCCCTGCACCACCGATTACTGCGATGAAGTAGTCGGCGGCTGCGTGTACGAAATGATGGACTGTGACGACGACAACCTCTGTACCGACGACGCGTGCAATCCGTCGACCGCGGAGTGCTTCCATCTGCCCCACGACTGCAGCGACAACGATCCGTGCACGACGGACACCTGCACACCGTTTGGCGGTTGCGCGCACGAACCGATTCCCGACTGCACCCCGTGCGTGACCGGTAGTGACTGCGACGATGGAGTGGCCTGCACTACCGATATCTGCGATATCCAGGCGGGCGGTCAGTGTCGCAACGTCGAAGTGGTCTGCGACGACATCAACCCCTGCACCAACGACTGGTGCGACGAGCTCAGCGGCGAGTGCGTCAACAAGTTCAAGTGCGTGGATGGCCTCAACTGCACCGAGGACCTCTGTGACGCGCTGACTGGCTACTGCAACCATCCGCCGGTAGACTGCAACGACGACGACCTGTGCACGAACGACGCCTGCGACGAAACGGACGGCAGTTGCGTGCACGAAACGTACATGTGCGACGACTTCGACGACTGCACCACCGACTACTGCAACCCCAACAGCGGCTGCGTCTTCCAGGATATGAAATGCTCTGACCTCGACCATTGCACGACGGACTCGTGCGTCAGCGGTGAATGCGTGTTTACCCCGATCGTGTGCAACGACGGCGATGCATGCACCATCGATTCGTGCAACCCGCAGGTTGGCTGCGTTGTCGAATCCGTGCCTTGCGACGATGGCGACGCCTGCTCGCAGGACTACTGCAGTTCCCTGACCGGATGCGTGCACAACTTCAACGTCTGCAACGACGCCAACAATTGCACCACTGACTCCTGCGACCCTGTTTCCGGTCAGTGTATCAACGATCTGATTCCCTGCAACGACAACAACAAGTGCACTACCGACTCCTGCGACCTTGCCACTGGAGAATGCGTATTCGAAGATACTGCTGGTTGCAGATCACCGTATGACTGCGCGGTCGCCTCCTGCAACCCGGCTACGGGCGCGTGTGATTTCGACACCAGCGCATGTCCGAAGTGCGACACGCTGGGCAGGTGTCCGAGCGATGACGACCCGTGCACTCAGGACATCTGCGTCGAAAGCCTGGACATTTGTGTCTACGAACCAGCACGTTGCAGACCTGAAGGCGGCAACCAGTGCATGGTCGGAACCTGCATCGGAGTCGACAGCCTCGGCCGGCCCATCTGCGAAGACATGCATGAGTTGGAGTGCGAGCCTGATTCCAACCTCTGCACCATCGAGTTCTGCGACCCCACGAACGGCCTGTGCGATTCCACTCCCGTTGTCTGCGACGACGGTAATCCGTGCACTACCGACTCCTGCTCGCGCGTGAACGGTCAATGCGTGTACGAGGAACGCGTGTGTCCGGAACAGGAATCCGCCTGTTTCATCTCGTACTGCGACCAGACGACGGGGGCCTGCATGGTCACCCACCTGGACTGCGACGACCACAACGGATGCACGGTCGATTCTTGTGACTTTGACGCCGGATGCGTCCACACCGTCGATCCTGACGGTGCCTGCACCGCTTGCGCCAACGACGTCGACTGCAGCGACAACGATCCGTGCACGTCGGAATACTGCGACGAAACCATCGGAATCTGCTATTTCACGGGCAGCATCTGCGACGACGGCAATGTCTGTACGATCGACTCGTGTGTCGATGGCGTCTGTTCATACGAGCCTCTGTTGTGCAACGATGGGTTCGAATGCACGGTCGACATGTGCGATCCGACAGGTGGCTGCTTCACCGAACCCTACGAGTGCCCGGATGACGGCGACCCGTGCACCAACCTTTCCTGCACCGAGGAAACGGATGAGGCGGGCGATCCGATCTGCGTATCCGAACAGGTTGTCTGCAACGACGACGATCTCTGTACGGACGACGCCTGCGTCTCCGGAACCGGTTGCGTCTTCTCTGCGAAGGTCTGCACTCCCCCGGCGGATCTGGGTATCTGCGAGATCTACGAGTGCAACCCTGAATCCGGCGCATGCGAGGTTCAGTCGAAGGATTGTTCTCCGGGGCTGCCCTGCACCATGGGTTCCTGCGATGAAAACGGCGAATGCGTCTTCAGTCTGTCGCCTGAATGCCAGGACTGCACCAGCGACCTGCAGTGCGACGACGGTATCCCGTGTACGGTCGACTTCTGCAACACCGGCTCGAATGGCCTGCGTTTCTGCATGGCGTTGGACAAGGTCTGCGACGATGGCGCCATCTGCACCACCGACTCCTGCAACGAACTCACCGGCGCCTGTGTGTATGAGGATAACTGCGTCGATGACGGCAACCCGTGCACCATCGACTACTGCGACGTGAACATCGGTGAATGTGTCGATGTGGACAAGGTCTGTGACGACGAGGACATCTGCACAAACGACTCATGTAACAGCACCACCGGGCTTTGTGTTTTCGCCCCCATCGCCAACTGCTGCGAGGTTGACGCGGACTGCGCCGACACGGATCTCTGCACCATCAACACCTGTGACCTCGCTATCAACCGCTGCATGCTCGCCCCCGTTTACTGCAACGATCTTGCCGTCTGCACTGAAGATTCCTGTGATCCGGCGACCGGTGAGTGCGAGTTCGAGGCAGTGCCTGGATGCTGTCAGGCCAACGAGGACTGTTTCGACGACAACGTCTGCTCGAATGACATCTGCGATCTGAACACGTTCACCTGCGCCAACACGCCGGTCACGTGCCCGACCGACTGGAACACCTGCACCGCCGACATCTGCGACAACGCTTCCGGTGGATGTATCAACCGTCCGATCGATGGCTGCTGCCGGCGTCACAGCGACTGCAACGACGGCAACCCGTGCACGAACGACACCTGCTTCCGCAACTCCTGCAACAACGACGAAAAGAACTGCAACGACTACAACCCGTGCACTCTCGATTCGTGCAACCCCGAAACAGGCGCCTGCGAGCACGAGGATATCCCCGGCTGCTGACCCCGTCCCCCTGCCCCGAACCTGTTGATGGGCCGTCCCCGCCCCTGACCCTGCCCCTGCCCCTGCCCCTGTCCCTGTCCCCGTCCCTGCCCCCGTCCCTGCCCCTGTCCCTGTCCCTGATCCCGTAGCGGCGAATCACATTCGCCGTCCGGTAACCCGTCACCGTCGAGACAACCGCCAGCAGATGGCGCGAATACCGTCGATACCGTCGAGCAGTTCTTCAGCACATGCGGTGGAAATCACACCGTAGGCTGCAAGCAGGCGAATCGCCGTGGCGGATTCACCGGCCGAACCATAGGCCACGGTGTAGTGATAGGAACGATCCCGGCCCGACCGGCCGGAGCCTTCAGCGAGGTTCAGGGCGACGGATTCGATGGCGCGGGTCAGTTGGTCGACCAGGTCGCGGTGGCCCCGAACGGTCTGGACGGCCCGGATGGTTCTGATCGCGAGGTCTTCGGCCATGGAGACCGCGCGAAGTCCGTGGGGCCGGCCCAGCCTGTCCGTCGTCGTGTTTTGTATGTTGGTGATTGTATCCATGGTGTGTCCTCCTCCCGTGAGGCCGTCAGATAACACCCCCCACGGCCTGCGGCGTTCTGCCGTCAAGGGTCGCGAAGCGACCGCCGAAGGCGGCCGGCGCGAAGCGCCAGGCCCTTGATGGCGAAGGACGCCGCAGGCCATCACGCAATAAATGACGGCCTCACGGGAGACGGAACCCATCCAGGCATGCACAACACGGCGGCCCGCTCCCCTGAAGGGCGAATCCACCTGCCGTGAGCGTATAGAATTGTCGTTCGCCCCAACGAATGAACGGGCGGCCCTGCGGGCCGGCCTCAAGATGGTGGGGAGAATTGGAGATGCGCCCTGATCCCAGGGCCTCGGCGGCGCCTTGGGCGCCGGCCTCGGGCCTGGGCTCTGTATGAACGGCCGTCCCTGCGGGCTGGCCTCCGGAAGGGCGAATTGTCATTCGCCCCTACAAGCCGCAGGAATTTGTACAAATCCTGACCCTGATCCTGTCCCTGATCCCGTTCCCTGTCCCTGCCCCTGTCCCTGCCCCTGTCCCTGTCCCTGTCCCTGTCCCTGACCAGAAGGGCGAATTGTCATTCGCCCCTACGCCGGATCCTGACCCTGTCCCTGCCCCTGTCCCTGTCCCTGTCCCTGACCAGAAGGGCGAATTGTCATTCGCCCCTACAAGCCGCAGGAATCCGTACAAATCCTGACCCTGATCCTGTCCCTGACCCTGTCCCTGACCCTGTCCCTGACCCTGTCCCTGACCCTGTCCCTGCCCCTGCCCCTGCCCCTGCCCCTGCCCCCGCCCCCCGCCTTTCGCCTGTCGAGGGGCCGCACATCCATCGCCCACGAGGGGATGACTCAGGCCCAGACAGGTTGACTCAAAAAGCCTCACGTTCTATAGATCTGTCTGAAGGCAAAAACCCATCAAAACGACGAGGGATGTTATGAATTCCGATTCCATCGTTTTCTCGGGCACTTCACATCCACAGCTCGCAAAATCGATCTGCCGCAGTCTGGACTGCAAACTGGGGAGATCACAGGTAATCAAGTTCTCAAACGACAACCTGATGGTCAGGGTCCTGGACAACTGCCGCGAGAAGGATGTGTTTATCGTCCAGACGTCCAACACGCCGGTGAACGAAATGCTGATGGAGCTTCTGATCTTCATCGACGCTGTCAGGTTCGCCAGCGCCGCCCGTATCACGGCCGTTCTGCCTTACTACCCGTACTGCCGATCGGACAAGAAGGATGAACCGCGAATATCGGTTACCGCCCGCCTGGTTGCGGACCTGCTCACCACCGCCGGCGTGGACAGGATCCTGACGATGAACCTGCATTCTCCGCAGATTCAGGGTTTTTTCAGGAAGCCGGCGGATCAATTGCTGGCGGCCCCCGCATTCTTCGACTATTTTAACGAGGTTCTGTTCAAGGACGAGCCCCGGGAAGATTTCGTTCTGGTCATGGGGGACACCGGAGCGGCGAAGGCCTTCAGCTACTACTCCGACGAGCTTCTGCTGCCTATGGCTATCATTGACAAATTCCGTGGCGACCACAGCGACAAACCGGTCATCAGGCAGGTCGTCGGCGACGTTCGCGGCAAATCCTGTCTGCTGGTGGACGACGAGATCGCCAGTGGCAGGACTCTGGTCAATGCCGCGCATAAGCTCATCGAGTTCGGCGCGCGGCGCGTGCTGGCCACGGCCGTGCATCCGGTTCTGTCGGGTGATGCGGTCCGCAGGCTGGTCGACTCCCCGATCGAGAAGTTCATCATCGGCAACACGCTGCCGGTCGACGACAAGATTGCGGAGCATCCGTCGCGCTTTCATGTAATCGACCTGGCGCCGCTGTTTGCCAAAGCCATCCAGTGCATCCATAATGGCGACTCGATGTCGGCCCTCTTCCCGCCTTCGGTTCGGAGGTCGGTCTGACCTTTGTCAGGATCATTCCGAGGATAAAATGACCGTAAACGCAGTCCTTGTGACCTTTTCCGAGGTGTTTCTAAAGCGCGGCAAGCGTCCGTGGTTCCTTTCCAAGCTCAAGGAAGGCCTGGAAAGGCAGCTCGCGGGCGCCGGCAGGTTCCGGGTACGCGAGCTCTATTCCATGCTGATGATCGTCCACGCCGATTCCAAAGGATGGGATCTGGTCGATTTCGTCGTGGACGACGGATTGATCACGGCTTTCGGGCGCAGTTTCGGGATCGTGTCCTTCATGCCGTCGAAGATCGTGCCACGAGAGATCTCCATCATGGAAAAGGAGATGGAGGAAATCGCGGACTCGATGATGCAGGGAGTCTCCAGCTTCAAGGTCGAGACGGTCCGTTCGGTCAAGGATTTCCCGCTGAATTCCATGGAACTCAGCAAGCGGCTGGGCGGCGTCATATGGGAAAAGACAAAAACCCCGGTCAAGATGAAGGATCCTGAACTGACCATCAACGTCCGGATACTCCCTGCCGCCGCCGCCATTTCGGTCAGATCGATTCGCGGGCCGGGCGGACTGCCGACCGGCTCTTCGGGAAAGACACTGCTGATGCTGTCCGGTGGCATCGACTCGCCCGTGGCCGGCTACCAGGTCATGCGGCGGGGCTGCTCGATGGATGCCGTCCACTTCGACGCGTCGCCGTACACAACACCCGAGGCGCGCGAAAAGGTCGAGAAGCTGGCGCAGATGCTCGCCGCCTACCAGCCTGGAATGAACCTGTACGTGGTTCCGTTCGGGTCGGTCCAGGCGCACCTTCGCGACAGCGCACCCGGAAGGATGCTTGTCGTTCTTTACCGCAGGATGATGCTGCGTTGCGCAAGCAAAATCGCCGAGCGCGCGAACGCGCTGGCTATAGTGACCGGGGACAACATCGGACAGGTCGCCAGCCAGACCCTCGAGAACATGACGGTGATCGGTCAGGCGACCGGAATGACAGTACTGCGTCCGCTGCTGACGTACGACAAGATGGATGTGGTGGATGTCGCCAGACGGATAGGGACGTTCGATACATCGATACTGCCCTTCGATGACTGTTGTTCGCTTTTCGTGCCTCCGCATCCCGAGACCGCGGCCGACCTTGAGCGAGTCCTGGCCATCGAGAGCGAAATCGACATCAACGCCCTGGTCGACATGGCTGTGTCCGAATCCGAATGTCTGCGAATCGGTGAACCTGAAGCCAGGCACTGAGTGAGGCGCCTCAGCGGGCAGGCAGGAATACGCAACCCTGGCTGCCCGGGGCAATGCGGATATTCAACCCCGTGATCACGGCACTGGACGAGCGTGAATCCACCGAGATGATTCGGAAGGGACGCCCGTTATCAAGTGCGCCGGCCATCCCGGTCCGGATGCCCGCCGCGGACCCGGCGTCAAGAACAATGACGACCCGGTGAAGCTGAATCACCGACTCCAGCACCCTGACCGGCACACACTCGGCCGATGACGATGGCGTCGGCGCAACGGGCGATGCCGAAACCGATGACGAAGACTGCGATGCATCACCGGAAGGGTCTTCCGTTTCGGCCACTTTGATACCCGCACAGCCGCAGGCCAGGGTCGCGACCAGCAACCAGACCGACGAAATCCTGTACAGTCCCGTCATTAATATCCTCCGGAAGGCGGAATCAGACCTTCCGAGACTGACGGAAGGCGGCAGCCGCCTGAATGAAACCGCGGAATACCGGATGCGGCGCGCGCGGCCTGGACTTGTATTCCGGATGGAACTGGCAGGCGATGAAGAAGGGGTGCCCTGGCAGTTCGATGATCTCGATCAGCCCTTTCCGACCGTCAGGAAGGGCCGCGGCCTGCTTCGCCCTCTCCCCTGTGTACAGTCCGGACACGATAAGGCCCTTTTCGATCAACGGTCCAATGAACTCGTTGTTAACCTCGTACCGGTGACGGTGTCTCTCGGAGATCTCGGCCGACGAATACAGGGAGGCGGCCAGGCTGTCCGGCGTCAGGACGCACTGGAAGGCGCCAAGTCTCATTGTGGCGCCCTTGTCGGTCACGCCGCGCTGCTCGGGAAGCAGGTCGACAACGGCGTGCCTCGACTCGGGGTTGAACTCGGTCGAGTTCGCGTCCGTCATGCCACAAACGTTTCTGGCGAACTCCACCGTCGCAAGCTGCAAACCGAGGCATATCCCGAGAAACGGCACGTTGTGCGTTCTTGCGTACTCGATCGCCCTAATCTTTCCTTCGGTTCCGCGCGAGCCGAATCCACCCGGCACTAGAATTCCACTGGCGCCGTACAGGATTGCGTCACAGTCCGCGTCGCCTTCCAGGTCCTCGGCCTCGATGAAGTGCAACCTGACCCTGACCCGGTTCGCGATGCCGCCGTGCAGCAGCGCCTCGCAAAGGCTTTTGTAGGATTCCTTCAGATCCACATACTTCCCGACAACGTTGATCGTCACCTCGGGATCCACGATCTTGACGCCTTCCACGATCCTCTTCCAGTCAGCGAGCCGGGCCTCACGCGCCCAGATTCCGAGCTGATCGCACAGGCGCTGATCAAGGCCCTCGTCCTTGAAGGCCAGCGGGAGTTCGTACACGGACTGGGCATCCACGGCCGCGATGACGTTCTCGGGCGGGATACTGCAGAAAAGGGAGATCTTGCGCTTTACCTCGGGCGGCATCGGCTTTTCCGACCTGCAGACGATGATGTCCGGCTGGATGCCGATCTCGCGCATCGCGTTGACGCTGTGCTGGGTCGGTTTCGTCTTGAGTTCATCGGCGGTCTTGATAAACGGGACGTAAGTAACATGAATGTAGGCTGTGTTCTCGGCGCCGTATTCGAGTCTCATCTGCCGTATGGCTTCAAGGAACGGAAGGCCCTCGATGTCGCCCACGGTGCCGCCAACCTCGACCAGACAGATGTCGAAGCCCTCGGCGGCCTTCAGGATCCTGGCCTTTACCTCGTCGGTTATGTGCGGGATGACCTGGACCGTCGCGCCCAGATATTCACCGTGGCGCTCCCGGTTGATCACCGTTTCGTAGATCTGACCGCTCGAGACGCTGTTCAACCTGGCCATCGTGGCGGTTGTGAAGCGTTCGTAATGGCCGAGGTCGAGGTCAGTCTCGGCACCGTCGTCGGTAACGAACACCTCGCCGTGCTGAAATGGGCTCATGGTGCCCGGATCGACGTTCAGGTACGGATCCATCTTCAGCAGGGTAACCCTCAGGCCCCTCGCCTCAAGGATGGCGGCGGTCGAGGCCGCCGTGATGCCCTTGCCGATTGACGAAACAACACCGCCGGTTACAAAAATGAACTTTGTGTGGGTTGGACGTGGGGCCATGATTCCTCCAAACGAGTTTGGAAAAAAAAAACACGGCCCAGCAAATCAACTTGGCCAACGTATAGTAGACGCGGCTGGCCCACCTTGTCAAACTGACGGTCTAACTATCTAAATTCAAAGCGTAATTTTGGGACTGCCTGACCGACTCACCGCCTGGTGTCGGCGCCCCACAGGTACTTGTGCAGCTGCAACCCAAGTCGGATGCGGGGATGGCAACCCAGCACCCATTCGGCCACTTCGGCCGCATCGACACGTCCCCACGCCGGCGTGACCGTGATCTCGCGCACGCGGTCGAACAACTCCGTTTTCGTGGCCCATGCGACAGCAAGTTCAAAATCCGAACGATCCTCGACCACGAACTTGATCACGTCCTGCCTGCCCGGCCTGTCCCAGGCGCGCCTTCTTTTCGCGGCCAGCCATCGGGGCTCCCATCCCTGCCTGAGCATTGAGACCTTGATGTCGATCACCAGGCATACATCGTGGGGAATCGACACCAGGTCCAGTGTGCCGTTTGTCATCACCTCGGTCTCGACCCCGGCCCCGACCAGCTTTTCCAGCAGGTCGGGAAGATCCCGCTGCAACAGGGGTTCACCCCCGGTGATGCACACGATCGGCATTTCCCGGCTCTCGGTCTCGAGTCCGCATCGGAGGGCCTCCTGAACGTACAGATTGAATATCTCGTCCGAACTGAGCTCGACTCCCTCGCTTTCACTGGCGTAACGTGTGTCGCACCAGCGGCAGTCCAGGTTACAGCCGGCGGTTCGGACGAAAAAACACGGCATTCCGGCGCGCGGTCCCTCTCCCTGAATCGACAGAAAACTCTCGACGACCTTCATTCGGGTCACCCTTTGGACGACAGGTAAATATATGTCAAGCGGCGCGGTTCTGGTACCATCTTGAACATGGATGATTGACAGGTGAGTGATGAAGCTGGGCTGCGTCATACACAAGGGAACCATGGCGCCTGTTGCCAGGGTTCATGGCAGGCTCGTGAACCTTCAGAAGGTCGCCGACGTGGTGGCGCCAGGTTCACGTTTCCCCACCGGCGTTGAGATGGTCAAAAGGCTGATGGCGCCTGACGCTTCCTTCTCAACGGTCATTGAGGTCCTCAGGTCTTTGAAGACTTCCTGTCCGTCGCGTTTCTTCCAGTCCGAAACCGGTCTTCAGTGGTTGCCGCCAGTTCATGACGCGAGGCAGGTCATATGCGTGGGCCTGAATTATCGGTCTCACTGCGCCGAACAGAACGTGCCGGAACCTGTCGAACCTCGCTTCTTCTCGAAACTGGTCTCGTCGATGACCGGTCACCTGCGACCAGTCAGCCTCTGGCCAGTCACCAACGCGATCGACTACGAGGGCGAACTCGCTATCGTCATTGGTAAAACGACGTTCCGGGTGCCCGAATCCAGGGCTCTTTCCTGCGTGGCCGGCTACACGATCCTCAACGACGTCTCGGCGCGGGACCTTCAGGAGTCCGACCGGCAGTGGATGCGTGCAAAAAGCCTCGACGGATTCTGTCCCTGCGGGCCCTTCCTGACCACGGCCGACGAGATTCCGGACCCTGACAGTCTGAGAATCACCACCACCGTGAACAATGAGGTTCGGCAGGATTGCCCGACATCCGACATGATCTTCAATGCCGCCGCCATCATCTCGCGACTCAGCCAGGCTATCACGCTTCAGCCCGGCGATATCATAGCGACCGGGACACCGGCAGGTGTAGGGAAATTCCGTGATCCACGGGGATACCTTTCGCACGGAGACACAGTCAGCATCACGATTGACGGACTGGGGACCCTCACCAACACTTTCAACGGCGTTGAATGATGCGACACTTTTTGACGTCAGCCATTATTCTGACTGCGTTCCTTGTGGTTCAGTCGGGATGTTCAAGTGATGAAACCAGTGTGCGAATCCGATTCAAATCTTCACAGGTCGGCGCGAATTACACTGGAACAGCCCGATACGCTCTGGCAGTACCCCAGGGGGATATGGTCAAGGTGTTCCTGTTCGAAACCGCGGATTCGACGTGCGAAGCGACCCTCAACGAACAGGCTGTTGCCGAGTTGTATCTGCCGGGGGATTCCTCCGGGACCCCGGGGATAAAGTTCGCGCCACCTTCAAGACCCAACTGGGTAACGGCGATACCGAACGAAGCCCCTATGATTTCAAGACAGACCATGACGGACACGACGTTTGCGGGGTGCATCGACCAGAAGGTGGATCTGTCATCTTCCGGCAACCAGGGCAGTATCAAAGGGTGCTTCAAGGCGAAACTCTGTCCCCCGCGCCCCCTGGACAGGCTTGCATCCAGACGCGGTGCTTCCAGCATGGATATCTCAATGAGCATGCCTGGAAAAAGCTGGTCCCGGCATGTATCGAACTCAATCGCTTTCCTGGCCGAGGATGTGATCATGGTCTTCTTCCAGGACTCGGAATCCCTGAACTGCGAAAACTACCGCGTGGTTCCCAAGCAGGGACTTCTGGAATTCA
>Ga0209606_1002713_pt1 | contig 19011 bp, 19 predicted proteins | sample AD_UKC057_MetaG_FD_184412 | JGI IMG/M metagenome (GOLD analysis project Ga0209606, IMG submission 184412) | Active sludge microbial communities of municipal wastewater-treating anaerobic digesters from USA - AD_UKC057_MetaG (SPAdes) (version 2) | ecosystem: Engineered > Bioreactor > Anaerobic >...
GGGGGCGGTCATGGGCTCGAAAAAGCTCAAAGCCATCGCTGTCCGCGGTACCCGCGGGATCAAAGTGCACGATCTCGACCGGCTCACCGAACATGTGTCGGCCATCATCAAGCGGACGCAGACCCATCCGAACATGGCGCCGTGGCAGAAATACGGCACTGCATTCTTTATCGACTGGTCAAACGTCAACGCGGTTCTCCCCACCCGGAATTTCCAGACCACCTACTATGAGAATTCCAAGGGCATTGACGGCGACGCCCTGGTCGAAAAGTGCCTCATCACGCACAAAGCCTGCTTCGGCTGCTGGATGAACTGCGGCAAGTACACCAAGGCGGTCGTCCCGGGCAAGGAAACGGTCTATCTCGAAGGCCCGGAATATGAAACCGGCGCCCTGTGCGGCTCCAACCTCGGCATGACCGACATCAACCAGGTCGCCTACCTGAACTGGCTGATGGACAACGTCGGCATGGACACCATGTCCGGCGGCGGCGTGGTGGCGTTCGGTATGGAGTGCTTCCAGCGCGGGCTGATCAGCGCCGACGACCTCGAAGGGCACACGCTCAACTGGGGTTCTGTCGATGACGCGGAACACTTCATCGACATGATTGTGCACCGCCGAGGGATCGGCGACTATTTCGCGGACGGCACCAGGCGGGCCGCCGAGAAAATCGGGCGGGGCAGCGAGAAATTCGCCATGCAGGTCAAGGGCCAGGAAATGTCGGGGTATGACGGACGCTACGCCCCGGGCATGCTGCTCTCGTATATGACGAGCGACATCGGCGCCCATCACAACCGCTCGTGGACGATCACGGTCGACATGGCCGAAGGACGCGACCGGATCGAGGGACGTGCTAAGGTCGTTGTGTACCTGCAGCACATCCGGCCGCTCTTCGACTGCTGGTGCATCTGCCGCCTCTTCTGGGGCGAGCTCGACGTCGAGCCGGAGGAGATTGTCGTGGCGCTCAATTATATCACCGGGTGGAATGTCGATACTGCCGAAGCGCTCAAAACTTCTGAGAAAATCTGGAATCTCGTGCGATGCCATTACCTGGAACGCAACCGGGCCAACGGCCGCACCTTCGACTACCCGCCGGCGCGATCCTGGGAGGACAAGATCCCGACCGGCCCCAGTGCCGGCAAGGGGCTGACCAGAGACCAGATCGAGGCAATGCTCGACGAGTATTACGCCGCGCGCGGGTGGGATGCCGATGGCAACCCGAGCCGCGAAGTGCTGCATGACCTGAAACTCCATTTCGCGGCCGACAATATCGAAAAGATCGGGCTCTTGGGAAAGCCGCTCCCGAATGGCATCCCGGCAGTTCGCGGAGAACGATATAAACCGAAAGCGTTCTAGCCCTGGGCCGCGGCGGGCCTCGTCTCTCTCAGCGGAGCGGGTCGGGGCGCGGACAGCGTAACGAGGCCGACTGCCGGACCGTTTCGGCGCGGCGGGCTCGCCGTGCCTCCAAGGTGACGCGTCCGCGCCGTTGCCCGTCTTTGAGGAAATTAAACATGATAGTCTTCCTTCGAGCCGGAGGTCAGCTGCGCGCGATGCTGAGACCTGATGTCGATCACTATACCCGCAGGGTCCAGATTGACGGCGACAGGACGATCGGAGAAATCCTCGAGGCTATTTCGCTCGACCCCGCCTATGTTGCCGTCATCTACGTGGACGGCCACGTGAAGGATTTGTCCTTCAAGCCATCCAACGGCCAGACAATCACTCTCCAGCCGCCGGTCTCCGGCGGCTGAGAACCCCTTCTCATGCCCCTGTCGAAACCTGAAATGGAGAGGTACCGACGCCAACTCCCGGTTGACCGTTGGAACCAGGACAGACTCAAAAGCGCGCGCGTCCTGGTTGTCGGGGCCGGGGGACTGGGCGGGATTAGTGCGACCTGCCTGGCCGCAGCCGGCGTGGGGCACCTGTGCATATGCGACGGCGACAGGGTCGAGCTCTCCAACCTGAATCGCCAGTTTCTCTTTGCCGCCGGGGACATCGGCAAACCCAAGGCGGTTCTTGCGGCCGAGAAGCTCGCGGCGCAGAATCCCGAAATAACCGTCGAAGCCATCCCGCTGAAGCTGACCGAGGACAACGCCGGCGAGCTGGCCTCGGGATGCGACGTGATCATCGATGGCCTGGATAATCACGCCGGGCGTTTGATACTGAACGATGTCTCTTTCCGCCTCAGCATTCCCTATGTCTACGGGGCTATCCATGAATGGCTCGGGCAACTGAGTTTCCTCAATCCCCCGAAGACCGCCTGCTTGGCCTGTCTCCTGCACAAGGATGCGCTGCACGCCGGGCCGACGCCGGTGTTCGGGGCATTGCCGGGGGTGATCGGATCGCTTCAGGCAACGCTGGCGCTGCGCTACCTGATGACCGGCGACATGCCGGTTTCGAACACGCTTCTGATTTTCCGCGCCGATACGATGGCCTTTGAGATGGTGGGGTTCGAGAAAAGGCCGGACTGCCGGGTGTGCGGGAAACCCGTGCCGCCGGACCCCCGACCCTGACAGCCCGGAAGGGCCGCCGGGCGCCCGACCACGCGTGATGGCTCCACTCCCCGACCGGCGCCCAACGGATCGTCGGAGGATGGCGCCGGAACTGCTGCCCCCACCGGCCTCACAGGGTTCCGGATTACCCCCTCCCGGCCAGGCGCGACAGGGACGCCGGGACTCCGGCGGCGGCTGCCGCCCGGTCACTCTCCCGCATACCTCGCCAGGAATTCCCGCCGAAACGCGTCAAACCGCCTTTCCTCAATCGCCCGCCGGATCCCCCGCATCAGTTCCTGGAAGAAATACACGGAATGGTAGCTCGCGAGCACTATCCCCGTGATCTCCGACTGGTTGTAGAGATGCCGGAGGTATGCCCGGGTGTAGCGGCGGCACACGCGGCACCCGCAGTGCGGGTCGAGCGGCCGCTGGTCTTGCGCGTACGCGGCGTTGCGGTAGGTGATCGGTCCGACCGTCGTGAACACATTCCCCGTTCGCGCGTTGCGCGTCGGCAGCACGCAGTCGAACATGTCCACCCCGTACGACACCGCAGTCAGGATGTCCTCCGGATACCCCACCCCCATGAGGTAGCGCGGCTTGTCCGCCGGCAGCAGCGGCACCGTGTGCGCCAGCATGGCCTCCATCTCGGCCTTGCTCTCCCCCACCGATAGCCCGCCGATCGCATTCCCCGGCAGATCGAGCGCGAGGATCTGCTCAGCCGAGCGCGTGCGAAAGTCGGCGTAGGTCCCTCCCTGGACAATCCCGAACAGGCGGCCGGGGTCCGGACCACTCTCGCTGCGCCGCTCGTGCTCCCGCGCACAGCGCGCCGCCCACTCCCCCGTCCGGCGCACCCCCTCTTCAACCGCCCGCCGCTCCGCCGGGTAGGGCACGCACTGGTCGAACGCCATGATGATGTCCGCGCCGATCGCGTGCTGAATCTGTATCACCTTCTCCGGCGTGAACAGGTGCGTCGACCCGTCGTGGTGCGAGCGGAACTCCACGCCGTCGTCGGAGATCCGCAGCCGGTCTTTGAGCGAGAACACCTGGTACCCCCCGCTGTCGGTGAGCGTGGGCTTCCCCCAACCGCTGAAGGCCGCCAGCCCGCCGCTCTCCCGGATGGTCTCGGGGCCGGGGCGAAGGTAGAGATGGTAGGTGTTGCCGAGGATGATTTCGACACCGATCTCCTCGAGGTCCTCGCAGGTGAGCGCTTTGACCGCCCCCGCGGTGCCGACCGGCATGAACGCGGGCGTCTGAAACAGGCCGTGCGCGGTCGCCGCTTCCCCCCGCCGCGCCGCGCCGTCGCGGCAAAGGATCCGTATCACCCGAGCAGCACCTCGATCGCCTCCTGGAGCGACCCCACGCCGTGCACCGAAGGCAGTTCCCGCTTGGCCTGAGCCGCGTTCATCGCCGGGATCACCGCGGCCGTGAACCCCAGCTTGGCCGCCTCGGCCAGCCGCCGGTCGATCATGGTCACGCCGCGCACCTCCCCCGACAGACCGACCTCTCCCACCACCATCGTCCGCGGATCGACCGGTTTGTTCAGAAGCGAGGAGGCGATCGCCGCGAGCATCGCCAGATCGAGCGCCGGTTCGCTCAGCCGCAGCCCCCCGGCGATCGACACGAACACGTCGTTCATCCCCATCGGAAAGCCCCCCTTTTTTTCGAGAATCGCGATCAGGAGGGCCAGCCGTTTGTTATCGATGCCCCCGGCCACCCGCTGCGGGTTGCCGTAGCTGGCGGCCGTCACGAGCGCCTGGATCTCGACCAAAAGCGGCCGCTGCCCCTCGCAGATGCCCGCCACCACCGACCCCGTCCGGCGCGCATCCTGGCGCTGCGACAGAAACAGCGACGAGGGATTGGTCACCTCCACCAGCCCGCGCGACTGCATCTCGAACAGCCCGATCTCGGCCACCGACCCGAACCGGTTCTTCATCACCCGCAGCATCCGGTACAGGTGGCTCCCGTCGCCCTCGAAAGAGATCACCGTATCGACCATGTGCTCGAGGACCTTCGGCCCCGCGACCATCCCATCCTTCGTCACGTGCCCCACGAGGAACAGGGCGAACCCGTGCTGCCGCGCCAGTCCCATCAGCCGCTGGGCCGACTCCCGCACCTGCGCGACCGTCCCCGGGGGCGAGTCAAACATCGCCGAGGCCACCGTCTGGATCGAGTCGACGAGCACGATCTCGTAAGCGCCCTCGGCCACCAGGTCGCAGATTTCTTCCAGCGCGTTGGCGTTGACAGCCACGATGTTTTCGCCGGCCACGCCGAGCCGCTCGGCCCGCAGGCGGATCTGGGCGAGCGATTCCTCGCCCGTGACGTAAGCGACCCGGTGCCCCCGCCGCGAGTAGGCCTCGGCCGCCTGCAAGAGAAGCGTCGACTTCCCGATCCCCGGCTCGCCGCCGATCAACACGCTCATCCCCGGCAGCAGCCGTCCGCCCAGCACGCGGTCGAATTCGCCGATCCCGCTTTCGATCCCCGCCTCCGCGGCGAGCGATATTTCCGGAAGTCGCCGCGCCTCGGCCGGCGGGCGCGTCCCCCGCCCCTTGCCCCCCGCCGGTTTGACCAGCCGCTCTTCGACCAGCGTGTTCCACTCCGCGCACTCCCGGCACTGCCCCTGCCAGCGGGTGTGCTCGGCCCCGCACTGGGTGCAAAAAAACGCCGTCTTCACTTTGCCGCTGCGCTTGTCCGCCATCGCCGCCCGACTTCCCGTCATATCCGTATCGGCCCGGCGGAGTCGCCGGCGATAAATTGTCGGAGCACCGGGTCGCCCGCCCGCTGCAGTTCCTGCGGGCTGCCGTCGAACCGCACCCGCGCGTCATAGAGCATCACCACCCGGCCGGCGATCCGGAACGCCGACTTCATGTCGTGCGTCACCACCACCGAGGTCACCCGCAGCTGCCGGTTGAGGTTGACGATCAAGTCATTGATTACGTCGGCCGTCACCGGGTCCAGCCCGGTCGTCGGTTCGTCGTACAGCAGCACGTCCGGGTCGTTGGCGATCGCCCGGGCCAGCCCCACCCGCTTGCGCATCCCGCCCGACAGCTCGGCGGGATATTTGTCCCCCGCCTCGGCCAGCCCGACCATCTCGAGCTTCTCCGCGACAATCCGGTCGATCTCTCTCTGCTCGTGCCGCCGCGCCTCCCGCAGTCCCAGCCCGACATTCTCCGCCACCGTCATCGAATCGAACAGCGCCGCCGACTGAAAGAGCATACCGATTTTCCGCCGCACTTCGACCAGCTCGCCGGAACTCATGTCGGCGAGGTCCCGCCCCCGGTAGAGGACGCGGCCGCGGTCCGGCACCAGCAGCCGGATCAGGTGTTTCAGCAGCACCGATTTCCCCGAGCCCGACTGCCCGATGATCGCCACCGACTCCCCGGTTTGCACTTTCAGGCTGACGCCGTCGAGCACCCGCTGCGCGCCGAACGCCTTGTGGAGATCCTCCACCTCGAAACAGACGCTCTCTGCCTGGGGCCGTAGTGTATCCATAGGTCAAAACCGGAAGAGCACGATGGCGAAAAGGAAATTCGAGACCAGGATCAGCACCGACGAGATGACGACCGAGGTGGTGGTCGCCTCCCCCACGCCGGCCGCCCCGCCTTTGGTGTTGAACCCCTCGTAGCACCCGACCAGCCCGATGAGCAGGCCGAACACGGCCGCCTTGATCTCCCCGTTGATGAAATCCGAGAGGCTGAACGAGCTGTGAAAGCCGTCGAGAAACATTTCCGCCGAAATGTCCACCCCAAGCACCGCCACCCCCATGCCGCCGAGAATGGCGATGAAATTGGCGAACACGACCAGGAACGGCACCATCGTCAGGCAGGCGAGGATGCGCGGCATGACGAGAAAGCGCACCGGGTCGATCCCCATCGACTCGAGCGCGTCGATCTGCTCGGTGACCCGCATCGTCCCCAGCTCGGCCGCCACCCCGGCGCCGACCCGCCCCGCGAACACGATCGCCGAGAGCACCGGCGCCAGCTCGATCACCACCGCCTTGCCGACCGCCTGGCCCAGAAAGCGCAGCGGCGCCCCGATGAACGAAAACTGGTAGGCCCCCTGCCAGGCCGACACCGCCCCGACAAAGACCGAGATGATCACGATGAGCGGGAGCGACCGCACCCCCAGCGAATACACCTGCTCGACATAGAGCCGAAACGACCGGGGCAACCCGGAGAGGGCGACGAGAAACCGGCCGAACAGGATCGCCATCCCCCCGACCTCGTCGATCGCGTTGACCCCCTGCCGCCCCAGTGTCGTTACGCCCAGGTTCATACCGCTCCGCTAGAATGGCGCATCGCCGCCGGCCACTGGTTCCACTCCCGGCGGAATCTCGCGGTGGTGCCGTTCGAGATTCTCAAACCGGGCAAACTCCTTCCGAAAATGCAGCTTCACCACCCCCGTCGGACCGTTGCGCTGCTTGGCCACGATAATCTCCGCCAGCCCCGCCACCTCCTGCATCTTGGGATCGTTCTGCTCCAGGTGGGTGAGGTAGTGTTCCGGCCGGTAAATGAAGAGGACGAGGTCGGCATCCTGCTCGATCGCCCCGCTCTCCCGCAGATCGGACAGTTGCGGCCGCTTCTCCCCGCCCCGCTGTTCGACCAGCCGCGAGAGCTGCGAGCAGGCGATCACCGGGATCTCCAGTTCCTTCGCCAGCGCCTTGAGCCCCTGCGAGATGGTCGCCATCTCCTGCTGCCGGTTTTCGAACCGCCCCGACCCGTGGACCATCTGGAGGTAGTCGACGATGATCACGCCGACATCCTGCTGCGCTTTCAGCCGTCGCGCCTTCGCCCGGATCTCCAGCGAGGTGATCGTCGGGGAATCGTCGATAAACACCGGCGCCTCCGACAGGATCCCGCCCACTGTGGCCAGCCGGCTCCACTCGGTGTCCCGCAGCTTGCCCGCCCGCAGTTTCTGCTGCGAGATCCCGGCCCGCCCGCACAGCATCCGGAGCGCCAGTTGCTCTTTCGACATTTCAATCGAGAACACCCCCACGCCCTTGCGCTGCTTGATGGCCACGTGCTCCGCGATGTTCATCGCCAGCGCCGATTTCCCCATCGACGGCCGTCCCGCCACAATCACCAGGTCCCCCTTGTGCATCCCGTTGGTCATCAGGTCGAGTTCCTCGTACCCGGTCGGGAGCCCGGTCAGTCCGCTCTCGTTGGACTGGAGCGCTTCGATGTCTTCAAACGTCGAGGGGATCAGGTCCCGGATCGAGGTGAAGCCCTTCCGCAGCCGGCTCTCCGACAGACGGAAAATGGTCGACTCCGCCCGATCGAGCAGGCCGGCCACCGGCTGTTCGAACGCGTAGCAGCTCTTGATAATTTCGTTGGAGGTCGTGATCAGCCGCCGGAGAATCGACCGCTCGAGCACCACCGTCGCGTGGGCCGAGAGGTTGGCCGTCGAGGCCACTCCCTCGACGAGTTCCACGAGGTACACCCGCCCGCCGATCCGCCCCAGCTCGTCGTTGCGCAGCAGCTCGTTGGCCACCATGGTGATGTCGGTGGGTTCCCCCCGCTCGTAGAGCGCCTTGGCCGCGCGGAAAATCGCCTGGTGCCTGGCCGCGTAGAAATGGCTCTCGTCGTCGAGCACCTCCACCACCTGGTTCATCGCATCGCTGTCTTTGAGAATCGCTCCCAGCACCGCCTGCTCCGCATCCAGCGACTGCGGCGGCTGGAGCTTCTCCTCCCGTTTCTCTTCCTGCGAACGATACGCCATGCGCGCTCTTCCTCGCCGGGCGCGGCTACCCCGCCCGACTCCGCAGCTCGTCCAGTTTCGCCAGCACCATCTGCATGTCCTCCCAGGTTTCCTTCTTGTACTCGGGGAAACGCAGCAGCGCGGCCGGGTGATAGGTCACCAGCAGGGGGACGCCCTCGTACTCGTGCCACCGTTTCCGCAGTTGCCCGAGCGGCGTCTTGGTTTCCAGGAGCGCCTGCCCGGCGATCCGGCCCAGGGCGCAGAGGACTTTCGGCCGGATGATTCGGATCTGCTCTTTCAGGTAGGGCAGGCACTCGGCCATTTCCTCCGGCAGCGGGTCGCGGTTGTCCGGCGGGCGGCATTTCAGCACGTTGGCGATATAGACCTCCGCCCGCGCCATCGACATCGCCGCCAGGATTTTGTCCAGCAACTGTCCTGCCCGTCCCACGAACGGCTCTCCCTTCAAATCTTCATCCCGCCCCGGCGCCTCCCCCACGAACATCAGCTCCGCCTGCGGACTCCCCACGCCGTAGACGAATTTCGTGCGCGTCTCTTCCCAGGGGGCAATTCCGGCACTCGCAGATGGCGGCCCGGTGCTCGGCGAGGGTGCCGAATTGGGCCGCTTTCGGCCCCGTCCCGCCCGCCCCTCCGAACAGGTCCACCGGCGGCGGCGAGGTGCGCCGCACCGCGGCGTCCATCCGGTCGACCCACTCCTCTCTCTGGTTCGCGGCCCCGCGGGCCGCCTCCGCCGCCAGCGTCTCCACGCGGGCCGGATCGATAATCATCTCGCCCAGCCCCAGTTCCACCTGCGAACGCAGGGCCGCCTGCAGCAGTTCCGGTAGTGTCGTCGGTTTCTCTCTCATGCTATCCCAGTCCCGACAAGGTACACGCCCCGCCCGCGTTTATCAAGCGCGGAGTCGAGCGGAATTTTGGCGGCTGATGGTTTCCTCATTATATAGGCGCCTGTCCCGCCCGGGCACCGGTTCAACCTTCCGGCGAATCTTCCGATATTAGCGACAGCCGGTCCAGCGGGGCGCAATCCCCCTTTGCGGTTGACACCGGCCCCCGCGCCGCCGATATTGCCGGCCGGGACGTCTCATGCGGGTGACGGGCAGCCGCCCGGCCCTCGGGCCGTTGCCGGCAAAGTGACAAAGCAGCTGTTGGTTGACAGGAGGATACGTGAGCGTTCGCACCGAACTGCGGCAATTTATTCGCGACAACTTCATGATCGGGCGCGACCCGGAAGAACTGACCGACTCCGGCTCACTGCTCGAAATGGGCATCATCGACTCGACCGGCGTCCTGGAACTGGTCGCCTTCCTCGAAGAACGCTACGGAATCCACGTGGACGACACCGAACTTGTCCCGGATAACCTCGACTCGCTCAACAACCTCGAGGCCTATATCTCGCGCAAGCAGGCGTCCGCCCCGACTTCCGGCGCCTGACCCCGCCGCCGGCACTTTTTATTCAAATCTCCCCCCGCCGCGGCCGATAGACAGAGCATGAGCAAACCCCTGTTTGTGGTCCTGGGCCTTCTTGCGGCCGCGCCGGCCGCCGCCCAGGAACCCGTCTACCCGGCCGGAGCCGGCGTCGCGAGCACTTACACTCTCAGTGACACCGTGCTGGCCCTCGGCGACACCCTCGCCGTCACCCGGACTCTCGTCAACGGCGGGTCGTCTCCCCTCGCCGGGCTCTATTTCTCCGAGAACCTCCCGCCGGACTTCACCGTCGTCGGCGAGTCGGCCACCGTCAACGGCATCCCGGTCGCCGTCCTCCGCGAGGGCCCGCTGGCCGGCGAGGTAATCCCCGGCTACGCCGCGTACCGCTGGATCATCGACTCCCCCGACCGCGCCGTCACCCGCACCCTCAGCCCGGGCGACCGGGCCGAGCTCACCTACCGAATCGTCAGCTCCGACATCGGCCGCTTCCCCCTGCCGCTGCACGACGCGGCCGGTTGCGGCGACAGCGATGGCGTATTTGCAGTCTCCTCCGGCGACACCGTTGAGATCCTCCTTTCGCTCGGCGTCGACGATGACCCCGGCTATCTCCTTCCCGCGAATGCGCTGCAGACGATCGCCTTCCCCAACCCCTTCAACGCCGAGGTGAGCATCGCCTTCCACAACGCCGTCGCCGGCGGCGGTGCGCTTCAATTCGACGTCTACGACATCCTCGGGCGCCGCGTCGACCGGCAGGTGATCCGGCCGGAGGGCTCCGAGGGCATCGTCCGGTGGGAGCCCGATCCGAGCGTCGGCTCCGGCGTCTTTCTCTACCGCCTGACCGATGCCCGGCACACCGCCGCCGGCAAAGTGCTGCTTTTGAAATGACCGGGGTCCCCGCGCGCTCTTAGAAGGGCAGCGCCTGCTGCACGTACGGGTCGATGGTTCGGGCGAACTGCACCGCCCGCGCCATCGCCTCCCCCTCGTCCCCCGCCACCGGCACCGTGACTCGCACGAGCGCCGCGTCCGTCGGGCGCATCGCCAGCGCGTTGCGCAGCAGATCCAGCTTCAGACCGTACTCCCCGCGCACCACCCCCGAGCGCGTCTGGTACCAATAGAGCATCAGGCTCTGGCGCCCCTCGAACTCGATCAGGAGCCGGTTCACCGTCCGGGCCGGCCCGCCCGGCGCCTCCAGCGCCGCCGCCTCGTGGCGGACGATCTGCCAGCCCCCGCCCGGCAAACAGTGCCGCGGTGAATGGATCCCCGCGCCGAACCGCTGGGAGGCAAAGTACGCGACAAACAACTCCGCCATGCTGCCGTCGGCGCCCGCGTATTGCCGGAGCGTCGCCGAGGTCGCGTTGAGCACCTCGTAGGTGGCCGCATCGAACGGCTCCTCCCGCCCCTGGTAGTCCGCCGCCGCCGCCGGGATCCCCTCGAGGTCGGCCGGTCGGCCGGGAGTCCGCCCGACGAACCGGAAGAAATCCCCGAGCGCGCCGCCCGCCGCCAGCAGGATCGCCGCGATGATCACCCGGTTGGTCACCGCTGCCACCTCCGCAGCACGACCGCGGCAATCGTGAGCAGCACGAACGCCACCACGAACACCGACAGCCCGAACAGCGTGTGCAGCGGCTCCGCCGTCGGATCGATCCCCCCCGCGTAGGCGACCGCCGCGGTGACGAACACCCGCACGACATTGCTGACCACCGCGATCGGCACGGTCAGCGCAAAGAGCAGCACCTGCGCCCAGAACCGCCGCTGCGACAGGTAGCCGTAGAGCGCCCCCATCGCCATCAGCGAAATCAGCGACCGCATCCCCGAGCACGCCTCCGCCACCTCGAGCGCCTGTCCCGGCAGCAGAATGACATTTCCCTGCCGCACCACCGTCATCCCCAGGGCGTGCATCGCCGCCACCGACACCTTGCTCGCCAGAAGCTGCATCGGGAACGTGAGCGAGTAGTAGATCACTCCCGGAATCGGAATCATAAAGAGCAGGATCAGAAACGCAAACCAGGTCCGCCGGATCACCTCGGCCCCAAACAGGTAGAGGGTCAGCCCGAACAGCACCGTCACCATGGCCACCGCGACCACGAAGTACTCGACGCCCGCGTTTCCCAACACGAACAGGAGCATCCCCGCCGCCAGAACCGCCAGCCCGGCCCGGCTCCCCTCGGCGGGCAGTCCCCCGATTTCCTCCCGCTTGCGCCACACCACCCAGCCGGCGATCAACGGCACGAGAAAGCCGTGCGAGTAATTGGAATCCTCCCACCAGCGCGTCACCAGATCGATCAGCACCGGGAGAAAGACGAGCACGAACAGCAGGCCGATTCCAAGGATCGGCTTCCGCCCGACATATGATCGCACCTGGGTCGCAGTGGTCATTCTTGAGATCATCCGTTTCGCGGCCGGCGCCTTGGCGCCCCGGCCGGCGGTGCCATGGTAGCCGCTGCCGCTCCCCGCGGCAACATAAAACGCCGCCGCCGCGGGCCTCAGCCCCGCCTGATCGCCCGCCGCAGCGCGAGCAGGCCCCGCACGGCCGGTGCCGGGAGCATGGCCAGGAGCCGGTAGGACAGCGGTGCCTTTCGTACCTGCGCCAGTTGCGCCCGCGCCGCCGCCGGTTGTCCCTGCGAGAGGTATCCCGCCGCCTTCACCACCCGCTGCTGGTCCAAAAGCGCGCGGTACTCCTCGCCGTGGGTGCGCAGGAACTCCGGGTCGGCCCCCCAGACTTCCTCCAGCACCACCGCCCGGCTCACCGCCCGCACGAACGCATCGGCATCGGTCAATCGCCCTTCCCGGTGCCCGTTTTGGATCGCCAGGTCGCAGTCGAGAAATCCCGCCGGCCCCGCCTCTGTCAGGCGCCCGAAACATCCCCAGTCCTCGTACATCCTGATCCCCTCGGTGAAATAGAAGCCCGCTCCCGCGCGGCTTCTGCGCACCATCATCGTGAACGCCGAAAGGTAGCACGCCCGCATGTGGGCCGCGTACAGGTCCCCCATGTACACCCGTACGTCCTGCTCCTTCGGCCACTCCGCGAGCTCGGACAGGTTCATGGGCGCCCCGAGCCGCTCCTCCCACGTCCGCGCATCCTGGTGCCACCGGACCATCCCCCGGTCGATCACCCGTCCGTCGGCATAGCGCAGCTTGAAATCGCCGAAACAGACAACCAGCTCCGGCCGCGCCGCCATCAGCGCGCACTGCATCGAGGCCTTGCCCGGAAGCCATTCGTCGTCGGAATCGACGAAGGCCACGAGGTCGTGCGCCGCCTCGCGAATGCCGCGGTTTCGGGCCGCTCCCGCTCCCGCGTTGTCCTGGAAGAGATAGCGGATCGTTCCGTTGGTGCTCCCCCGTTTGGCCCGGATCTCCTCGATGACCGCCGCCGTGCGGTCGACCGAGCCGTCGTCCACGACCACCACTTCGTCCTGCGCAGTCAGCTGGTCGAGGACGCTCTCCAGCGCGCGCGGGAGCATGGCCGCCCGATTGTACGTGGGGATGATCACCGACACCGGTTGCCGCATACCTGCTCCCTTCTCCGCCTTCGTCGGGGCGGCCTCTGCCCTCTCACCGGCCCGGGGCCGGTACGCCCGACTTCATTGGGGCTCCGGCTTTCCCCGCAGCGCCCGCAGAAGCGGTTTCACTCCGGGTGTTTCCCGAAGCCGCTGCCGCGCCTGCCGGGGCCACCACCCGCCGACCAGCGAGCGCAGCCGCCGCGGATAAAGCCACAGATCCACGTAACGATGCTTCTCGGGCCGCCAGCTGTCAAGCCAGGTGCGGTCCGTCACGAAATTCACCGCGTCCGTCGCCGGATCCGCAAACGCGCGCTGGAGCATCTCGCCGATCAGCAGAAATCCCGGCGAGCACGCAGCGTACGCTTCATCGTAGCCGATTTTCCACAGCACGAGCGTCCGCCCGGTCCGCACCGCCAGGTGCCCGGCGACATAGGTGTCGCCGACCCGAAGGAAGTGCCATTCGAGAGCCCGGCGGGCGTGCAGCCGTGCGCAGAGGCGCCGGTAGAACTCGGTCAGCGCCGGGTCCGCCCCGATCGCGGAACCCGCCCGCCCCTTCCAGCCCGCCGCTTCCAGCCGCGCAAAGCGCTCGAGGTACTCCGGGTGCGCCTGCGCACCGCTCAAAAACTCCGCCTCGACCGTCCCCAGCTTCGCCAGCTTCCGTCCGTACTGCCGATAGTGCTTGCGGAAGTGCCCCGAGGACGACTCGAAGAACTCGTCCCAGGTACCCTGCGTCTCCCGCACCGTCGCCAGCCCGGCCGGGATCTGCGCCGCCCGCGCCCGAGCGGGCGCGCCCGCCGCCGCCGCCGCAATCAGGGGCGACGTCCCCTCGACCCCCGGCATCTCCAGGCCGAACCACCCGGGGACTGCTTCCTCGAGTGCGCGGTAGAACGCCTCGGCCGCCTCGGCCTCCCGTCCCGGCGCCACCACCGCATCCACCGAGCGCGTGTGCGCATCTCCCGGCGGCCGGAGCGCCGTCACCGTCTTCCCCAGAACCGAGAGCCGCCGCTCCTCCAGAGGGAGGACGCCGGCGAGCTGTTGGCCGGCAAAGGCCGCCAGGCACAGCCAGGGGCGCGCCGCCGGCTGGCGCAGTTCCAGATGGGCCGACACCCACGCATAGGACAGCATGGGCAGCCGCCCCGCCGCGCCGAGCGCGAGCTCATCCCAGGCCTCCCCGATCGCCGCCAGTTCCGCCGGGTCGCGGTAAACCCGCACTTCCAGGTGCGGCGCCGCCGGCCGCCGCGACACCAATACTTCGTTCGTCATAGTGGTTCGAATATAACCGGCCCGGTGCTCCCGAGAAACGACAAATTGGACGTACTATATCTATTTTACGGTCGCCGGTCGATCGTCGCCGGCGCCCCGCCTTGTTTCGGTTATCGGCTTTCAGGCGCGCCTTCCCCACCCCCGCTCCCGCTAGTCCGCTCCGGGCCCCGTCCGCCGCGACCGCCACCACCCGACCGCCCGGCGCAGCGGTCGCACCCGCCGCAGCGCGAGGCGCACCCGGTGCGGCCACGCTCCCGCGACCAGCGACCGCACCCGCCGCGGGTACATCCGCACCTGGATGTAAGGCCGTTTTTCCGGATGCCAGGCGTCGTGCCACGCCCGGTCGGTCACTAGATTGACCTCCGCCGTCGCCGCGTCGGCGAACGCGCGCTCCAGCGCGCGCTCCATCAGCACCACCCCCGGCGAGTACGCGGCGAAAGCTTCATCGTAGCCGATCTTCTGAATCACGAGCGCCTTCCCTGTCCGAATCGCGAAATGTCCCGCCAGATCGTGGCCCCCCGCCCTCAGAAAATGCCACTCCAGCGCGCCGCGCTCCGCCAGCCGCCGGCACAGCGCGCGGTAGAATGCGGTCAGGTTCTCCCGGGAGGAGATTGCCGTTCCCCGTTTCCCTTTCCATCCGGCCGCCTCTATGCGCGCGAACCGCCGCAGCAACTCCGGATCGGCCTGCGGCCCGGCCAGGAATTCCGTCCGCACCTCCCCGATCTCCGCCAGCCGGCGATGCTCCTTGCGGAGGTGTTTGCGGAAATTCCGCCCCAGCCCTGCCAAGTATTCGTCCCAGTCCCCGGTGCACTTCACCACCGAGGCATAGTTGCTCCCCTCGCACAGCAGCGTCGTCCGGGTCAACGCCCGCGCCGCCTCTCCGGCCAGCGGCGCACCCTCCTCGAGGTGGTCGAAATTCAGTCCGAACCACGCCGGCGCGGCGTCATCGAGCGCCGCCCGCAGCGCGGTGAGCACCGCCCGCTCCCTTCCCGGCCGGACCACCGCTTCCACCGACTGCATGTGCGAATCCCAGGGCTGCCGCAGCATCGGCAGGCGCCTCCCCAGGATCCGAATTTCTTCGACTTCGATCGGCCACACTCCCTCCAAACGGTGTCCCGCGAACGCCGCCAGGCACATCCAGCGGCGGGCGGCCGGATGCCGCTCCGCCAGATACGAGGCCACCCAGGCGTGCGAACTCATAGGCAGGCGCCCGGTGTCGGCGAACACGAGGCGGTCCCAGGCGGCCGCCAGCGGTTCTAGCTCCTCGATCCGCCGGTACACCGCGACCCGCACGCCCGGCGTCCCGGCCGGTGCAGCCGGGTCTGTTGTTTCCTTCATGACCCGCCCTTCCCTCGGTCGCGGCCGGGTCGGCCCGGCCGGAAGCGGTGTGCGGCGCCCGCCGCTGCTCCGCCGCCCGATTCGCTCCGCGTTTCTCTGCTTGCCCTGAGTTTCCAATCCGCATTAGTTGCGGCCGGAGGACCGAATGCCCGGTCCGCCGCTAACGCACGCGCTGTGTGAATGACTATGCGCCTGGAGATCATCACTTCGCTCGCTGCCTTCCGGGACCTGAACGGCCCGTGGAACGACCTGCTTCGCGGCCACCCGCTCGACCATGCCTTCATGCGCCACGAGTGGTTCGCCTGCTGGCTGGCGCACTTTAGCGGCTCGTCGGCTCTCTGCTGCGCCGTCGCCCGCGACCGCGACCGCCTCGTCGCCGCCGCCCCGATGCTGGTTTCGCGCGAACGCATCAAGGGCCTTTCCGCCCGCGTCCTCGGCTTCGCCGCCTCCACGATCACCCCGCGCTGCAACGTCATCCTTGCTCCCGACTGCGCCGCCGAAGAGTTCTTCGCTTTTCTCCTGGCTATCCCCGGCGTCGATCTCGTCGTTGCCCGCGGGCTGGATCGCGAGGCCGCCGCCACCGCCGCTTTCACCGGGTTTCTCAGCCAAACCGGGCGCGCCGCCGTGAGCGAACCCGGACGCCTCTCCCCGTTCATCACCACCGGCGGCGCGTGGGGGGACTACTTCCGGTCTCTGCCCAAATCTTTCCGCCAGAACCTCCGTACGGGCGCCAACAAACTCGGCCGCGCGGGCGACGTCAGTATAAAGAAAGTCGACACGTACGTCGAATTCAAGCATCTCCTTCCTGAACTTGTCAACGTCTCCGCCCGCAGCTGGAAAGCCGCCGAGGGCACCGATCTCGGTTCGCTGCCGCAGGTGGTGGCTTTTCTCGATGACTTCAGCCGCCTGGGCGAACCGGCCGGGTTGTGGGAGCTCTGGGTGCTTTTTCTCGATGGCCGCCCCATTGCCTTCGACTACTACCTCTGCGGCCCGCAGCGCCTCTCGCTGATTCGCACCGATTTCGACCTCGCCTTCAAGGATCTGAGCCCCGGCCACAATCTCCAGCAGGCGGTGCTGCAGGACTTGTTTGCCCGCCCGGGGGTATGGGAGCACGACATGGGCGGCCAGGCGTACGGGTACAAGCTCCGGTGGACCGACAAGTTGCGCCCGCACATAGACTTATGGACCGCCGGCTCCCGCCGCTGGGGTCGCGTGCTGATGTTCGGTAAAAGCCGCTTCCTCCCCCTCATACGCCGCCCTTCCCGCCGCTCGGAGAGCGAGACCGGGGAGACCGCTTGAGGTAAGGTTGCCCGCCTGTTCCGCCGACATTATGTCCAAAAGGAACAACCGGAGGGGGCGCGGCGTTACGCCCGTACCTTGTTGCGGGTACGGTGCTTGCGAAACGTAACCGGTCCTCCTCCACTTTACGGTTGCCTCGTCGCCCCGTTCGACATTATATGTCGGCAGGCTCGGCGAGTGCGGCCTGACCTCACAAGGAATGCTCAGATGCGGAAAAGATTGATTCTCCTCACACTGGCCGTCCTCCTTACCGCGGGGACGCTCGCGGCGCGCACCCAGCGCGTCTCGGTCATCTTTATCCACTACTCCACCGGCACCATCATTGTCGAGGGCTACTGCTGGGGCAACCAGTGGAACCGCAACATCACCGAGGCGCTCGACACCACCGTTGTCTCCTACGGCATCGACACTGCCCGCATCGTCTTCCACAGCTACCGCCTCAACAACGATGCCGGCTTCAGCGCGCTGAGCGACACCTGCCACGGCAGCGGCGAGAACGGCTGCGCCTTCAACCGCTTCTCCAACTTCTCCTACGATCTCGTCACCAGCTCCTACAACCGCATGCGCATCTGGAACAGCGACGGCGGCTTCACGAGCGGCTCCTACGCCGGCCTCCTCAAGCACTTCTTCGACGTTCCCAACAAGGAGCAGCAGACCTTCTGGAAGCTCTTCAAGACCCACAAGACTCCCTCGCAGTTCCCCGACTCGGTGGCCGAGGAGGACGGCTACGACCTGGTCATCATCAAGAACCCCTATGCCTGCTGGGCGTACATGACGCCGGCACAGGCCGACAGCATTCGCGTGCTCTATCGCGCCGTCCGCGACTCCATCGCCCACCACCCCGAGATCAACGTCGCCCTGGCGTTCGGCACGCCACTGCGACTCGGCACGCAGGTGTTTGACTCCGCCCAGGCCAAAATCACGTATGACCTCGCCACCTGGTTCGTCAGCGACTCCTTCTTCACCCACACCAATGACGGTCCCTACCGGAACCTCTGGAAAGTCGACACCTACCGCCCCTACTGCGAGATGAGTCCCGACAGCGTCAACCGCTACTGCTTGAAGAACGCGTACTATGGGGACGGCGATTCGCACCCGAACCCGCAGGCGGGGGCCACGCTCGGCCAGGACATCCTCATCGACTTCCTCCGCACCGCCGTCCGCGACATCCTCATCCAGCGCAGCGGCGCGGGCGGGGTCACGCGCGCCGATATCGACCGCAAAATCCGCGACTTCCAGCAGGGTCTCGCCAGCGAGGAAGACGTGCTCACCCTCATCCGGCAGTATAACAGCGCCCGCTGAGGGCGCAGGAGTTCCGGGAACCGCCGTGTACAATCTCCTCCGTCGCCTGGTGTTCGCCGCCGCGCTCGTCGCGACCGCGCCCCTCATTTTCATCACCTGGCTGGAGGGCGTCGTCACCTCGCGGCGGAGCGAGAAGCTCTACGGCTCGTGCAAAGAGCTGCTCGCCTCGGTCCCCACCTTCTTCGGCGAGTACTTCCGCGGCGCATTCTACTGGGCGGTCTGCGCCCACGTCGAGACCGGCGTCGTGTTCCTCTACGGGAGCATGGTCGCCCACCGCGACACGACGGTGCGTAGGGGCGCGATCATCGGCTGCCACTCGATCGTCGGCTACGCCGACATCGGGCCCGACGTCATGCTCGCCGCCCGCGTCTCGATCCTCTCGGGCAAGTACCAGCACGGCCGACCCGGCGAACTCCGCGGCGCCGGCGTCGAGCCGCCGCACGGCTGCCGGGAGCAGCCCGGCGAGCACACCTGCATACGGCTCACCGGTCCGCGGGTCCCGCGCATCGGGGACGACCTCGAGCAGCGGGACGAGCGCGAAGGCCCGCTCCCGGAGGCGCGGATGCGGCACTTCGAGGTCGGGCTCGGTGACGACCAGGTCGCCGGCCCAGAGTAGATCGAGGTCGATGAGCCGCGGAGCCCAGCGCTCCCGACGCACCCGTCCCAGGGCTCGCTCCGCGGCGAG
>Ga0209606_1002715_pt1 | contig 19006 bp, 9 predicted proteins | sample AD_UKC057_MetaG_FD_184412 | JGI IMG/M metagenome (GOLD analysis project Ga0209606, IMG submission 184412) | Active sludge microbial communities of municipal wastewater-treating anaerobic digesters from USA - AD_UKC057_MetaG (SPAdes) (version 2) | ecosystem: Engineered > Bioreactor > Anaerobic >...
CTGCATTGTTGGTACCACCCCAGATATTTCCGTCGCTATCGCCCGAAATACACCATATTGTGTTAGAGGGCAAGCCATCGCTGATGGTATACACTGTCCAGGAACTGCCGTTATATTTCGAAATACCGCCTGCAGTGGCAGCCCAGACATTACCGGATGCATCGCAATATACATCGTAAATCACATTATTACCCAATCCCTCGTTGGTTGTAAAACTAGTCCAATCTGAACCATTGTAACGTGTAATGCCCTGGGTTGTACCAATCCAGATATTACCGGATGCATCCTGCGCAAAACAACGGACATTGTTCGATGCCAGCGCCTGCGTCAGTTCAAAGTGATGTGTCTGCTGCGAGTAGCCAAGGCTATACGCCGAAATAACCAGTGCCAGAGAAATCAGAAATCTTTTCATGTATCGATGAGTTTATTTTTATAAAATATTCATTGCATAAAGATAGCAAAGCGAAATATGAAACACAAAAATATTTCGTCGAGCCGATAAGATTTTATAAACCGTTCTGTTTTAAAAAGTTTGATGCCTGAAAAACAAAAAATGCCTGAAAAATCAGGCAAATTATTGAAGGCTAATTTCTTATGCTACATATATCCCTGATTCTTCAATACCTCGAGTAATGCGGCAGAGAAGGCTGTGTTATCCTTTCGGGTATAGCGAATATCGGTAAAAACCTGTGCCAGATTTTGCTTATTGTTTTCAGCGACGAATTGACGGCTGTCGCTACGGTTCTCTTTTTCGCGGTATAATGCCTCGATTTCTTCGTCGGTAAAATCGTGATATGTTTCGTAATGCACCACGGCGCGCAGTGGCAGACGATCGGTAAGCGGAGGTATTTCGCTGGGATATCCCAATACCAAAGTAGTTACCGGAACTACTCCTTTGGGCAATTTCAAAATGTCAATAATTTTGCCGGCAGTATAGGTGGTTGTTCCCAGATAGCATGTTCCAAGCCCGTGTGATTCAGCTTCGAGGCATGCGTTTTGGGCCGCCAGCAGGGCATCGATGGCAGCCGTAACAAACGACAGAAAGTTATTGTATGCGCCGGCATCGGCATTGCGTAAGCTGCACCACTGCATAAATCGGTTAAAATCGGCGCAAAACGTTAAAACAACAGGGGCCTGTTTAACCATGGGCTGATTGAAATGACAGGGAGCCAGTTGCTCTTTAATGGACGGATCGGTGGTAACCACAATACTGTAAACCTGCATATTACCCGTGGTAGCAGCTCTCGATGCAGCCTCGAGTACTGATTGCATTATTTCGGAAGGAATGCTGTCGGGTTTGTATTTACGGATTGAACGGTGTTCAAAAATTTCTTTTACCATCTGACAGTCTCCTTAAGCATCGATATTGGCATAGGTGGCATTGGCTTCGATGAATTCCCTGCGTGGAGGAACTTCGTCGCCCATCAGCATCGAAAATATACGGTCGGCTTCCAGTGCATTTTCGATGGTTACCTGCCGCAGAGTCCGGTGTACCGGGTTCATGGTGGTATCCCAAAGCTGCTCGGCGTTCATTTCACCAAGACCTTTGTAGCGTTGAATATGCACACCCGAATCGTTGCCATCTTTTGTAATTTCTTCGATAATCTGCTTACGGTCGGTTTCCGTCCATGCGTACTTTTCGAACTTACCCTTTTTAATGAGGTACAAGGGAGGTGTGGCAATATAGAGGTTTCCGTTTTCGATCAGGGGTTTCATATAGCGGAAGAAGAAGGTCATAATCAGTGTGGTGATATGGCTGCCATCGACGTCGGCATCGGTCATGATTATGATTTTAAAATACCTGAGTTTTTCGATATTTAAGGCTTTGCTGTCTTCGTCGGTACCAATGGTAACCCCAAGCGCAGTATAGATGTTTTTGATTTCTTCGCTGTCGAACACTTTGTGTTGCATTGCCTTTTCGACGTTCAGGATTTTACCCCTGAGAGGAAGAATGGCCTGAAATGTTCTGTCGCGGCCCTGTTTGGCAGTTCCACCTGCAGAATCACCTTCCACCAGAAAAAGTTCACATTTTGCAGGGTCACGATCGCTGCAATCGGCCAGTTTTCCGGGAAGACCGCTGCCTCCCATCACATTCTTGCGTTGCACCAGTTCTCGGGCTTTACGGGCAGCGTGGCGGGCTGTTGCGGCCAAAATTACTTTCGAAACAATGGTTCTGGCATCTTTTGGGTTCTCTTCAAGATAATTTTTCAGCATCACGCTCACAGCCTGATCTACCGAAGCACTTACCTCAGAGTTACCCAGCTTGGTCTTGGTCTGACCTTCGAACTGGGGCTCCTGCACTTTCACCGAAATAACGGCAGTAAGACCTTCGCGAAAGTCATCGCCATTAATCTCAAATTTAAGTTTACTGAGCATTCCTGATTCATCAGCATAGGCTTTTAGGGTACGGGTTAAACCACGCCGGAAACCGGTTAGATGGGTGCCCCCTTCGATTGTATTAATGTTATTCACATAGGAGTGAATATTTTCGTTGAATGAGGTATTGTATTGCAGGGCAATTTCAACGGGGACATCGTTTTTGTCGGTCACGATATGGATAACATTATCAATTAGCCTTTCGCGATTATCGTCGAGATACTCAACGAATTCCTTAAGTCCTTCTTCGGAGTGAAACACTTCTGATTTATGCTTACCGGTCTCGTCTTTTTGGCGTTCATCAATCAGGGTCATCATAATACCCTTGTTGAGATACGAAAGTTCACGTAAGCGTGAAGCAATTATATCGTAATGATATTCGGTCGTTATAAAAATACTGTCGTCGGGGAGAAAATTAACCAGTGTACCGGTTTCCTTCGAACTACCTACTACCTTAACATCGTAAAGCGGTTTTCCCATTTCATACTCCTGCTGGTAAATATTCCCGTCGCGGAATACGTTAACGGTAAGGTGCGACGAAAGTGCGTTTACGCAAGAAACCCCTACTCCGTGCAAACCGCCCGAAACCTTGTAACTGTCTTTATTGAATTTTCCTCCGGCATGCAACACGGTCATAACTACTTCCAGGGCAGAACGGCCTTCTTTTTCGTGCATATCGACCGGAATACCACGACCATTATCCTTAACACTTACTGAATTATTCTCATGAATAATAACATCAATGGTTGTACAATAACCTGCAAGGGCTTCGTCAATTGAGTTATCAACAACTTCGTAAACCAGATGGTGCAGACCTTTTACACCAATATCGCCAATATACATTGCCGGCCTTTTGCGCACTGCTTCGAGACCTTCGAGCACCTGAATACTATCGGCAGAATAATTGCCATTTCCATTACCGTTCCCATTCGCATTTACAGGCAAGGAATCTTCCTGTAATTTTTCTAACTCGCTCATTTTCAATTAGTTTTATTTTTTGCAATTTGCTTACGCAAAGTTATCATTTTTAGTAAGATAAAATACCGTAAAAACATCAGATTTACGTGTATTTATCAACAAATTACATAATGTTTTGTTAATGAAAACATGAAAAACATTTGTAAAAAAAGGCCGGAAGCAATCAGCTTGTCCGACCTGCAAATAAACCCGTATTACAAACTAAAAAGAATAGGTTAGCCCCAGCATAACATTAAAACCATGGGCACGGTAGCCATCCCATATATAGTATTTTTGCGCTGCAATATTATTCAGGTAAATAAAGCCACTAAAATTTGATGCAATCTTATATTCGGCATTCAGATTAATATCGAAAAACGGTTTCATCTTAAAATGGTCGTCAGCATCAACCGCGTCGGGATTCTTAGTCCAGCGGGTTCCTGTAACATAAACACCGGCACCCAGACTCAGTTCTTTATTGAACTGGTACCTTGCAAACAGGTTCACATCGAAGTTGGGCATATGCCAGGGTTTATCTTCCGACTTAATATAACTGTACCAGTAGTAATGCCCATTCAGGAAAACATTGAGTTTATCGTTGGCAGCGACCACAATTTCACCATAGCCGCTGAAGCGTTCCACGTTGCTGTAAACCGTAGTAAATTTATTTTTTAATTCCGATGCAGTATCGATTACATAGAAATACATATTATCAATTTTCGAGTAATTGCCTTTCAGGTTAAAGCGAATTTTCCGGTCAATATTTCCTTTAATACCCAAATCAATAATCTGAGCATAATTGGTGGGTTCAAGCATCAATCGGTAGCTTGTGTACGGATTTTCGAAACCGGCTCGTTCCAGATCATTAAATTGGAGGTTACCCCTGAATGAAGCATACGGTATCAGGGTATTGCTGATATTATGCTGGATTAATACATCAGGGTAGAGATGATAGCGCGACGAATCGCCCGAAAATTCTCCGGTGCCATTCACGCCGAGTCTGATTTGCCATTGCTTATCGTTTAACTGCACATAAGGTCTGAATGATGGAACGATCCATGATGAATCGATAATGTTGGTTTTATACAAAGTAAATTCGACATCTGCCCCCACATTGAGCTTTTTTACAGCTTTGTTCATGTTGAGGTCGATACCAAAATAATGTTGATGTGTGGTATCGATGGCTTTCAGATATCGGTAATCAAGCATAAAGTCATAATTCAGCTCATTTTTACCGGTATTGTTTGAATTTACACCGGCATTGATACCAAAAACATTATAGCGTTGTTTCTCCATATCGGTCCTAATCAATGGAATATCAACAACATCAATGAGCGATGGATTTACCCCGTAAAAATAATCCTCTCGGCTGGCAAACGATATATTCGAAAACAGCGTGGACTTAGTTAAGAATTTCTTTCCATACAAGCGGATGTCGTTATCGTTATAACCGGCATATACTTTTTGATCGATTGAATTGTTAATTTTCCCGTGGGCCGAATGATGCCGGGCAAAAGCACCCAAAGAATAATCCTTCGACCTCAGGTTGTGGTAGTTGGCTTCGATATAAGGCGACAGATAATTGCCAAAACCCAGCTTAACCCAGCCGTTATCGAGGGGTGACAGGGGTTCCGGCTTCAGGTCGGCTGCCTGCAGCGGAGCAGGTAAAAAGCTGGTTGGATATTGCACCGAAAACACCGAATACTCAAACCTGGGCTGCACAACCACCGTGTCGATAATCACTGGAATGGGTTGAATACGGTTGGCATCTTTTATCGATGGAGTATATTCGTTATAGATGGTCATGTCACCCATATCTATGGGTTCAGTATCGCCATCTTTAGTTTGCGCTGCTGCGCTCAGCGAAAGGCTTAAGCCTGCCACAACGGCTAAAAAACATTTGTATTTCATTGGTATTCGGTTGTTTTTCGTTAACACAATGCGCCCCGGGTTTTCGGTTGGGGATTGCTGTATTCCCATATTTTCGAGATGTTCAAAACTCATAATGCAGTGCTTTTGTGTTTCAGTAAGTTTTTAATTCTGTTTGTTCTCACCTTCCACGGGTTCTTCGGTCGGTCCAATCAGGTTTTCGTATCCGTCGTTACCCCCGCCCATATCGATTTCCATTTTCAGAAATTTCTGGGTTTGCTCTTCCGATTTTTCCATTTCGGTAATTTCGGCAAGTTTGGTAAACGCTTCGTCCTTTATACCATCTTTGTCGTCGGTGTAGTTATCGAGAACCGATTTCAGGGTATGCTTGGCCTGAAACAAATCGTTTCGCTGGAGGAAGATATCGGAAAGTAAAATAAAGCTCTTGGCCAGCCAGTAACGGTGGGGAGAACTCATCTGGGCAAACTCGTAAATCATGTTTTCGGCCAGTGTATCCTGTCCGATCTTCAACTGAATTTCGGCCATGCGATAGCGCGCTTCGGCACCTTCGTATGATTTCACCTCGGTGGCCAGACTCGAGAAAATATTGTACGCCTGCATCCACTGTTTCAGGTTGTAACGTGCTTTCGCCTCATCGTAGCGGGCTTCACGTATCATTTCGTCGGTAACCTTGTCGGTTCCAATCAGTAACTGAGAAGCCAACACCACATCGTCCCATTTCTCGAGAAGGTAGTTGCATCGGAGTACGCCCAGACGGGCTATCAGCACATTGCTCTTGTTCTGCGAAATCTGATTGAGTTTGGTGTAAAAAATAAGGGCTTTGGCGTAGTTTTTATCAAGGAAATGAAGCGATGCAGCTTTCAGGGTACTTTCTTCGGTGTACATGCCGGTGGGTGCATTGGCAACAATTTCGTAGCTGGGCAGTGCTTCAGCCGGTTTCTTAAAATAATTCAATAATTCGGCAGTATAAAAATGGGCTTCCACCGAATACACTCCTTTGGGGAATTTTTCCAGATACTTTTTGAGTGCGTCGAGCGCTTTTTCGTATTCCTGATTTACATACAGGCGTTGTGCGGACAAAAACATCAGAGAATCCTGTTCGTTCATGCTGACCACCATATCGCCACCCTGAGAGTTGGCATAATCAACCCAATTTTCGGTTTGATTCAGTTCGATGTAAATGGTTTTAATCATGTCTTTTGCCGAACGGGCTTCATCGCTGTTGGGATACTGGGCAATCAGACTTTTATATGTTTCCAGGGCATCAGGATATCGTTTCTGGTCGAAATAAATGGTTCCCAAATCGGAAAGTGCCGGTTTTACCATTGCAGCACCCTGATAGTTATCTATCACTATTTTATAAAAAGCAATTGCAGAATCGGGCTGATGTAACATGGTATTATAAGTACGGGCAATTTCGAAATTGGCAAACCCCGAATAACTCGAATTGGGGTATTCGTTCACCAGTTTGCGCAGCGACCACAATTTTTCCTGATGGCGTTTTTGTCCGCCATAACCCAGAGCCATCTGATACATGGCATAATCAGCATCAAAAACACCGAGCATTGCTGACTTCTTATAATAATCGGTAGCCGATTCAAACTGTTTGGTTATAAAGTAACAATCGCCTATTCGGTTCATGGCATCGTTGTACACCCTGTCGGGTTCACCTTCGAATTGCTTTTCGTATTTACGGAACCAGTTACCTGCATTCTGATAGTCTTTCTTTTTAAAATATGCATAACCCAGGGTATAGTGAGCCAGCGTAAACTCATCAAGGTTAACAGCGCCTGAGGTCTCAACAAATTGCTTATAGAGAGCAATGGCATCATCGTATTTCTGCTGGCGGTAGCATACTTCCGCTTTCCAGTAATCGCACAGTGCTTTAATCTGCGGATCGTATTGCTTGTATTTTAGGGATTTATCAAAATAGACGACGGCATTATCGTAATGCAGGTCAATCAGGTGTTCCAGACCGCGCAAATAAGCAATACGCTGGTAGGCCATTTCAATTTTTGGCGGTTTCGACTTCATTTTATCCATAATATTCAGCGCGTCCTGATAGTTTTTGGTGGTCAGAAAGGCCTGTAACATGTAATCATACACCTCATCAACACGCTTCGATTGCGGATATTCGTTCAGAAATGTATTAAACGCATTCAGGGCTTCGTTAAATGGCGAAAGGTCGAGTTCAAACGAAATTTTCGCATAATTGAACAGGGCATCTTCGCGAATGGCCTGATTTTGTTTTCCTTTCGATGCTGTACCGAAAGCCAGTTTTGCATCTTTCTTGCGATTCAGTTTAAGATAGCAATCAGCCAGATGGTAGGCTGCATTCTGCGTCAGGGTATCTTCGGCTCCAATGGTCGATTCAAAATAACCGGCGGCTTTATCGTAACGTCCGCTTTTGTAATAGGCATACCCTAACTGGTAGGCATCCTGATCGGGTTTTTCTCCTTCGGTTGAATAACTGTTTTCGAGATAGGGAATGGCTTCGGCATACTTACCGGTACGGTAATAGGCTTCACCAATAATACGGTTTACTTCAGCCAGTCGTTCGTTGTTCTCCATTTTCAGCACTTTCGGAGCGTAGGCAATTATTTCGGGGTATTTCTCCTGCATGTAATATATCTGCGTGATGTAATACGGAACTATGGCAGCAAACCATTCGTGGTTTTCGAGTTTCTGAAATCCCAGAAGCGCTGTTTGGTACTGACCATTCATGTACTTAATATGCGAGTAGAAATATTCACCCAGCGGAGCATAAAAAGTTTGCCCGTCTTTTATCTCATAAAATGCCTTGGCCGCTTTATCATAGTCTTTTCGGGCATAATGACAATAACCCGATTTAAAGAAGTATTCCCCGTTCTCTTCGGGTGTTAAACTTAAGCGATCGACCTGTTCATACCATTTCAGTGCATTGGGATATTTCTTTTTCAGAAATTGGTAATTCCCCATCTGAAAACCGGCGTCGTTCACATTGTAGCTTTCGGGGTGCTCCCTGATAAACTGTTCAATGAGGTATTCCGCATCTTTGTTAAACAGCTTGAGTGCACACATCGATGAATAATACAGGGCATCGTCTTTATACACTGAATATTCATTCCCGGGATTGTTCGCAAAGTCTTCGAACATTTTCTGGGCAGCCCCGTAATGACCTTTATCGTAGAGTTGTTTCGCCGTCGAAAAGCGGTCATCAGGCTGTTGAAATATTTGTGTGGACTGCGCTGCAATATCAGCCAACGATAAAAATGAAAACAGCACGATAATTAATGTCTTGACATTCATAGTTTTATACATAAAAATTTAATACACTTTCGGCATTTTAAACAAAAAATAAAATTACTACTATTAGTTGGGCTGCACCTGTGCAGCCTAATGTTTTAATTAACAGGGTTTTGTTTATTTCTAATCGGTAGTTGCAACAAAATAACGACATAATTCCGATAGGTTTGTATCTGAGTAAATAACGCAACTGAGATTATAAAAATTGCTGTCATCAATATGAACGAAAACACACAAATTCAACTGCGGGATGTTTCGATAGCCCACGACGACATTCCGGTTCTCGGTAATGTCAATTTAACCATTAATCCATCGGAGTTTGTTTACATCATCGGGCGTGTCGGGAGCGGTAAGTCAAGCCTGCTTCGGGCGCTCTATGCCGACATACCGCTGCTTAGCGGAAGTGCACTAGTTTTGAACCATGAACTGTCGTCAATAAAAAATTCCGAAATTCCGCAACTGCGCAGGCAAATCGGAATGGTTTTTCAGGATTTTCAGTTACTTAGCGACCGAAATGTCAGAGAAAATCTGTTGTTTGTACTTAAAGCTACCGGCTGGAAAAATTCAACCGAAATCGAAGAGCGCATCAAAGAAGTGCTGCGTCAGGTTGACATGACCGAAAAAATAAACAAGAAACCGTTTGAGTTGTCTGGCGGAGAACAACAACGGGTAGCCATTGCCCGTGCTATTCTCAACAACCCTCCCCTTATTTTTGCCGATGAACCCACAGGCAACCTCGACCCCGAATCAGCCGAGAGCATCATGAATATTTTGCTCGAACTCAACCGCTCGGGTAAAACCATAGTGATGGTAACCCATAATTACACCATTCTTAAAAAATATCCTTCGCGTACCATACTCTGCGAAAACGAAATGATTCGCGAAATGCCCCAGAACGAAGCTTTCGATTTAAGCGACTTTTAATCCCGCCTGGTTTTAATAAAAAAGGCTGCCCTCGAAGCAGCCTTTTTTATTGTTTTGCAAATTGTTAATGCAGCAGCATCGCTTGCAAATAATATACTCCTGCACCGGCAAGATAACCAATGAGAGCAAGTAGAGATATTTTTTTCAGGTACCATATAAAGTCAATCTTTTCGAGACCCATTGCGGCAACACCGGCTGCAGAACCAATAATAAGAATACTACCTCCGGTACCGGCACAATACGCCAGAAATTCCCAGAACAATCCATCCTGAACAAAGTTGGCAGCATAACCCACAGCTCCTGCGGCTTCAATGGGGTACATACCCATTGCACCGGCAACCAGAGGCACATTATCGACAATCGAAGACAAAATACCAATAGCAATATCAATCAGGAATATGTTACCTAAATTGTTATCGAGCCATCCGGCAAGCAGATAGAGATGTCCGGCACTTTGCAGTGCTGCAACAGCCGTAAGAATTCCTAAAAAGAATAATATCGTTGGGGTATCAATACGGCGGATAATTGCCATAACCGAAAGCTTGCGCTTGCATTCGTCTCCTTTACGGCGGTGCATTATTTCGGTAGTAATCCATAAAATACTTAAACCAAACAGCATCCCCATATAGGGTGGCAGATGAGTTACGGTTTTAAACACCGGCACAAACAGCAAGGCCGCCACCCCGATTATAAGTATCAGTAATTGTTCGCGGGGCGATGTCAGTTCATGCCCGCTGTCAACACAGGCTTCTTTAGGTCGGGTAACGTGACCTTTCATTGTGAATGAAAGAATCGCCAATGGGATGACCATGGTAACCAGACTCGGTAAAAACACCCGTGTGATAATGGCTACGGTAGTAACCTGTCCTCCAATCCATAACATAATTGTGGTAACATCACCAATGGGCGACCATGCTCCTCCTGCATTGGCGGCCAGCACCACCATACTGGCATAGAACCAGCGGGTATGTTTATCATCGATGAGTTTACGCAGCAAAGCAACCATAACAATGGTAGTTGTAAGGTTATCGAGTGCAGCCGACATGAAGAAAGTGATAAAGCTGGTAATCCATAGCAGCTTCACCTTGTTGGTTGTCTTGATTTTATCGGTTATTACCTTGAAACCTTCATGCTGGTCAACAATTTCAACAATCGTCATTGCACCCAGCAGGAAAAAGAGAATCTGGGCAATTTCGACGACATGATGCTCCAACTCGTGACCCACAAAGTGAACCACATCACCGCCTTCGCCATGACCCCAGTTGGGACTGAAACCCAGACCAAGAACCACATCGGCGCTCAAAATGTAAAGCACCCAGCATAAAACACCAACAAGCAGCGCCGATGCTGCCTTATCAACTTTTAGCGGATGTTCCAAGGCTATTGCTGTATACCCCAGAACAAAAACCACCACCATTAAAATAAAAATACTCATAAGCTATTCGTTTTAATTTATTACAAATATAAAAGCCTAATTGGTAATTAAAAGTGATTTACCCTATGCCCGGATGAGGTAATTAAAAAACAGCTGTCAACATTTTTATTGGCACGTACCTGTGTTAACGAATTAGCAACTGTTTGGTAGAATATTTAAAAGCGCTTACAAAACCATGCTGTTAAACATAATTTCACAAACGCTTTAATTAAGGCCTAATAAATTTTATTCTTCCGCCTGAAGTGTAGCAGTGTTTTCGGCTTCGAGGGCCTTGGCTTTTACCGGACAGTCGCTAACCTTACAATCCTTGGCGGGTTCAGTATGTTCTTTATTTGATGCAGGCTCCCATCCCATAATAAGGTATAAGAGGAAAAATCCGGCAATATATGCCACGATAACATGCCAGCCCTTGCGAACCCAAAGTCCCACATTGCGGGCTTCAGGAAACTTATTGGTAATAGCCACCCCGGCCGACGATCCGAACCAAATCATCGAGCCACCAAAGCCCACGGTGTATGCCAGCATACCCCAGTCGTAGTGTCCTTGTTGTAAGCAAAGTTTCGTAAGAGGAATATTATCGAAAACAGCCGACACAAAACCCAGAATAAAAGCAGTAAGCCACGAAGCATCGGGCAGTGTTTCTACCGGCATCAGCGACGCAGCAGTAACAAGGCACAACAGGAATATAGAACCTTTGATGGAAGCTCCCACCTCGTGCCATGGAATTTTGCGGAATGTAGCTCCGAGTATAATGGCTATCCAAACCCCCAATGCAGGCATGTCATAGAGTATGTTTGATGCAATAGCGCCTGCTAATATCAACACTACAATGAGTAATCTTCCATAATCAATCTTCACATTGGGATTGGCATCCTTCACGATTCGCTGGTATTTATCCTGCTGGCGGGAAGCAAAAAATGCGATAATTATCAGGGCAACAAATGCCGCAACATAAGCATGAACCACATTCAGTGCCGAAACGCCGTCAATCCACATCATGGTGGTGGTGGTATCACCCACCACACTGCCGGAACCACCCGCATTGCTGGCAGCCACAATACCGGCAATATAACCAATATGCACCTTGTTCTTGAAAACAACCAACGCAATGGTACCCCCAATCATTGCGGCAGCAATGTTATCGAGAAACGATGATAGAATAAACACAAAAACCAGAAGCATAAACGGGCCTTTCCAGTCATCAGCCAGATAACGTGGTAATAATTCGGGGACTCCCGACTCTTCAAAAATTTTGGCCAGTACCGCAAACCCAAGCAATAAACCCAGGAGGTTAAGCAAAATACCCCATTCTCCCTGGCGCATATCTTTGTGTAAAATCTGATCGACAAACGAGTTGTCGCCAAGAAAATGAGAACCCCAGGAATAACCTGCAGTGAAAAACAGTTTGTACAAGACAATGACACTCAATCCGATAATGGCTACCTGGAATGTCTTTTTGTGAAACAAAGCCACACAAACCAGGGTGCAGGCAAAAAGAATAAACTCAATTCGTATTCCTCCCAGTTCATGACCTCCGGCTGAATGCCCCGAAGCCATGGTTAACAATGGGAATACACACATTAAAAAGATGACAAGCATCATCTTCAGCGCTTTTGATTTCATGCTAACGTGTTTAAAGGGTTAAATAATTTTGTTATCTTCCTAGAAAAACAATGGAAACCGTGGGATTTTTGATCTCGCGAAACATCGATAATCCGACTTTCACAATGCAGGCTCATCAGGCTGCCATTTAAAATTATTCTTCAGGAAATTAAACGGCAAATCTAATGTGAAAACAATAACATTATCCTGATTTTTTCAGGAAAAAACTATTTAAAAGCATAGTTTCTGACGGGGTTTCGTGAGGCCACACCGTTTTTGTTTTTTTGTCTTTCGATGTCTTGTTATTGTCTTTTTCTTTATCAGGAATAAACCACCTGAACATTTTTCGGAATAGTTCACCCACTGTGTTGAAATCGTCGGTGAAGAAAATACCGAATCCATTGGTATATGGGCCATATTCCATGTTGATATCGTTGTTGGCACGGGTAAAACCTTTCACCCTGAGATTCCCTTTTTTATTGATTTTAACCTGCACTTCCACATCACCGACAATATCGCTGGTCTGCGATTGATGCTGACCAACTCCGAGGTTACCGTTGAGCAGAATCCGGTCGTTGAGCAACTGCGTCGAAAGTGCCACTTCGAGTTCCTGCGACGAAATCTCATCGCCCGGACGATATTTCACACCTATATCAAAATCTTTACTGATTTGCGACAACCAGTTGCTTAACTGATTCGACAGCAGTTCGCTGGCCGTATTACCTACTGCACTGCTACCGGAACGTTGCTGTGCATAATCGGTACGCATGTTCTCAGGGGTGAAGAATCGGTTCATAATCAGCAAATACAACAGCTGTTTGTTTTTCTCATCTGCCGACATATTGTTGATTTGTGAAAGCACTTTTTCGTCGGCATTCGGGATTCTGATGTCAAATGTAATATCAGGCGTCATCAGGCTTCCCGACATATTTATATGACATTCGATGTTGGTCAGCTTTTTATAGGTGCTGCTCGAATCGATGGCCATCATCAGGTCCCATAAAGGAGCACGCAAACGGTAAACTGCATTCAGGTTCATCACGGCATCATAAGGGTCACCGTTCCAGACAATTGTTCCTCCTTCTTCCACTTCGAAACGCTTATTTATAATATTCTCCAGGGTGAACAAATAACTTCCTTTAACCACTTCGACCTCACCTATCATTTTAAAATCTTCGTTAGAATCGTAGTATATGTTCAGGTTCCCGCGACAATTTGCTTTAATCATATCGCCTACTTTCGGATCGAAAACAATCTGAGCCTCGGCATCGGGCGTAAGTTCAATATCCATATTGAGGTAATACGACATATCGGATTCCTTTTCGGTAAGGCTGGTAATATCATCGTCCGGATTTTCCTTCTTAATAAACGTGAGGATTGTATTTTCGCTGGCTTCGTAGCTTTCGGTCATCGGAAGAACAAAGGTGGTTCCCGGTTCGGTTTTTACCGTCACATCGATTCCAAAAGCCGACAGGTTTCCCTGCACCTGAATGCTGCCGGTTCCGTAAGCCGTTCCATAAAACAAACTATTGTCGACTTCGGTTGTGTTCATCATTTTCAGCTTCTTCGCATTGATATCAAATCGGAATTTTATATCGTCAAACTTATTGTGATACACTCCGCCATTTACAATGCCCACATTATCTTCGGCATCTTTCACTGTGAATTTGTTGAACAGAATTGAATTCGGAGTTATCCACACGGTGTCGTTCAGATTGGCATATAACTTCAGATAGTCATAGGTCAGCTGAGCCCTTTCGAAATCAAGAAATCCGTTAACCTGCGGATCGGAAGGCTTGCCGGTGATATGAATGCTCCCATCGATAAACCCTTTTGTATTACTGATTTCGACCGTGTTAAGATAGGGTTCAAGTACCTCAAATTTAAAATTATCGATATCTACCGTCATATTTAAAGAATCGGTTGAGGGTAAATAGTTGCCGTTGAATTTCAGAAAAGGATTCGAGCCCATCAACCGGAGGCCTTGTTGATTGTTCAACCAATCGGCCGTAACATCAAAGCGCCCGAATTTTTCTTTATTTACCTGCAATTGATCAACGCTGGCACTGATTTTAAATAAGGGATTCTCATATAAACCCGAAAACCTGCCACTGGCTGTAAGAACGCCATCAAGCGAGTAGCCTGTTTCTGCAATTATCGGGTTGATATTGTTTAACTGGGTGTTTTCGATGTAAAATCGCAATAATTTCTCGCGGTTTTCCGAAATAAAACCGGCTACGCGAAGCGATTGATTACCATAGGTAACTACAAAGTCTTCGATAGCAATTTCGGTACTATCGATTTTAATAGGCGTTTCGCCAATCTTCCAGTTTTTATTGTCGATATTAATTTCGGAATCATATATGGTTGCGTAAATCACCGGGAGGGCTGCATCTGGTCTTTCGTTCCTGAAAATCGCCGACAACGAAAAATCGCCTGAATAATCAACCTCACCCCGGTCGTCCCATTGCAAACCCAAAAAGACACTGTCGTTCTCGGCTGAAAGTGTCAAATCCAGATTATTCAAAAGATTAAGATGATCAGTATTAATAGATTTCGTACTTATCTGAATTTTTAAATTGCTGTTTGAACCGACCATTTCGAAACGCGAATTTCCGACAGAAATAGAGTCGTAGCGTATTTCGGGGAAGTCGCTGTTGGCAGTAAAGGTATGTTTACCCGATTCGATTTTTCCATCGATATTGATATCATCCGTAATATCCAGATTGGGCAAAAATACCTGAGTCAGTTTATTTAATGATTTCAGCGAAATAGTGTATGCAAATGTGTTTTTGTCCCACTCCGGCTCCTGCAGGTCACTACCAATAAAAACCGGCAGATAATTGCCTGCAAGTGAACCAAAATACTGAGCCAGTTCAACAAAATTGTATTTTCCGTCGATATTGGCATCCAGATAATCGCTCCGTACCGAAAGGTGCTGCCCTGCATTGTCTTCGCTTGCCTGAATACGAAGTGCTTCCATATCGATACGGTGTTTCCCGTACGACATTTCCATGTCATCGACAAGCAGCTTGCCTACCACCGACTCAGTAAGCTCGCCGCGGAAATCGGCAGCCATCTTCATCTTTATTGTTGAATGCAGGCTTGTATCAACCAAAATTTCACCCAGATTGGCATCGACTTCCATATTTAAAACAGCAATTGGGGTTCCCATTCCGGTGTTATAATTTCCGCTGAGGTTGAGTTTCAGGTTTCGGTCATTCACCAACAATTCTCCCATATACAGGTCGTTACTGAAATCGCCGTTGACATCAATATTCTGATACGTGTAGCCCATTAAACCCAAATAATCAATTTTACTTTCGAGGCTGATATCAAAATTTCCTGCATTATCAGCCTTCCCGTCCACACTGGCTTTTAATGTAACGGCACCAAAAGTCTCTTCGTCATCCAGTATTTTTCCTAGTTGTATATCATACATTTCGACCTTTCCCCTGAAACCATAATTCTTCATTTCGCTGTCCATCGTGAAGGCAAGGTCGGTTTTCAGGCTACCCGCATCGCTGCTCAACGAACCAAAACTGACCACATCACTGAGCATTCCGGTGATATTACCCTGATACCTAATCGTACCCAGGCTGTGAATATTCTTCGGCAATCGCGCTGTAGAATCATTGGTAAAACATTGCATCAGCCGCTCGGCCTCCATAGTGGAAACCGAAAAAGCCGAAATATCGGCAAACATAAATATATCATCAGGATTGGGCAGATTGTTCAGGCTTATATCGGCATATAAGCGGGTGTTGTCGGCATAGGCAAAATTCAGATCTTTTAGCTTAACATCCGAAAGCTTCCCTTTTATATGCCCCGAAAATGCAAACGATTCGTCGGCAGGCATGATGTCAGGCATAAAAAGGGCAATATCAGAAAATGCAATATGGCATGAATCAATCGAAATGTCAACGCTAAGTTTATTAAAAGGATCACTCATCCACTCATCATCGCTTCCCTGCAAACTCAAACTTCGCGATAACAGAATCGACTCATCGGTACGAAAAACAAAATCATTCATTATCAGGCCTTTCGGGTGATAAATGATATGTGCCGAAAGCTCATCGAGTGTAAGGCCGCTTTTATCCCAGAAATTCAATTCGTTGAGGTCAAGTTCAATCGTATCGCCATACATTTGAAAATCGCTGATCCAGACATTGATTCCATCCAAATCAATATCGGATGCGTTGAAGCCTTTTTCAAGGGTTGGGGCAGTATAATCGCGGTATTTAAACCGGGAATACTCAAATTCAAACTCGTTGCAGAATAAATCGAAGCCACCACCAGAACTGGTGTCATCGGAACTGAATTTTTCAAGCAAAAAATCAAGATTGTTTACACCGGCCGTATCGATGTACATGTTAACGAATGCATTTTTAAATGTAATGCGGTCGATATAAACTTTACTGTCAAGTACCTTGATAGCCGCTATCCGGGTAAACATTTCGTCAGCATATATCAGGGTGTCGCCATTATTATCGGCCAGAAACACATCGCCAAAAACAATTTTCGACGGAAACTTAACATAGATTTTCTTAATATCAACTTTCAGATCATAGGTCTTGGCAACGTAGTCGATGGCTTTGCGGGTAAGGAATGTTTGAACCGAAGGCAATTGCAACAGAATGGCTATCAGCAAAATATAGTGCAATAGCCAGAAAATCAAACCCGACAATGTTCTTTTAAGTCTGAACCAAATCAAAATTCCCTATTTTAAAGTACAAATCTAATCAGAAAAAGAATGAGGAAAATCAAATTTCGGTCAATTATTATATTTTTGCCAACTGATTATGGTTAATAAGCCTTACATACTTGCCATTGAGTCATCGTGCGACGACACCTCAGCCGCCGTGTTGCATGGGACCCGACTTCTTTCGAATGCTATTGCATCGCAGGCCATTCATTCACAATATGGTGGTGTAGTTCCTGAACTTGCCAGCCGTGCACATCAGCAAAACATCGTACCGGTGGTTGATGTTGCACTGAAAAAGGCAGGAATCGATGTTTCGCAGATTCATGCGGTAGCTTTTACCAAAGGCCCGGGTTTACTGGGTTCGCTGCTGGTTGGTAGTTCGTTTGCCAAGTCATTTGCACAGGCAAGGAATATCCCTTTGATTGGGGTTAACCATTTACATGGACACCTGCTGGCTCACTGGGTATCGGATAAGGAAACCGAGAATTTCGAAAATCAGTTTCCCGTGTTGTGCTTACTGGTTTCGGGCGGACATACCATGATCGTGGTTATCCGTAATTTCCTTGAATATGAAATTATAGGGTATACCATTGACGATGCTGCCGGAGAGGCTTTCGATAAATGCGCTAAAGTAATGGGACTGGGTTATCCCGGGGGGCCGGTGGTTGATTCACTGGCAGCCCTTGGCAACGAAAATGCTTTCATCTTCGGTATGCCGAAAATTCAGGGGTATAACTTCAGCTTTAGTGGATTGAAAACTTCGTTCCTATATACCCTCCGCGATCAGTTAAAAACAAACCCTGAGTTTGTTGAGGAAAATATTAACGACTTGTGTGCTTCATTGCAAAAGTCGATTATCGATGCCTTAATGGCTAAATTAAAACGAGCCATTCGCAATACAGGCATCAAAAGCATTGCCGTGAGCGGTGGAGTGGCAGCCAACAGCGGGCTTCGGAGCAGGCTTACAGACCTTGCCCATAAGCACAATCTGACGCTGTATCTGCCCGAAAAAGCCTATACAACCGACAATGCCGCCATGATTGGTATGGTAGCGTACTTTCATTACCGCGAACAACGCTTCGACAGCCTTGACGCTGTTCCTCAGGCCAGAATGACGGTAGGCGAGTTTTAAAAAGCCAATAAATCTGCCAAAATGTCGCAAACAGGGGTGTGGCAAGCTGTTTGACACCGCTTTAGAAAATTTTACAACTATGATGATGTATTTGTTAATATTCGGAGGTTTCATTTTGCTGAGTCTGTTGGTCAGCTCTGTACTGAAATCTAAATTTAAAAAGTATTCGAAAATTCCCACCGAAGGATATCTTACCGGAAAAGAAGTGGCTGAAAAAATGTTGCGTGAAAACGGAATTACCGATGTTTCGGTAACTTCGGTAGCCGGGCAACTCACCGACCATTACAATCCGGTTGAGAAAACCATCAACCTGAGCCGTGATGTATATTATGGAAATTCGGTTGCAGCAGCAGCGGTAGCCGCTCACGAAACCGGCCACGCATTGCAGCATGCCCGGGCATACAGTTGGCTTACTATGCGTTCGAAACTGGTTCCTGTGGTGAGTTTTGCTTCCCGATGGGTACAGTGGATCCTGCTGGCAGGCATAATTCTCGTTACGAGTTTTCCGCAACTGCTGCTTGCAGGAATTATCCTTTTTGCCGCTACTACCCTGTTTTCGGTGATTACGCTCCCCGTTGAGGTTGACGCCAGCCGCAGAGCGCTTGTGTGGCTCGAGTCGGCAGGTATTACCAACTCTTCAACCCATTATTATGCACAGGATGCCCTCCGATGGGCTGCATCAACCTATTTCATCGCAGCC
>Ga0209606_1002733_pt1 | contig 18930 bp, 12 predicted proteins | sample AD_UKC057_MetaG_FD_184412 | JGI IMG/M metagenome (GOLD analysis project Ga0209606, IMG submission 184412) | Active sludge microbial communities of municipal wastewater-treating anaerobic digesters from USA - AD_UKC057_MetaG (SPAdes) (version 2) | ecosystem: Engineered > Bioreactor > Anaerobic >...
CGGCGCAATGTTTCTACTACGCGGACGGCCTCGATGGCGCCGTGAGCGAGCCGCTCCTCGTGAGCATCGAGCCCGACCCTCTCGCTGCGCTAGAGCGATATGCCCAGGAGGTGCGCGTGGCCAACAATCCGCCCATCCGGCAGGATACCGTGATGGGCTGGCTCTCCTGGTATTGTTCGCGCCTGGCCATGACGGAAGAATTCGTGCTCGGCAACGCAAAGGTTGTCGCAGAGCGGTTTCGTCCGTACGGAGTCGACACGATGCAGGTCGACCACGGATGGGAATACCGGGACGTGGTGGGTCATTGGGTCGCCAACGACCGCTTCCCACACGGCATGAACTGGCTCAGCGATGAATTGAGAAACCTCGATCTCAAGCTGGGGATTTGGATAGCCGCGAGCTGCGTCTCCGAGTTCACGCCGTTCTACGCCGAGCATCCTGAAGCCCTCGTCCGCAATGCCGACGGGACCCCCAAAGTGTTCATTGAGAAATGGCATTGGGCGCCTCACGGCCGCGTGTTCAGTCTTGATCCGACCGACCCCGGCGCACAGCAACACTACCGCGAATCGCTCCAGCCACTGGTGGATGCCGGGGTCCGTTATTACAAGGTGGACTTCATCGGCAGCGCAGGCAACACGGACGGTGTTTTTCGCGATCCCAAGCAGCTGCGCGGCTATCCCATGCTGCGTTATGAAATGCAAGAGATCCGCGATGTGGTGGGCGCTGACTCGTGGCTTCGGTACTGTTCCGCTCCCACGAACGCGTATTGCGGAATCGTTAACATCGGCGGGGCGACCGTGGATATCGGGAATGCCTCCGGAAACTGGGATCATCTCCGGGGCTACCACCAGCAACTCTCGACATGCTGGTACAAGCACCGTACGTTCTGGCACAACGAGCCCGATGCCTTGATCGTCGGCGAGGGAGGCGAGAACGAGGCTCGACTGCGTTGCGCGTGGCTGGCATTGAGCGGAGGCGTGGTAGCCTTGGGCGACGATTTGACCAAGATCGCTCCCGAACGCATGGCCATGATTCCATTCTGCCTGCCGTCGTACGACGTTGCCGCACGGCCACTCGACTTGTTCGAGCAGTCGCCCGCCCGAATCTGGGACCTGACCGTGCGCAGACCGTGGGACACGTATCACGTGGTAGGCCTGTTTAACCTCACTCCTGAGGAAGTCTCGGTTCAAATTCCCCTGGCACGGCTGGGCTTCGGAAACGTGCCCGTACTGGGCTGGGAGTTCTGGACGCAGTCGCCGGCCGCTGCCGGAGACGGGAAACTGGCCGTGACCATTCCCGCTTTCGACAGCCGCGTGATTTCAGTGCACCAAGCCCAAGAACGTCCCTGCGTCCTTGCCACGGACATGCATCTGACCATGGGCGGCGCCGAATTGTCGGATGTGGCGTGGAACGCAAGCGAACACACCCTCTCCGGCGTGGCTGTACGTGCCCCCGGAGCGAAGGGCACGGTGTTTGTTCACGTGCCCGAGGGCTACGAGCCCATCGACAAGGGGGCCGTGCGCTCTGACCGGATACTCACTATTCCACTCGAGTTTACGAGCCGGGAAGCCGCCTGGTCTGTAGCATTCCGCGCCAGCGATAGTGTTCCTGCGCCTTAAGATGCGAAGCCAAACAAGAACAAGGAAAGCCTGAGCGGTTCTTAATCCTCATGGGACTAAGTCGCTCTCGAGGAAACTCACCCGCACCATGCCCTGCATCGTCGTAAGCCAGACGACTCCTGGGGCCGGCTCGAAGACATACGGATAGGACAGCCATTTCCCCGGCTGCCGTGCGATGACCACGGGCTGCGTCCATGTCTTTCCGTCGTCTTCCGAGAACGCCAGGGACAACTCCTCGCGATGGTTGCTCACGGGCACTTCCGACCATTCGTTGTCCCCGCCGGTCAATGGGTATTCGCTTTTGCCTTCGGGGTATGGCCTGTTCCAGGCCAACAACAAGCGGCCGCTCGCCAGACGCGCCAATTGCCCCGGCGCGCTGCTCGCCTCGATGGCAGAGGGCCGGATTACCCGCCACGACACCCCGCTATCCTCCGAGAATGCTTCCCAGAACCGCCCCCAGTTCGTGCGAATGAGTTTCCACAACCGTCCGTCCTGAAGCTCAACCACCGTAGCCTCCGTCACGCCTCCGTGATGGCCCATGCCGCCCAAGTCGATGATGTTGCTGGGCCTCCATGTTGCACCATCATCATTCGATACGTATGTCAGCACCGAATGCCGCCCGGGATTGTTCAACAGCTTCATGCTGGTAAAAATGACCTGGCCTCCGCGGGTCTGAATCATATTGCGGATGCACCCAGTCCATTCGTCGTGGAGTTTCTTGGGCGTTTCCCATGATTTGCCGTCGTCCAGGCTTCGCATCGCATACGTGGGCAAGCGCGTCCCGGGTTCGGCGTCGTGTTTCGCGCTGTTCCACCGCCAATCTTGTTCTTTCATGTTCATGAAAGCCAAGACCACTACGCCGCTGCGTGTCCGCACAAGGGCCCGTTCGCTGCTGACGCTGAAGTCCTGCCCCTCTTTGAACAGGGGCGCGGATTCCCACGTTTTGCCTTCATCTCCACTGATTAACGTGTGTGAATCGTCAACGGCCAGAATTCTGTTGTCGCCGAGACGCAGAAACGGCCCGAGAGTGTCCGTGGCCAAAGGCTGACACTTGGGGTGAACCCAGAGTCCTTCCCTCGGGTCCTGCGCCGCTACCGGCAGACCTGCCATACACGCGGCGCCAAGCGCCGCACACAATACCGCCGGAACACATGCTTTCATACGTCCCATTCTCCTCTCCACGACAAAACCCTCCGGGTTTCATGATTTGCTGTTCGCCGTCTCTCAGCCTATCACCAGTAAACAAGCGAGACAACAGGTGACGGCCCGTTTGTCATGGGACCCGGCGGCTGATATATTCCACGCCGCAGTGAATGAACAGACCTGGCCTCCCCAAGGCCTCAAAATCACAGGCGGTCAACTGATGCAAAGACGCACTTTTTTCAAAGGTTTGGGCGGCGGTTTGCTGGCCGCGTTCGCCGGGCCGGACATCGCGTGGGGCCAATCCAGGGGCCAGTCCCCGGCAAGCACGCCCGCTACCGCAGCCGTTTCCGCCTTCCCGGTTCGTACCGAACGGCGCGGCGCCTTGCTCGTTACCCTCGGCCCTGTTCGTGTCGTCATGCGCGGACCGATGTTTCCCGTGCTCGCCCGTCTTGGCGGCGACACGATAGTGTTATCTGCCCAGGCCGTTGAGGAGGGCGGTCCTCTCGCCGCCATTCGTTCCGACGACTTGGGCAACACCTGGCGCGCAACGGGCACCGTGCTCGACGGCATGGGCCTTAACACGCTCCAACTTCGAAGCGGCAAGGCAATTTCGCACCACTACGACACAAAGCCCATCCCGGGCAAACCCGGGTGGCGCCGCACCAGGCGTTGGGAGTCTTCCGACAATTGGAAGACCGTCCAAGGCCCGCTCGAGGACGGCATCCTCCGGCTTCCCCCTGACCAGTTCAACGAGGACCGGCCCCAATGGTTTCATGGGAATACCCTCGAGTTGCCAAACGGCGACCTGCTGGCCGCCATGCAGGACTTTTACTCGCCTGAGCGGTTCCGCACGTTCGTCTCGAAATCCACCGACCACGGCAAGACGTGGGATTTTCTAGCCCATGTCGCCAGCCTCGACAACCTCCGGGATCCCCAAGGCGCCACAAAAAAAGGTTGGACGCTGTGGGGCCCCTGCGAACCCAACATGGTCCACCTCGGAGATGGCCGGCTCGTTTGCGTCATGCGGCTCGTTAACGATGACAGCAACCCCCTCTTGGCGAAGCCCGCCGACTCATACCACGATCTGTCGTGCACCGTTTCGGGAGACGGCATCCATCCCGGCACGCTTCCTGCCAGCGCTTATTACACCATTGGAGAGCCCAGTGCTCCCCTGGTAATCGCGTTCTCTTCAGACTATGGCGCGACATGGACGCCGCCGGAGCCTATGGCCCAAGCCCGGGGCTGTTTCCCCCGCATGGCCCTGTCCGAAGGTGTTATCGCGCTCACATACGGCGCGTTGGCTTATCCTCGATGGGGAAATTGCGTTACGTTCAGCACGGACGGCGGCAAGTCCTGGAGCGACGAGGTCAATTTCGCTCCTTTCCTGACGACCGGGTACACGGACATCCTTGCCATTGGGGCCCGGAAGTTCCTCTGCGTATTCGACTGCACTCCCCCGCAGCCCTGGAAGAACCACGCTGCTCATTGGGTGGGCGCTCTCGACGTCACTGTCGCCACATGAGCCGGCGGCCTTCGCCGCTGTTTTGATCCCGGTTCAGCAACGTGTTTCCATCGTTCGCGCGTAGCCGGGTCCTACTCCCCGATAAATCCGTGAGCGCGGCCCATGTAGTAAGCAAGCAGGTATGGGACCCCCTCGCGAAGGCGCATGCCCTTGCCGTTGTTGGCGAGCGCCCAAGGGTCCAAGTCCCAATAGGTCTCGTGCCGCTCATCGATGGGGAAGACCTGTCCGTCGCACCGTTTCCCCGCGCCGGACGGCCTCCCGGACTCGTCCAGAAGCGGCGTCATATCAATCCGGTGGGCATTCGACATGGGCCAGTCCACAAGGTCGAGCGGATAGCGCTTCAGGGTATCAACGCTGTCGTCGAAACACTGCTTCGGCGGCGAGATGTTGGTATCACCCCATTGGTCGCGGCGGGTCTTGCCCAAGCAGCAGGCGACATAGACGAAGTTCGTAAAAGCGTTGCGCTCGGTTTTTTCATGTTGCCAGTGGGTATAGATTGCGTGGTAGTACATGCTGAGCAGCTTCGGGTCGGTCTCGTAACGAATCAGGTGGTAGTAGTTCATGTAAGCCATATTGTCGTCGGGTTGGTGGCCCACAAAGCCAGGGCCTAAAATGCATTTCGGCTGGGTCATGCCGTTCATGGCATACCCGTGTTCCAGCGCAAGTTCGAGGTAGATGTCCCGGTATTTCGGGTCGCCGGTGATGTGATGAGCTATGGAAAGGTACGTGAGAATGCTGAACGAATTCAGACCACGCTCGTCGCACCATGCTTCGTTCCGGTTCAGGTCATCGGGAGAGAAATGGCCCCAACGCGTCGGCTGACCGTCGTAATCCACCAGGTTGTAGCCGTGGGAGAGAATGTGGTCCATGATGCGCCGGACAACCTCACGCACGGCGTCCTTCTCGGTCTCCGTTTCACATACGCGGTCGAAATAAAGCGCATAACCAAAAAAGTGCCCGTCAAGTTCATCGGAACTCGAGTCATTCTTCCAGTACCATAGGCCCGATTCATCAATGGGCCAGCGGGGCTGAATGATCTTCCACAGGGCATCGCGCTCCTTGCGCCGGATGTCGTAGGCGCGATCAAACGCGGGATTGGGGTCAGCCCCGGAAACAGGCAGGACGGCCCTCGCGGTAAACCCTCCAGGCGCCGGATGGGTGCCGCCCTGGGTCACTTCGCTGAGAAAAGCAAGTGCGCGGAAAGCGTTGGCTGCGTCCCGCTTCAGCTTTTCGCGTCCGGTGGCCGCATAGCCCAGGCTTGCCGCGCCGAGGTACAGCCCCGTAAAATGACCATCGTTATCGGTGAAAACCGGCACGGCGGTGCTCTTGTCGCCCGCAACAGAGAGTTCGGCCGGATTCACGTAGCCGAATTGGGTGCGGCGGTGGTACTTCTCGAGCTCGTCCTCGTAAAACGCTGCTTTTTCGGCCAAGGTCATTGGCCGGTATGCGATGCACGATACGCCGCCCGCTGTCGCCAGCCACGCATTTCCCTCTGCGTCAACGGCGATGTCCCGCACGTGATTGTCGAGCAGCCAGCGCCGTCCCTGGCGGAACGACCATGAGCCGTCCCGGTAACAGATCGCGCCGTTGGTTGTGCCAAACCAGACCCCCTTGGGCCCGGCGGTCATGCACGTGAAGTCATTGTAGGGCAAGCCATCGGAACCCGTGAAAAGTCTCCATTCATCATCCGTAACGCGGCATCCGACCCCTTGCGGCGCGGCAAACCACAGCCTTCCGGATGTGTCGTAGGCCGCCGCGCGGACATCGATCGGCGCCCACCGCACCGCGCCCTGACGGGGAAGAGCCATGCGCCAGTGCAGGCCGTTTCCCACATAAAGACCCTCTCGACACGCTACGGCGTATTCTCCCTGGTTTTCGGCCACCGCCCGAATCTCCAGCCTGGACCCGGCCGCTTTACACAGACGCGCAGTCTGTCGTCCGTCCAGTTTTGCCGGGGACGCGATACCGGGCTCTGAAGTTCCGGCCTCTCGCCATTGCTCGCCGTCGAAGATGGCCATTCCCTCCGCCGTCTGTGCGAATATGACCCCGTTCGCACCGACGCCCACCCTGCTCACGTCGTTGTCCGGCAGACCCTGCGCCGTCGTATATGCCCGATGAACTTGCTGTTCGAAAACGCCAACGGGAATCGGAAGTTCATATCCGGCCTGTTGGCTATATGCTGCGTTACAAATCAAGAACGGCAACAGTAGCCCTGGGATTGCCTGGCGCATGGGGTTTCTCCTGTGGTCATCATGCAATCCGATGGTAAGAAGACTTTCGGCCCTTTCGAATTGTTCTCTGACAATTTCCACGATGCAGTTTAGCAAATGTCTACCGGAGGAAGCAGCACAACCTGGAACCCGAGGACGACGAACGGTGCTATTGGGGGAATAGAGTTTCCTGAAGCCAGTTGCTCAAAGACCGTTGCTGTCAAGAGCCGGACGCGACGCCGGGCGCAGCGTCGCGAGTCCAATTGCGGCGACGGCGGCGAAAACGGCGCCAGCAAGGAATGTGGCTGAGGGGCCGACGGCGCTCCAAAGCGCGCCAGCCAAGATACTTGCGAGGAGCAGCGCTCCGCCGCTGACGAGGTTGAAAATGCCGAACCCCGTGCCGCGCAAGCGCTCCGGCACGGTGTCGGCGACCAGCTTTGACAGCAAGCCTTGAGTGAATGCCATGTGCAGTCCCCACAGAGCCGCACCGCCGAAGACAGCCACCATCTCCGTGGCGATGGCCAATACCACGTCCGACGCCACTAACAGCACGAGCCCCGCCAGCAGCAGGACGCGCGGGCGGAATCGATCCGCCGCCGCGCCGGCGGGGTAGGCCGCCCCTGCATAGAATACGTTCATTACGACCATGACCACCGGCACGTAACCTGGCGCGAGCCCGATATCCTGTGCGCGCAAAACCAAAAAAGCCTCGCTGAATCGGGCGAGCGTGAAAACCGCCCCCAGCAGCACAACCAGCCAGTAACGTAACGGGAGACGTCTCGCGTCTGCCAAGGTGAGCGGCGCTTTGACGTGGCCATCTGTGCGCTCCTTCTCTGGCTCACGCACGAAAATAAGGAGCAGCGCCACCGCGATGAAGGCTGGCGCGACCGCCACCCACAGCACCGCCCGGATATTGCCCGCAAGCCATGCCATGAACGCCACCGCAAGCAATGGGCCGAGCAAGGCGCCCGCCGAGTCGAGCGATTGGCGCAGCCCATACGCCGCCCCGCGCAATTCCGGCGCCGTGATGTCGGCTACCAGCGCGTCGCGTGGCGCCCCGCGAATGCCTTTGCCAATGCGATCGACAAACCGAGCCGAGAATACCCAGCCTATCGACTCGGCCAGCGGGAAAACCGGTTTGGTGAAGGCCGCGAGCCCGTAACCGAGGATCATCAGGAATTTGCGCTTGCGCAGATAATCGCTCAGCGTTCCCGAGAACACCTTCAGGATCGCCGCTGTCGCCTCGGCGATGCCCTCGATTATCCCGACAGTCACCATGGACGCGCCCAAGGTGGTGACCATGAATACCGGCAAGAGGCTGTGGATCATCTCTGAGGAGGCGTCCATGAACAGCGAGCCGAATCCCAGCGCCCAGATACCCGCCGGCAACGCGCGCCATGCCGCGCGAAGCGGTTTATGGGATGATAGTCTGTTCGAAGCGCGCCCACTCATAACATGGTTGCCAAGGTCTTGCGAGAGCGCGCCCACAAGAGTTCGATTGCGCCCCTTCGCAGGATCTGTGACGGCCTGTTCATCCTCACAATCAGCCTCCGTTTCGTCCGGCAGCAGGAGTTTCGCATACGGGGCCGAAAATGCGCAAGCAGCGAGTCGTGGGATTCTTCCCATGCCATTTCACGCGGGCTGAAAGCCCCGCACATCGTCCAAACGGGCGCGGGAATATTTGCATTTCAGGTTCCGGGAGATGGATGCGGGATGATATCCGCGGTTCCGCAAACCGGATTCGCGGTCCGGCACGCCCGGCGGTTCCTGGACGCAAAGAGGGGGCGGAGGACGGCAAAGTTGACGGATTGTGGGATGACGTTGTTTCGGGCTTTCAGCCCTTCCCTTTTGTTTGGTGCCCTTTTCCTGGCCCTTCAGGCCAGGCTGGTATGTTTCGCGCCGTTGGCGCTGAAAAGGGGGGCACCCTAACCCGGGGGGACATTTCGCGCCGTTGGCGCTGAAGAGGGGGACACCCTAACCCGGGGGTACATTTCGCGCCGATGGCGCTGAAGAGGGGGGCATCGCGACCCGGGGGTACGTTTCGCGCCCTTGGCGCTGAAGAGGAGGCATCGTAACCCGTGAGTGCGTTTCGCGCCGATGGCGCTGAAAAGGGGGACACCGTAACCCGTGAGTGCGTTTCGCGCCCTTGGCGCCGGAGAATCCCGGCTCAACGGGGTCTGCGAATCGCATGGCGCTGTATCCCCGTTTCGCCGGCGCGCACTCTGGGATTGGGGAGTATGCTGCGAGGTCCTGGGGGCTCATTGTGTGCTAGAATCGCGCTCCGGGCTATTGCAGGGGTGACTCATGCTGGTCGTGGCAGATCCACGACCGCATGGAGAGGAGTATCACGATGGGTGTTTTGTGTGGCATTGCCGCGTTATTGGGTATGGGCGCTCTGGGCACGGGCGCGAATACAGTGCAATTTCAAGCGCACCGTGGAGGCCTCAAGGAAGTGCCTGAAAACACTTTGGCCGCGTATCGGCATGCCTGGGATTTGGGCGCAATTCCTGAAGTGGATATTTGCGCCACTGCCGACAATGTGATCATCTGCCTTCATGACGATACCCTCAAGCGCACCACCGATGCCCGGACCAATCAGGAAATCCCTGTTTCCCGGCTCACCTTCGAGGAGATCCGCCAATGGGACGCCGGCCGCTGGTTTGACGCCAAGTACGCCGGCGAAAAGGTCCCGAGTCTTGAGGAAGTCTTCCAGGAGATGGCGCGCCGGAAAAGCGCACAGATCTATCTCGACCTGAAGAATGTCAGCCTGGATGACCTAGGTGTGCTTATCGGGAAATACCGTGTGGCTAACCGCGTGATTTTTTCACACAACAAGGCGGAGTCGTGCCGGAAGATGCGGGAGGCCGTCCCGGGATTGCGCACGATGTTATGGATCGGCGGCGAAGTGCCCGAGATTCAGGAAACATTCCGAAAAGCGGCCGCGGACGGTTTTGATGGGCTGAACCAGGTGCAATTGCACCTGCACACCGCTCCGGACGCCGAGGGGGGCGTCCGGTATCTCATGAGCGAGGATTTTCTTCGGGAAGCGTTGATGGTAGCGCGGGAGAAGAACGTCGACTTGGAGGTGCTCCCGTTTGCGTTCGATTGTTCGAGCCTCTCTGGCCTGCTGAATCTCGGTATACGCTGGTATGCCACCGACGAGCCTGAGCGCTTCGTGTCGTGCGTGCAGGAGCATTTTGCCACAACCCCCAGATGACGCGCTTTCACTGAACAGCCTCCATCCGGCCCTCACATGAGCGAGGCATGGTTCTCTTCTCTGCCTTGCCGCGCCGGAGTGACGGTGTTAAGATGACTGCGCAGTTTCGCGAAAAGGAGGGGGACATGGACGAAGAACACGGCCAGCTTCGCGTGAATCGCAGAGATTTCATTGGGCATGCGGGTTTAGCCACCGCGGCCGTGGCTGCGGCAGCCGGCGCCGCACACGCCCAGGACGCCGCCACGAAACCCGCTGAGCTCCTGCCCACGATCCCGTTCGGCAAGTACGCGGTCACGCGGCTCATTACGGGATACAACCCCATAGGGGGGTATTCCCATGCCACAAGCAACCTGTCCGCTCATATGCGCGAGTACTTTACGGTCGAGCGGACGGTCGACCTCCTCAGACACTCTGAGGCGCAGGGGATCAACACGTTCCAGTTCGATGTCACCGAGAAGACCGAGAAGGCCCTTGAGATCCTGTGGAGCGGCGGATCCAAGCTCCAGTTTATCTGCCTGCACTCCTCGAACCCCGGTATAGCGCCTTTGTCGCGCGTCATGGAGCTCAAAGCGATCGCCATTGCCCATCACGGCGGAGTAACGGATTCGCTGTTTCGGTCGGGGCAGGCCGAAAAGGTGCACGATTTCGTGAAGCAGGTGCACGATGCAGGCGCCATGGCTGGCGTCTCGGCCCACAATCCGGCCAATATCAAGCGCATCGCTGACGAGGGGTGGGAGAACGACTTCTTCATGTGCTGCGCACATTACGTCACACGGACCCGCGAAGAAATGCAGAATGAACTCGGCCAGGTCACGTTCGGCATGCCGTTCGTTGAATCCGACCCGCCCCGCATGGCCGCCGTCATCCGTGAAATCGAGAAACCGTGTCTGCTGTTCAAGATCCTCGCGGCGGGTCGCCGGGGCGACACGCAGGGGTCGGTAGGCGAGGCGTTCCGCTGGGCGTTCGAGAACATCAAGAAAACCGACGCCGTCATCGTGGGAATGTTCCCGGAGTTTCACGACGAAGTCGCCATGAACGCGGAGTTCACCCGCAAGTTCGCGCAGGTGTGATTTTCAACCGTTGCATCCGCTGGCGCCCCGCGCCTCCTCCGCAAACGCGACGATGTTCTCCCACGGCGTTTCCGGCTGGATCAGGTTCGATGGACACAAGAGCGCGCAGTTGTCCTCCGCGCAGACCTGTTTCGTGGCGCGGACCCATCTCCGGATGTCATCGGGCGTGCCGAACGGCAACAGGTTCTGAGCGCTAATCGTGGCGCACAGGACGATGTCGCGGCCGTATGCTCGCCGCATTTTCCGGAAGTCCATGCACTCGGGCTGCACGGGATGAAGGATATGGAAGCCCAGCTCGACAATGTCGGGGACGATGTCGTCGATCTTGCCGCAACTGTGCAGGAAGAATATGCGGTTCGGGTATTGGCTTCGAACGGCGTCGAGCACCTCGCGCCATCGGGGTTTGATGAAACGCCGCCAGAGTCCGGGGTCGATCTGCAACCCGGTTTGCATGCCCGCGTCGTCGTAGAAACAAAGAACGTCAATGCCGGCCCGGGCGGATTCCAAAGCCAGAGTCCGGGTGTATCCCGTCACTTTTCGGATAACAGTCTCGGCCAGTTCCGGAAAGGCAAGCAGGTCCGTCATGAACTGTTGCATCCCGCGCAGCCACCACGACCATTCATAAATGCTCCCCGTATAGCCAAATACGGGGTAGCCCCGCGAATGATGGGCCTCGACGGTCTTGGATGTGCTGCCAGAGTCGATGATGGGCGTGGGAAACGCTTCGATCTCGCTGGCGCCCGCGGCATTTGCCAACGGCGGAAAGGTCCTTTCGTACGTTCCCGCCGCGCCGCCCGCCCAATGGCCGATACCCCATTCATCGAACACTGTTCCGGGTTCAACGGCGGCATGAAGCGCGGCGGGGTCGTCTCCTCCGAAGCGGGTCGCCAGCGACGCCGTGCGGAAATCGTAGTCGAAATACTCCTCCGGGTGCTCGGCCTCCGTCTCTTCGCGAAACCGGTTCAACACGGGCGCGGTGAACCCCGGGGTCGCGCCCACATCAAGCGTGAACGGAATCCAATCGGCGCGTTCATGGCTGGTCACCCGTCCGAAATTCTCGCTCGGGCTCTTATTCACTCGGGTACTCCCAATTCCTGCCCAGTGAGTTTACAGAATCACGCATACAGGTTCACGGTCAGGTCGACTGTGACAGAGCCGGCCCAGCCTGCGTTGCGGAGGTCTTCTGGCATTTCCATGTCCGCTGAAAGACCGGCCAGGTTCTTCGTTCACGACCCGCTGGCGTGAATTTCGACTTGGGCAACAAAACCGTGCTTCTCCCCGTCAAGCTGGATAACGAGGTGCTCTTCTCCAAGGCGGTCCAGCACCGAGTACGGTGCGTTCTCGCCGTTGACCGAGACACGCAAGGATCCCTCACGGAGCTTTCTTGCGGGAAACATCACCGGGATTCGCCCCGCAAGACCCGATACGGTGCAGAAGATGCCTCCGCTCTCATCCTGTTCCACGGCCACGCGGGCTTCGGCGCGCCAATCGATAAACCGGAGCCACTCGTCCGCATTGTATATCGGAGCGCCGGCCCCGTGCAGACGTTCGAAGACATGTTCCATCACAGGGCTGCTGTATGTGCAGAAACTCACCGGATGCGAAAGCATGGGCATGGCCGTGTGATTCTGCGCCAGGGCGGCGTCCAGGGCGGCGTCAAACGCGGAGCAAGCGGCGTCGCGGTGGTCGCGCAGAAAGGGGATCAGGCTCTCGTCATCCAGAATCACAAGAGGTTGTTGCCAACAGTCGTGCATGGTCCCGTCGCGGTCGCAGAACTTCAGGGGCCGCCCGGAGCCGCACATGTATTTGCCCCAGAGCCCTGATGAGCCCGGCAAATACGCGAACAACAGCCGGTATCCGTTTTCGATGTGTGCCGGCGCCATGGCCATATAACTCGGCCATGGCGCGCAATGACATTGAAGGGTCGGGCTTACTGGGCCGAACCGCGCGGCAAAATGCGCGGTTTCTTCCTTCAACCCTTCAGGAAGCGCAAAATAGAGTTCATCGTCTCTGGCCAGGGGGTCCACGTGCGGCCCGAAAGTATGTCCCCGGGCCCGCAATGCGGCCACATCGGCCTGGGAGAGTTTCGTCGCCCTCATCAGATAGAAAGTCGCAGCGCCTCCTTGTTTCTCGAGCGCAGACGCCAGCGCGCGGAACTGACTGGGCTCGGAGTAATCGCCGTCGCTCTCAAACACTCCCGCCGTGGCGTAAGCAGCTTCTTCGTAGTACCAGAGCCGGGGCAGGGGATAGGGGGCCGCGTCCGTCAGCACCCGCGCCAGAAGCTGGCCGTGGAGGTCGGCTTGAGGCAGGTGTGCCGCGCCCGGGTCCACGTGACTCTCGAAAAGGTCCAACGCATGTGGCCAGTCCCATGTGCGGCATGTGGTGTAGCCCCCGAGAGCCGGATTTCCGAACCGAATGCGTGCCACCGTCTCCGCCACGTCGTAGAAGAACAACGCAACCTGTCCCTGACCGTACGGGGTAGCGACAACGGCGGGGTGGCCGGTCTCGCGCCACTTCTCGTCGAGCGCGTCCGCTATGACACGCCAGCCATGAGCGGCCTCGGGCAACCCATGGCTGGGGATGGGCAAATGAGTCTGAATGGGCACTTCCGTTGCCGGGTAACCTCCGTGAATACGGACGGTTCCAGGATAGGTCACGCTTGAGGCGGCGGCGAACCCCAGTTCTTTGACAACAAGCGGTTGCGGCTGAAGAAAGACCACGCCCGCGCCCCGCCGCGCCGCCTCGAGAAGAAGTTCTGCCTGTCTCCGCCGCAGGAAACTCCGCGTTACCAGGATGAGTTCGGCCCCTGTGAGTTCGGGAAGGACCCCGGCCGCAAGGTCTACGAGCGTGAATCCCGTCAGCCCCTCTGACGCCAGAATGTGTTGAGCGAACCGCCCGTAGGCGTTCTCCGGCTGGCTGGAGTTTACAACGACGTATCTGTTCAGGCTGCGCATCGTGGATAGTGTCGCTCAGATGTCAAAAATGAGCGGTTCGGGCGTGAACGGTATTTCCTTGTATACGCCGTCGGCCTTGGACTCCAAGTCCAGGATCCGCGCCGCCCCGTCGCGCACGACGCGTTCGACGATCCGCTCGCCGGTTTCGCGCGACGCCCGCTCCGGGTACCCCATAACGCCCACCCGGATGTCGGGACGCTGGGTCATCCGCGGGACCACGAACTTGCTGTCCACGATCTTCTCCGCGTGCTGATAATTGTCCGGATGCTCGATTTGCAGCGAGAGCAATGGCTCGGGGTCCAGCGCCAGTTCGTCCAAGCGCACCAGGCCGGGCTCCAGCGCCATCACCAGCGAGGTCTCGACCCATCCCGCGTGCCAGTCGCCTTCACGGAAGGCGCCAGACCATGTGTTGCCATCGCTCTCCAGTTCCCAAACCGGCAGGAGAGCTACCATAGCCTGTTCGAATGCCGGATTGACCCTCAACAGCACCTTTATGGCGTTATCCAGAGCGCGGGCATTTTCGCTGCCGCCGTGGCACAGGAGCAGGTAAAAGTTGCGGAAGCCCTGGGACACCAGCGACACCAGCATGTCGCTCAATACAAGGGACATGACAGCGGGGGAGATGTTGATGGTCCCGGGCAGTCCGCCCCCGGAAAACGAATGGTGCATTGCAGGCGCCACGAGAATCCCTGTGCGTTCTCCGATGCGCCGCGCGATATGCGTGGCGATCAGAGCGTCCGTATTGAGAGGCAGATGATACCCGTGCTGCTCGATCACGCCCAGGGGAATGATAATGGACCGGCGTTGCCCGAGATAGTCCCGAACCATCTTGACGGTCATATGCTCCATGACGGGAAACGGATTGCTCATGCCAATTCCTCCTTGTGCTTGAGCACTTTCGCGACCGCGGCCGCGATGTCGTGCATATCGCCGTGGGTTCCCAGGAATACCTGCTGCGGCAGCCACACCGCCTCGCCCGAACAAGCGCGTTCCGCGACGGGACAACGGGCCTCGAAGGCCGCGTAGTCCATGTCGCCGTGATACGCCGTACCTAAAGGAAAGGCCCCGTTGATGAACTGTTTCTCGATGAACATCGGGTTCTTGTACAACGCAAACGGGTAGCCACAGGATGCCGGGATGCCCTCTGCAACAAGCGCTTCCACGAACTTCGCGCGGGGAACGCCCACTGACTTCTCATCATAACGGAAGATATACAGGTGATAGCCGTTCATGGTCACGCGCCCATCCTGAACAAGCGGCCTCACCCCTTCCATGGCGAGCAGCAGCTCGGTCAGGTATGAGGCATTGTCATGGCGGACGCGGTTTTGCCCGGCAAGCCGGGTCATTTGCACGCGCAATAGAGCGGCTTGGAACTCGGTCATGCGGTAGTTCCAACCGAGCCGGTGAAACTCGTACCATGGGCGCCCCGGTCTCCGCCCGGCCCATGTCAACGCATCACACTCGGCGGCAACGGTCTCGTCGTTCGTGCACAGGATGCCCCCTTCGCCCGCGGTCATGTTCTTGCTCGCCTGGAAGCTGAATGAGCTGAACGTGCCAAACGAGCCCGCCTTGCGGCCTTTCCATTCGCATCCGTGCGCATGGGCCGCGTCTTCGAGCACAAGCAGGCGGCGTTTCCTGGCTATCTCAAGCACCCGGTCCATGTCCGCGGGCTGGCCGCCGAAATGTACGGCCATGATGGCGCGTGTACGGCTGGTGATGGCCTCCTCGATGCATCCGGGAGCGATGTTGTAGGTGTCCGGGTCGACGTCCACGAACACGGGGACGAGATTGTTCTGTAAGACGCACGTGGCGCTGGCTACATACGTGTATGCGGGGACGATGACCTCGTCGCCAACGTCGAACTCAAGCGCGCGAATGCCCAATTCCAGGGTGGCGGTCCCGTTCGCGGCGGCAATCCCGTACCGGCACTCGTGATGCCGCGCGAATTCTTCCTGGAACATCGCCACCTGGCTGCGCTCGCCCGCCGCCTGCTCAGCGAGATTGACCCCCTGCCCAAACGCGAACCGCCACCACTTGCCGCTTCGAAGCACTTCCACCAGCGCCGATTCTTCCGCTTCATCAAAGACCGGCCACCCGTGAAACGGGGCGGTCCGGAGCGGTTTTCCACCCGAAATTGCGAGTTGTACCATAGATTCCGATCCTCCACCCTCACGCCCGGGTTTCTTTCGTGACTGGCGGCTACGCATTGAAAGCTGTGGCGGTTAGCGTTCGAGCCGGAGCGCGGCATATCCGTCGTGGTAGTGATAACTCGTGACCGGCAACTGCGGCGTCATGCTCAGTTCCGGGCCGCGCAGGGGTAGATACCGCGAGTAGTTGTAGCGCGCCACCAGGATGGTCCATGCCGCGCCGGGACCGGACGCGTCGCCGAATCCTTTCAACTCGCGGACGGGGATAGCCATCTCGCCGCTCCAGCCCGTGTCACGGTCCTTCCAGTCGTTCAACGTGCCCTGGCATTGCGCCGCGACATGCAATTCCATGACATAATCGTCGCTGCTCTTGAGTCCCATGCGACCGCTGCCGGGGAACCATAAATGCGTCTTTTTCCCGTGCGGCGTCACATACAACTCCCAGTACCAGGTATTGGCCTCGGGTTTCAGAAAGACCTCCGCCAGGTCGCCCGTAAGATAGTGGTGCTCCTGGTCCTTCTTGCCTTCCGCGACGATATCCGAATCATTGTATTGCACCCCGACATACAGGAATTCCTCATCCCACGCCAGCCGGACCTCGCCTGTCTCGTGCAGGGGCTCCCCCTTTTCCTCGTTGTCCCTTCCCAGGTGCAGGGGATATGGCGTTGCCGTTTTCCAGACATCGTCGTCCAGTACGCCGTCCATCTTCACGGGCGTTTCGGTGAACTTTGCCACCATGACCGGGCGCTCCGAAGGCGGCGCGCCGCCAAATCCTATTGCGCCCGCCAGAACCACAACGGCGGCAACCATCCCCTGATTCCTCATTGTGCATCCTCCCCCCGTCCCGGCTCTGCGATATTCATGCGCTCGAGTTCCTCGGCGTCCAGATCGTCGAGGTTGCGGTGGCCGACCACGGTGCCGTCGTCACGGTCGTCGCGGACCGCTGTTTTCAACGCGCTGAGCATCTCCTTCAGATTATGCACTCCGCCGACGCCCAGCCAGACTGTGATGATGACCGACATCGCAAACATGAAATAGCAGTACACTTTCCAGAGGGTCATCCATGAGCTGTCTTCAACGGTTGTGCTGAGCGCATAAAGTGTCCCCACGACGAAGACGACCAGGAACAGAAACGAATACGCATACGAACCGATGACCAGACAACGGTCGCCGAAGGAATACTCGGGGCCCATCGCAAGAGCGCGAAGACCCGTCACGGGGACTGCGCTCCCTTCGCGCGCATACTTGCCGCGGTGCAGGATCCGGTCCATGTCGCAGGCACGGCCGCGGCCGGTGGCCAGCGACACCACGGCGTAGACGCCGGCCGAAGCGACCATGGTGTAAAACCATAGCACCTGGGCGGTAATGGGACACTTCGTGCCCTCCAGTTTGGGCCATTCTCTGATCGCCCGTGTCCAGAATCCCGGGAACACATCTTGCACGATCGTTTGGGTGTTTGGCCAGAAGTAGGTCATGTACCAGCCCACGACGGCCAGCGTCATGCCGGTTACGGCAGCCGCCCACGCTCCCGCGGTATTGCCGTACTTCCAATACAGCCCTCCGATGATGGCTGCGCCCGCCCAGCCCAGGTAGATCGTGCCTGTCAACGCAAAATACATGAGGATATCTTGCTGTTGATTGAAAAAGAGGCTGAACAGGAATATGAAGATAGCCACGCCGACGATAGACACGCGCAGCCAGCGAATGTGCTGCTTAGGCCCAAGCGGCGTGACCTCCCCGCGCAACGTGTTGCGTATGGGCAGCACAACGTCCTGGATGAAAATGCTGCCCCACGTGTGAAGATAGGTGTCGTGCGTCGTCACGAACGCCGCGAACATCACTGCGGCGAACGCGCCTGCAAGGCCCATCGGAAAGAAATGCGCCAGCGTCACGGTCACGGTGAGTTGCGACCGCAGCTGGTCGCTGGATACCGTGGACAAAACCTTGTTCGCGCTTGTTGCGTAATCCAGATAGGCGGGATGGTGCAGCAGAACGAACGCGGAGATGGGAAGAAGAATCATGGTCAGCCCCTGCGTGATCTGCCGCAGACTGGCGACCAGGCGGCCCATCTTGGCCTCATGAGGAGACTTCGCGGCGCAAAAGTACCCCTGGTTGCCCTGCCAGGCCATGAACGTGAACACTATCCCGAATACCGCAATGAGGAAATAGGTGACATTGAAATTGTCGGTTTCGGCCGTCTTCAGCGGGTTGATCAAGGATGCGTTCTCTGGCGCCATCGAAAGCCCCTGCTCGATAGTCGACCAGTCAAAGTGGAACAGCAAAAACAAGCCAAGCACAACAAACATGATGTTGACGAAGGTGCCCTGGATAAAGTCCGTCACCATCACCACGACCTGGCCGCCCATAAGGGTGAACGACAAAGCAATGGTCAACAGGAACAGCATGATGCCGGCATAGACCAAGTCGATTTCAGCGAAGCCCATGGAAACCATGTAGGTCGGAAATCCACAGAAATACTGGAAGAACCGTGCGCCCACCGCCGGAAATATCGCAAAGTTGATGCTCCCGGACACAAAGGCCAGCAATCCCGCGAATACGCGAAATCCACGGCTGTAACGCACCTCGAAGAACTGCGCCATGGTCATGGTGCGGGTCTGCCGGTAACGGTACTGCACCCAGCCCGAGATAGCGACCAGAACCGTAGCGGTCAAGTACATTATCTGCCACCATACCGCCGTGAACCCCGCCTTGTAATACATCTCGAACATGGCCACGATCGAGATGGCGCACAGGCCCGCAATCCCGTCTGCCACCCCTAACAGGTACTTGCCCGCGCAGCGGTTCCCCGCCAGGAAATCCGACACGCTCCGCGTATACTTGCTGGTGGCGTAGGCCGACCAACAGATGAAGACGATCATGCCACCCAAGACTATCCAGTCAAGTATTTGCATGTTCATAGCAGGCGTAATACCCCCTTAATCGTTAGAGAGCCCAAACGCGCCTTGATAACGCACCGCAGTATTCTACCAGACACAGGACCCCCTAGGAACAAGATTCCACACGGTGCACAGGCGGCGCCGGTGCACT
>Ga0209606_1002734_pt1 | contig 18917 bp, 17 predicted proteins | sample AD_UKC057_MetaG_FD_184412 | JGI IMG/M metagenome (GOLD analysis project Ga0209606, IMG submission 184412) | Active sludge microbial communities of municipal wastewater-treating anaerobic digesters from USA - AD_UKC057_MetaG (SPAdes) (version 2) | ecosystem: Engineered > Bioreactor > Anaerobic >...
TGCACAGGTTGATGCTCCATGATCTTCTTTTTCCACCACGGGAAGGCATCTGTTGGCATGTTTTGAACACGATCCTTCTGCGGACGGATGCCTTCCGCGCACCATTCATGCGTATTGGTCATACGCTCCAGATTGTGGGAAAAGCGAAACAGATAACTGCGGTCAACGGCAAACAGCTCGCCCAGACGTTGCAGAGTTTGATCAACCACCTGATCGAACTCGGCATCCGTTGCCGCAATAGAAAAAGCGGCGGCGGCCTCGGCAGCGGCCTGCTGAAACGCAATTTGAAACTGACGGCGCTGCTCTTCCATCTTGAAATCGGTCACATCGAAGATAATCGAATAGATCCGGTTTTCACCTTGGACGCGAATCGGGCAGGGATGCACTTCCACATTACGGATCCGACCATCGGCCAGCCGGTGTTCAAAGTAAAAAACATTTCTGTTTTCAGATTCGGCCGCCTTCAGTTCGCCCAGCACCTTATCCGGCGGAAGTGTATTGATATCGGTTATCCGCATGGTCCGCAGACGCTCCAGGGAATAACCATAAAACTGCTGGGCGGCGATATTGGCGTCTTCAATCGCTCCATCGCGTGGATTGATTAAAAGTTGGACCGAGCTGTTTTTTTCAAACAGCGAGCGATACCGTTCTTCACTTTCCCGCAGGGAGGCGGTTCGTTCTAAAATGGCATCTTCCAGCTCTTCGCTCCGACGCGACAGGAGAGCGGCTATAAAAACAAGCATCACCGTAAGCACTAGCCCCGTCAAACCGGCCACCCAAGCGGATCGAATGGGATAAATCCTGAAAAATTCAGGACCCGCGTAGGCAGTCACTCTTAAAACTCTGCCAAAAACAAATATGGGACGCATCAGAGAATACCTCTCCGGAGCGAAGTCAGCATCCTTTGCCGCGGCCAATGGGATTAAGGTTCCATCCGGACGCTGAAGTTCAAGCGTCATGTTCACCCGCCTGCCTGCCGCCTGATCTCCCAGCAGATCTCCCATCCGTAAAACCGCCAGGGCAAAACCCTGCAGTCGGCGAGCTTTCCGGCTGTAAACCGGCCTCAACACCAGCAGACCCTTCTGTCTGGCTGTTTCCTGCACCAGGATCACTGGGTCCGTTGCGGTAAGAAGACCGGAACGCTCCGCCTCGGAAAGAGCGGTTCGACGCACTTCTTCCGAACCAATGTCAAAGCCAAGGTCGCTTTCATTGCCTTCCCGCGACACCACCTGAAAAACCGGATAATACATGTTTCGTCCGGAAACCGGTATGCGCTCATGACGATGGTTCAGTTCCCAGATACTGAATCCATCCAATCCCTGCGCTCTTGCTTCCCGTTCAAAACGGATTTTATCGGCAGCGGGTATGGCCGGAATCCACTCCCAACCCTGGACGGTTGCATTACGGGTCAAGTAAGAAGCAAATTGTAAAAAATCCTCTTTCGTCACTTGTTCCTTCCCCTGATAAAAACGGGCCAGACTCTCCAATTCTGTTTCAGCCAGATGATTCAATGTATCGGCGATCGCCTGGGTTCGGCCTGCCGCAAGGAAAGCAAAAATATTTTTATGTTCAAGGATGTCCCGTGCATGGCCCATCCAGACGGCAAACAAGGTCAGCGACAGTCCCACAGCGGCAGCAAACACCGCCTCGGTATGACGTCTCCAGAACTCCGTCTTTTGCAAGCCTGCGCTTTTCCCGCGTCGAACGATCAGAATCGTCCCCGTCAACAGCATCATCATTAATGATAGGGTCAATAGCGTTGGCGGCAAACCGGCAAGAACTAGCGCTCGATTCCACGTGGAGGCATCCATCTCCATACCTAGCATGGCGACAACGGCGCCGGAGCATTTGTCTCGAATGGGAACCATCGCTGTAACTCTTGCGCCCCCCAACTCCGGAAAAGGCCCCTCAACCGAAGTGTTGCCGGAGAGAAAACGATTCCGGTAGAGGGACAACTCTTCAGGATGAGCGGGGCTAGTCGGAAAATAACCAGCAGATTCAACTGTTGCACTATCGAGAAGGGTAAACACTCGGCCATCGGGTTTTTGCCCCAGAATATAAATATTCTGGCAAGTTTTGAGCGCTTTCTGCACGGAGCGGATTTGTTCTTTCAAAATGAAGTACTGCGGATGGTTCCGGTCGCCCGCCATCCCTGAAAGGGTTTTTACATAGTCCGCATGAATCGCTTGCGCGAGCAGGTTGGTTTGCAAAAGCAGATCCGACCGTTTCTCACGATCCTTTTGCATAACCATTTCATAGGTTACGAGAAAGCCGGCGAAACCAACGGCCATGATGAGAAAAGCAAAAACCAGAAATCGGCTGCGCAAGGCGTGAAGCTTCATGGAGGCAAACTTTCTTTTTTAGGATGATATAGGAGACACCGCATTGAGCTGTCAAGGGAGATTTTTGGATTTTTTTCCAGATTCAAAGACAAAGGATTTTCAACAAAAAACGGCTCATGATCTTCGGAGATATTCGGCGACCTATACCAGCAGAAATGGAATTCCGCTCGAAGTCGTATCAAAAGTAATCTTGAGGCATCAGGACTTGAAGACAACACAGGTTTATCTCGGAAAAAATCAGTGATTCTGAAGCGATTCGATGGATGGACGTTTTGCATGGTAAATAATGTCAACCTTGATAACCAATTGAAACATGAAGGTTTTTGGGGAGATCCGATGGCCACCGGGCCATTCATAAGATATTCTTTTAATGCCTAAAATTGCAATTTCCATTCTGATAATGAGAAAAGGTCTCGATCAGGGGAGATGAAGAGTACAATAGATATTCCTCAATATTAAAAACCATTGACAGATTATTCCATAGGGGTTATATTCCATCCATGGCATGGGAAGTTGAATATACTGACGAATTTGAAACATGGTGGAACGGTCTGGATGAAGAAGAACAGATCGAAATTGACGCTATTGTCGGTTTGCTGGAAGAAAAAGGGCCTCACCTGCCTTACCCTTACAGTTCGGATATCAAAGGGACCAAGTATGCCGCCATTCGGGAATTAAGAATTCAGTATAAAGGCAAGCCATATCGCATCCTTTATGCTTTTGATCCGCGCAGGGCAGCCATTCTGCTCATTGGGGGAAGGAAGACAGGGGGAAAACGCTGGTACGATAAATATGTGCCATTGGCCGAAAAAATTTACGAGAAGCATCTAAAATTGTTGCAAAGGGAAGGTGGCACAGAATGAGCAAACCATACTCTGAATTGAGGGCAAAGATGAAACCGGCGGCAAGGAAAAAGGCTGCGGCAAAGACAAGGGAGCTATTGAGCGTAATGCCTTTGCAGGAATTGCGTCATGCACGGAATCTGAGCCAAGAGCAACTGGCACAAACATTGTCTGTCCGTCAGGCGGCCGTATCCAAACTGGAGAAGCGGACAGATATGTATATCAGCACTTTAAGAAATTTTATCAAGGCTATGGGAGGCGACTTGGAAATTATCGCCAAATTCCCTGACGGAGCAGTGCAGATCAACCAATTTGAAGATATTGAAACAAAAACATAGAGAACACTCTGCGTTTTATGGATGAAAGATGCAATATCTCACGCGTAACCATCATGATAATCAAAGATAGACAGATCTTCCTGTAATGTTTGCTTGAGTTATTTTAAAGAACAATGTCAGATTACAGTCGTTAATAATTACATTGAGATGGCACCGAACTTTAACCAGCAACCGGGAGATGAAGGCATGCCTAACATTAATAATTATCCGAATCTCAACAATAAGCTGATCAAAGCAGTAAGAGGACTGCTGGAGCACAGGGCCATTTGGTTATATCTCTTACTTGACGAGGCGGAGAAGCGCGACATTAAAAGCGAAGACTTTGCAAAAGCGGCCATTATGAGATGTGGGTGCTTTCAGGGCGAACGCCTGACTACCGATGCCGGCACCAAAAGTCTTAAAGGGCTGAAGAAAACACTCTTTACTCTGCCAGCTCGAATGGTGTTTGAAATGAAAATACTGGCATGCACCGATGACCGCCTAGATATAGATTTTCACTATTGTCCGCTTGTTGCGGCATGGCAATCACAGGGAGCCACAAATGAGCGTATTGCTGAGCTTTGCGATATAGCGATGCAGGGCGACAGGGGCATTGCCAGGTCCTTCGGCTGTAAGCTGGAATTGGGTGAAACAATTGCCAACGGATATGACAAGTGTGAAATAAGATTTAAGAGATTAGAATAAAAAAGGTTCATCCGGTTCTTGCGTACTTCTCAGGAAGAGAGCATTGGGTAATTTTGATAAACATCCACTCTTTCAGATGGCAATGATTACTTTTAAAATAATGTGGCCAAAAATTCCATTGACAACAAAAATGCTTCTTCGTAGACAATACCTGCTGTTAAAATTAAATTCTTATCAATATCATCAAGTATTGCAGTAAATGTGAGGAGAAACGCATATGGAACGAAATGTGGGCACCATTGACAGGATTGTCCGGCTCGTGGTTGCGATTATTTTAATTATCGCCAATATCGTTGCTTGGATAACAGGCATTGCGGGTCTCGTCCTTGCTGTCCTTGCGGGGATGCTCCTTTCAAGCGTGGCATCAGGACATTGTCCGCTATATTCAAAACTGGGCATTAAAAAGACGGTTTAATCTGAACAGGTAATCGCCTATTACGGGTTAAAAATATGCGAAGGCAGCGAACTTTGTAATTGTGTAGCCTGCGGAAGACTTCCTGAAGTCAGCAAATGTTGTCCTTGAATAATATTCTTTGATTTCAATTTGTTATCACTGATGTCATTCCTTTTTAAATTGTTATATAATAAGTATGACTTTTGTTGTGAAATTGGATCACCGAAGGTAGACTGAATGCTTGTAATCACCGGCAAAAACTCCGAGCATATAGAGAAAACAGACATTTATGCTGTAGTATTCAGAAAGATGATTCCCAATAAAAAAAGAACCATTGCTAGAAATATCATAAGCATTATCTGCACTTCAATGCTGATCCTATCGTGCGTTCCAGAATTGAAACAGGGTCAGACTCTTAGGGAATCATTTGTTATTCGAGAAGCAGCCAATGTACATGCAATGGCACCCGTGATTGAGAGACGAATAAATGGCTTTACTCTAAAGGGAACCGGTGCCGTCAGACTTGTAGTAAGAAGTGAAGTTTCTCCAACATTGCAAATAGCCAGTTACACCACTGGTGCTGAAAAGATGGCATTTATAGTAGGCTGCCTTGTTGCGACGGGTACTGGACTGGTATTCGTTGCACCCTTGGCAACTGTTCCGGCGATCGTGGGACCTCTGGCGAATGCTGCCGCCGGTACCGCAGCAGCTGGTGTTGCAACGGGTGAGGCCTTCAGCATCGATTACCTGCTCGGGCAAGGTAGAGCCAAGGTCATGAACGAAGCGGTTTCTTCCGTCAACATGGTTGCAGCTTTAGAGAGTTCGCTGGAGCACTTTCTTTCTGTCGGGAAGATCAAAGGGGAGGATGCGAATGGTGAAATGCAAGTGATCATCGCTGGTTATGGATTCCATACGGTTAACAACAATGAAGTATGCAGTTTTATGGATGTTCGCACCGAACTGAAGATGGCTGGAAGCGATCCGATTGGAGACCAAATACTGTTGGGCTGGAATTCGAAAGACAAAGATATTCCAACGCCATACTGCACTACGCTGAAACGCTTTCTGGAGGAAGATGGCCTTCTTGCACGCCAGACGTTGCAGGAGAATGTAGAGATTGCTGCGGCTATCATAGCGAAGCGTCTGCAAAGGAATCAACCATGAGAATTTTCAACATAATTCTTATTCTGATACTTTGCCTACTATTCTGTCATGGATGCACATCGGCATCTGTTTCGCACAGTGTCGATGACACTACACCTGTATCTTTCACCATGTTGAAAGGCGCGCTAATGAAGCGGTCTGTTGGAAAGCTAAGGCGTTTAGTCGTACTTCCTGTGCTGCTTGATGTGGAGCCGAGGAATCCAAAATGGTGTTTGGGAAAATGCGAATGGGAGGGATTGGATAAAGCTATTGAAGAGGAAGTCGTTGCTTGCCTGCAAGATAAGCGTGGGTATGAGATTATTGCTTTATCTGCGTCGAGCAAAGAACATACGCCGATCCTCACCTCTGAAGAAGTATCGATGCTAACTGATAAACTTGTTGCTCATGCTCACGATGATAACCTTCAACGATCACCCGAAGACATCGCAGTTCTGCTCAAAGCTATCGGCAATCGAACCGGTCTTGACGGGATCATGCTCATTCATGGTAAAGCCGTTACATTAAATGCTTTTGATTATGTGGCTTGGTATGCAACCTTCAGTCTTTTCATACCAGTTTCAATTCTCCGGGTAGGTGTAACTTTAAAAGCTGATATCTATGAAACCTCCACAGGCCGTAACGTTTGGACTGGGGAGTTGACTGGCGGGGGGGTGCCCAATCAGGCTGAACACTATGGAATGAAACTATGCGATGTTATAGAATCCGCAATTCCGCGCATCCTTACACAGCCCGTAAGAAGCGTTCTTGACAATAAGGACAAACCTTGACGCGCTTTTTGGAGATCGACATAATTCAGATCTTTCTCGAAGATGGATTTAGTTTACATGGAATAATCTGTATTCACCCTTTTTGCCGTTTCCAACAAGGTTTTGCACAAAAAAGAAGTCTCGCCAAAGATGGTCTTCCAACCAAGTTTTGCACAGAACGGACTATTCTCTATTTAGAAGACAAGGCATTCCCAACTTCAGAATGCAAATAGCCAAAAAACGGAATTTCCTGTCCAGCGATAAAGATTTCCCAAAAAACAGGAAAAGCCGTTGGCGGCATGGTTAAAAAAAAACGGTCAAAGCCGGGCAATTCCCAAACACCATATTAATATCGATAGCTTGCATCATTTCTCCTTTTGGCGAAACCCCATGGCATCATTATTGCGAAAGCTTCATAGCGATGAGATTGGAGTTTCCGGTCAAGGAGCAAGACATTCATGAATGTTTTTTTTCTGTCCGACATGAAAAGCGACACCAGAAAACGCCTCCAGAGAACGCTGGAATACATGCTTCCCAGAAAGAACATCAAATATCTCAGATCGGTTCAGGACCTGGAAGCTCAACTGAGAAAATCCTCAACGAAAACGCCTCTGACCGTCATTTTGTATGTCAGCAGGCCCAAACTATCCCACCTGTCCAGCATAAAAGATCTTCTCGAAGACGCAAGACTGATTTTGATTTTGCAGAACAAAAACGCAGAAACCATCGCCCTGGGCCACGCTTTGCGGCCCCGGTTTGTCACTTTTGACGACGGTGATTTTCTGGATATTGCGTCGGTCCTGATGAAAATGAAAGACCAAATGGCCGCAAAAGAGGTGTCTCCATGAATATGACCGAAGAATTCCAGAAGGATTGCGGAAGGATGACCCTAAAAGGCGAGTTGACACTGGAAAACATCCGGCCGCTGTATGAAAATATGAAGGATATGCTGGAAAAGGCAAAGCATCTGGTTGTGGATGTGTCGGAAGCTTCAGACGCAGACCTGTCCTTTTTGCAGCTTCTGTGTTCGGCCCACCGGACGGCAATGAAAACCGGCAAAACCCTTGCCTTTGCCGAAATCATTCCGGACGTCGTGCAAAAAGCAATGGCTGACAACGGCTATACCGGGCAAAGCCGCTGCAGTCTTGATGTAAATCATACATGCCTTTGGGCAAAGAGGTGAAGAACATGAGTAAAGTAATTATGACCGTAGATGATTCTGCATCGGTAAGGCAGATGGTTTCCTTTACATTAAGGCAGGCCGGATATGAAGTTCTGGAAGCTTGCGATGGGCAGGACGCGCTGGACAAGATGAGCGGCAAAACGGTGCATATGGTGCTCACCGACCTGAACATGCCGAGGCTGGACGGCATCGGCCTGATTCAAGGCGTTCGGTCAAAGCCCACCGGGAAATTCATTCCCATCGTTATGCTGACGACAGAATCGCAGATCGAAAAAAAGCAAAAAGGCAAAGATGCAGGCGCAACCGGCTGGATTGTAAAACCCTTCAAACCGGAACAGTTGCTGGCAGTGGTAAAAAAGGTGCTGGGATAATGGACGCACAGGCGGATATTTACAAAGAAGAGGCGTTTGAGCTTTTGACCGAACTGGAAAGCTCTCTGCTTTCTCTCGAAAAACATCCAGAAGATTCCGATTTGATTGCCAAAATATTCCGCGCCATGCACACGATTAAGGGATCGGGCGCCATGTTCGGTTTTGATGAAGTGGCCTCCTTCACCCATGACATCGAAACCGTCTATGACCTGGTCAGAAATCAAACCATTCGCGCCGACAAGGCGCTGATTGACCTGACGCTGTCCGCCTGCGATCAAATCCGCAAAATGATTGAAAACAGCGAGGAAATCGACCGTCTGAATCTTGAAAAGCAGACAGCGGCTTTTCAGAAATTCCTTCCTGCAAAAGAAGAATCGTTAAAACCACCGGAACCGACAAAGCCCGAAGCGGATATTTCCGAAACCGGCCGGATGAGCGTTTACCGGATTCACTTTGCACCGGATCAAACCATCTTTTCCCGGGGCGTCCGACCTTCCCTACTTCTTCAGGAGTTACAAGACCTTGGACACTGCGACATCATTGCCCAGACGGACCGAATCCCCCCCTTGGAAAGTTTGGACCCGGAAGGCTGTTATACATACTGGGATATGATCCTGAGCACGGACCGAGGCATCAACGCGATCCGCGACGTGTTCATCTTTGTGGAAGATGAAAGCCAGGTCAATATCGAAGTCGTTGATGAGGGACAATCCAAAGACGCTCTGGACTACAAGAAACTTGGCGAGATTCTGGTGGAAAAGGGCTACATCGGCAGGGACGATGTAGCCAAGGTCATGTCCAGTCATAAAAAATTCGGCGAACTGCTCATCGATTCCGGAATCGTCACACCGGGCAAGGTTCAGGCAGCCCTCGCAGAACAGCAACAAGTCCGGAATGTTCGGGAGAAGCGCCAAAGTGCGGAATCAGCCGCCACGTTGCGCGTGCCGGCGCAGCGCCTCGACACGCTGGTCAATCTCGTCGGGGAAATGGTTACCGTCCAATCACGCCTTTCCCGCATTGCCTCGGTCATCAACCATAATGACCTGATTTCCATTGCTGAAGAAGTCGATCGGCTGGTTACAGAGCTGCGCGACAACACCATGAGCATTCGCATGCTGCCCATCGGCCATATCTTCAGCAAATTTCAGCGGCTGGTCAGAGATCTGTCCTCAGATCTGGGCAAAGAAATTGATCTGGTGATGGAGGGAGAGGAAACCGAGCTGGATAAAACCGTTATCGAACATCTCAATGATCCGCTGATCCATATGATCCGTAACAGCATTGATCATGGTATTGAAGAGCCGTCCCTGCGCGAACGGACTGGAAAATCCAGAAAGGGCGTCATCAAACTCAAGGCCGAACATTCCGGCGCTCATGTTCTGATTCATATCGAAGATGATGGAGCAGGAATGGACCCGGAGGCCATTCGTCAAAAGGCGGTTGAAAAAGGTCTGATTCATCCGGATGATCGTCTTACGGAAAAAGAATACTGCAATTTCATTTTTGCTCCGGGCTTTTCTCTGGCGGAAAAAGTAACCAGCCTGTCCGGTCGCGGCGTGGGTATGGACGTCGTGAAGAGGGGAATTGAAAACCTTGGAGGAACGCTCGATATCGAAAGCAAGCTCCATACAGGCACCCGGATTACGCTGAAGCTTCCTTTGACGCTCGCCATTATCGACGGACTTCTGGTCCGGATCGCCGACGCCCACTTTGTTCTGCCGCTGGCAGCCATTGAAGAATGCGTGGAGCTTTCCCAAGAAGGCATTCGGAAAATGCACGGCAGAAATGTAACGCAAATCCGCGGAGAACTCATTCCTTATGTTCCTCTGCGGGATACCTTCGGCCTGAAAGGCGAGCCGCCTCCCATTGAGCTGGTCATTGTCAACCGAATCGGAAATGAGCGCATCGGCGTGGTGGTGGACCAGGTGATTGGACAGCATCAAACCGTGATTAAAAGCATGGGAAAATATTATCGCTCGGTCAAGGTCATCTCCGGCGCAACGATCCTGGGAGACGGCACAGTAGCCTTAATCCTTGATATTCAAAGGCTTTTACACATGGTGGAGCAACAGGAAGCGGGAAGGTATTCTTCAAGAGCAAGCATCGTTTTATAAACGAAAAAGCGGATTTTTACATCCATACCCAGGAGGTTGAATATGATGAACATTCGTGCGTCCATAGGAACAAAACTGGTGTTGACGCTCAGTCTGATCGTGGCGTTGGTTTTCGGTCTGGCCACTTTTTTTGTGGACCGGACCATGTATCAACAGCAGGACACCAAAATGCAGGAGGAACTCCACTTAAAAGTGCAGATGGTGAAAGACATGATCGACATGTACGATCATAATCTGCAAAGAAGCGCCGATGACCTCTCCAACGTTTTGCTGTCTTATTTTCCGGAAAAAATGGCGCTGGAGCCGGGGAAAAGCCTTCCGATCGGAGAAATCATCACCCCCGTCCTGAAAGCCGGTGATTCCGCGCTGAATCTCAACGCCGATCGCGTGGATCGATTCACCGGAGTCACGCAGGCCGTCGCCACGATCTTTGTGAAAAAAGATGATGATTTTGTCCGGATCACCACTTCGTTAAAAAAACAGGACGGAACACGGGCAGTGGGCACATTTCTGGGAAAGGAGCATCCCAGTTATGCAAACCTGATGCGGGGAGAAAGCTACACGGGAAAAGCCCATCTTTTCGGCAAGGATTACATGACCAAGTATGTTCCCATCAAGGATGCGGGCGGTCGTGTAATCGGGGTCTTTTTTGTCGGTCTTGATTTTACCGAAAACCTGAAAAACCTGAAAGAAAAAATCCGGTCCATCAAAGTGGGACAAACCGGCTATCTCTTTGTTCTGGATGCTAAAAAAGGCCCCACCTATGGCGCCCTGGTGGTTCATCCCATGAAAGAAGGACAGGTCATTCTGGAGTCCAAAGATGCAGACGGACGCGAATATATTCGGGAAATGCTGGAGAAAAAGGAGGGAGTCATCAAATATCCCTGGCTCAACGCAGAAGCCAACGAAAAAAGCGCCCGGGATAAGATTGCCATCTATTCAGCGTACCCCAACTGGAACTGGGTCATCGCCGCAGGCATGTACACCGACGAATTTCATGCGGAAACCCGAAAAATTACGAAATATCTCGTGATCATGAGCCTGATCCTGATCAGTGCGCTGATTGTTGCCATCTTCTTGTTATCCTTGAAAATCATCATCAGCCCCTTAAAGGAAATGGTCGCCCTGGTCACCAAAATCGGAGAGGGAGATTTATCCCAGCAAATTACCGTTGACCGTCAGGATGAAATCGGCCAGTTGCTCTCCGTAATGAAAACCATGACGGATAACCTCCATCGGCACGCTCAGGCGGCAGATGCCATTTCCAGGGGAGACCTGACCTGTCAGGTCCAGGCGCTTTCGGAACAGGACATCCTGGGAATTTCTCTGACCAAAATGCTGGAAAAGCTGAAGTCCGTTGTCAGCGAGGTAAAAAATGCGGCATCCAAAGTGGCGGCCGGCTCGGAAGAGTTAAGCGCATCTTCCGAGCAGATGTCCCAGGGGGCTACGGAACAGGCGGCCTCTGCCGAAGAAGTTTCCTCATCCATGGAACAGATGATTTCCAACATCAAACAAAATGCCGACAACGCCCAGCAGACGGAAAAAATTGCCGTAAAATCATCGCAAAATGCCAGGGAAGGCGGAAAATGCGTAGAGGAAACCGTCAAGGCCATGAAGGAAATAGCCGGAAAAATTTCCATTATTGAAGAAATCGCCCGTCAGACCAATCTGCTGGCGTTAAACGCGGCGATTGAAGCGGCGCGTGCGGGTGAACACGGCAAGGGCTTTGCCGTTGTGGCTTCGGAAGTCTGCAAACTGGCCGAACGTAGTCAGGCGGCCGCAGGTGAAATTAACAAACTGTCCGCCAGCAGCGTCCAGATTGCCGAAGATGCGGGCCGCATGCTGGACAAAATGGTTCCGGATATTCAAAAGACCGCGGACCTGGTTCAGGAAATCAGTGCAGCCAGCCGGGAGCAGGATACCGGAGCCGAACAAATCAACAAAGCCATTCAGCAATTGGATCAGGTCATCCAACAAAATGCTTCGGCTTCTGAAGAAATGTCCTCAACCTCTGAACAACTGGCCCAACAGGCGCAGCAACTGCACCATGCGGTAGCCTTCTTTTCCATCGGCGACGAAACCGACAACCTGACCGCCACGGACCGGTTGAATCTGACTCCGCGAAGGCAGGTTTCCACGGCGCACTCCCCTATTCTCAAGAAACTTGCCGCGCCTGGAAAGCATCCTCTTCCCCATACCGGCCTTCGCACGGAACCGTCTCGCGGCGTCAACCTTCGCCTCTCGGACGCTTCCGATGATATGGATAAGGAATTTGAAAAGTATTAGGCTCCCAATGGACAGATGAAAGGAAACAGGATATGAGTGTAGCGAAAATCACGGAAAGCCGGCAGTATCTAGCTTTTAAAATGGATGGGGAAGTTTTCGCTCTGGATGTCAGCCAGGTTCGTGAAATCCTGGACTACACCAAAATCACCAAAGTGCCGCAAACGCCTGAATACATGAAGGGAGTGATCAATCTGCGCGGAGCCGTTGTGCCGGTGGTGGATATGCGCCTGAAATTCAATATGCCGTCCCAGGAAAGGACTGTCAATACCTGTATTATCGTTGTGGAAGTCCACCTGGAGGAAGAGCAGGCTGTTCTGGGCGTACTGGTGGACTCCGTGCAGGCGGTGTTTGGACTGGAACCCTCCCAGGTAGAACCACCCCCCAGAATCGGGACCAAGCTGAACACGGATTTTATTCTGGGCATGGGCAAACGAGGTGAAGATCTTGTGATCATTTTGGATGTTGACCGGATTTTTTCTTTGGATGAAATGAACATCGCCAATGCCATGAGAGAGGAGGTCGCTTGATCCGGAACCATGATGACCGGTGAACGAAATAGGATGTCCAACCAGGAGCAAGACCTGACGGCGACCATCATGACCGATTCAGAATTTTTCCGCATTGGAGAGTTTATTCAGAGGCAATGCGGCATCAAGATGTCTCTGTCCAAAAAAACCATGCTGCAGACACGACTCAGCAAACGCCTGCACCGGCTTTGCCTGTCTTCCTATAGTGAATATGCCGACTTCGTCATCCGCAACCGCGGGAACGGAGAAGAGCTTTATCACATGATTGACGCCGTTACGACCAACAAAACGGATTTTTTCCGCGAACCCAATCATTTTGAATTTCTTTCGTCATCCGTGCTTTCATCTTCTCCGGTTTCCGGCGGCACAACGTGGACAAAAACTATGAAATTCTGGTCCGCCGGCTGTTCCACAGGCGAAGAACCCTATACCCTGGCCATGGTGCTGGCAGAACATGCCCTGGCGCAGCCACAATTTCGCTTTTCCATCCTGGCCACGGATATATCCACCAAAGTGCTTCATCTGGCCGAGCAGGCCGTTTACCTCCATGATAAAATTCAGCCGGTGCCGATACCGATGCGGAAAAAGTACCTGTTAAGCAGCAAAGACCGGAAGCTGGTGCGCATCTGCCCGGAGCTTCGGTCCCGCGTCTCATTTTTTCGCCTCAACTTCATGGACTCCGACTATGCGCTGAAAGACAAAATGGATGTCATCTTTTGCCGCAATGTCATTATATACTTTGACCGCTCCACGCAGCAGGCCATTTTGGAACGCCTCTGCCGCCACCTGCTGCCGGGCGGCTATCTTTTCATGGGCCATTCGGAAACCTTAAACGGCATGAACTTACCCCTCCAGCCGGTCGCCGCCACGATCTACAGGAAATCCCATGAAAACGCCTGATTCACGACTTCCCATGCTTTTTCTGAACCAGGGAGAAATGACCATTCTGGACCGGCCGACGCTCGTCTCCACTGTCCTCGGCTCTTGTGCGGCCATCACTTTTTTTTGTCGTCGTCTAAGCGTTGCCGCTATCAGCCACGCGCTTCTGCCTCATTGCCGCCGACGGGTGCATGTTGATAACATCAAAGATCTTTTGAGTCAGGATTGCGTTCATTGCCCGGAGGCTTACAAATACGTAGATTGCGCCATCTGTATGATGACCGAGGCCTTTTCCCGCCTGGGCATCGCCCAGGCGGAAACAGAAGTACGACTCTACGGCGGCTCAAAAATGATTGCCAGCCTGCATCAGCCGGGAGGCATGGCGCCGGTCGGCCATCAAAACACAGACACGGCTAAAAAAATAATCGCGGATCATGGTTTGAAACTTCATGAATGCAATGTAGGTGGCACAGGCGGTCGAAAAATCATTTTTAATACGCAAACAGGACAGGTAACGCTGCTTAAAACGGGTCTTCCGGATCCACCGGTTTTCCCCGTTCATCCCCAAGCGCAAAAGGGACGTTCCTTATGATTGAAAAACGGAAGATTCGGGTGCTGGTGGTTGACGATTCCGCTGTTGTCCGGCAAACGATGACGGAACTTCTGAACTCCGACCCCGAGATCGAAGTGATGGGCGCGGCCGCAGACCCGATCATCGCTGCACAGAGAATGAAGGAAGAAATTCCTGACGTTATCACGCTGGACATTGAAATGCCCCGGATGGACGGAATCACATTTTTGTCGAAAATCATGAGCCAGCATCCGATTCCGGTCGTCATCTGCTCGTCGCTTGTGGAAGAAAATTCAGGAACCGCTCTCAAGGCACTGGAATGCGGCGCCGTGGATATTATTCAAAAACCGAGACTGGGCACCCGGCAGTTTCTGGAGGAATCAAAAATTCGGATCTGTGACGCCGTCAAAGCGGCCGTTCAGGCCAAGCTCCGTCGTCCGTCACCTCGCCTCTTGATCGAGCCGAAGCTGACGGCGGACGCCATGATGCCCAAACCCAAAACCAATGCTCTCATAAAAACAACGGAGAAAGTCATCGTCGTTGGAGCATCAACCGGCGGTACGGAGGCCATCCGCATTTTTCTGGAAAAAATGCCGATGGACGCGCCCGGCATTGTCATTGTTCAGCACATGCCGGAAAATTTCACCAAATCCTTTGCCGCCCGGCTTGATTCACTCTGCCAAATCTCGGTCAAAGAAGCCGCCAATAATGACACCGTGTTTACGGGACGCGCGCTGATCGCTCCGGGCAACTATCACATGATGCTGAAGCGAAGCGGAGCCCGTTATTATGTGGAAGTGAAAGCCGGACCGCTGGTATCGCGGCACCGGCCGTCTGTTGATGTCCTGTTTCGCTCCGCCGCGCGTTACGCAGGCGCCAACGCGGTCAGTGTCATTATGACAGGTATGGGTGACGACGGAGCCAGGGGAATGCTGGAAATGAAAGAATCCGGCGCTTATACGATCGCCCAGGACGAAGCCTCCTGCGTGGTTTACGGCATGCCGCAGGAAGCCGTCAAACGGGGAGCCGTGGATAAGATTTATCCCCTGGAAATGATTGCCGATAAAGTGCTCCGTCAATGCCGCGAAGGAGGATCGGCATGAAACGGATTTTAGTCATTGACGACGACGATGCCTTGAGGAACATGCTGAAAAGACTGTTCACCTCCGGTGGATTCGACGTGCTCACCGCTCAAAACGGCGAGGAAGCCCTGCTTCTGCAGGCACAGCGTCCCGCCGACCTGGTCGTGACGGATTTGATCATGCCGAACAAGGAAGGGATTGAAACCATTATAGAATTTCGAAAACAGTATCCGTTTGCCATCATCATCGCCATGTCCGGCGGAGGGCGCATTCCCGCCGCCCAATACCTGGAACTGGCCCAAAACCTGGGCGCCCGGAAAACATTTGAAAAGCCGTTCAAAACGGGAGAGATTTTGGCGGCGGTGAAAGAGTTACTTGAAGAATGATGTCGGAGAGGACATGAAAGCAGATTTGCGGGTGTTAATCGCCGAGCATGGCGAAAAAAACATAGAACCTCTGCTGGGCCGGCTGACCCAAGGAGGGTATCGTCCCGACTTTTTGCGCGTGGAAAGCCGCGCCGATCTGCTTTATTCTTTGGAAAATCAGCCCTGGGATATCATTTTATGCCAGAACCTGCCCGCCTCCGACACTTTTTTTGCACTGAAACGGCTCAAAGAACTTCGTCTGGATATTCCCCTGCTCATCATCGGCGACGCCGAATCCGAAGAAACCATTGTGGAATATCTGCGACAGGGCGCCCGCGATTACCTTCGCCTGAAGGATCTGGACCGTCTGACACCGGCAATGAAAAGAGAGCTTGCGGAAGCCGGGGTTAGAAAAGCCTTAAGAAATGTGGAGATGGAATGGGGCAGAAGCTGGGAAAAGTACCGTATGATCGCCGAAACCACTCACGATCTGATTCTGATCACCAATCTTCATTTTGAAATGCAGTACATGAATAAAGCCGTGAGATCCCTCTTGGGTGGAGAACCCATTGGACACAGTCTGATCGATTTCACCCCGCGAGAACTTCGTCCCCAAATGCTCGAGATGATGCAGAAAAGACGGAACGGTTTCAGCGGCGTCCTGTCTCTTGAATGGCATCTGACCGATACGGCCGGCCGGCCTTTCATCATGGATGTGCAGTCACACCTGCTCACGGAAAACACAAAGCCTTCCGGAGTGCTTTTTATGGCCCGCGATATCACGGAACTGACGCGGACCAAAAACGAACTGCAGAAAGCAAAAGCCGCCGCCGAGGCAGCCAATGAAGCCAAAAGCGTATTTCTGGCCAATATGAGCCATGAAATCCGCACCCCCATGAACGGCATCATCGGCATGAGCGAATTGTTGATGGATACCGAATTAACCGCCGAGCAGAAGCAATTTGCCGAAATCATCCATAAGTGCAGTATTTCCCTGCTTGGTCTGCTCAATGACATTCTCGATCTGTCTAAAATTGAGGCAAACAAGCTGGAGCTGGAAATACTGGACTTCAGCCTGCGCGTCTTGCTGGAAGACATTGCCGAGATGGCCTCTGTAAGCGCTCAGGATAAAAACCTTGAAATCACCGCCTGGATGGAACCGGACGTGCCCATCGGACTTCAGGGAGATCCCGGCCGTCTTCGCCAGGCCCTGATCAATCTGACCAATAATGCCGTCAAATTCACAAAACAGGGCGAAATCACCATTCGGGTCTCGCTAGTTCAGGAAGACGAGCATTTTGTCACGCTCCGTTTTGCCGTGTCCGACACAGGCATCGGCATTCCCCAGGAACGGATAGATGCGCTTTTCTCCCCTTTTGTTCAGGCGGATAGCTCCACAACCCGTCAATATGGAGGTTCGGGCCTTGGATTGGCCATCACCAGACAACTGGTTGAATTGATGGGAGGACAAATCGGCTGTGAAAGTGAAGTCGGCCGGGGGTCCACCTTCCGGTTCACCGCTGTTTTTGCAAAACAGGCTCATGACGCCATGCCGACGCGTCCTTCTTCAGACCTCGAAAAAACCAAGATCCTGGTGGTCGATGACCATGACGTCAGCCGTTTACTGGCCGTGACGCTTCTGAACGGATGGAAATGCCGGGTTTACGACGTTCCGGACACACACACTGCCCTTGCCTTTCTCGACAAAGCTTCCGCGGAAAACGACCCTTTCGAGATCGCGCTTTTGAATATGAAGATGCCCGGCATGGATGGCGAAGAACTGGGGCGGCAGATCAGGGAAAATCCCAACCTTTGCACCACCAAAATCATCCTGATGGCGGTTGCGGGCAAGAAGGGAGACCTCTCCCGGCCGAAGGGTAAAAACTTTGACGGGTATCTGACCAAACCCATCCGGCAAAACCAGCTTTATGATGCCATCGCCTGCGCCATCGGGAAAAACCCGAGTCCCAAAACGGAAAGGCCGTCTCCTGTTTTCACCGGGAATGAGGTTGATAAAACGCACTTCCGGAGCGAAAAAATTCTGGTGGTCGAGGACAATCCAACCGGTCAAACCGTGATCCTGGCCCTGTTGAAAAAAATCGGCTATCTGCCCGATATCGTATCCAACGGCTATGAGGCCATTAACGCCCTTCGGTCCCTGCCCTACGACCTGGTGCTCATGGACTGCCAGATGCCTGAAATGGACGGCTATGAAACGACTCGTTTGATCCGGCGCATCGAGACAGGCGTATTGAATCCACAAGTCCCGATCATTGCTGTAACGGCCCATGCTCTGGCCAATGACCGCAACTTGTACCGGGAAGCCGGCATGAATGGCTATCTTTCCAAGCCCGTTCAGTTGCAAACGCTGTCCGGAAGTATTCACTACTGGCTTGCCGATTCGCCCCCCGCGGAAGAGAGTACCGGGCTGAAAATCATTCCGGAGATTCCCACACATGAAGCGGAAGGCCCGATCCCTTTTTTTGATGAGCAGGATATGAAAGAGAGATTGATGGACGATGGCGAACTGGCTGTCGCCATTGTTGAGGGATTCTTGAAGGACATGCCTAAACAGGTCAGCATGCTGAAGGTATATTTGGAAAAAGGTGATCTGGCAGGAATCCGGCGGCAAGCACACAACATTCAGGGGGCAGCCGCCAATGTCGGAGCCGCCTCTCTCCGACAAACGGCGCTTTCGCTTGAAAAAGCGGCGGAAAGCAAAATGCTTCAGGAGACGGCCGCTTTGTTCGGGCAAATCGGAGAGCAGCTGGAGCTGTATCAAAAAGCTCTTGCAAAATCGCAATGGTTCAATGCATATCGAAAGGAAGGAAAGCACCATGAAGATACTGATTGTCGAGGATGACTTTACCAGCCGGCTGTTGTTGCAAAAAATCCTTTCCGCTTACGGCGAATGCCACATCGCGGTCAACGGCAGAGAAGCCGTGGATGCCTTTCGCACGGCGCTTGCGGAGAATAAACCTTATGATTTGATCTGTCTGGACATTATGATGCCGGAAATGGATGGAATG
>Ga0209606_1002735_pt1 | contig 18917 bp, 12 predicted proteins | sample AD_UKC057_MetaG_FD_184412 | JGI IMG/M metagenome (GOLD analysis project Ga0209606, IMG submission 184412) | Active sludge microbial communities of municipal wastewater-treating anaerobic digesters from USA - AD_UKC057_MetaG (SPAdes) (version 2) | ecosystem: Engineered > Bioreactor > Anaerobic >...
CTTTTCAAGAAGCATTTTTCAGAAGACCTGATTGTTGACGACAAGACTTTAAAAGACATCATCAAAAACATGTGCTATCCGGTTTCGCCTTTTCAGTTTGATGTAATTGAACCCGAAATTTTAGGCAGAATTTATGAAAAGTTTCTCGGAAGCAAGATTCGTCTGACAGAAAGCCATCAGGCTAAAGTCGAAGAGAAGATGGAAGTTCGAAAAGCAGGAGGTGTTTATTACACGCCGGAATATATCGTCGATTACATTGTCAAAAACACAGTCGGCAAAAAGATTGAAGGTCTTACACCTGAAGAAATCAAAAAGATTAAGATCGTTGACCCCGCGTGCGGATCGGGAAGCTTTCTTCTCGGCGCGTATTCATACATTCTCGATTATCATTTTAAATGGTATTCTCAGAATAAAAAAGACAAAGCCTATAAAGCCGATTATTACATAAACAAAGACGGCGAGCTTAAAGTAAGCCTCGAAAAGCGCGGAGACATTCTGCGTAATAATATCTTCGGTGTTGATATTGACAAGGAAGCAACAGAAGTCGCGATAATGAGCCTTTATCTCAAAATGCTTGATGACGGTTTCGATAAAGGTGAACGCGACTTATTTTTTATAAAAGGCCACGTTCTGCCCGACATGACCGCCAATGTAAAATGCGGAAACAGTTTGATCGGAACGGATTACTTCGAAGGCAAGCTTGACTTTGATATCGAAGAGATGAAAGAGATCAAGCCATTTGACTGGGAGAAGGAATTCGCCGACATATTCAAAAACGGCGGTTTTGATTGCGTTATAGGTAATCCTCCGTGGGGGGCGGAATTTAGCGATGAAGAGAAAAAGTTTCTTTTGTCAAAGCATAAGGAAATGACGGTAAAAACAAAAGATAGTTATTTCTTTTTTGTTTTCTCAACTTTAAGTTTATTGCGTGAAAATAGTTATCTCGGCATGATTATTCCAAACACATGGTTATTGATTAATACAGCTGAATCAATTCGTAAAGCCTTACTCGAATATGATATAGAGGAAATAATCGATCATGGCGATGGAGTTTTTAAAGATGCGACAGTTGAAAGTTCAACGATTGTCATGACAAATAGTAAACAGATGAAAAATTGCTGTCATGCTATTCGAAAGATAAAAGAAAAATCTGTTATTGATCACATTGTAGACAAAAGGATATGGCTTAAAGATGATTTAGCCAGAATTATTCTCGAAATGAATTCAGATAAAATAGCCTTACTTGAAAAGCTGATGGAAAATTCAAAATATTTTGATAATTGTGCAAAAATGATTTGGGGGATTAAACCTTATCAAGTTGGACATGGAACTCCGATTCAGACGGAGGAAATGATGAAAAATCGGATTTATCATTCTGATATCAAGAAAGATGAAGAGTGGAAACCCCTTCTTGTTGGATCAAATATAAATCGTTATCATATTGATTATGAACATATTCAATATATTAAGTATGGGAAAAATCTCATGTATCCATCAGATGAAAAACTAATCACTAAACCAAAAATATTGCTGCGACAAACTAGTGATATAATCCGCGCATCGTTTGATGAATTAAATTTTTACCCCCAGAATTCAGTTTTTATTATTAGTAGTACTGCGGTAAATTTAAAACTTTTACTTGCTTTGCTGAACTCCAAGTTATTCGATTTTATTTATAAATTAAGAAATCCACAAATAGGCAAAGTTTTTGCAGAAATAAAACCAAGTGTTATTAAAAGTTTTCCGATAAAAAATGATATTTTCTTTATCAAAAACGAAAACTGTAGCTTATTACTTGCTCTCGTCGATCAAATGCTTCAAACTCAGAAAGATTCACATAACGCGAAAAGCGAAGCGGACAAGAAGCTGTATGAACAGAAAATTTCCATGATAGACAAGAAGATTGATGAACTGGTCTATAAACTCTACGGGCTGACTGAGGATGAGATAAGGATTGTGGAGGGATAATCCTCTCTCCCGGCCTCTCTCCTTTGATAAAGGAGAGAGGGGTAAGAATGGAAATTGATCATTGGATTTATTCTGTTGAATTTTGGCAAAGTTGCACGAGCCTTTTTGAATCAAATGATTGCATGAACTTGATGATAAGTTGTTGAATATTGTTGAAGTTACGTAAGCCCCTCTTTATCAAAGAGGGGTTTTGGTAGTTTCCGCACGGAGGCGGAAACATTGCCCGCGAGAAAGACGAAGTCTTTAGCGGGAGATCGCAATATTTGCCTCATATCTTGATGTGTGAAATCAATTTCAAGTTGTATTCGGAGCGAACACGAAGTTCGCGGAAAAAGAGCAATAATCAATTGATATCAACGGTGAATTCATGCGGGGTGAGGGCGTAGTTTGTTCACCTTTTCATGATTCATTTGGTTTAATTTCTTATCTCGCGAATATTGTCAGCAGTGTTATAACTGTTGCGATGATTGTAAAGCCTGCGCTTGTCATCCACATCATCATGGAGAATTTTTTGTTTACGTCATCGAAGCGTGCGTCCATTTGCTTTTGCATTGACTCAAATCGTTTGTCCATCTGATTGAAGCCGAACTGCATCGTTTCGTTCTGTTTTAGGAATAATTCGCGCTGAGTTTTTAATTCTTCTTCGATGCGGGTCATCCGTTCGATAAGCTGAATGTCGTAAGGACGCAGTTGGATTACATTGCTCTTTGCACCGAAGCGGTCGAAGTTTGATTCGATGTACGAACCTATTTGTTCAAGCTGTTCTTTTGTAAATTCCATTCTAACACTCATTGTTCACCTCAAAATATCTGAATTTCTGATGCATGTCAATTATATATACGAAGTGAAAAAGGATATTTTTGGAAAATATCAAAAAAAATCTGATTTTGCATGGTCTCATGCAAAAGATCAAAGGGGCGAAAGTCTCAGTCGCCGACTCTCGCCCCTTTGCAACCCCCTCACGCTTTTTGTCGCGACAGAACTATCGCGCATTACTTCGTAATGTCTGCGATAGTCTGCGCTGAAGATGTGTCCGACTACGTCGGACGTTTTAGGGTTAATTCTATCATTTGTTTTTTGCTGAAGCAGTAAAATATTGAAAAAGAATCCTCTCTCCCGACCTCTCTCCTTTGATAAAGGAGAGAGGAGAAAGAAAGATTAGGATCAGCAATATTCTGCTGATATGGTTGCGAAAGCCCCTCTTTGTCAAAGAGGGGTTTGTTATGATTTATTTTATTTCAGTAATAAAGGCTGCGGATCGATCGTCTTGATAGAACCGTCTTTATTATAAACCAGTTCAGTTACTTTAACGTTTCTCAGGTGATCTCTTCCTTTTGAAATTGTGCAGTCGTGATAAAAGAGATACCATTTGCCTTTAAATTCTACAATTGAATGATGATTCGTCCATCCGGTAACAGGCTGAAGAACTACTCCCTGATAAACGAAAGGGCCGGTTGCTTTATCTGATGTTGCATAAACGATCATGTGAGTGTCGCCTGTTGAATACGACAGATAATAAGTATCTTTATATTTGTGCAGCCATGCCGCTTCAAAAAATCTTTTTGATTTATCACTTGCCGCAATAGGCATTCCGCTCTTGTTGAGAATTTGCAGCATGCGCGGCGCCGATTTGAAACTCAGCATATCATCAGACATTTCTGCGATATAAGGCCCGAGTGCCGGATCAGCTCCCATAGGTTCCATCAAATTATAGTTAAACCGTCCGTTCTGCCATTTTTCAAGCTGTCCTCCCCAGAGTCCGCCGAAGTACATGTAAGACTTTCCGTCTGTATCGGTGAAAACAGCCGGATCTATGCTGAAGCTTCCCGAGATAAAAGAAGGCTGCGGTTCAAAAGGCCCTTCTGGATTTTTTGATGTTGCGACACCTATTCGGAATATTCCTTTTTTGTCGTGAGCCGGAAAATAAAAATAATATGTCCCGTTTTTGTAAGCTGCGTCAGGTGCCCACATGAAGCGGGATGCCCACGGTACATTTTTGAGATTTAAAACCTCGCCGTGATTTTTCGGTGTCGAATTTATATCCTCCATCGAAAAAACATGATAGTCTTTCATGTTGTACTGAGTGCCGTTTTTATCAACTGCTTCGGCATCGTCTATGTCATGAGAAGGGTAAATATAAATTTTACCATTGAAAACATGGGCTGATGGATCAGCTGTAAAAATTTCCGTTATAAGCGGCGGTGTTATCTTCGGCTTTTCAGGTTCTGTTTTCCCGGTACATCCCTGAAAAACAAATGGAATGATCAGTAAAACATAAATGATAATCTTTTTCATTATTTCTCCTTACTATTTAACAATATTATGCGGCAATGCCGCAAGTTTATTTTATGCTAAATTCAATCAGCTTCTCGTCAGTGAACGGTAAACTATTCTATGCGGACGGCTTGCATCCTGACCGAGTCTTTTCCGTTTGTCTTCCTCATACTCGCTGAAATTTCCTTCAAACCAGAAAACTTTTGATTCACCTTCAAATGCGAGAATATGAGTACAAATCCTGTCAAGAAACCATCTGTCATGGCTTATAACAATTGAACATCCTGCAAAATTTTCAAGAGCTTCTTCAAGTGCACGCATTGTATTGACGTCAAGATCATTAGTAGGTTCATCCAGCAGTATTACGTTAGCTCCGCTTTTTAACATCAGAGCAAGATTGATGCGGTTTCTTTCTCCGCCGGATAGGACACCTATTTTCTTCTGCTGATCAGAACCTATGAAATTGAAACCAGCGGCATATGCACGGGTGTTGACTTCTCTGGATCCTATTCTGACAGTTTCACTTCCGCCTGAAATTTGTTCCCAAACAGTTTTTTCCGGGTCGAGATTGCTGCGGTTTTGATCTACATAAGCCAGTTTCACGGTTTCACCGACTTTGAAAGAACCTGTGTTCGGAGTTTCTTCTCCGGTAATCATTTTGAATAGAGTGGTTTTTCCTGCTCCGTTCGGACCGATTATACCTACAATTCCTCCTGGAGGAATCGTAAAATTAAGGTTTTCATAGAGAATTTTTTCTCCGTATATTTTGGAAACGCCGGTTGCTTCGATAACAACATTGCCGAGGCGGGGACCTGCAGGAATTGATATCTGTAAATTCTTCTCTTGAATCCTGTCTCCCTGAGAAAGCAGTTTTTCATATTCGTTTATTCGTGCCTGACCTTTGGAGTGACGACCTTTGGGACTCATTTTTATCCACTCAAGTTCTCTAGCTAAGGTTTTTTGCCTTTCTGATTCGGTTTTTTCTTCAAGTGCAAGTCTGTTTTTTTTCTGCTCAAGCCAGCTTGAGTAGTTGCCTTTGTACGGGAACCCCTCGCCTCTGTCGAGTTCAAGAATCCAACCTGCGACACTGTCCAGAAAATAACGGTCATGTGTCACAGCAATTATCGTTCCGGCATAATTTGAAAGATGACGTTCAAGCCATGCGATGCTTTCCGCGTCGAGATGATTGGTCGGTTCATCAAGCAAAAGAATGTCCGGTTTTTTTAAAAGAAGACGAGTGAGAGCGACACGGCGGCGTTCTCCCCCCGAAAGTGTATCAACGGTCTGGTCTGCCGGCGGACATCTCATCGCATCCATGGCAAGATCAAGACGGCTGTCAAGATCCCATGCGTCAAGAGCATCGATTTTGTCTTGTATTTTTGCCTGCTTATCAAGCAGTTTCATCATTTCATCTTCGGGCATAGGTTCGGCAAACATTTCGCCGATCGCGTTATATTCATTAACAAGGTCAACTGATTCCTGAATGCCTTCCTGAACTATTTCGCGAACCGTTTTCCCGGAAGTGAGTACCGGTTCCTGCTCGAGATAACCGATTGTAAAACCCGGCGAAACGGAAGTCTCTCCCGAGAAATCAGAATCGATGCCAGCAAGTATTTTCAGAAGGCTTGATTTGCCGGATCCATTTAGTCCGAGTACTCCGATTTTTGCGCCGTAATAATACGAAAGGCTTATGTTTTTAAGGACTTGTTTTGTTCCATGATGTTTACTAACTTGATTCATAGTGTAGATTATTTTTTTGTCGTCTTCGGTAGTTTGCTTTGCCATTTTTTTCTCCATTCCCCGATGACTCAGGTTTGATTAAATGATAAGTATCTTATGCATGTAAAATAAATATTCTAAAATTGTTTAAAACAATCCCAGCATATTATTTCTGAAATAGATATTATATAAGTCAAGGATCATTTGATTTGTTGAGTTAAGCGTTTTAAAGCGGTATTTTATGAAGGTATAAAATATTTGAATTAATCCTTTCTGGGTACTATAATCTATACTGTCCGGCTTTATGCTGTCTGGGTATTTTGTTTTGTTTAGAGGAGATTTAATGCGAGCCTCCAAATTGAGTATTATCAAGGATTTTCTTGGAGTAGGTGTCATGATAGGTTTTGTCGCCGTAGTCATGCTTGTCGTCATTCCTCATATTCATGAGAAAGAAAATACTGCTTTAAAGAATTCTTATATCGAAGAACAGAAATTAATCGTCAAAAATGAAATCGACAGTCTTTCAGAAAGACTGCTTGGTTTTAAGAATATACTTCTTGACCAGGGGTTTTCCAGATCAGAATGGTCGAAGATCGTTTTCAATTTTCTGCAATATCACCGTTATGGCTCAGACGGTTACGGTTATTTTTTCATTGTAGACAGCAAAAATAACACCATTTTATTTCATCCGCTGATGAAAGAGCTCGAAGGTAAAAAACTAGATTTTATTGTTACCCCTAAGGGTGAGAATTTCGGTAAACTTTTTGATAAATTAGCTTTTGTGTCGGATTCCGGATTTATCGAGTATTACTGGTATAATAAAAATGGAAGTGTGCATAAAAAGACAACTTTCGTTAAAAGAATACCTGAACTTGATTGGATAATTTGTTCCGGTTTCTATCATTCCGATTTTGAGAGGACTTTTGAAAATTACTCTGCTATAAAGAAAAAAACATTATCCGATATTCGGCATGATATTTTGGTCCTTGTTTTGCTGGCTGGTGTTCTTCTTGCTTTGATTTCAATATTTATTTATTTCAGGATTAGACATACCGAAAAAACCCTCGCAAGGCAAATTGTAGAATTTGAGCAGTATAAACTGATCCTTGATGAAAGTTCTCTGGTTTCGCGGACGGATGTTAACGGTGTTATTGAATATGTTAATGATAAGTTTTGTGAAACAAGCGGATTTTCCCGGGATGAACTTATTGGAAATAATCACAATATAGAGAGGCATCCTGATACTCCGCTTGAAGTTTTCCGTGATTTGTGGAATACAATTTCGTCCGGCAACGAATGGACGGGATTGATTAAGAATAGAAAAGCTGACGGCAGTTTTTATTTTAAACAGGTTACAATTGTTCCCTTAAAAAATGAATCCGGTAAAATAAACGGATATATTTCTTCAGGTCACGATATTACAGAGCTTATTGAAAAGCGCCGTGATCTTGATAATCTTTTTAATACTGATCCGTTAACCGGACTCGGAAACAGAATACGTCTCCTGAAAGATCTTGAAAGGGCCCAGCTCCCGACAGTCGTTCTGATTGACATCGAAAATTTTTCATTAGTTAATCAGACTTTCGGACCCAAAATCGGAGATGAGATTTTGCAGAAAACGGCCGCCGCTATTTTTAATTTTTCAACTCTGTATGAAATTTCCTCATACAGAGTTTATGCCGACACTTTTGCTGTTCTTTGTTCGGACTCAAGAAAGCATGGCGAAATTTCTGTCTGCATCGGCATTCTGGCAAAAAGTCTCAATGATATAAGATTTGATATTGGTGAAAATGAAATTGCTCTGGTAACTCATATCGGCGCGGCATCATACGGTTCGGATTCATTTATTTGTGCGGACATTGCACTCAAGCGTGCGAAAAAATTAAACCGGCAGATTCATATATTTTCATCCGAAGAGAAAGAACTTCCAGAGGATGTTCTGGAAAATATATCTATTTTGAGTGATATCAATTATGCTGTCAGAAATGATAAAATATATTCGTATTATCAGCCGATCAAAAGTCTAGCAAGCGATGAAATCGAAAAATATGAATGTTTAATGCGAATGGAGGATAAAAACGGAATTATTCTTTATCCTGATTCATTTATAGAAATAAGCAAAAAAACAAATCTTTATCAAAAACTGACATTTCTGATGATAGAGAAGTCGATTGCAGCTTTTCATGAGACTGGTTTTGACTTTGCAATTAATCTTACAATTGAAGATATTTTAAACTCAGATACGGTTTCATATCTTATCGATGAGTCGCGGTCAAAAGACGTTACCAACAGGATGATTGTTGAAATTGTTGAAACGGAAGAACTGAAGGATCTCGACAGAGTTATTTCTGTGTTAAATCAGATTAAATCTGAAGGAATAAGAATTGCAGTTGATGATTTTGGTTCGGGTTATTCAAATTTTGATTATCTTATTAAAATTAATCCAACTTATGTGAAAATTGATCAGACAATAATACAGCGTGTTATGACAGATGAACGCGCAAAAGAGCTTTTGAAATCAATAGTTTTGTTTGCGAAAAATTCAGGTATCCAGACCGTTGCAGAGTTTATTGATTCCATTGAGCTTGAAGATGAAATGCGGCGTGTAGGAATAGACTATGTTCAGGGATGGCTGATAGGTAAGGCGGAAAGAATAATTTGACCGTGATTTTTTACTTTCTGATTTGACGCCATGTTTGTATTTTGTTCTAATGATTCGATTTTATGAGGTGAATTTATTGGTTAATTCCTGTTGTGAGTATTACTGGCGGAAAACTCTGCCCTGCAGTTGTTTGAAAAGGAATTTGTATGGTTTTGAATAATAATGACGGAAAAATATTTAAATTTGCGGTTGTTTTGATTTTTATTATTTCGGCGTTTCTTTTTGTTAAGTATGCCGTTGAAAGTAATCTTTATCGAAAACAGGTATATTCTCTTTATACAGAAATAGTTCATGGAAAGGATCTCATCGCTGATATTCTTCCGCCTCCGGCATATATTATTGAAAGTTATCTGGCTGCCTATGAGTTGCGTGAAAATATTAATAATCCGGTCAAGAGTGATCAAATCGCACAGTACATTCGCGACAGGCTTATGAGAGATTATCTTAACAGTTATGATTACTGGAAAAAAAATACGATTTATATCGAATCCGACGAATTGATGAAAACTGAACTTCTGGATAAAAGTCTCGTTTCTGCTGAAAAATTTTACAAGGCACTTAATGAAGAATATATCCCTGCTGTCAAACTGCGCGATTTGAATAAAGCAAACAGAATAATGACGCAAAAGCTTCAGCCTTATTACGCCGACCATCGAAATCATATTGATAATCTTGTTAAAATGGCAGCCGAACGAAATGCCTATAAAACTGTTTACCTTACATCAATGAGGGAAAAAGTCCGTACGACGCATAATAAAATCATAATCACCGGTTCACTCGCTTTTGTCATTATAATATTATTCCTGACCTACCGTTTTGTTTTTTATTTCCGGGCTAATGCTGCTCTCAATGAGAGGAATAAAAGACTGCACGAATTGTCTTTGCTCGATAATCTGACAGGATTATACAACAGACATTATTTTCAGATTCGTATTAATGATTATATCGATTCTGTAAATGATTCAGTGCTTTCGGGCGGAGTAAAACTAGGATTCTTTATGATTGATATTGATTTTTTTAAATTGATTAATGATACTGAGGGTCATTTGTTCGGAGACCTTGTTCTGAAACATTTTGGTGAAAGGCTGAAATCCGCAATCAGAGAAGAAGATGTTCCTGTGAGATGGGGCGGTGAAGAATTTCTGCTTATTGTGCCCAGAACCGATGAAACCAGATCTTTTGAAATTGTTGTTCGAATTCTGGAAAAAATAAATTCGAAACCCTTTGTCATCGGCGATAAAGAAATTCCGTTGACCTGTTCGATTGGTTATTGTCTTTATCCGTTTATTTCCAGTGTTCAATACGGCGGATGGCGTGAAGCCGTAAAGGTAGCGGACTCTGCGCTATATATTGCAAAACGTAGGGGACGAAACAGGTCGATAGGAGTTTTTGTTGATCCTTCAGGTAAAAACATTTTTGATTTAAAATCTGTTTTATCAGATATTAAAAAGTCAGCTGATGACGGAAAAATAATATTAAAGGAACACCCCGATTTTTCATCACCTCATCATAAGTAAATACCTTGACTTCACTTTTTTTGTTTTTTAAAATATTTGCAGGCACTAAAGAAAAAGATCAAATCTATTTCTTTAGTGTCAAAAACAAAAACACGAGGTATTTATGGCAGGAACGTTAGGGAAAAAAATTTTTGTTTTGTTCTTCTCTCTATTCGCGGGGATGACATTTCTTTATCCTCAAGAGGCGAATGACCAGTATGGTTTCGGCGGTAGAACATTTTTAATTCAGTCGGCTCTTGAAGTCGGAAAATCTACAAAAGGCATATGGGATGTTCCCGGAAAACCCGGAAAGGATAGCGGGAATTTTAAACCAATAGGTAAGGGAGACTGGCTTCACATGGGAGTGTGGGAGAGAGAAAAAGGTGATCCGGATGACAGACTCTTTATTTTCCGTCCGGCGCAGGGCTCTGCTGTCGGTAGATATTTTATAAATTTCGCGCGTAATTCTTATTGGGGTATTAATGCAATTGTTCCTACTGGAAAGGTTGAAGCGAGAACCCGTGCGGATCATTTTGAATTAAAATATCTGCGCGACGGAAGATGGAAAATATATTATTCTCCGGGAGTAATTATTTGCCTGGAGAACAACTCTGCAAAGAACGGATCAAAACTTGTTTTACGTCCGGATTTTAACGGACCTGCTGCGGAATGGGTGTTTTTCGATCTGGGCACTCAGCGGTCATTTATACCTGTTATCCAGAATACAACTCAGGATAATGCCGCACCGGTTAGAAAACTTGAGGATGTCCTTGAAGTTAATTATCCTGCGCGACATCAGTATTTTAATTCCGTAAAATCGGATCAATTTGCTCAGGATAATGCCGGCAATAAGATAGTTTTAATTTTGAATTCTTTTAAAATGGCTGACCAGTGGTCTGTTATAAAAGATGTAATTTCTAAAATAAAACCGAATAATGATTTGAGCGCTAAGAGAGCTGTTCTTGCCGAGCTTGTAAAAGTTGATATTAAAAAAGGTTCAAACTTTTTAGAAAAGGCTCTTGCGAATAAAATGAGAGAATCAATTGAAAAAGAAGCTTTGACTGAGAAAGATGAAGTAAGTAAAAAAATGATTCTTGATATTGCGAAAAAAATATAAGTTTTATGTTTCTTTAATATGCAAAGCCTGATAAGCTATACTGATTAGTTTATCAGGCTTTGCCGAAACCTCTATGTAAAAACCCGGCTGATTGCTTTTTTTGTTCTAAATCCATTATTTCCTGTTCGATATTTACATTTCGTTGAGAATTAAATTTCTTCATCTCGGGTAATTTTTTGCAATAAAACTTGCGTTATTCCGTTATAAACTGTGAGCCTTAAGGTGCGGGATTAACGAAATTGAAAAACAGAATCAGTCAGTTCTACAAAGAAGAAAGACCAAGAATGGTGGCATTCGTCAGGAAGCTGATCAGTGATGTGTCTGACCGTGACGGTGAAGATATTGTCCAGGATGTGATATTGTCAATCTGGAATTCGGCCGATGCTTCACCGGTTGAAAATCTGTCGTCATACGTTTATAGGTCTTTGCGCAACAGGGTTGTCGATGCTTTTCGAAAGACAAAAGATGATGTTTCTGTTAACGAAAAAGTCTGTGATGATTCGGGTGTAACAATTTCAGATTTTCTGTGCGATCTGAAGTACAGCGTAGAGGATGAATCGGAGCGGAAGGAGATCAGCCGGCTGATTTTTGAAGCTCTAAATCTTATACGTCCGGAAGAAAGAGAGATAATTTGTCTGACTGAATTTGAACGTATGAGTTTCAAAGAGTGCTCAAGGATTCTTGGTGAACCGGTTGGAACTCTTCTGTCGAGAAAATCGAGAGCGTTAAAAAAAATGGAAAACATTCTGCATCAGATAGGATTTTCAAAGGAGGATTATTATGAAGAATGAAAGCAGAGCAGTTAATGTATTGAAAATTATAGGAATGGTAATCGCAGGAGCTGCCGGTGCACTGCTTCTGGCAGGAATATTCGGATTTATTTTTATGCATTTGTGGAACTGGCTGATGCCGGATCTTTTTGGAATTAAATCAATAACATTCTTTCAGGGTGTAGGGTTGGTTATTTTGTCCAAGATTCTTTTCGGAAGCCTCAAGCATCATCCCGCCAGGCATATCGGAAAACACATGTCGCGTAAAATGAAAAAAAGATGCGGTCAGTTGGCAGATTTTCCGCCTGAAGTCGCAGAGAATTACGATGAATATTGCGAGTTTTGGGAAAAAGAAGGCTCTGAAGGATTTAAAAGATATTTACACAAGAACAAGTCAAACGGGGAATGATGTGAAAAACATAATTTTCGGAAACTCGATGGATGTAATGCCGTCAGTATTTTTCAGAATGATGGCTGTTCTTTTTAAAATACGGGATGTTGTAATGCCTCACGATTATAAGCTTGATTTGATGGGGATAAAAGAAGGAGATGTTGTGCTTGACTGCGGATGCGGAACCGGCAGCTGTCTGAAAAAAGCTTCGAAACTTACAGGAGAAAGAGGTCTTGTTTATGCGGTTGATGTTCATCCTCTTGCAGTAAAGTGTGCCCATAAAATCTCTGAGCGGTCGGTTTATAAAAATATAAAACCTGTTTTGTCGCAGAACGGAGTTGTTCCTGTAAAACCTAATTCGGTTGATGTTATCTATGCGCTTGATATGTTTCACATGGTATCTGACTATAAATCATTTTTACGAGAACTTTATGTCCTCATAAAACCTGATGGAAAACTTTATCTTGAAGACGGACATCAATCAAGACGGAAAACAATTGATAAAGTAAAAGAATCTTCGTTGTGGGATATTGCAGAAGATTCATCGAAATGGATTATGTGTTTTGCGCGTAAAAAGTAAAAAAGAAGCCCCGGGGGGTACTCGGGGCTTTGAAATTTATGAAAACGTCTTGGTAATGATTACCTGACGGTCTCAGCGTTTAAAAGTGTACTTGTCATCCGGATAAAGATACCAGTCTTTATTCGCTGTTCCTTTTGACTCATACCATGATCTGAATCTCTTGTAGGCGGAGTAGATACCGTCTTTTGAACCTTCACACGGCCACTGCCAGTCTTCCGGTATTACTATTGCCCAAGGGAAATTCTTGCTGTCGATAAGCGCTCCATTATATGTTGTGTTGAATGCCGGAATATGAACTTCGCCTCTCCATGAGTCATTGTTAGGGACTATAAACGGATCGAAAGGCATTGAACCTAAATCTTTCGCACTTATTCCTTCGGGATATTCAACCACAGTTGTTTTTTCGGGAACATCGATGTAAGTGTAACCATTTGCGCTGTTGCAGTTCCAGTCTTCTTTGTCATATCCATTTGCACGGAAAGGTTCGTGAAGATTTGTGTAAATTACATGATCTTTTCCTGCTATGCGGATTGCAAACTTATTGTGATAACCTGCACCTGCTGCTAGAGGCTTGGTGATTATTTCGATCTTTGTTGTTTTTCCTTCAGCATTAACGTATTGTTTATATGTAACTTTTACGACTGCATCATTGAAGTCAGCATCGCCTCTTTTTGTTCCGTTGTCGTAATTGTCTTCAAAAGCGAATACATAAGAAGCAGTGTTGATTACAGCAACCGATGCATCATTATCGTCAACATCTGTTCCTTCGTTTGGAGCTAGAATTCCGTCACCGTCATTATCTGTTCCTGTTGGTTCGCTCTGCTTTTTAAGAGCAATCTGACCATCAATTAAAGTGAGACCTGAAATGTCTTTGCATACTGAAGGTTTTGCTTCTTCATAACCGTTAGCTTTAACAATTATTGAAACATATCCTTCGGCTGTATTTATAGGTGTTGTTCCGTCGATTTTTCCGTTTGCGTCTGAAATCAATGAAGTAATAACTTCTGTTGTTTCATTGAAAGAAATGATTTCGCCGTTGGAATTTTTAACTACATCGGTTACTTTTACTATCTGAAGAACGGCTCCCGGAATTGTTTCTCCGGTTTCCTGATTCTTTATAAAAACATCAAATGCAACCTGCTGAACTGTTGACGGTGGAGTGTTGTCGTCATTATCGGATATTGTTCCGTCAACGACGTTTCTTATAACGTTAACGCCGGTTTTCAGTTTGTTGATTAAATCTGCAAGTGAGTCCGCTGAAACCGTGTAAGTATAGGTTTTAGTTTCGCCGTTTTTAAGATATTCGAAATCTATATATGCTGTGACAGCCCCCGAAACATCAGAAATGAATCCTGCAAAAGAAGCGTTTCCGCTTGAATCGGTTGCCGGAAACTCTGCTATAACGGTTCCGTTGGAATCTTTTATCGTGATTACTGCGCCTGCGATCGGTTTTGCGTCATTGTTGGTGTTGTCTGTCACGTTTGTTGTGAGGTTGTAATATGTTGTGTCGGCATTATCAAGCGTGATTTTGGTGATTGCGTTTTGGATATCTGAAATCGAAGAGACCTTGATTGTTTCAGTGGTATATCCGTTTGCGCTGATGACAACTGTTGCAGGAGAAGTGCTTTCTGAAATTTCAGAACTGAAAGAGATGCTTCCGTCTTCTGAGGAAGTGATCTGGAAAATGACATTCCCCGATGAATCTTTAACTGTGATTAGAGCGCCTGAAACGGCATTTCCCGATTCATCAAGAACTGTTCCCGATAAATCGACTGTAATCTGATTTTCGTCAGTACTTTCCGGTGTAGTCCCGGTGGTATCGTTTCCAGGCAGGGACGGATTTGCGCCGGGTTTATCTGTAAGATCGACCTTGTCGCTGCTGCCGGATCCGCCGCCGCAATAAGTTAATGTTAATATTGGAGCAAGCAATAGAACTAATATGAACAACCTTATATTTTTCATATTTTTACCTCCAGATATTATTAGCAATAAGTATGCCATGTTTAAATTAATTGCTTTTTTAATATTTTGGAATTTATTCTACATATTTTGAATTTTGACTACTTATATGAGACATAAGTATAACAAATTCTTTGTTTAACGAGCTTATTAGCTGTAAATATAATCTCAAAATGACATTAAATTTAAAGAAGTCTTAAAATGATACTAGATGTGAAACAAAGTTTCAATATGAGACAAGAAGTTGTTTTGTCTCATATTGAAAAAAAGATATTGTTCTTATAGATGATCTTTCATTAAATTTCTGATAGAATCGGTAAATTCTTCATAAGAATAATTTCCTGCATTCCGGGGTTCAAGGAAGTTAACTGTGATTTTCGTAAACGGTCTTATGAACTTTGCACCGGAAGGTAAGGCTTTGTAAGCACCTTTTATGACAACAGGTACAACTGGAATATTAAGCTCTTTGCTTAATATTGCAAAAGTCTTTTTGTATTCTCCAAGTTCGCCGTTTTGAGTTCGTGTGCCTTCCGGAAAAATTACGACATTGCATTTATTGCGAAGTATTTCTCCCATTTTCTGAATCGTGTCCCTTAGATTTGAATTAATATCTACTAAAATTACGTTTGAACGTTTTGCGAGAAATTTCCGGAAAGGTGTGTTGAAATGTTTCGCTTTTGCGAAAATATAAGTTTTTCTCAAAACTTCAGGAGATAAAACCGAGGCAAGAAGAATCCAGTCAATATTGCTTTGATGATTGGGAGCGATAATAACTGGTGAAGTGATATATGTTTTCTGGAAATTTGTTTCTATGCGGCAGACGCTGTTAATGAATATTTTGAAGAAGTTTCTGAGCGAAATATGAGGCCAGCGGCTTTGGGGTATTGCTTTCATGGAATCGGTGTTTAATATTGTCTTCCAGTCACTGACTTCTTCAGTCATTTCTGAATTGCTGTTTATTACAAATTCTGCGAGTGATTCGGGAGTTGTCAGCTTGGAAGCGTCTTCATCTTCAATTTTAATTCCGAAACGTGTTTTAATAAAAGAGATAAGTGCTACCTTGTCGAGTGAATCCATTCCAAGATCAAGTTCAAGATGGTTTTGAGGTTTTACTGATATTTGTTTAGTCTTTTCAATGTATTCCTTAATGAGACCGTATTCTTCGCTTTCAGGCTGATTTGAATTCTCTTTTTCTTCGGTCTGCTTTGATGTAGAAATATCTTTAAGTTTGAAGCGCTGAAGTTTTCCAAGTCTAGTGCGCGGCAGTTCGTTTTCAGTTAAAGAAAAGCTGAGTATTTTTTTATATGGTGAAACCGATTTGTTGAAACTGTCAATTATATCCCATTTGAAAAATTCATGGATATTATGAATGCCGTTTTTTTCAATTTCAGTCAGATCCGGTACTATCAATGCTTTCAGTATTCCATTTTCGAGAAATATGCCGCATTCCTTGATGAAAAGCGACATGGAAAGTTTTTCTTCGATTTCTTCCGGGTTGATGTTTTTGCCGTTTTCAAGAACGATTGTTTCCTTTATTCGCCCCGTCACAAAAAGAAAATTGTTTTTATCTATATAACCGGAATCCCCTGTGTGAAGCCATCCGTCCTGGATTATTTTATTGGTCTCGTCGGGCTTGTTGTAATATCCTTTCATAATATTTCGTCCGCGGGCGCAGATTTCGCCGTTTTCGATTTTTACTTCCATATTAGCGACGATTATTCCGGCACTGCCGAGGCGAATTCGGCCCGGACGGTTACAGCTTATCATGGGAGCCGTTTCAGTCATTCCGTATCCTTCAAGCATTTCGAATCCGAGTGTTTTAAAAAATTTTGCTGATTTGATGTCAAGAGCAGCACCTCCAGAAACAAGATAGCGCATCGATCCGCCGAAAGCATTGTGTATTTCTGAAAATATTTTCTTTGAGAATCTCCGGGAACCGATTACTGATGCGGCTTTGAAAACCATTCTCGCGATGAAGCGCGCGTCAATTTTTTGTTTAATTCCTTTCATCAGTTGCTGGTATAAGCGCGGTACTCCGATCAGCAGTGTTATTTTTCCTTCTTTCAATGTATTTTTAATATCGTCAGGATTCATTGACGGCGCAATTACGACAGTTGCTCCCACGTGAAGAGGTGCAATTATGGTTCCGGTAAGAGGAAATGAGTGATGAAGAGGAAGAAGAATCATTACCCGGTCCGATTCTATGAATATTTTAGCGTCATCATGAACAGATTCAATATTTGACTGAATATTGTCATGGGTGAGCATTACTCCTTTGGGGGAACCTGTTGTTCCTGAAGTGTAAATTATGAAAGCTGTGTCAAAATAATTCTTTGGTTTGATTTCATCGGCATTTTCGTTTTGATAATTGATTTTTAATTCGTCAAAATTTATCAGAGCAGGTTTTTTGGATGCAATATCTGATGCTTTAAGAGCTTTGTTGAAAGTCTGATTTGTGCAGAATAAATAATCGGGTTCGCAGTCATTTAATATATAAAGGAGCTCTTCTTCGTTTGATAGAAAATCTACCGGAACGGAAATGCCGTTTTGTTTGATTATGGCGTAAAAGGCAAAAATCCATTCCGGTCTGTTTTCAGATAATATTACGGCTTTAAAAGGTTCATTTTTTAGAAGTCCGGATATTGCAGAGATGTTTTTCAAAAGATCTGTGTATGATACTTCAGCACCCTTGTAAATTATTGCCGGTTTCGGGTGGTTTAATATCTGCATGTTTTCTCCATTCTGCCCTGAGGCGGAAACGTCAATAGACGTTGTGAATAATATTGTGTCAACGTCGTTATTATAAGTTATAAAATATTCTTAAATAAGGCAATTTGTTTGTTTTTATTTAATATTTTATGATATAAAATTAACTGATTTTTTAGGTTATATTAAATGATAATCCGGAAAATAATAAATCAAAGAATTTGTTGACAGTTATTAACTTTAGGATAAAGGAATGCATATGAGAAATTTATTTAAGCATTTTCTGAAAAAAATATTTGGACTGTTTCTTTTTGCATTTATTCTTATTTCTTGTCAAAATGATGAAGAGATTGAAGGCTCATGTAAATTCCATGTAATTTCATACGGTGACGGAGTTGTTGGCTGGTATATTATTGATAATGATGATCCTGTTACCTTTTCTGTATCAGAAATGAAAGATTCATCATATTCTTTTTCAGTAAATTTTGCTACACCTGAATCCTCAATATATATTTTTGCAAAAGCTGCGTCAGATAGTACTGAGAGTATCTCGATAATGCTTTATGATAATGGAGAATTGCTCCAGTCGAAAAGTGCCTACAAGGTTGTTGACGAGATTCTTATCAATGAAGTTTCTTATACCGATTTTGTTTCTGATACGGAATAAATAGAATAATACTGAATATCTTCTTCTGAATTTCCAAGGAAGTGCCGATGTTTTCATTGAAAAATAAATTCATTCTAATAATCATTTTTACTTCATCTGTTTTCATTTCTTTTCGTCTTTTTTCCGCTGAGACAGCATCTGATGATACGAATATGATTGCCAGTGTCGGTATTGCAATTCTCGCGGCTACTGTAGTAGCATTTATATCTCATTTATTCAAACAGCCTCTTCTTCTTGCATACATTATCGCCGGCGTTATAATAGGACCTAAGCTTGGTTTCGGTTTTATTGAAAAAGCTGAAGACATTGAAACAATTTCGCATTTCGGTTTAATTCTGCTTCTTTTTTTGATAGGTTTGGAAATTGATGTCAAGAAGTTGAAAAGCTCCGGCAAGTCTCTTGTCGCTGGAGGATTAACTCAGTTTCCAATTTGCGCTCTTTTGGGATCTGCTTTTTTTCTGCTTCTCGGGTACTCTGCTCGAGGCGGAGGATATGATCTTTTCTATCTTGCTGCATGCTGCGGATTGAGCAGTACCGCCATCGTTGTAAAACTTCTCTACGGTAAATTTGAACTCGATACGCTTGCTGGACGTCTCACTCTAGGCATA